>Ga0208279_1000077_pt1 | contig 89684 bp, 79 predicted proteins | sample AntAceMetag02UKM_FD_184766 | JGI IMG/M metagenome (GOLD analysis project Ga0208279, IMG submission 184766) | Saline lake microbial communities from Ace Lake, Antarctica - Antarctic Ace Lake Metagenome 02UKM (SPAdes) (version 2) | ecosystem: Environmental > Aquatic > Non-marine Saline and... | reverse complement strand
ACCCACACCCCCCCACCCCCACCCTCCTTCGACCCTATCCCGCCACCTGGTCGCGAGTTCGCCACGCTGGACGACTTCTGGGCCGGGGCCGCCGAGTGGGTATTGGAGGAGTTTGACGTGGGCCTGCCCGTGGGCGAGTCGGACACTGTCTACCGGGGCGGCACCGAGTTCTGGTCCTACCTGCACGCAAGTTTTGAATCGGCCGGCGTGATCGATTCGTGCGGCGACCCCGCCCCCTTCCCTGGCTGCATCACGCTATGGAAGAGCCACGACGGTGGGCGACACTTTATCCTTGAAGACCCCGTCTGTCTCTTCCCATGTGCCACTTGCCCCTGCAGTCCCGGCGACCATACCCAGCAGCAACAGTACCCACGCGTCTTCTTCGATACCAATCGCGCCTACATCGCCTACGAGTGGGGGGCGGGCACCTACCTGCGCACCTCCGCCGACGGCCTCAACTGGTCGGCTGAGGCCCGGGTGCCCGGCACCGGTCAGTGGCACGCCGACCCGGGAACGTGTACCGAAGCCGAATCTATAGGTGAACACCCAAACATCTACGCGGAAACAGAATACGGTGACTGCCTGGTGGGCGCGCCGCCGGGCGTCTACGTCGAAGGCAATATGCTACACGTCTTCGTTGGCCTGGGGCGAGATCCGGGGCACATGGGCTGCTACGTGGGCGATAAGTACGCCGGGGCGGCAGGGCTGCGTAAATGCGCCTCCAATCCGCTCTTTGGGGCGGAGAACGGCTACGGCCCAGTCGAGGTGCTGGGAGCCGACGCCAATCCCTACTTCGAGTTCCGCACCGTCTCCTCAGCCGACGTGGTGCGGGTGGGTGACCATTACTACATGGCCTACGAGGGGGTGCGCGGCCCCAGCGACCCAACCGTCGTGGACGACCAGTTCGCGCTGGGATTCGCCCGCAGCGTAGGACCGATCATTGATGGGCCGTGGGAGAAGTACCCCGCCAATCCGGTGATTATGGACCTGGCCAATAATTGGGGTATAGGCCACGCCGACGTCGTCATCGTCGGCCCGGCCACCTATCTCTACACGGCCACCTCGCCTACCATCCGTGGACGCTACGCCCTGGTGCGACGATAACCACCTACGCAACACGTTTCACGTTTCACGTTTGACGCTTGAAGGGAGTAAACTGATCCTATGTACGAACCCCAATTCCAACGCACTGACACATTGATCGCTATGATCGGGCGCATCGAGGCGGCGCGGGCAATCGTTTTGAATGTCCCCATCGCGGCTCAATGGGAGTCCCAATTGCGCCACGAGGCGTTGATCCGCAGTTCTCACCATTCGACCAGTATTGAGGGCAACCCGCTTTCATTGGCAGAGGTCACCGACCTGCTGGAAGGCCGTACAGTGACCGCTCACCCCCGTGAGAAACGCGAGGTGCTCAACTACGTCGAGGTATTGGATTACATTGACCGCGAATATCAAAGCCGGTCCGAAAAGCCGATCACCGAGGATACGATTTGCCGTCTACACCAATTGCTCGTGAGCGGTGTATTGCCGGAGCACGAGGCCGGGCGTTACCGGCAGGTACCGGTGGTCGTCGGTATCCCGGCCACCGGAGAGATCCGCTTCCGCCCGCCCGACTGGGACGAGGTGTCCGGCTTGACGGCCGACCTGGTCGCCTGGCTCAACAGCTCCCAGGCCAACGCACTGATGCCCGTACTACACGCCGGCATCGCCCATTATGAGTGTGTCCGCATCCACCCCTTCGTAGATGGCAATGGACGTGCCGCTCGTGCGCTGGCCACGTTGATTCTCTACAAGCGCGGCTTCGACACCAAGCGGTTCTTCGCCCTTGAGGAGTACTATAACGTTGACCGCCAATCCTACTACGATGTACTGGCGGCAACCGACCAAGGTGGCGATCTGACGGAATGGTTGGAGTACTTTGTGCAGGGCATCGCGGTAGAAATGGTACGCCTGGAACAACGTATCACCACCTTGCAGCAGATCGTACAGCGGACAGTGGGCACGGAGATCGCCTTGCAGGGCCTGAACGATCGCCAAATTCGAGCATTGGAGTTCCTGCTGCACGAGCCGCGCCTGACGACGTCGCTGTACAGCCAGTGGAACCGGGTGTCTCGCGCCACGGCCCAACGTGACCTGGCCGACCTGATTGCCAAGGGACTGCTCCAACAACGGGGCATAGGGCGGGGCACATACTACGTCTTACCTGAACCTGATGAGGCGCAAAACGCACCGAATGAGGCGTAAAATGAGGCGCAAAACCCGAGTATGAAAACCATCTCCCGCACCACCTTCACCACCGTTAAGGCCAAGGGCGGCATCTTGCCCGCCGACCTGCTGCAGCGCATCGCCGAGGGGCGCAACTTGGAGGGACTGCGGCCTGAAGACGACTACCACCTCTTTCCCGGCGAGCGGCTGAACGAGGCCGTCAACCAGGCGTGGAGACAAGGAGATCGCATTGTTGGCGGAGGACTGCGAGACGTTGTTATTCACCGGCGCACCCCAGGCGGCCCAATGACTCCCGTCCGAACAGGTCGAACCGTTGCTGGACGCCGAGCCCGCTGCCAACATCGCCCCGCAGCAGGCCAGCGACTTTTTGCGGCGGGTGGTGGAGGGCTTCGAGCCACTGCGCGAGCCGCTGAACGAGGCAGCCGAGGCACGCGGCAAGGAGTTGCTGGACGCTCACCGCCGGGTGCGCACGGCTGCCCGCGTCAAAGGTGTGCGTTACGACGTGCGGCCACACCTCCCGCCGGATGTGTTAGGAGTGTATGTACTACTACCACATCACAATGGAGTTGTTGATAAAGAACATAGATGACAGAGACGAAACGGGCGGAAATGATTCGACTCCTTGAGACGTTCCAGACGCTACGCCAGGAACGCAAAACACTCCGTCTAGGTGCAATGCGGCGGTTTGTCGATGCCTTCCGCGAGCAACGACAGCTTCGTGGCGGTTTCGGCTTTAACACCTTCGCGCTCTTCAGTATCAGCACCGATGAGGTCTCCCACAGTGCGTTTCTCGCGTGGCTGCTGGACGCTGAAGGGGGACATGGACAGGGAGACGTATTCCTGCGGGCATTTTTGGACTCGTGTCAGCCGCCCATTGCGTTGGAGATTCCCCATTGTTACCAGGTGCAGACCGAGTTCTCTGGGGCAGAATCACGGGTCGATGTTTTCATCTCGCGGGCAGAACAGTTTCTGCTCTACATCGAGAACAAGACGGTGAGCCCGGCAATGCCGGATCAGCACGACCGCGAGTTTCGGGATATGCGGCGTGCGGGCGAGATGCTTGATGTGCCTGAAGTGGCGCAGTTCGCAATCTATCTGACACGGCGCGGGCGTCGAGCATTGGGTGAGTATGCAGATCGCTGGCGACAGCTCTCGTACCGCGCTTTGGGAAGGGCCTTTGATGATCTGCTGCCAAGTATCACCGAGGAGAAGGTGCGATACATTGTGGCCGATTGGTTAGACACACTGACCGATTTTGCCGGAACGTGGAGGAAAGAGATGATCGAGTTCTCAGAAGAAAGTCTGCTCGTCGTGGAGAACTGGCGCGCGGTGATGGATATCATCGAGGCCAAGAATGGTCTAGACAAAGAGTTGCTCGCGCTTCTGTTCTCCCTGGAAACGGACTTGCAGGAGCAACTGTGGTGGGATCAGGGGTGGAGATTCCAAACGCTGAAAAATGAGATACTCATCCATCGGGCGCTGGCCTCTTGAGTCGGGAAAGGCCGTATTGTGGATAGGGGTATATAGCTTCAAGGCCAGTAATGTGTTTGGAATGGGGACCCCTCCTCAGTTTTACGCGCGCACGAGAGATGGTCATGACAAACTCAAGCATCGCTTGATCGAAAGGTGTCGTGCGGCCGGCCACGAGAATCTCAAGGACAAGTGGGCCTTCATCCAGTGCGACATTCGGAAGTGCGCGACGGAGCGTGAAGCAACCCTGGCCTATCCAGACGTCGCGCGTCGACAGATGGTGGATTTGTTCACCAAGTATGCCCAGTTGATGATGGATTGTGAGGACGTCGTCAGGGCATACTTGGAGGAGCTTGCACAAGAAACGTCTCAAAAAGCGTCATGAAAACCATCTCTCGCACCACCTTCACCACCGTTAAAACCGAAGGCGGCATCCTGCCCGCCGACCTGCTCCAGCGCATCGCCGAGGGGCGCAACCTGGAGGGACTGCGGCCTGAAGACGACTACCACCTCTTTCCCGGCGAGCGACTGAACGAAGCCGTCAACCGCGCCTGGAACCGTTGCCTGGACGCATGGCGTGCCTTCGACGCCCAGCGCGCCCAGTTGCCCGAATCCGACCGCGGCACCACGCTCACCCGCGAACGCTGGCTGCTCATCCTCTTCCAGGAATTGGGCTACGGTCGGCTGCAATACGTAGGGAGCCTGCCTGCGTCAAACGTCAAGCGTCAGGATGACGTCTCACGTTTCACGAATCGATGACCCAGGAGGACTCCATGAACCCATCCATCCACCACATCGCCATCGCCGTTCACGATCTGGACGCGGCACTGGCCTTTTACCGTGAGGGACTGGGGCTGGAGGTGAACGAGCGGCGAGAAGTGCCCGAAGAGGGAGTCGAGATCGCCTTCCTCCCCGCTGGCGAGGTAGAGATCGAGTTGCTCCACCCCCTGGATGAAGAAAGCGGCGTGGCCCGCTTCCTGGAGAAACGCGGCGAGGGCCTTCACCACATCTGCCTGGCGGTGGAGGACGTCGAGGCGGCGATGGAGCGGTTGCGAGCGGCCGGAGCGCGGTTGCTGAGCGAGGAGCCTCGCGTCAACATCCACGGTGCCCGCTACGTCTTCGTCCACCCCCGGAGCGCCCACGGCGTGCTGCTAGAATTGTATGAGGTTAGCGCCGCTTGACATCTCGAACATTTGTTCGTATAATAGCAGGTAGGGGTTTCCGATGGATGCGCTGGAGAAACTCAAACTGCTGGGGCCGCCGACCTGCTTCGAGCCGGCCGAGGAGGTGGTGGGGTCACACCGCCCGCCGCCCCGCCGGGGCGACGGCGACCTCTCCGGCTGCATCCACAACGCCGTGATGCCCGGCGGGAAGCACATCGCGCTGCTCAAGACACTCCTCACCTCCGCCTGCGAGCGGGATTGCACCTACTGTGCTTTTCGGCAGGGGCGCGATTTCCGCCGCGTCAGTTTCTCCCCCGATGAATTGGCCCGCCTCTTCATACAACTGTACCGAAAAGGCGCTGCCGAGGGCATCTTCCTCAGTTCAGGCGTCGCCGGGGGTGGCCGCCGCGCCCAGGACCGTCTTATCGCCACGGCAGAACTCCTGCGTCGTCGCTACGACTTCCGGGGTTACATTCACCTCAAGATCATGCCCGGCGCGGAGCGGGAGCAGGTCGTGGCGGCGATGCGGTTGGCCAATCGGGTCTCGGTCAACCTGGAAGCGCCCAACGCTGAGCGCCTCGCCCGTCTGGCCCCACGTAAGGTCTTCGCCGAAGAGTTACTGCAGCGACTGCGCTGGGTCGAGGAGATCCGGCGGGAGAGGCCCGGGCACTGGCCCAGTTCCACCACCCAGTTCGTCGTCGGCGCAGTTGACGAGAGCGATGTGGAACTCCTGACCACGACCGAGTTCCTGCACCGGCAAGTCGGTTTGGCGCGGGCCTACTTCAGCAGTTTTGCGCCGGTGCCCGACACACCACTGGAAGGGCACCCTCCGAGCCCACCGCTGCGCGAGCACCGGCTCTACCAGTCCGCCTTCCTCCTGCGCGACTACGGCTTCACCGTCGAGGAACTGCCCTTCGACACAGCGGGCAACCTGCCGCTCGAAAGCGACCCAAAACTGGCCTGGGCTCGTCACCACCTGGCCCACGCACCGGTCGAAGTGAACATCGCTGGCCGGCGTGACCTCCTGCGCGTGCCGGGCATCGGGCCAAAGGGAGCCGAGAAACTCCTGCGTGAACGGCGGCGCGGCCGGTTACGCGATCTCTCCGACCTGCGCAAACTGGGAATCGTCGCGCAGCGAACGGCCCCTTTCATCCTGCTGGACGGCCATCGCCCGCCCCGCCAACTGTCGCTGTGGCCTACCTGAGATTCACTAGCGGGCACTTTCAGACAAACCCTCCCAACCAGTCCTCAAGTATAACAACCGTGCTCAGGAGGATGGTCCAAATATAAGCCAGGTCGAGAAGTGTCCGGTAGTGAAGTGGCCGGCAAGCCAGACAGGCTTTACAAATCAGTCAAGTTGTTGTAGAATGGCGTCTAGTGTAACCTGTCATTTGAGGACCAGGCGTTGGCCAACACGGAGTCAGCAATTAACTTCCATGCACATACATAATAGCAGCGCTGCCCGGCGCGAGTCGCGCCTGATGTGGCGGTTGGACCAGGTCGAATGCGCCATCCGAGCAACCACGTTACTGATCGAAGCAATCGAGATTCAGTCACGAGAGTATCGTTGCATTGTGCGTGTTTCAGAATCAGCCACAACTGCCCACTGCCAGGCCGAGATTAGATTATAAGAGCACCGTTGCATTGTGCAACGGTGCTCTGTTGTTGATTTGACAAATGGGTCTGCATGCGTGAGCTGAGTTTGCACATCCTGGACGTTCTGGAGAACTCGTTGGAAGCGGGCGCGACTTGCGTCGAGTTGACCATTGAGGAGGACGTAGCACTGGATCGGCTCACCATCACTATTCGAGACAATGGCCGGGGGATGAGCGAGGCGCAAGTGAATCGTATTTTCGATCCTTTCTTCACCACGCGCAGCACGCGCCACGTTGGATTAGGCGTACCTCTGTTCAAGGCTGCCGCAGAGCGCTGCAATGGCAATTTGACCGTCAGTTCACAGCCAGAGGGCACCACGCTTCAAGCTACCTTCCAGCACAGTCACATCGACCGCGCCCCTTTGGGCAACGTGGAGGGAACGCTATTGGCGTTCATTTTGTCCGGGGCGTGTGATGTGCATTATGTCCATCGAGTGAATGGGCAGGAGTTCGAATTTCATACAGCAGACATGCGAGCCGAGTTAGGGGAAATACCATTGACGCACCCAGCGGCGCGGAATTGGTTGCAGAAATTCATCGCCGAAGGGGAAGCAGAATTAGAGAGGAGGCCTCAATGACAACAAAGACGCTTGATCTGAACAGTGTGGCACTCGACCATTCGTTCCTCGAAGCCATTGATCCGTTGGTTAAGTTACGGAGTTGCATTCAGTGCGGCACCTGTTCTGTCACCTGTCCCACGGCATACGCCATGGACTACTCACCGCGGCAGTTGTGGCGCATGGTGAAAGTGGGTATGCGAGACGAGGTGTTGAATAGCCGCACCTTTTGGCTCTGCACAACTTGCAAGGCATGTCAAGTGCGCTGTCCGCGGGGCATTGATCTGATGGACACCATGATCGCCCTGAAGGAGTATGCCCTTGGCAAAGAAGTCAACGTTCCCGAGGGGATGATAACGTTCGGGGAGACGATTACCAGCGGCTACAACATCTCCGGCGACGACAACAAAAACCGCCAGATTTGGAGCCAGAACCTCGAACGTATTCCGCGAGGTGTCAAGCCCCGACGCAGAAAGGCTGAGGTTCTTTACTTTATCGGTTGCGTCAGTTCTTTCTACCCTCGCGTCTACAGCATCCCGCAGGCATTCGTGCAGATCATGGAGCAAGCCGATGTGGAGTTCACCACGCTGGGCGGCGACGAGTGGTGCTGTGGCTACCCCCTCCACATCGCGGGGATGGGTGACCGCATGCGTGAGTTGGCGCAGCACAATGTTCAGAAGGCGCGGGCCGTGGGGGCCAAAAAGATCGTCTTCACCTGCCCCTCCTGCTATTATGCCTGGGCGCATCTGTACTCCGAGTATGCAGATATATCTGGCATCCAGTTACAGCACGCGACGGAGTTCCTGGCCGAACTGCTCGCCGATGACGGGCTGACCCTCGGGCCGGTGGAGGAGGTGGTCACCTACCACGACCCTTGCGATCTAGGGCGCAAGAGCGGGGTCTACGACGCGCCGCGCGAGGTGCTGACCCGCATACCGGGGCTGGAGTTCCGTGAGATGTCTGCCAGCCGCGAGAATGCTCTTTGTTGCGGCGGTGGTGGCGATGTGGAGATCGCAGACCGAGATGTCACCATGGGCGTGGCGGCAGAGCGCCTGGCCCAGGTGCAGGCTACTGGCGCGAAGTACGTCCTCTCCGCCTGCCAGCAGTGCAAGCGCACGCTACAGGAGGGTGCACGCCAGAACAAGATCCGCGTGCGGGCGATGGACTTGACAGAGCTGGTATGGAAGTCTATGCAGAACACTGCATGACCTTCCCGAACTTAGGGACGACTTGGACAGATTAGAGGCTTACCCGAGACGTGCCCATACACGCTTTTCGGTTCGACTTTGAAGCTTTCGGGAAGGTAGAAACACCGCCATGTCGCGTTTCTTCCTGGCTGACTTGCACATTCACACCTGTCTTTCACCCTGTGCCGAGTTGGAGATGTTGCCGGAGTTCATTGTGGAGCGAGCGCAGGAGTTGGGACTACAGATCATCGCCGTCACTGACCATAACTCGGCCGAGAACGCCGCAGCAGTGGTCAACGCCGCGCGAGGCACGGGCATCACAGTATTTCCAGGCATAGAGGTCCAGACCCGCGAAGAGGTGCACATGCTCACTCTGTTCGACACGCTGGAGCAGGTGGCCTGCTGGCAAGAACAGGTCTATGCCAGCCTGCCCCCATTGAAGAACGACGAAGCAGCCTTCGGGGAGCAACTGCTGCTCGATGCGGACGGAGAGCCGGTTGGCTACCTTGACCGACTGCTGATAACTTCTACTTCCTTTTCGGTGGAAGAAGTCGTCCAACGAGTTTCTGGGCTGGAGGGCCTGTGCATCCCGGCCCACGTGGATCGGCCTGTTTACAGCATTATATCCAACCTGGGTTTCATCCCGCCAGAGTTGGACGTTGTAGGAGTGGAGATTTCGCCCAACATCGGCCCCGTCGAAGCGCGTGAACGCTTTCCCCAACTGGCGCGCTACGGCCTGGTGGCGAGTGGCGATGCTCATCGGCTAAAGGAGCTAGCGCGGCGCACTACGTTGAAGATGGCGCAAGCGACGGTCTCTGAACTCTCCCTGGCGCTCGCTGGTGAAGGAGGCAGGGAGGTGTGGGTGGATGGGCTTAGCACGATGAGGTGTTCTTGAGACTCTGGATTGATAGAGCACACCAAAGCCTGGTCAAAGCGGGCGAGGAAGTGTGCGGCGATGTGGTGAGAACTTTTCAAACCGAAGAGCATTTCTTCGCCATCCTTGCCAGCGGCCCGCAGGGCGGGGCAGAGGGGGCCGCCCAGGCCACCGTGACAGCGGAGCACGCCCTGGAGATGCTGCAAGCGGGAGACGTGCCTGACCGCGTGGTGGAAACCCTAATCGTTGCGCTTCCCGCCAGTGAGGAGATCACCTTCTCCATCCTGCAGGTACTGGACGGAGACCAGGCCCATCTGGTGGAGTGCGAGACCCTGCCCCTATGCCTGATCCGACGCGGTGAGGTAGAGTTCCTGCCGCTGAGCGAGGAGGTCGTCCACGGACGACTGGTGCGCGAATGTCGCTTCCGGCTGCGCGATGGTGACTACGTGGCGATGGTCAGCCAGGGCTACCTGCGCCCCCGTGGCTGGGGGTGGGGCTGGAGCGACGTCGCCGTCGCCGTGCGGCGCTGGACCGACACCGGCTGCGACGCCGACGAACTGCTGGGGGCGCTGGTGCGCACCTACCGCCGGCTGAACCCCGGAGCGCCCCGGCGGGACGTGACTGTCGTCGCTATGCACGTCCGACCCCAGCGCACTACCACCGTCTGGACCGGCCCGCCGGTCGACCCGGCACAGGACGAGGTAGCCCTGGAGCAGTTGATGACCGAACAGGGCACACGCATTATCTGCGGCGACACCACTGCCCAGATCGCCGCCCGGCTGCTGGGTGTCGAGTTGGAGCTGGAGCCCCGCCCCGAGGATGGTTGGGCAGAGGTCCCACCCACCTCGCGCCTGGAGGGGGTGGATCTGGTAACAGAGGGGTTGGTGACGCTGGGCAAGGCGCGAGAGCGAATGGTTGGGGTGAAGCGGGTGCGTGATCTGCCCAGAGAGGAAGATGGCGCCACACGACTGGCCCGTGCACTACTGACAGCCGACAAGATACATTTTATCGTCGGTTTGGCAGTCAACCCGGCCCAGGCCGCCGACACCGCCGGCACTATTCCTCTGCGCCGGATTGTCATTGACGATCTGGGGCATCATTTGAAAGCGCGCGATAAAATTGTATCCGTCGAATATCTATAAAATCAGAGAGGAGGAACCTACGCATCACGCATCACGTTTTACGCATTACGTTTTACGCATTACGTTTTACGGAGGTATAAACTATGGATGAACCTAAGATCGGCGTATACATCTGCGAGTGCGGCATCAACATCGCCGCCACGGTCAACGTGCGCGAGGCGGTCACCTTCGCTAGCCGGTTGCCCAACGTGGCCGTCGCCCGCCAGTACAAGTACATGTGCGCCGAGCCCGGCCAGAACATGATCAAGGACGACATCCGGGAACTTGGCCTCACCCGCGTGGTGGTCGCTTCCTGTACCCCACGCATGCACGAGATCACCTTCCAGACTGCCGTCGCTGAGGCCGGCCTCAATCCCTACTACTTCGCCATGGCCAACATCCGCGAGCACTGCTCCTGGGTCATCAAGGACATGGGGCAGGCGACGGCCAAGGCGAAACGGTTGATCAGTTCGGCCGTCTATCGGGTGGCCTACCAGGAACCGTTGGAGCCGCGCGTGGAACCGGTCACCAAGTCGGCGCTCGTCGTCGGCGGGGGTATCGCCGGCATCCAGGCGGCGCTCACGATGGCCGACGCCGGCTACCCGGTCTACCTGGTCGAGCGGGAGCCCTCCATCGGCGGGCACATGGCCGAACTGGACAAGACCTTCCCCACCCTCGACTGTAGCACCTGAATTCTGGGGCCCAAGATGATGGATGCCGGTCGGCATCCCAACATTACGCTCCTGAGTTACAGTGAGGTCGAGGATGTTTCGGGCTACGTGGGCAACTTTAAGGTCAAGGTGCGCAAGAAGGCCCGCTACGTGGAGGAGAGCAAGTGCACCGGCTGCGGCCTGTGCTGGACCGAGTGTTTGACAAGACGCGTCCCGCGCTTGAAACTGATCAAGATGGGCGAGATGAGCGTTGGGGAGAGGAGGCCCGGTGAGCGATGAGTGAGATTTCGGTAAGCGAGATTCTCGACTGCTATCCAGCGGACAGGACCTCCAGTCTGGCCGTCCTAGAGGACATCCAGGCGGAGTACAAGCACCTGCCCCGCGAGGCTCTGGAGGAGACGGCCAGACGGCTGCATATGCACCTGAGCGAGGTCTACCAGATCGCCACCTTCTTCCAGGCCTTCAGCCTGGAGCCGAAGGGGGAATGTGTGATCAAAGTGTGCCTGGGGACGGCCTGTCACGTTGCTGGCGGCGCACGCATCCTCGACCAACTGGAGAGGGATATGGGCATCAAGGAGGGGTGCACAACGCCCGACGGCAAGTTCTCCCTCGAAGCGGTCCGCTGCGTGGGTGCCTGTGCTCTGAGCCCTCTGGTCTTGGTGAATGAAGAGCCCCATAGCCAAATGACATCTGCCAAGGCCAGCGAACTGATCGCGAAGATAGCCAACGCGGAGGAAAAGGTGGAGGTTGCCGAGGCACCGAGTGCTGATCTACCTTCACGAGCGTCGGTAGACCTGTCAGGCGTCCCGCCCACAGGCTAGGTAAGGAGATAGTTCGATGCCAAAGCTTAAAAGTATCGAAGAACTACAAAAGTTGCGAGGGCAACTGCAAAAAGATATCAAAGCCCGCACTGAGATGAACACAACCGTCACGGTAGGTATGGGCACGTGTGGCATCTCGGCTGGGGCACGAGAAGTGATGCATGCCATCCTCGCGGAGTTGGAGACGCGCGGTATTGATGCCCACGTGACCACCGTCGGCTGCATCGGCATGTGCTCAAAAGAACCGCTGGTGGACATTCAGCAGGGCGACGAACCCCGCATCACCTACGGCAACGTCACCCCGGCCATGGTGCCGCGCATGATCGAGGAGCACCTGATCCAGGGCAACGTGGTGGAGGAGTGGGTCGTCGGGCGGGTGACGGGGCAGGAGGGATAAAATGACTGAACAATATCGCGCTGACGTGCTGATCTGCACCTGCCCGGCCTGTACAAAGGCCGGCGCCCCAGAAATGCAACATGCCCTCAAAGCAGAGGTGGAACGACGTGGCCTGGCGGGCGAGGTACGGCTGGTCGAAACGGGTAGCCGTGGCTTCTGCTCTATGGGGCCCGTCGTCATCATCCGGCCCGAGGGTATTCTGTACTGTCAGGTACACGATGTGGACGTGCCGGAACTGGTAGAGGAGACGCTGGTCAAGGGGCGCATTGTTGAGCGTCTGACGTACAAGGAGCCAGAGACTCACAAGGCCATACCTCACTACGATGAGATCCCCTTCTACGACAAGCAGATGCGCGTCGTGACGCGCAACTGCGGACTGATCAACCCCCAGAACATTGAGGAGTACATCGCCGTCGGCGGCTACCAGGCGCTGGGCAAGGTGCTCACTTCAATGGCCCCCAAGGAGATCATCGAGGAGGTCAAGAAATCGGGATTAAGAGGCCGTGGCGGGGCTGGCTTCCCCACTGGCCGCAAGTGGGAGTTCACCCGCAACGCCCCAGGCGATGTCAAGTACCTCGTCGCCAACGGCGACGAGGGCGACCCTGGCGCCTTTATGGACCGCAGCCTGATGGAGGGGGACCCGCACGCCATCTTGGAGGGCATGACCATCGGCGCCTATGCCATGGGCGCGCACAAGGGCTACCTGTATGTGCGCGACGAGTATCCCCTGGCGCTGCGGAATCTGAACATCGCGATGGAGCAGGCAAGGGAGTATGGCCTGCTTGGCCAGGGCATTCTGGGCTCAAGCTTCGATTTTGACGTCCAAATCGTGCGTGGGGCCGGTGCCTTCGTCTGCGGTGAGGAGACGGCGCTGCTGGCCTCTGTCGAGGGCCATGCCGGTAATCCGCGGCCGCGACCGCCTTACCCGGCCCAAAGCGGCCTATGGGGCAAGCCAACCAACATCAACAACGTCAAGACGTGGGCCAATATCCCGGTCGTTATCAGCCGAGGCGCAGACTGGTTCAACCAGATCGGCACCGAGACCAGCAAGGGAACGATGATCTTCTCGCTGGTCGGCAAGGTCAACAACACTGGGTTGGTCGAAGTGCCCATGGGCATCACGTTGCGAGAGTTGGTCTTCGATGTCGGCGGGGGCATGCGGGATGGCAAGCAGTTCAAGGCAGTGCAGACGGGCGGCCCATCGGGCGGCTGCATCCCGGAGGAACTACTCGACCTGCCGGTGGATTACGAACACCTGAAGGAGGCGGGCTCGATCATGGGCTCCGGCGGCATGATCGTCATGGATGAGAATGCCTGCATGGTGGACATCGCCCGCTACTTCCTTGACTTCCTCAAGGACGAATCGTGCGGCAAGTGCACGCCCTGCCGTGAGGGGATCAGGCAGATGTTGAGCATCCTGACCCGCATCACCGAGGGACAGGGAGAGATGGGCGACCTGCAGGTGCTGGAGACGCTAGCCCCGGTGGTGAAAGAGGCCTCGCTGTGTGGCCTGGGCCAGACGGCACCCAACCCCGTCCTCAGCACGCTGCGCTACTTCCGCGATGAGTACGTGACCCACATTGTTGATCACAAGTGCCCGGCCGGCGTCTGCAAGGAGTTGATCGAGTACTACGTCATCGAGGACCTGTGCACCGGCTGTGGCGTGTGCCGCCGCAAGTGCCCGCAGGAGGCGATCAGCGGAGAGAAGAAAGAGGTCCACGTCATAGACCCGGCGCTGTGCATCAAGTGCGGCGTCTGCTTCGACGTCTGCAAGTTCGACGCGGTGGGCGTGAGATAGGGAGGAACACGATATGGCTACTCTGATCATTGATAGACAAGAAGTGCACGCCGAAGAAGGGCAGACCATCCTGGAGGTCGCCAAGGAAAACGGGATTGAGATACCCACGCTGTGTTACCATCCGCTGCTGGAGCCCTACGGTGCCTGCCGCCTCTGCGTGGTGGAAATCGTCGCCGGTGGCAGGCTGGGGCTTCAAACCGCCTGCACTTACCCGATCGAAGAAGGGTTGGAGGTTCTGACCCGCTCCCCCAGCGTCATCGAGGCGCGTAAGGTGGTCCTGGGGCTGCTGCTTTCGCGCACGCCCAACGTCGAGTTGATCCAAGACCTGGCACGGGAGTATGGGATCACCGAGCCCCCCTTCCCCACCGACACCCCCGACGAGCGGTGCATCCTCTGCGGTCACTGCGTGCGCACGTGCCACGAACTGGTCAAGGCCTACGTGCTGAACTTTTCCGAGCGGGGCATCGAACGGCGGGTGGGACCGCCTTTCCTGGAAAAGACCCGCGATTGCATCGGCTGTGGGGCCTGCACCATCATGTGCCCCACCGGCGCCATCGAGACCGTGCTGGAGAAAGAGGCGGTCTACAAGGCAAAGCCGCTGGGTCCCACCAGCGCCATCTGGGTGCCCTCGATGCAGGCGATACCCAACGTGCCTGTGATTGACACCGATGTCTGCATCCGCTTCCGCCAGAACGATCGCACGGAGGGCGAGATCGTGGACGCCTGCGGGGCCTGCCAGATGGTGTGCGAGGCCGACGCGATCAACTTCGACCAGCAAGACGAGATCCTGGAACTGGACGTGGGGACTGTCATCGTTGCCACCGGCTTTGAGATGTGGGACCCGGCCCAGCTTTCCCAATACTCTTACGGCAAGTCGCCCAATATCATCACCGGCCTAGAGTTCGAGCGTCTCTCCAATGCCGGCGGCATCACCGCTGGCGAGATCCTGACCGCCGAGGAAAAAAAGCCAGAGGCGGTGGCGATCATCCACTGCGTCGGCAGCCGTGACCACAACGCACACGAGTACTGCTCCCGCTTTTGCTGTATGTACTCGCTCAAGCAAGCTCACCTGGTGCGCGACAAGACCGATGCCCAGGTGTACGAGTTCTACATGGACATGCGCACTTTCGGCAGCGGCTACGAAGAGTTCTACGAGCGGGTGCAGAAAGAAGAGGGCATCTTGATGGTGCGCGGGCGGGGCGCAGAGGTGTCGGTGCTGGAGCCGCAAAATGGGCAAAAGTATGGCAAACTGCGCGTCAAGGGAGAGGATGCCGACCTGGGCCGTCCGGTAAGGGTGGACGTGGACATGGTAGTGCTCAGTTCGGCCATCGAGGCCCCACACGACGCTGACGAGATAGCCTCAATGTTTGGCCTGAGCCGCAAGCCGGACGGCTTCTTCGCCGAGGCGCACCCCAAGATGCGGCCGGTGGAGACCAACACAGACGGCGTTTTCCTGGCCGGCGTCACCCAAGGTCCCAAGGACGTGCCCGACACGGTAGCCCACGCCGGCGCGGCGGCATCTATGGCGCTGGCGCTGATGGACAAGGGCGAGGTGACCATCTCGCCGCAGACCGCCGTGGTGGACGAGATTCTCTGCGCTGGCTGCAAGACCTGCATCTCGCTATGTCCCTACACGGCCATCAGTTTCATCGAGGAGATCGATGAAAAGGGCGTGGCCCGCGTCAACGAGGCGCTGTGCAAGGGCTGCGGCACCTGCGCGGCTGCCTGCCCCTCTGGCGCCATCACGGCGCGGCACTTTACCGACCAGCAGATCCTGGCCCAGATCGAGGGGCTGTTCCGGGTGCCTGCGTGAGGGAGGTACACAAGGAAACAAGTAGACAAGTAGCGAGCAGATATCTTGTTTCCTTGTGTACTTGTATCCTTAAAATTAGGAGCAATGTCTATGAGCAACAACGGCTTTGAACCAAGAATCGTCGCTTTTATGTGCAACTGGTGTACCTACGCCGCGGCCGACACGGCCGGTGTCTCACGCATGCAGCAGCCGCCCAACGTGGACGTCGTCCGCGTCATGTGTACCGGGCGCGTAGACCCGGCCTTCATCCTCAAGACACTGGCCCTCGGCGCAGACGGGGTTCTGGTTTCTGGTTGCCATCCAGGGCAGTGTCATTACGAGAAGGGCAACCTGAATGCCCGTAGAAGAGTTACCGCGTTAAAGCCTTTTCTTGATGCCGTAGGAATCGGCCAGGATAGGCTGAGGCTGGAATGGATCGCGGCGTCCGAAGCTCCGAAGGTAGCCGAGGTAGTCGCTGAATTCACCGAGACCATCAAACGACTTGGTCCCAGCCCTTTCAGAAGGAGGCAAGATGAAGATTGAGTACAAGGCTGCTATATGCCCCTATTGCAGTTGTGGCTGTGGGATCTACCTGGTCGTGAAGGATGGCACAATCATAGGCCAGGAGCCGTGGAAGGAGCACCCGGTAAACGAGGGCAAGAACTGCCCCAAAGGGAAGAACGCCTACCAGTTCCTCTATGCTGAGGACAGGCTAAAGACGCCGCTGGTGAGAAAAAACGGCGCGCTCGAGGAAACCTCCTGGGACGAGGCGCTCGACCTCATCGCCAGCAGGTTCAAAGAAGCCACCCCAGAGACGTTTGGCTTGCTCGCCTCGGGGAAGAATACCAACGAGGACGCCTACGTGCTGCAAAAGTTCACCCGCGTGGTCATGGGAACCAACAACGTGGAGTACTGCGGCCGATTGTGCCACTCCCCCTCAGCGGCTGGCCTCGGCCCCACGGTGGGCTCTGGCGTGATGGAGACTTCTGAGCTTGACATCGAACGGGCGGACTGCATCTTCCTGGCCGGCGTCAATCTCAAAGAGACCTTCCCCCTGATGACCATGAGAGTGCTCAGGGCGAAGGAGAAGGGGGCCAAGGTGATCGTGATGGACCCCCGAAACACTGTCACCGCCAGGTATCTGGGGGACATCCACCTTCAGTTGAAGCCAGGCACAGATGCGGCCGTGCTCAACGCCATGATGAGCATCATCCTCGACGAGGGACTGGAGAACAAGGAGTTCATCGCCTCGAGGACCGCCGGGATCGATGAACTGCGCCAACACCTTTCTTCTCTGGATCTGAAGGAGTTGGAGGAAATAAGTGGTGTGCCACTGGAAACGATCAGAGAGGCTGCGATCGCCTACGTCACGGCGGAGACGGGCTGCGTTCTGTACGATCAGGGGCTGAACCAGCATGTCACCGGGGCAGATAACGTGAAGGCTCTCGCCAGTCTGGCGTTGCTGGCCGGGCACTATGGTAGGCCGGGCACCGGCGTCAACCCCACACGGGGGCAGATCAACGGTGAAGGCACCGGCGACATGGGCTGCCTCAATGTCTTCTACCCCGGTTTCAAGCGGGTGAGCGAGGATGTAGCAAAGATCTTTGAGGAGGCCTGGGGGGTGGAGAACCTGCCCACGAAACCCGGCTTCCCATACACCATAATGCTGCAAAAGGTCAAGTTCCTCTACGTGGTGGGGACAAACCCCATGATGGCCGCCCCCGACGTCAACAACGTGCGCAAGGCGCTGCGGAATCTGGATTTCCTGGTAGTTCAGGACATATTCCCCACCGAGACCACGCAGTTGGCCCACGTAGTGCTGCCCGCGGCTACCTGGGTGGAGCGAGAAGGAACCCACGCCTGGGTTGACCGGAGAGTACAGAAAATAGACAAGATCATAGACCCCCCCGGCGAGGCCAAACCCGACTGGTGGGTTGTATGCCAGTTAGCGGAAAGAATGGGTTACAAGGACAAGTTCGACTTTTCTTCCGCGCGAGAGATATTTGAGGAGATAAGACGTTGTGTCCCCATGTACGCAGGCATAACCTACGAAAGGCTCAGCCAGACGACGGGTGGAATTCAATGGCCTTGTCCCTCTGAGGATCATCCGGGCACGCCCACTATGTTCGTTCAGAAATTTAACACCCCTGATGGATTGGGACATCTCCAGGTAGTGGACTACAAACCCCCGGCGGAATTGCCGGACGAAGAGTATCCCTACGTCCTGACCACCGGCAGGAGCATCTTTCACTATCATACCGGGTCAATGACGCGCAGAACCCAAAAGTTGAATGACGAGGTCCCTCGGGGTTTCGTCCAGATCAACCCCGCGGATGCCGCCACGGAGGGAGTCAGGAGCGGAGATATGGTCACTCTGGAAACCAGGCGCGGCCACATCGAAGCCCCAGCCAGGATATCCACGGATGTGCCGCCGGGCTTGCTGTTCGTCCCCTTCCACTTTGCCGAATCCTGCGCCAACGTGTTGACGAATCCTGCGCTCGACCCCGCGTGCAAGATGCCTGAATACAAGGTATGCGCTGTCAGAATGGAGGTGAAATGATGAGAGGCGATATGTATCTGGCCTGGTCCCCGGATAAGGAGATACTGGAGCAGGCCGAATGTGGTGGCGCGGTTACCTCCCTTCTAAAATTTGCCCTGGAAAGCAAGCAGGTGGATGCTGTGCTGGCCATAAAGGCGAGAGATGGTAACAGGTACGACGGCATACCCGTCTTGATCACCGATCCGCAAGAGATGATAGGGGCGGCGGGGGCTTTGCACAGTGCCTCCCCCAACATCGCCCGTTTTGTGAAGGAATACCTGGATGGTGCCTCTGACCTGAAGATAGCGGTGACCTGCAGGCCGTGTGATGCCAAGGCGATCATCGAACTCGCCAAGCGGGAGCAGATCAACCTCGACAACCTGGTTCTTGTGGGACTGAACTGTACCGGTACCCTGCCGCCGGTAGCGGCTCAAAAGATGTTCAAAGAGGAGTTTGGCATCAACCCGGCTGACGTGGTTAGCGAGGACATTGAAGACGGGAAACTTATCGTCAGGTTGAAGGATGGAACCGAGAGGGAGAGGAACCTGGCAGAACTGGAGGCCTCTTCCATAGAACAGGGGTACGGAAGGAGGGAGAACTGCCGGCGCTGCGAGACGAGCATCCCGACCATGGCGGATCTGGCCTGTGGCAAGTGGGGCGTGGTAGATAGGAAGGCCACATTCATAGAAGTGTGTTCGGAAAAAGGCTCCGCTCTCATTGATGGAGCCATCGAGGCCGGCAGTATCCTCGTTGAGCAGCCGGATGACGAGGCTGTGGAAATCAGAAGAAGAGAGTACGAAGCGGCAACCGAACTGGCGCGGAAGTGGCAGGAAAGGGACTTTGCCCCGTTCAAAGCCATGAATCTCGACGAGAGATTTGACTACTGGTTCGGCCAGTTCAGCCAGTGCATCAAGTGCTTTGGGTGCCGGGATGCCTGCCCGATCTGTTACTGCGAGGCTTGCTGGCTGGAGGCGGATAGGGGCTTCGTACTTGGCGGAGAGATTCCACCTGACGCCATGTGGCCCATGGTGCGAGCCGTACACGTCATGGATTCCTGCGTCAACTGTGGCCAATGTCAGGATGCATGCTCAATGAACCTGCCCCTTTCCCGCTTCATCTTTATGCTCAGCAAGGAGATCGGTGACATCTTCAAGTACGAGCCCGGAATGGACGTAAGTGCCTTGCCTCCGTGCAGGATCGTCACAGATGAAGAATTGAGCATCGGCGGCGTTGAACTCGTCTTTTAGGCTGCTGAGGTAGCAAGCAGACAACTTGTATCCTTGCTACTGAATATGTGATAGGAGTAATGTTCATGAGCAACAACGGCTTTGAACCGAGAATCATCGGCTTTCTATGCAACTGGTGTACCTACTCCGCGGCCGACACTGCCGGGGTATCCCGTATGGAGCAGCCGCCCAACGTGGACATCATCCGCGTGATGTGCTCGGGGCGCGTGGACCCGGTCTTCATCCTCAAGGCCTTCGCCGAGGGAGCCGACGGCGTCATCGTCTCCGGCTGTCACCCGCCCGGCGATTGCCACTACGACAGCGGCAACTACAAGACCTTCCGCCGCATGCCATTGGTGGAGGCGCTTCTAGCGCAATATGGCATCGAGAAGGAACGCTTCCACTGGGGCTGGATCTCCGGCGCGGAGGCCCCCGAGTGGGCCAAACTGGTGCGCGAGTTCACCGCGCAGGTACACGCACTGGGGCCGCTCGACTGGAAGCGCGAACTCGAAAGCAAGGAGGATTAGGCTGATGGCAGATAAACTCAAGCTAGGTCTCTACTGGGCCGCGTCTTGCGGTGGCTGCGATATCGCCATCCTAGAGTTGCGGGAAAAGATCCTCGACCTGGACGCGGCGGCCGACATCCTCTTCTGGCCGGTAGCGATGGATTTCAAGTACAAGGACGTCGAGGCCATGCCCGACGGTCACATAGACGTCTGCCTCTTCAACGGCGCTATCCGCACCGCCGAGAACGAGGAGATGGCCCATCTCCTGCGCCAGAAGTCGCAGGTGCTGGTCGCCTTTGGGTCGTGCGCCCACGAGGGCTGCATCCCGGGCCTGGGCAACCTCTTCGACCGCAAGTCCATCTTTGAGCGCGTCTACCTGACGTCGCCCTCTGTGGACAATCCCGATGGCGTCCTCCCGCAGACTTCTTACCAGATGCCCGAGGGAGAGGTGGACATCCCGTATTTCTACAACACGGTCAAGACGCTGGGCCAGGTGGAGGACGTGGACTACTTTGTGCCCGGCTGCCCGCCGCAGGCCCCCCAAATCTGGGCCGTGATCGAGGCCATCCTGGGCGGCAACCTTCCGCCCAAGGGGAGCGTGGTAGGAGCGACCGACAAGACGGTCTGCGACGAGTGCGAGCACAAGCGCGAGGAAAAGTGCATCAAGAAGTTTTACCGCCCCCACGAGATCATCCCCGACTCTGAGGCTTGTCTCTTTGACCAGGGGATCATTTGCGCGGGGCCGGCGACGCGGGGCGGCTGCGGCGCGCTCTGCCCCAGCGTGGACATGCCCTGCCGGGGCTGCTACGGCCCGCCGCCGAACGTGATTGACCAGGGGGCGGCGCTGCTCTCGGCCGTCGCTTCGGTCGTGGACGCCGACACCGAGGAAGAAGCGGCCCGCATCGTGGGTGAGATCGTGGACCCGGTGGGCACTTTCTACCGCTTTGGCCTGCCAGCGTCGCTGCTGCACCGAAGGAAGTTGGAGGAAGCCGAATGAAGACAATCAGCATTGACCCCATCACGAGACTTGAAGGACACGGTAAGATTGAGATCTTTCTCGACGAGGAGGGGAACGTCGCCAACGCTTACCTGGTAGTCCCTGAACTGCGGGGGTTCGAAAAGTTTGCCGAGGGACGGCCGGTGGAGGAGATGCCACGCATCACGCCGCGCATCTGCGGCGTCTGCCCGGAGGCACACCACATGGCCTCGGCCAAGGCCTGCGACGCGGTCTACCACGTCGAGGTGCCCCCGACGGGCAAGAAACTGCGCGAACTGCTCTACTCCGCCTTCTACGTCGCTGACCATACCGTCCACTTCTACATCCTGGCCGCGCCCGACTTCGTCCTGGGGCCGGACGCGCCACCTGCCGAACGCAACATCCTGGGCCTGATCCACAAGGTCGGCCTGGAGATCGGCGGCAAGGTCATCCGCAGCCGGGGCATGGGCATGGACATCGTGGGCATGCTGGGCGGCAAGACGGTGCACCCAGTCGGCGCGCTCCCCGGTGGGGTGAGCAAGGCCATCAACGAGGAGGAGCGGGCGCAGATCGAGGCCTGGGGGCACGAACTGGTCGAGTTTGGTCAGTTCGGCCTGCAACTGTTCCACGATGTGGTGCTGGCGAACAAGACCTACCTGGACATGATCCTCTCCGACACTTTCACCACCCCCATGTACTACATGGGATTGGTGGACGAGAACAACAAGGTCAACTTCTACGACGGCAAGGTACGCGTCGTGGATCCAGAGGGGAACGAGTTCGTCAAGTACGCCCCGAAGGAGTACCTGGACGTGATCGCCGAGCGCGTCGAGCCCTGGACCTACCTCAAGTTCCCCTACCTCAAGAAGGTGGGCTGGAAGGGATTCGTGACCGGCATGGACAGCGGCATCTACCAGGCCACGCCTCTTTCACGGCTCAACGCCGCCGACGGCATGACCACACCACTGGCGCAGGAGGCCTACGAGCATTTCTACGAGACGCTGGGCGGCAAACCGGTGCACGGCACGCTGGCTACCCATTGGGCGCGCCTGATCGAGTTGCTCTACGCCGCCGAGCGCATCGTCGAACTGGCGACCGACTCGGAGATCACCGACCCGCACGTGCGCAACGTCCCCACCGAGACGCCGGACGAGGGGGTGGGCATCGTCGAGGCCCCGCGTGGCACGCTGACCCATCACTACATCACCGACGAGAAGGGCATCGTCCAGAAATGCAACCTCATCGTTGGCACGACCAATAACTACGCGCCCATGTCTATCTCCATCAAGAAAGCGGCGAGCGCGTTCATCAAAGAGGATCAAGTCAGCGAGGGGCTGCTGAACCGGGTGGAGATGGCCTTTCGCTCTTACGACCCCTGCCTCGGCTGCGCCACCCATACGCTGCCCGGCCAGATGCCGCTGGAGGTGCTGGTGCGTGACGCCGATGGGAACGTCGTGGAGCAGCTGGCGCAGTTCATCGAGTAGTCGGTAGATTGCTTTGAAGACACTGGTGCTGGGCCTGGGCAATCCCATTCTGACCGATGACGGAGTGGGCATTCACGTCGCGCGAGTGCTGGCGACGCGCTGCCGACGAGATGACGTGACCTTTGCCGAGGCAAGCGTCGGCGGGTTGCGATTACTGGACGTCATCGGCGGCTACGAACGAATCATCCTGGTGGATGCGATTCAGACCCGCGATGGCAAGCCGGGGGACATTCATCGTCTGCATCCCGACGACCTGCGGGCATCGCTACATTCGGGTTCGACGCACGACCTGTCCCTGCCCGGCGCGTTGGCCCTGGGGCGTGGTATGGGCATGACGTTGCCCAACGACGAGTCTATCGTCATCATCGCCATTGAGGTGGAGGACGTGTTGACCTTCGGCGAGGCGTGCACGCCCGCAGTGGCGGCGACCATCCCCCGCGCCGTGGAAGCCGTGTTGATCGAGCTGGGGACGGGGGAGCAGTAGTGCACGAACTGGCCGTCACCCGGAGCGTGCTCAATCTGGCCCTGGGCAGGACGCGGTGCAAGCCGCCTGCGAGAAGAGCATCTTCTCACACAAGGCCTGGCCTTCAACGTTAATACCCTCGAAGGTCGGGAGCGGGCACTGGTGCTGGCCGCCGTTGGCAACGAGGCCAAAATGTGCTATACTTCGCGCCGGAAAGAGGCAATGAGATTGCGCCAGGTCCTTTCAATCGTAAAAACTGTTGAAAACAACTTGCGCACCATCGCCCGTGCCGCTCACCGAGACAAGTGGGGGAGGTCCTAATGGATTTCGGCTATCTTGACGCCGCCGTGTTCGACCCTGCTCTGGCGGAGCGAGTTACGCCGGACTGGGAGAAGTTGTTCACCTGCATGCAGTGTGGTACGTGCACCTCCTCCTGTCCTACGGCCTACGCGATGGATTATACTCCGCGCCAGTTGTGGCAGATGCTGCGGCTGGGGATGGAGGAAGAGGTGCTGAACAGCCGCACCTTCTGGCTGTGCACCGTCTGCAAGTCGTGCCAGGTACGCTGTCCACGGGGCATCTCACTCGCCGACACGATGATCGCCCTCAAGGAGTACGCCACCCGTAAAGGGATCAACGTCCCCACAGGCATGCAGATACTCGGCGAGACCGTCACCGCGAAACACAACATCTCCGGCGACGACAACACCACCCGCCAGATCTGGAGCGAGAACCTGCCACATACCCCGCGAGGCGTCAGGCCCCGGCGCCGGCGGGCGGAGGTGGTCTACTTCATTGGCTGTGTCGGCTCCTTTTACCCCCGCGTTTACTCCATCCCCCAATCGCTGGTGCAGATACTGGAACGGGCCGAGGTGGAGTTCACCACGCTGGGGGAGGACGAGTGGTGCTGCGGCTACCCGCTTTACGTGGGCGGGATGGGGGACCGGTTGGCCGAACTGGTGCGCCATAACGTGCGGCAGGTGCGCAGAGTGGGGGCGCGGCGGGTCATCTTCGCCTGCCCTTCCTGTTACTACGCCTGGACTCACCTCTACCCGGAGATGGTGGACGTCTCCGGCATCCAGTTACAGCACGCCACAGAATTCCTGGCCGAGATGCTCGCTGATGATAAACTGGCATTGGGGCCGGTAGAGGAAGTGGTGACTTATCACGACCCCTGCGACCTGGGGCGCAAGAGCGGCGTGTACGACGCGCCACGGGAGGTACTGGCTCGCATCCCGGGTCTGGAACTGCGGGAGATGGCCGCCAGCCGCGAGAACGCCTTGTGCTGCGGCGGTGGCGGTGACGTGGAGGTCTCGGATCCCACCGTCTCCAGAGGGGTGGCGGGACGCAGGATGGCACAGGTGAAGGCGACGGGAGCCCGTTACGTCGCTTCTGCCTGCCAGCAGTGCAAGCGCACACTCCAGGAAGGAGCCCGCCGGCACAAGATCCGCGTACGGGCTATAGACATCGTTGAACTGGTCTGGCAATCCCTCAACGCTGCCGAGACCTGAAAGTGTGTTAAGGAGACTCATCACGACCAGGAGAGGATGGAAAATCATTAGTGTGGGCGCGATGATGTGCTATAATGTAGCAGGCGAGCGTGGTCGAGGTCGGTCCGCCCGGTAGGAGGAAGCGAATGAAACTCCGCGAAGTGTTGGAGGTCATTGATGGTAAGGCAATTTCCAAGAATGTAGACCTGGACCAAGAGGTCGAGAGGGGGTGTGGGGCTGATTTGATGAGCGATGTCCTGACTTTCATTCATAAAGACATGCTGCTGATGTCCGGGCTGGTCCAGCCCCAGGTGGTGCGTACAACCGCGATAGCGGACATAAAAGCCATCATCTTTGTGCGCGGCAAGATACCTCCACCAGAGACTATCGCTCTGGCTGAGGAGAAAAGCATTTCGTTGCTGGCCTCCAGGTACACGATGTATGAAACTTGCGGCCGGCTCTATCAAGCTGGGCTTCCCAGTTGCGAGCTCTGTGAAATCACCTTGCGCCGATGGCGCGAGGCCTTTGAGGAGATATGATGACGCGCACTTGGGTGGAACCCAGCATACCGTTTGCCAATATTAGTGTACCAATTCTCAATACACCAATCACGAGGAGACTAATATGAGCCTAAGGATTCTGGATAAGGGATCGCTTGCTCCACTGGTCAATGCCCTGATGGCCGATTATCAGGTCGTCGGACCGCAGGCGAAGGGACCAAAGTTCGCCTTCGGACCGATCACTGACCCAACCCAACTGCGGCTTGACTACAACACGACCATCCTGCCACCCAAAAAAGTCCTGCAGCCCCCGCAGGAGCGGCTGGCAACTTTCACCAGGCAGGGGGAACCGCACGTGGAGCCGGTCGTCGAGGCTGGCCCAACAGTGCTCTTGGGCGTGCATACGTGTGACCTGCACGCTATCCGGCTGCTGGACCAGGCCTTTTCCCAGGACTACCCCGACGCTCACTACCTGGAGCGGCGGCGGCAGACGGTCATCGTCGGCCTGGAGTGCCTGGATCCCTGCGACGAACACTCCTTCTGCAAGAGCATGGAGACGCTGTCCGCTGACGAGGGGTATGACCTGCACCTGACGGACCTGGGGCCGGCTTACGCGGTGGATGTGGCCACGGAGGTTGGGAAACGACTCCTTGCCCGCTACGTGGTCACTCGCGAGGCTGCCGATACCGACGTCCGTCGTCTGAACGAGGTTCTCAGCGCCAAGTGGCCCCGTTTCACCTACCGTCTGGACTTTGACGCAGCCGAACTGCCGGCCCTGTTGAGCACGGCCTACGATCATCCCCTCTGGGATGAACTGGGGGAGCGCTGCTTCGCCTGTGGGTCCTGCACCAACGTCTGCCCCACCTGCTACTGCTTCAACGTCTTCGACGAGGTGAACATGGCTCTGACCGAGGGGGACCGGTACCGTTGCTGGGACTCCTGCCAGTTGGACGAGTTCGCCCGCGTGGCCGGCGGCGAGAACTTTCGCCAGGCCCGCGCGGCCCGCCAGCGCCATCGTTTCATGCGCAAGGGGAAATACATCCACGAAAAGTTCGGCGAGTTAGGCTGCGTGGGTTGTGGCCGTTGTATCCGTACCTGCGTGGCAAACATTAGCATCGTTGATGGTTTCAACGCCATCCACGGATCGGCATAAGGGGGAACGGACAATGACGACATCCACTTCGACAAGGCTCAGTGCAAGCATCTATACACCTGAGATGGCCCGTCTGGTCAACGTGGAACAGATAACCGAATTGGAAAAACTGTTCACCATTGAGTTGCCGGGCGGACGCGATTTGGGTCACGACCCGGGACAGTTCGTGATGGTCTCAATACTGGGCGTGGGCGAGGCTCCTATCTCTGTCACCTCGTCGCCCAGCCGCTCCAATGGCACCTTCGAACTCTGCGTCCGGCGGGTGGGCGACGTGACCAACGCGCTGCACGCAATGCAGCCGGGGGATTGGGTGGGCATCCGCGGGCCCTTTGGCCATGGTTTCCCCATTGAGAAGATGCGCGGCAAGGACGTGCTCTTCGCACCAGGCGGCCTGGGGTTGGCCCCGCTTCGCTCGCTGATCAACCAGGTGCTCGACGAGCGCGGCCTGTTCGGGCGGGTGATCGTCCTCTACGGGGCCAAGCGGCCGGAGGAACTGCTCTTCCGCGATGAACTGAATGAGTGGGTCGCCCGCCACGACGTCGAGTGTCACATCACCGTAGACCGGGGAGACGAGACGTGGGACGGCCACGTGGGCGTGATCACCACGCTCTTCCCCGAGATCAGCATCAACCCGCGCAACACCGTCGCCGTCACCTGCGGCCCGCCCATCATGTATCGCTTCGTGCTGATGGAACTCTTGGGCAAGGGCATCCCGGAGACACAGATTTACCTCTCGCTGGAGCGACGGATGAAGTGTGGCGTGGGAAAGTGCGGTCACTGCCAGATCAATAATCTGTACTGCTGCCAGGAAGGCCCGGTTTTCACCTACGCTCAGATCAAGGGCGTCGAGGAGGCACTGTAATGGAAAACCCCAAATCCCAAACCCCAAATCCCAAACCGAAGGTGGCTTTCTTTGACTTTGCGTCCTGCGAAGGGTGCCAACTGACGGTCATTGACGCGCTGCAGACCCACCTGGATCTGCTCGGCGCCATCGAGATCGTGCAGTTCCGCGAGGCGATGACCGAGAAGGGAGAGGACTACCAGATCGCGTTCATCGAGGGCTCCTGCACCCGTGCCTCCGACGAAGCACGCCTGAAGAGAATCCGCGCACAGGCCGACATCGTCGTCGCGCTGGGGGCCTGCGCCCACCTGGGAGGCATCAACGCGCTGAAAAACCTGCACCCGCTGGAGGACGTCCGCCGCTGGGTCTACGGGGACAAGGCGGACTGGTACGAGACCTACGCGGCCCGGCCCATCGGTGCCGTGATTGAGGTGGACGCCGCCATCCCCGGCTGCCCCATTGACCGGGAGGAGTTCATCGCGGTGGTCAAGGCGGTGCTCCTGGGCAAGAGTCTGCCCATTCCCGACTATCCCCTCTGCGTCGAGTGCAAACTGAAGGAGAATGTGTGCCTGTTCCACGTCGGCAAGTTCTGCCTGGGGCCGGTGGTGCGGGCCGGCTGCGGGGCCTTATGCCCCACGTTCGGCAGTGGCTGCGAGGGCTGCCGGGGGCTTATCCCCAACCCCAACGAGAACGCGATGAAAGACGTGCTGGCCGAGGCCGGCCTGACCGTAGAAGACATCCTGTCTCGCTTCACGATGTTCAATGCGTATCAGATGCAGGAGCGAGCGGCTGAGAAGGAGGGGAAATGACTACTTTGAAGATTGACGTACATCACGTGACCCGTGTCGAAGGGCATGGCAACATCGTCGTAGACACCCGCAACGGTGAGATCAAGGAATGTCGCTTCGAGGTCGTCGAGGCCCCGCGCTTCTTCGAGGCGTTCGTGCGCGGCCGGCCTTACTATGAACTCAGCCACATCACCTCCCGCATTTGCGGCATCTGTAGCGTGGGCCACGCTACCGCCAGCCTCCGCGCCACCGAGAAGGCGCTGGGGGTGGAGCCGCCGGAGCAGACGGTGCTCCTCCGCAAGCTCCTGTTCCACGGCGAGATCATAGACAGCCACGTCTTGCATACCTACTACCTGGTCGCGCCGGATTTCCTTGGTGTCGGTTCCGTCATCCCGTTGGCAGCGACCCACCGGGAGGTGGTAGAGCGGGCACTGCGGGTCAAGAAACTCTCCGGCGACCTATGCGCAATGATCGGCGGCCGCCACACGCATCCCGTCGCGATGGCCGTCGGTGGCTTCACCCACACGCCTACCGAAGGGGAGTTGCGGGAGATGCAGGCCCGACTGGTGGACGCCCGCGCCGACATGGATGAGACAGTGGCGCTGTTCGCCACCCTTCCCTGGCCCGACTTTGAGCGGGAAACGGAGTACGTCTCCCTCAAGAAGGACGACGAATACGCCTTCATTGACGGTACTGTCGTCACCTCCGACGGCTTTTCCTATCCCATCGAGGACTACAGGAAGGTAACTAACGAGGAGTGCGTGCCTTTCTCCACGGCCAAGTGGACCCACCACAACCGCGAGTCCTACATGGTCGGGGCGCTGGCCCGCGTGAACAACAACTTTGACCAACTGCACCCCCGCGCTCAGGAGGCGGCAGGCAAACTGGGGCTGAAGCCTATCTGCTACAACCCCTTCCTCAATTCCGCCGCCCAGGTGGTGGAGATGGTCCACTGCGTGGAAGACAGCATCCGCATCAGCGATGAGTTGCTGACGCGAGGTATCCAGCCCGAGCAGCCGCCAAAGATCGAGGTGGAGGCCGGGGAGGGCATCGGCTCCTGCGACGTACCCCGAGGCATCCTCTTCCACAACTATGTCTACGACGAGGATGGTATCTGTGTCAAGGCCAACTGCATCATCCCCACCAACCAGAACATGGCCAATCTGAACCACGACATGCAGGCGCTGGTGCCGCAGATCATGGACAAACCGCAGGATGAGATTCGGCTGACACTAGAGATGCTGGTGCGGGCTTACGACCCGTGCATTTCCTGCTCGGCCCACTTTTTGACCGTGGAGTTTGTATGAGCGAATCAGCGAGCCGGCGGATGAGCGAGTCGGCGATTAGCGATAAGCGATTAGCGATCATAGGCCTGGGCAACCCCCTGCGCGGGGACGATGGCGTGGGCTGCCGTATGATCGAGGAACTGGCGCGGCGGGAACTGCCGCCTGGCGTCCAGGTGCTCGACGGGGGCGCGGTCGGCCTGGGACTGCTAAATTTGATGGAGGGATGGGAGCGTGTCGTGATCGTGGATGCCGCCGAGATGGGGCGGAGGTCGGGTGAGTTCGTGCGCTTCACCCCGGCCGACGTCCGGTTGGCCTCCGCGTCCGATCGTCCTTCGACGGGCTCAGGACATCGCTTCTCCCTCCATCACGCTGGCTTGAGCGAGGCCCTTGCGTTGGCCGACGCGCTGGACCAGCCCCTGCCAGAGATGGTGATCTTTGGCGTCCAGCCGGCCGGGGTCGGCTGGGGCGAGGGGTTGAGCCCGGCTGTGGAAGCCGCGCTCCCAGCCCTGGCCGACGCAGTACTTGCCAGCGCCGTCTGTTCACGGCGGCGCGAAGAGATAATAGGAGAAAACTATGCCCAAGATTCTGGCGATTGAGGACGATCCCGATATGCTGCTGGCGCTGCGCATGTCGCTGGAAGCCAACGGCTATGAGATGGTCGCTGCCACCACCGCTAGGGAAGGGCTGAGGAAAGTCAAGGAGGTCGAGCCGGACTTGATCATCCTTGACGTGATGCTGGAGACGACGACGGCTGGCTTCCAGGCCTCCCTCCAACTTCGCAACCCTGACCCTGAGTCGGAGTATGCTGCCTACCGGCATATCCCGATCCTGATGCTGACCGCGATTCATACCACCACGTCCCTGCGACTCGGCCCCAATGAGGCCTACCTGCCGGTGGACGATTTCGTGGACAAGCCGGTTGACCCCGACGTGCTGCTGGAGAAAGTGCGCACGCTGATCGAGCGGTCATATTAGCCGTTAGTGGCTTGTGTTGAGCCTGTCGAAACATCAGCAGTTAGCAAACTGGAGCGTACGGTGGACCTGGAGCAGGTTCTGGCCTGCCTGACAGACGGAGCCAGACAGGTATTGCAGGCAGACGCGGCAACGGTCTGCCTGCTGGACGAAGGGGGCGCGCACTTGACGGTGGCGGCGGTCTCCGGTCTCCCCGCTGCGCTCCTGCGTGTAGGGGCGGGGTCACCTCGCCCCTACATGGTAGAGCACAGTCCTCTCAATGGAGAGGCACTCACCGGTCAGCCGGTCATCGTTGCCGATACTCGCGCTGATCCCCGGGCCGCGAACGTGCCCGGGGATTATCGCTCTGTCCTGTGCGTCCCGCTGATGCACGAGGACGACCCCGTCGGCACCCTCCACGTCTACGCGGCTGTGCCCCAACGCTTCGACGAGGAGGATGCCGTTCTGCTAATGTCGCTGGCCGGCCTGGGCGCGGTGGCTATAGCGGCCATTCGGCTTGTGTTGAGCCTGTCGAAACAGCTGACGGCGATGAAGGCTCTGGAAGCCAGCAAGGCCCACTTTATCCACGTCGCGACCCACGAACTGCGTTCTCCCGTCGCCGTCGCTCAATCGCTGATGCGGGGCGTGCTCAAGGGGTACGCCGGCGAACTGGCCGACGAACAGGCCGAGTTGTTCAATCGCATCAACCGCCGCCTCAATTTCCTGGAGAGCCTGATCAACGACCTTCTGGACCTGGCGGCGGGCAAGGCCCCGGAGTTGGCAGAGGAAGAAGGCCCCGTCCTGCTCAACGCCTCCGTCGGACGGGCAATGCTGTTCTTGCAACCCCGTGCCGAGGAGAAGGGCCTTGATATGACACTGCAATCCCATCGCGATCGCCTGATCGTCTGGGGTACAGAAGATGGCCTGGACCGCATCTTTGTCAACCTGATGAGCAACGCGGTGAAATACACGCCGTCCGGCGGCGCCATCACCGTCTCGGTGCGACGTGTGGAGGGGCAAGCGCAGGTCGAGGTGACCGACACCGGCATCGGCATCCCGGAGGAGGCATTTTCCCACATGTTCGAAGAGTTCTACCGCGCCCCCAACGCTAAAGCGATGGATGAGGTAGGGACAGGGCTGGGGTTGGCTATCGTCAAAGACCTGGTGGACCGGTATAGCGGGCACATTGAGGTGGAGAGCAAGGTGGGGCAGGGCAGCACATTCACCGTGACCTTTCCCACGTTGGTAGGTTGGTAGGATGTACCAACCAGGAGGGACGGATTTGAGCAAGTTGAGCGCAGAGATACGCCATAAGGCCAGGGAACTCCTGGAGAGCGGCCAGGTGGACTGCGTCATCGGCTACGAGGCCAGCCCGCGAGGTGGTGCCCGTCCGGTCTTCATCTACGACCCCGCCGAGGCTGACCGGCTAATCTGGGACGCGACTTGCGTCCACAACCTGGTCACCTACCTCCACGACAAGAAAAAGCCCCGCAAGCGGGGGGAGGAGCCGCCCCGCGTCGGGGTCGTCGTCAAGCCCTGCGACAGCCGCGCCGTCAACGTCCTCCTGGCCGAGCAGCAGATCGAACGGGAGCGAGTCTACGTCATCGGCGTAGCCTGCGAGGGGGTGCAGGACGAGACTGGCGAACCAGCGGCCCGCTGCACCCGCTGCGCCGACCGGCTGCCGGTGGTCTACGACGTCCTGCTGGGCGAGCCGCCGGAGGTGGCCCCCACAGAGGATGACTATGCCGACCTGGCCCGCGTCGAGGAGATGGAGCCCGCCGGGCGGCTGGCCTTCTGGCTACGCCAGTTCGACCGCTGCATCCGCTGCTACGCCTGCCGCCAGGTTTGCCCCGGCTGCTACTGCACCACCTGCATGTTCGAGCGGGACGACGGGCTGTGGGTGGACATCGGCATCGAGGTGCCGCAGAAGCACGCCTTTCACCTGGGCCGGGCGCTCCACCTGGCCGGGCGCTGCATGGAGTGCGACGCGTGCGAGCGGGTCTGCCCGATGGGGCTGCCCCTGAGCCTCCTCAACCGGCGTATGGTCCGGGAGGTGGAGACGCTCTACGGCTACCGGGCCGGGCGGGAGGTAGCCCTCAGCCCGCTCCTCTTCGAACTCGGCGAAGAGGGTTCCCCGATATGAAATTCACGACGCTGAACGGACTGCGGGCCTGGCTCGATCGCCTGGCCCAGGAATATGACCTGATCGCTCCCCGTGACGTGGACGGGCACGTGCTCTACCGGCCGGTGGGCTCCAGCGGCGAGATATTGTTCGACTACGAGCGGCCGGAACTCTCGGCCAAGGACTACCTCCTGCCAGCCACGGAGACTTTATTGTGGGTCGAGAAACGGGGGAGTGAGGTGATACTGGAGGAGGTCCTGCCGGACCGGAGGCAGGTGCTCTTTGGCCTCCGCCCCTGCGACGCGCACGGGTTCACGGTGCTGGACGCTCTCTTTCTGGCGCAGGATCCGCCCGACCTCTATTACCGCCACCACCGGGAGCGCACCACGCTGGTGGGCCTGGCCTGCCCGCAGATGTGGGATGGCTGCTTCTGCACCTCCATGGGCGGCGCGCCCGATGACCCCACCCACCTGGACGTGCTGCTCCGCGAGGTGGACGGCGGGTACGCGGTGGAACCGGTCACCGAGAAGGGGATGGCGCTGTTGGAAGGGCTGGCCCTGGAAGAGCGGAGCCAGAAACCGGGTTTTTCGGAAAAAACCCAGTTTCTCAGGCCGGTGGAGGTGCCGCCGCCGGAGAGGTGGCGACCACTCTTCGAGAACCGGCTGTGGATGCGGCACGGGGAGCGCTGCCTGAGTTGCCGCATCTGCACCTACGTTTGCCCCACCTGCCGCTGCTTCGACGTCACCGACCGGGTGGTGGAGGAGCGGGCCGGCGTCACGCGCATCGAGCGCATCCGCGTGTGGGACGCCTGCACCAGCACCAACTACCGGCGCGTCGCCGGCGGTCACAATCCCCGCCCCACCAAGCCGGAGCGGCTGCGCAACCGCTTCTACTGCAAGTTCTGCTACTACCCGGAGGACTTTGGGCCGCTGGGGTGTGTGGGGTGTGGGCGGTGCATCGTCTCCTGCCCGGTGGACATTGACATCACCGAGGTGATGAGGGATGTGGCGGAAAGGAGCGGCGGATGAGCACAAACGGTGCTAACCCAATGCGCCCATACCTGGGCCGCCTGGCCGGGGTCAGAGACCTGGCCACCGGTATCAAGTTGTTCCAGATCGAACTGGCGGAGCCGGAGGGACAGGCGACTGTCGCCGACTACAAGCCGGGGCAGTTCGCCTTCGTCTCTGCCTTCGGGGCGGGGGAGGCCCCCTTCGGCGTCGCCTCCATCCCCGCCCGGGGGCCCATCTTGGAGTTCGCCGTCAACGCCCTGGGCCACGTCACCCACACCCTCCACACTCTGGAGGTGGGGGACCCGGTGGGGGTACGGGGGCCGCTGGGCAACTGGTTCCCGATGGGGGAGATCAAGGGGCACGATGTGGTCATCCTGGGTGCCGGCATCGGAGGGGCGCCGTTACGCCCGGTCATCCACACCATTCTCGATAACAGGGCCGACTACGGGCGCCTCACGATTATATGGGCCGCCCGTGCTCCCGATTTGCTCGTCTTCACCGACGAGTTCGACGAGTGGGGTGCTGCCCCCGACACAGAGTTCCACGTGACGATAGACCGCGAACACTCAGATTGGACCGGCAACGTCGGCCTGATCACCCAGTTGTTGGAACAGGTCAATCCCCCATCGGACGACGCCGTCACCATTACCTGCGGGCCACCCATCGCGATTCACTTCGTCACGCTGACGCTGAAGAAACTGGGCTTTACGCTGGACCAGATGTTGACCACGCTGGAGGCGCGTATGCACTGCGGCATCGGCAAGTGCGGGCGGTGCAACATGGGGGAAAAGTTCATCTGCGTGGACGGCCCCGTTTTCTGGCAGAGTGAGATCGCGGGGTTCCTGGAGGGCTTCCTATAGACGATGGGCCTCAATCCGTTGATGTCCTGAAATCCGCGTTCTTAGTGGCCCAAACAAAAAACGGCAAGCCGCGTCGGGCGTCGAACATCTGAGGGAAGTGGAAGAATTCCTTTTCGGAGGAGAAGGCTGATGAAGATTGGCGTATACGTATGTCACTGTGGGAGCAACATTGCCGGGACGGTGGACTGCGGAGAGGTGGCCGGGTGGGCCGGAAGACTGGACGGAGTCACCGTCGCCCGCGACTACGAGTTCATGTGCTCTAATCTGGGCCAGGAACTGATCAAAGACGACATCCGGGAACTGGGGCTGGACCGGGTGGTGGTGGCTTCCTGCACCCCCCGCATGCACGAGCCGACGTTCCAGCGGGCGGTGGCGGAGGCCGGGCTCAACCCCTACTACTTCGAGATGGCCAACATCCGGGAGCAATGTTCCTGGGTCCACGACGATGGGGACGAGGTCACCCACAAGGCCAAGGCCCTGGTCGCCGCAGCCGTGTCTCGGGTGCGCTATCACCAGCCGCTGAGCATCAACAAAGTCCCCATCCATCCGGCCACGCTGGTCGTCGGCGCGGGCATCACGGGCATCCAGGCCGCCCTGGAACTGGCCAATGCCAACTATCCGGTTTACCTGGTGGAGCGGGAGCCGACGATTGGCGGCCACATGGCCCAACTGGACGAGACCTTCCCCACCCTCGACTGTAGCGCCTGAATTCTCGGCCCCAAAATGATGGATGCCGGTCGGCATCCCAACATCACTCTCCTGACCTACAGCGAGGTGGAAGAGGTCTCCGGGTACGTGGGCAACTTTACCGTCCGCATCCGCAAGCGAGCGCGGTCGGTGGACGAGGAGAAGTGCACCGGCTGCGGGACGTGTGAGGAGAAATGCCCCAGGCGGGTCGTGGACGAGGTCTTTAACGTCGGGCTGGGGAAACGCAAGGCGATCTACCGGCCTTTTGCCCAGGCGGTGCCTGCCATTCCCGTGATTGATCGAGAGCACTGCCTGTACTTTATGAAGGGTCGCTGCAAACTGTGCGAGAAATTCTGCCCCACCGGAGCGATTGACTTTGACCAGGAGGACACAATCCTGGAGGTCGAGGTGGGCAACATTATCGTGGCCACCGGTTACGATGTCTTCGACGCCCGGCGCATCTCCCAGTACGGCTATGGCCGCTACCCCGACGTCTTCACCAGCCTGGAGGTCGAGCGGATGTTGAGCGGGTCCGGTCCCACCAGCGGCCGCGTCGTCCTGCGCGACGGGGAGACGGAACCGGAGAGCATCGCTATCATCCACTGCGTGGGAAGCCGGGACGAGAACTATCATCCCTACTGCTCGAAAGTCTGCTGCATGTACTCTCTGAAACTGGCCCACCTGGTCCACGGGAAGACCGGTGCTCGCGTCTACGAGTTCTACATTGACATGCGCACTGGCGGTAAGGCCTACGAGGAGTTTTACAAGCGGCTCCAGAGGGAAAAGACCATCTTTATCAACGGGCGCCCGTCGGAGATTCTGGCGGAGGATGGCAAACTGGCGATCTACGTGGAGGACAGATCACTGGGGCGGCAGATACGCGTGCCGGTGGACATGGCCATCCTGAGTGTGGGCCTGGAACCCCGTCACGATGCGCAAGAGGTGGCGCGCCTATTTGGCATCAGTTGCGACGCCGACGGCTGGTTCAAAGAGAAACATCCCAAACTGGACCCGGTGGCGACGCTGACCGACGGGGTGTTTATCGCCGGCTGCGCCCAGGGGCCGCGAGACATCCCCGATTCGGTGGCTCAAGGGGCAGCGGCGGCGGCGCGGGTGCTCTCATTCATCCGCCAGGGGGAGGTGGAGGCCGAGGCCGCCACCGCCGTGGTGGACGAGATGATGTGCGTGGGTTGCGGCCAGTGCGTCCAGACCTGCCCTTACACGGCGATCGAGTTCTTGGACGACCGCAAGGTGGCTCACGTGGTCGAGGCGTTGTGCAAGGGTTGTGGCACTTGCACGGGGACCTGTCCCTCCAAGGCCGTCACCCTGCGGCACTTCACCGACCGGCAGTTGATCGCCGAGATGCGAGGGGCGATGAGCGCGATGGTGGAGATGGTGGCGGTGTGAGGTATGGCAATGACAAGCGAAACTTACGAACCCAAGATCATCGGTTTCCTCTGCAACTGGTGCAGTTACGCCGGGGCCGACCTGGCGGGGGCGAGCCGGCTCAAGTATCCGCCTAACCTCAAGATTATCCGTGTCCCTTGCTCCGGGCGCGTCTCGCCTGAACTGGTGATACGTACCTTCCAGGAAGGAGCGGACGGCGTGATGGTGTTGGGCTGTCATATCGGTGATTGCCACTACTCCACCGGCAACCACCGCACCGCCCGCCGCATGCCGGTGCTCAAGGCACTCCTCGCGTTCACCGGCATCGAACCGGAGCGCTTCCTGTTCAAGTGGGTCGCTGCCTCTGAGGGAGGGCTCTTCGCCGAGACGGTGCAGGAGTTCACCGAGACGCTGCGACGGCTCCCTCCAATGCAGGAGGCGTTGGAGGGATAGGGTTTCAGATTTTGTGGAGGAGATAAGGGTGCTGGTGTAGGCAGGTCGGCTACGGCCCTTCACCGCCCCACACGTGGAGCACATTGAGCCCAGCCTGGTCCGATACAACTTCCAGCACCGTCTTGCAGTCGGCCCCCTCCACTCGCAGCGTGATGTTGATCCGCTCGGGCTGGTCGGCGTCGTAGGCGACCACGGAGGAGATGTTGCCGCTTACCTGCGCGATGCGACTGGCCAGTTCGGCCAGTTGACCGGGGACATTGGGCACCTGAACCGTCAGCCTGAGTGAGTCGATTCCACCACTCAGCACGGCCGCGAACTGATTAAATATGTCGGTCTCGGTAATGATGCCCACAGTCCGCCCCTCCTCCACTACGGGCAGGCTGCCGATCTTGTGTTTTACCATCAGGCTGGCCGCCTCTTCCAGCGGACAATCGGGGGGCACCGTCATCACTTCATGGTTCATCATCTGGTCTACGCGATGCTGCCGCTTGAGGACGCCCGGCGACCCGGCTTTTGAGAAGAATACCTCCAGGTCATTGCGGGTCACGATTCCGACTAGTTTACCTTCCGTGTCCACGACCGGCAGACGCCGGAAGCCGCCGCACTTGAGCAGTGCTACGGCTGTCAGTGGGTCGCTCTCTGGCCGAACGGTGACGGGGTCGCGTGTCATACAGTCTCGCACGAACATAGCCTGGCCTCCTTTGGTGCTTCCAATTATACTTATTCTGTCCCTGACGGCAAGGTGCACCTTTGCGCGGCGACGACGGAGTCGGCCCACGGGTGGTGGAGGAACTGAACCGCAATGGGATGCCGGAAGGAGTAGCGGCACTCGACGTAGGGGAGGCACATTTTGAAAGTCGAGATCGTCAAAGACATCCTGAGCGCCAACGAGCAGATCGCGCAGGAAAACCGGCGCCTGTTCGAGGAAAAAGGCGTCTTCGTCCTGAATATCATGGCCGCGCCCGGTGCGGGCAAGACAAGCCTCATCAAGCGCACCATCGAATCGCTGCGAGACCACCTACGCATCGGCGTGATTGACGGTGACGTCGCCTCGACCATTGACGCCGACCGCATCGCCCGCCTGGGTATCCCGGCGGTGCAGATCAATACCGGCGGGGCCTGCCACCTGGACGTCAATATGGTGCGTGTCGCCTTGCCCAGACCGTCGTTGGACGAGACCGATTTGTTGCTCATCGAGAACGTGGGCAACCTCATCTGCCCCACCGGCTTCGGGCTGGGGGAAAACCTCAAGGTCATGATCGCCAGCACGCCCGAAGGGGACGACAAACCGTACAAGTATCCAGGTATGTTCAGCGTCGTGGACGTGCTGATGCTCAACAAGGTGGATCTGTTGCCCCTGTTGGAATTTGACCTGGACTACTTCCGTCGCGGCATCGAGGCGTTGAACCCCGACGTCGCCTTCTTCCCCCTGTCCTGCAAGACGGGGGAAGGAGCACAGGAGTGGGTTGACTGGCTGGTTGAGAGATGTCGGACAGGTTGATACGGCAGACGATCAGCGTGCGCGGCGTGGTGCAGGGGGTTGGCTTCCGGCCCTTCGTCTACCGCCTGGCGCACGAATACGGTCTGACTGGGTGGGTGCTCAACCATTCCGGCGGGGTGGAGATTGAGGTTGAAGGCCAGGCGTCTCCGCTGGCAGCGTTCGTGCACGACCTGGAGGAGAAGACCCCGCCGCTGGCACGCATTGAGGGGATTGAAGTTGCCGACGCCCCGCCGGTCGGTTACACAACCTTCGAGATCCGCCATAGCATAACCGAGGAAGGGCGCTACCAACTCATCTCCCCCGACATTGCCACCTGCCCCGATTGCCTGCGTGAACTGCTGGACCCGGCCGACCGCCGCCATCGTTACCCGTTCACCAACTGCACCAACTGCGGCCCGCGTTTCACCATCATCGCCGACATCCCCTACGACCGCCCGCTGACCACCATGCGGGATTTCGTCATGTGTCCGCAGTGCCAGGCGGAGTACGACGACCCGCTCGACCGGCGGTTTCACGCCCAGCCCAACGCCTGCCCGGTCTGCGGCCCGCACGTCTGGTTGGTCTCAAGTGACGTGATCGCCCGTGCCACACTCCCACACTCCCAAACGGCCATACCGCTCAAGCTGGAACCTGAAACCGATGATGTCGTCGCCCACGCTGCTCGCCTGTTGCAAGCAGGAACCATCCTCGCCATCAAGGGGATGGGCGGCTTCCACCTGGCCTGCGACGCTACCGACGAGGCTACCGTGCGCACGTTGCGGGAGCGCAAGGGGCGTCCGGCCAAGCCGTTGGCAGTGATGATGGCCACGTTGGAGGAAATCAAACAACATTGCTGGGTCTCGGAGGAAGAGGAGTGGTTGCTGACCTCATCCCAATGCCCCATCGTGCTCCTGCCATGGAAGCCCGAGTCGAGTGTCTCTCGACTGGTGGCTCCGCGCGGCAACTACCTGGGGGTTATGCTCCCCTACACGCCGCTGCATCACGTACTCCTGCGGGACGTGGGCCGGCCACTGGTGATGACCAGCGGCAACCTGTCTGAGGAGCCCATCGCCCGCGACAACGACGAGGCGCTACGCCGCCTGGCCCACCTGGCCGATTACTTTCTGCTGCACAACCGCGACATTTATGCGCGTTATGACGATAGTGTGTGGTTTGTGCCATTGAGGGGAGAAACCGGGTTTTTAGGAAAAAACCCGGTTTCTTTGGCCCAGCCGATCCGTCGCTCGCGGGGCTATGCCCCCTTCCCCGTGAAACTGCCGTTCCAGGTCAAGCAGATTTTGGCCTGTGGGGCGGAACTAAAGAACACCTTCTGCGTCACCAGGGACGACTACGCCTTCCTCAGCCAGCACATCGGCGATATGGAGAACCTGGAGACGTTGGAGCACTTTGAGACCACGATTGAACTTTACAAGCGGCTGTTCCGCATCCAGCCGGAGATCATCGCCTACGACCTGCACCCAGAGTACCTCTCCACCAAATACGCAAAATCGCAAATCGCAAATCGCAAATCGCAAATCGCAGTCCAACACCACCACGCTCACATCGCCAGTTGCCTGGCCGACAATGGCTGGACGCTGGACGACGGCCCGGTCATCGGCGTGGCCTGGGACGGTACCGGCTACGGCAGCGACGGGCGCTTATGGGGCGGCGAGTTCTTGGTAGCCGACTACCGTGGCTTCCGGCGAGCGGCCCATCTGGAGTACCTGCCCATGCCCGGTGGCGAAGCGGCTATCCGCAATCCCTATCGCCTGGCCATCGGTTACCTCTACGCCCTTACCGGTCGGTTGCCGTCCCTTCGCCCCCCCTCGGTCCCCCCTAACTTTGGGGGGGAAGAGGAACTGCGCATCATCCAACAGCAGGTTGATAAGGGGATCAACTGCCCACAGACTTCGGCTGGCGGCCGGCTGTTCGACGCCGTCTCGGCGCTGCTGGGAGTACGGGAGCGCATCACCTACGAGGCACAGGCGGCCGTGGAACTGGAGATGGCAGCCCAAATCCCAAATCCCAAATCCCAAATCCCAATCGGGAGTTATCCGTTTGGTGTGGAGGAAGATGGAGACGGGATGGTGATCCGGCTGCGTCCTCTCTTTGACACGCTGCTCGCCGACCTGCGGGGTGAGGTGGCCGTGGGGGAGATAGCCTATCGCTTCCACGTCACCGTGGCGGAGATGATGCAGGAGATGTGTGAGCGTATCGCCCAGGAGACAGGGCTGCGGACGGTAGCACTGAGCGGTGGCTGTTTCCAGAACCGGCTACTTCTGGCGCTGGTCGTGCCGCGATTGCAAGAGGCGGGCCTGCGTGTCCTGTTGCACCGACAGGTACCGTGCAACGACGGCGGCATCTCGTTGGGGCAGGCGGTGATCGCGCATTTCGCCGTGAATTGAGCGAAAGCGATTTTTCTGGTATACTTATCGTACAATCGCTTGGAGGTGTCTTATGAGTACAGTAGCACTCTCGAGGACAACTTATCAGTGGCTGCAACGCAAGGCCCAGGAAAGTGCCCGAACGCCCGATCAAGTAGCCGATGCACTACTACGCCAGCAACTTGCGCCGAAGCACGCCTACATTGAGGTCGTTGAGAAGATCACCGGCCCACAGGCTATGATCAAGGGCACCCGTGTTCCTGTGAGTATCGTCATAGGCTATTTGCATAAGGGGGAGACGCCAGAGTCGCTGGTGAAGAGTGTTTTGCCACATCTCACGCTGGCACAGGTTTACGACACACTGAGTTACTATCACGATCACCAGGACGAGATTGAGCAGGAAATGATTGAGAACACGGAGGAGTATGGGCGGGCCTATTTGCGCAAGCACCTGGGCGAAGAAGGCTATCTGCGTGTAAGTGGACAAGCCAAATGACGGGCAAGCCAATCAAACTCTTGCTCGATGAACATATCTGGGAGGGCTTGACGGAGACCCTCACGCAGCGTGGCTATGACGTCGTCCATATCGTCAATACGGAGCAACGTGGTATGGACGATGAACCGTTGTTAGCCTTTGCAACAGCCGAAGGCCGCGCCGTGCTCACTTACAACAACGTGCGCCACTTTGTACCATTGGTCAGGCTCCGGTACGAGACCGGTGGGGAGTATGCGGGGGTGATTCTGTCAAGCCAACTAGCACCGGGGGAACTGCTGAGGCGAGTGGAGAGGCTTCTGACTACACTTTCGGCTGATGAGTTGAAAAATACGGTCCGCTGGTTACAAGAGTTCAGGGCCGATTCATAACATCCATTTTGGAAAGAACAATGTGTCTAGCCATACCAACGTTGATTACATCCATCAAAGGAACCACCGCCCGCGCCGAGATCGGCGGGGTGGAGCGCACCATCAGCCTGGCACTCACGCCCGAGGCGCGGGTGGGCGACTACGTGCTGATACACACCGGCTACGCCATCGGCGTGCTCGACGAAGAAGAGGCCCAGGAGACACTGCGGTTACTTGAGGAACTGGCCGAGTTCTACGATGAAGTACCTTGACGAGTTCCGCGACCCGCAGTTGGCGCGAAAACTGCTGGCGAATATCCGGGAGCGCTCGACGCAGCCGGTGCGTTTCATGGAGTTCTGCGGCGGGCACACCCACGCCATCTTTCGCCACGGCCTGCGGCAAATGCTGCCGCCCACGGTGGAACTGCGCTCCGGCCCCGGCTGCCCTGTCTGCGTCACCGCCAACTCCAGCCTGGATCGCACCATCGCCCTGGCCAAACTACCCGGCGTGATCCTGACCACCTTCGGCGACATGCTCAAGGTGCCAGGCAGCCATGGCTCCCTGCAGACCGCCAAGGCCGAAGGGGCTGATGTGCGGATCGTCTACTCCACGCTGGACGCGCTGCAGATTGCCCGCGATCATCCCGAACGAGCAGTCGTCTTCCTCGGCGTCGGCTTCGAGACCACCGCGCCTACTGTGGCGGCGTCCATCCTGCAGGCGGAGGCGGAGGGCCTGGACAACTTTTACGTCCTTTCGCTGCACAAGTTGACCCCACCAGCCACCCACGCCATCCTCGACGCAGGGGAAGTACGGCTTTCCGGCATCATCGGCCCCGGCCACGTGACCGTCGTCATCGGTAGCCGAGCCTGGGAGTTTCTCCCACGAGACTACTCCGTCCCCTGTGCCGTGGCCGGCTTCGAACCGCTGGACATCCTGCGGGCCGTGGCCGCGCTGGTGGAAATGGCTGAGGCTGGCCGGCCGGCGGTGGTCAACACCTACTCCCGCGGCGTCCGCCCGGAGGGGAACCGCGTGGCGTTGGGCATCATGCAGCGCGTGTTCGAGGTGGGGGAAGCAGACTGGCGCGGGCTGGGCCGCGTGCCTGCCAGCGGGTTGGCGTTGTGCCCCGAGTACGCCCGTTTCGACGCCGCGCGCGCCTTCCCCGTGGACCCCGGCCCAACTCGCGAACACAAGGGCTGTCGCTGCGGCGACGTGCTGCGAGGTATCGCGGAGCCGCCCGACTGCCCCTTGTTCCGCTCCGTCTGCACCCCGGCCCACCCCATTGGGCCCTGTATGGTTTCAGCGGAAGGGGCCTGCGCCGCGTGGTACCGGTACGGAGGGGACGGTGTCTGAAATCCGCTTTTGCCAAGACAGTAAAACTGCGATACAATGTAAGGAAACGAGAGTGGGAGTGAAGTAACGATGCAACCGCAAACGTTGCAGGATGCAGAAAGGGTCGTTGACCTGCTCGAAGAGCATTTTGGAAAGGCCCTGATCGCCGTGGCACTGTTTGGATCGGCGGCCAGAGGTGAGGCCAGAACCACCAGCGATTTGGACCTCTTTGCCATCATCGAGGGCCTTCCCGCCAGGCATTTCAAACGCTGCACGTTGCTCAACGACCTTGTTCTGCCCCGTGTGCCCCGTCGGGTGACAGTCGTGGCCAAGACCCCCCGCGAGTTCGCCCAGGCTTTTCCTCCGCTGTATCTGGACCTGGGACTGGATGCGCAGGTGTTATATGATAGCGACGGATTCCTGGGCGAACGTCTAGCCCACATTCGCCGGATAATTCGTCAGGCCGGGCTCAGGCGGGTGAGGCGAGACGGTGACTTTGCCTGGAGGTGGCGCAAGCCGCCGCGACGGGGTTGGGAGATCACATGGGAAGGATACCGTGAATTGGAGTGACCACGCCCGCTACCGCCTGGAATTGGCAGAAGGATTTCTGAGCGAGGCCAGGCAGGATTTGGACCTTGCACGCTTCCGCTCCTGCGTGAGCAACGCCCAGTTGTCCATTGAGAACGCCGCCAAGACGGTGATAGCCCTTTTCGGCCCGGTGGGAAAAACTCACGAACCGTGGTGCGAATTGAAGGCGTTGCTGGCTGAGGAAGTCGTTCCACAGGTACTTGGGGAACAGGTCGAACGCCTGGCGGCCATAGCGGCACGCTATGGACTCAAGGAGCACTTCCTGACCGATTACGGTGATGAAACTCGATTTCTCTCACCGTGGCGACTCTTCGGTCAGGAAGATGCCGCAGAAGCGTTGGAGACGGCGGAGACCTGTTTTGCTCTGGCCCAAGAGATTGGCAGCCGTTGGCTGAAGGCTCCGACGGACAAAGAGTCAGCAGCGGAAACATCATAAGTCCAGAGAAGTCGCGGGAGGGGAGTCCGCGATTTTTTCTCGTCTGGCCGGCAAAGGGAAATGACCACTGATAGCGATAAGATCCTACTTGCCCACGGTTCCGGCGGCCAACTGAGCCACGAACTGGTGGAGCATCTGTTCCTGAAGCATTTCGACAACCCCATCCTGGCGCGACTGGACGACGCGGCGGTGATCGGAGAAACCCGGTTTTTCGGAAAAAACCGGGTTTCTGGGAAACTGGCCTTCACGACCGATTCCTACGTCGTCAGCCCCATATTCTTCCCCGGCGGCGACATCGGCAAGTTGGCCGTGTGCGGCACGGTCAACGACCTGGCGATGAGCGGGGCCACGCCGCTCTACCTCAGCGCCGGGTTCATCCTCGAAGAAGGGTTGGAACTGGCCGACCTGGAGCGAGTGGTCGTTTCTATGGCCACCACCGCGCAGGCTGTGGGCGTGCAGATCGTGACCGGGGACACAAAGGTGGTGGATCACGGCAAAGCCGACCGGCTGTTCATCAACACGGCGGGGGTCGGGGTGGTGCCCGCGGGCGTGGAGATAAGCGGCGACCGAGCCCGGCCTGGCGACGTGGTCATTCTCAGCGGCACCGTCGGCGACCACGGCATGACCATTATGAGTCAGCGGGAGGGATTACGCTTCGATTCGCCGCTGGTGAGCGACTGTGCGCCGTTGCATGGGCTGGTGGCGGCCATGCTGGACGTGCTTTCCCCTCTCCGCCCCCCCTCGGTCCCCCCCAACTTTGGGGGGGAAGGGGAAGAGGGGTCAGGGGTGAGGGCTCTTCATTGCCTGCGCGATCCCACGCGGGGCGGCCTGGCTACGACGCTGAACGAAGTGGCCGGCAAGTCGGGGGTGGGCATCGAAATTGAGGAACGCGCCGTCCCCGTGCGAGACGCGGTGCGTGCCGCCTGCGAGTTGCTGGGCCTTGATCCGCTATACGTGGCCAACGAGGGGAAACTGGTGGCGTTCGTGGCCCCTGAAGCGGCCGGCGCGGTGCTGGCTACCGTGCGCGCGCACGAGTACGGCCAAGAGGCGGCGATCATCGGGCTGGTGACGGCGGAGCATGCGGGCCGTGTCGTGCTGCGCACCGCGCTGGGCGCTCGTCGCATTCTCGACATGCTGGTGGGGGAACAACTGCCGCGCATCTGTTGATTGTTGACACAGATTGGTACATTATAACTCGGACTTGTAGATGCGCTTGTTGGGCGGCGCAACGTCGTATGACGCAACTACAGTCGGCGGGCCGCCTGTCAAACGGGATTGGCCCCCTTGAACTGGTACGCACCCAGGAACTGATTGGAGCGATATTGGAAGTGGTACGATTGATGGAGAAAGAGGCTGGAGCGCTTGGGATGAGTCCTCATATTATGGCTGTTGCTCGAAAGATGAGTTTATCGAACAAGGAGGCATCTTTTCGTGGAAGAAAACTTTGATCTCACCAAACTTGATCAGATTGTCGAGGAAGCAGGAGAGGGGAAGAGAAGTCTAATCCCCGTTCTGCAAAAGGCACAGGGGGTGTATGGCTACTTGCCGGTGGAAGTACTGCAGTTGATCGCCAACCGGCTGGGGGTGGCGTTAAGCAAAGTCTACGGCGTGGCGACCTTCTACTCCCAGTTCCACCTGACCCCCCGCGGCCGTCACATCATCCAGCAATGCGACGGCACTGCCTGCCACGTGCGCGGAGCCGCCCGGATAATCGCAGCCGTAGAGCGGGAGTTGGGGATAAAGGCGGGCGAGACAACTCCTGACCTCAAGTGCACCTACGAAGTAGTCTACTGCATTGGCTCCTGCGCCCTGGCGCCCACGGCTATGATTGACGACCGGGTAGCGAGGGGACTGACGCCGGAAAAGATGCTGGACATTATCAAGAACCTGGATTGAATCTTGTCGGAAACGAGAGGTTATCAAAATGCCGAAACTTGAGACTTTAGAAGACCTGAGACGTGTCCGAGAGGAGGCTCGCAAGACCATACGCTCGTATCGGACTCGCGTGCTGGTTTGTCGGGGAACCGGCTGCACCGCCGGGGGTTCAGCGAGTATATTGGATACCCTCCGGGAGGAGGTGACGAGGCGACATCTGGAGGATGTGCAGGTGAGTTTCACGGGCTGCCACGGTCTGTGCGAGATGGGACCCATCGTGGTCATCCAACCCGACGACATCTTTTACAGCCACGTCACGGTTGACGATGTGCAGGAAGTGATCGAGGAGACGCTGGTCGGGGGACGGCTCGTGGAGCGTCTCCTATACAGGGACCCTGCGACAGACGAGGCGATCCCTTACTACCATGAGATTCCCTTCTATGCGCACCAGGAGAGAATTGTCCTGCACAACTGCGGCCTCATTGACCCGGAAAATATCAAAGAGTACATCTCCCGCGACGGCTACACCGCCCTGGCTAAGGTACTCACCGAGATGACACCTGAGGAAATCATTGACAAGGTGAAACGATCAGGTCTCAGGGGGAGGGGAGGGGCCGGCTTCCTCACCGGCATGAAGTGGGAGTTCACCGCCCGCGCCCGTGGCGACGTCAAGTACGTGGTCTGCAACGCCGACGAGGGTGACCCTGGCGCGTTCATGGATCGCTCAGTCATCGAGGGTGATCCCCACAGCGTGTTGGAGGGGATGGCGATCTGCGGCCGCGCTATCGGCGCGCAGGAGGGGTACATCTACTGCCGGGCCGAGTACCCCCTGGCTATCAGGCGCCTCAAGGTCGCCATTGCCCAGGCCGAGGAGTACGGGCTTTTGGGCGACCATATTCTCGGTAGCGACTTTTCCTTTCACTTGCACATAAAGGAGGGGGCCGGCGCTTTTGTGTGCGGCGAGGAGACGGCGCTGCTGGCCTCCATTGAAGGGCGACGTGGTGAGCCGCGTCCTCGTCCCCCCTTCCCGGCCGTGCGCGGCCTGTGGGACAAGCCGACCAACCTCAACAACGTCAAATCCTATGCCAACGTCCCCCAGATCATTGTCAAGGGAGCCGACTGGTTCGCCGGCATCGGCACCCGGCGCTCTACGGGCACAGCCATCTTTGCCCTTACGGGCAATGTGAACAACACCGGCCTGGTGGAGGTGCCGATGGGCATCACCCTGGGCAAGATCATTTTCGACATCGGCGGCGGGGTCCCCAATGGAAAAAAGTTCAAGGCCGTGCAGACGGGGGGGCCGCTGGGCGGGTGCATCGGAGTCGAGCACCTGAACGTGCCGGTAGACTTTGACTCGTTAAAAGACCTCGGCGCGGTGATGGGCTCCGGCGGGATGATCGTCGTGGACGAAAACACCTGCATGGTGGAACTGGCCAAGTTCTTCCTCACCTTTGCCACCGCCGAGAGTTGCGGTAAGTGCGTTCCCTGCCGGATAGGTGGGAAGCGCATGCTGGAGGTGTTGACCCGCATCACCGAGGGCCAGGGCAAGTTGGAGGATCTGGACACCATCCGCGAGATTGCTGCCGGGATGGAAACTGGCGCCTTGTGCGCGCTGGGGCAATTGACCCCGGGGCCGGTGCTGTCGGCGCTGCGTTACTTTGAGGACGAGTTCCGCGCCCACATCGTGGACAAACGCTGTCCAGCCGGCGCGTGCCAACCACTGGTCCGCGCCCGTTGCACTACCACCTGCCCCGCCGAGGTGGACGTGCCCAGTTACGTGGCGCTGGTGGCCCAGGGCCGTTACGCCGAGGGGCTGGAGATCCATCGTCGTCAGAACCCCTTCCCGCTGGCCTGTGGCCGGGTTTGCCCCGCCTTTTGCGAGGAGCGCTGCCGGCGCGGGGACATTGACGAACCTATCGCCATCCGGGCCGTCAAGCGTTTTATGGCCGATCACGAACTGGCGCGTCCGTGGACCCCGCCCATCTACGGGGAGCCCAAGCGGAAGCGAGTGGCCGTGGTCGGCGCGGGACCGGCCGGCTTGACGGCGGCCCTGCGGCTGGCGCAACAGGGGTACCGCGTCACCGTCTTTGAGAAACTGCCCGTCGCCGGAGGGATGATGGCCGTAGGCATCCCCGATTACCGCCTGCCGCGTGACATCCTCGACCAGGAGATTAACAACGTCCGGCGGGCCGGGGTGGAGATCCAGTGCAACCAGGCACTGGGGCGCGATTTCACGCTGGATGAGTTGCTGAACCCCCCTCAGTCCCCCCTGGGAGGGGGGAGGGGGTACGGCGCGGTGGTGCTGGCCATCGGCGCCCACAAGAGCCGCCAGTTGCGGATCGAGGGCGAGGAGAAAAAAGGGGTTGTGCATGGCGTGGACTTCCTGCGCGATGTCGCCCTGGGCAACCCACCCGATCTCACAGGCAAGCGCGTGGGAGTGGTCGGTGGCGGTGACGTGGCCATTGACGCCATGCGCTCCGCCTGGCGGCTGGGCGCCGGCGAGGTTCACCTGATCTACCGTCGCCGCCGCGAGGACATGCCGGCTCACGAAGAGGAGATCGTGGCCGCCGAGGCGGAAGGAGCCATCTTCCACTTTCTCACCAACCCCACCCGGGTGCTGGGAGACGGCCACGTTACCGGCGTCGAGTGCCTGAAGCACACGCTGGGTGAGTTCGACCGCAGTGGTCGCCGCCGCCCGGTTCCCATCTCCAACTCCGAGTTCGTCATCGAGTTGGACGTCCTGATCCCGGCCATCGGGCAGGCGCCTGACCAGGGCTGGATGGGGGAAGAGGAGGGGGTGGAGGTTCAGCGCAACGACACCTTCGCCGTGAACGAAGCATTGGGCACCTCTCGGCCTGGGGTCTTTGCGGCGGGCGATGCCGTCCTCGGCCCAGCGACAGTGGTCCAGGCAGTGGCCCAGGGTAACGCTGTGGCCCGCGCAGTGGATCACTACCTGCGCACCGGGGAGACAGAAAAGTTGGTCACGCTCCCAGGTTACGAGGTGATCGAGCAGCCCTTTGACCTGGAGGACTATGCCGACGCCCATCGCCCAGAGATGCCTGAACTCCCGCTGGAGGAACGGCAGGACAACTTCCACGAGGTCGAGAGGGGGATGGACGAGAGTGCCGTCCAGGAAGAATGCAAGCGCTGCCTGCGCTGCGACCTGGAGTGGTTGGAGATGATGGGGTTGGTTTGTGAGCCGATGCCTGAGCGCAAGGCAGTAGAAGTATATGAGGAAGTGTAACCGGGAGTAGAGAGCCCCCTGAAGCGGCCCCTTCCCGATCGAGAATAAGGAGGCAAGACGGGCGATGAATACAGTGAACGTCACCATCAACGGTCAGAATATCCAGGCTCAAGCCGGTCAGACAGTTTTGGAGGCAGCCGCGTCGGCTGGCATCAAGATTCCTACGCTGTGTCACCATCCGGCCCTGGAGCCTATCGGCGCATGTCGCGTTTGCCTGGTGGAAGTGAAAAGGCAGAGGACTTTGCAGCCAGCCTGCTTTTTCAAGGTGACAGAGGGAATGGAGGTTTGGACCCATTCGCCGAAAGCGGAGGAGGCGCGGCGCTTTGTGCTAGAGTTGATCCTCTCCGACCACCCGCTGGATTGTATGACCTGTGAACAGGCAGGGAACTGCGAACTGCAAGACCTGGCCTATCAATATGGCATCAAGCAGACGCGCTTCCCGGGCATGCAGCACGAATATCCCATTGACGACTCCAACCCCTTCTACGAGCGCGACTACAACAAATGTATCCTCTGCCGGCGCTGCGTGCGCGCCTGCGAGGAGATCAATGGGGTGGAGGCCATCGGCGTCATCCAGCGCGGGTTCGACAGCAAAATCGGTGCCGCTTTCGATGGCCTGATGCAGGATAGCGTGTGCGAGTTCTGTGGGATGTGCGTGGAGGTTTGTCCCACCGGGGCCCTGTCGCCCAAGCAGGGCAAGTGGCAGGGACGCTCCTGGGAGTTCGAGAAGGTGGCGACCACCTGCCCCTACTGCGGCGTAGGATGCCAGTTCTACCTCAACGTCAAGGATGGGCGGATCGTTCAGGTGACGTCCAGGTGGGACGCGCCGGCCAACCACGGTTGGCTGTGTGTGAAAGGGCGTTTCGGCTGGGATTTTGTCCATCACCCCGACCGGCTGACCAGGCCGTTGATCCGCCGGCAGAAAGGGGGAGAGTTCGAGGAGGTCGAGTGGGATGAAGTGCTCGACTTTGTGGCATCCAGGTTCGGGGAGGTCAAGGAGCAGTACGGGCCTGATGCGTTCGGCGCTCTATCATCCGCCAAGTGTACCAACGAGGAGAACTATGTGATGCAAAAGTTCGCCCGGGCGGTGATGGGGACGAATAACGTGGACCACTGCGCTCGTCTCTGACACAGCGTCACCGTGACCGGTCTGGTCACAGCATTTGGCTCCGGCGCAATGACCAACTCTTTCGACGACATCGCCGACGACGCACAAATCTACTTCATCATCGGCTCCAATACCACGGAGGACCATCCGGTGTTGGGTATGCGCATCCGGCAGGCGGTCAAACGACGCGGCGCCAAACTCGTCGTTTGCGACCCGCGTTCCATTCCCATCACCGATTTTGCTACGCTGCACATCCGCCACAAGCCGGGCAGCGACATCGCCCTGCTCAATGGCATCATGCACGTCCTCATCAGCGAGGAACTGTACGACAAAAAGTTCATTGAGGAGCGCACCGAGGGGTTCGAGGAATTGAAGGCCAAGGTAATGGAGTACCCACCTGAGCGGGCGGCGGAGATATGCGGCATCACCCCGGAGGAGATCATTGAGGCGGCGCACTTGCTGGCCGAGAACCGTCCGGGTGCGCTGCTCTACGGCATGGGTATCACCCAGCACACGACGGGCCACCAGAATGTGCTCTCCTGCGCCAACTTGCAGATGATCTTGGGCAATATGGGCATCCCCGGTGGCGGCGTCAACCCGCTGCGAGGCCAGAACAACGTCCAGGGCGCCTGCGACATGGGCGCGCTGGTCAACGTCTACCCTGGCTATCAGAAAGTGACCGACGAGGCGGCGCGGAAGAAGTTCGAGCAGGCGTGGGGTGTGCCTCTCTCCAACCAGGTGGGGACCACCCTGGTGGAGATGCTCCACAAAGCGGAACGGGGGGAGATTCGCGCCATGTACATCATGGGCGAGAACCCAATGATCTCGGATCCGGACACGAGCCACGCCGAAGTGTGTCTCAGGAGCCTCGATTTTTTGGTGGTGCAGGATATCTTTCTCACCGAGACGGCCCAACTGGCGGACGTGGTGTTGCCCGCTCCCTGCTTCGCCGAGAAGGACGGTACCTTCACCAACTCTGAGCGGCGTGTCCAGTTCGGGCACAAGGCGGTGGAAGCGCCCGGTGAGGCGCGGCAGGATTGGTGGATCATCGGCGAGATCGCCCAGCGTTTGGGATACGACGGGCTGGCCTACGACTTGCCGCGCCAGATCATGGACGAGATCAACCATCTGACTCCCATCTACGGTGGCATGTCCTACGACCGCATCGGCGAGATGGGCTTGCAGTGGCCCTGCCCGGACGCCGAGCACCCCGGCACGTCTATCCTGCACGTGGGCAAGTTCAGCCGTGGATTAGGACACCTCAGCGGGGTGGATTGGCAGCCGCCGGCCGAGGAACCCGACGAAGAATACCCGTTCATTTTCACCACCGGCCGGGTGTTGTATCACTTCCACACCGGCTCAATGTCCCGTCGTTCCGAGGGGTTGGATACCATCTGCCCGGAGGCGGTAGTGGAGATCAACACCGAAGACGCGTCCAAGCTGGGCATCGCCAACGGGGACGTGGTAAAGGTTGCGTCGCGGCGGGGAGAAGTTCGGGCCAAGGCGCTGGTCAGCGGCAAGACCGGGCCCGGCGTCGTCTTTATGCCCTGGCACTTTGCCGAGGCTGCGGCCAACAAACTGACCATCGCCGCGTTGGACCCCACGGGCAAGATTCCCGAGTTCAAGGTTTGCGCGGTGCGGGTGGAGAAGGGAGAATAGAGGAGAGAGTGATGTCAACAGGAGCATACGTCCTTGATCCCGCCAAGCGGGCACGTTTGCTCACGGCGCTCTACATTGCCCAGGAGCAGGATGGGTATCTCACTCCTGGGGCGCTCAAGCGGGTCGCCGGGCGATTGGACGTGCCCGAGGCAGCAGTGTTTAGCACCGCCAGTTTCTACACGCTGTTTCGCACCAAACCTGTAGGCCGGTACGTGATCCAGGTCTGCACAGGATTGAGTTGTTACCTGGTTGATGGCGCGGAGCGGCTGGTGGACTATCTGGAGCACAAACTGGGGATCAGGGCTGGCGAAACGACTCCGGACGGATTATTCACTCTGGAGACTGTGCAGTGCCTGGCCTCGTGTGGCACCGCGCCGGCCATGCGCGTGAACGATGAGTTGTACGAGCACCTGACGACGGAAAAGGTGGACTTGCTGATTGACCAATTGACAGAGAGGGCAGAGCGATGGATGGCTTTGAACCGATCCTGACACGTAACGTGGGTATCCCCAACTCGGAGCGCATCACGGTCTACCTGGAGCGCGGTGGGTACACTGCTTTGCGCCAGGCTGTGCAGATGCCGCCCGACGAATTGATCGCGCTGGTCAAAGCCTCCGGACTGCGCGGGCGTGGCGGCGCGGGCTTTCCGGCGGGGGTCAAGTGGGGCTTTATGCCCCAGGAACCGGTCACCAAGTACGTCTGCGTCAACACCGACGAGGGAGAACCGGGGACGTTCAAAGATCGCCTGCTGGTGGAGCACGACCCTCATTCGATCATCGAGGGTGTCATCATCGCTGCTTATGCGGTCGGCGCGAACCGGGCCTTCGTCTACATCCGGGGCGAGTTCTTCCTGGGGGTCAAGCGCTGGATCAAGGCCATTGACGACGCCTACGCTTATGGCTTCCTGGGCCAGAACATCCTGGGCAGTGGCTTCGACCTGGATCTGTCGGTCCACCGGGGCGCGGGCGCTTACATCTGCGGCGAAGAGACCGCGCTGATCAATTCACTGGAAGGCAGGCGGGGCGAACCGCGCATGAAGCCGCCCTACCCGGCGCAGATCGGCCTGTGGAACGAGCCCACGTTGGTACACAACGTAGAGACGCTGGCCAACGTGCCCCACATCGTCAACCGAGGCGCCGAGTGGTTCAGGTCCATCGGCACGGAAAAGAGCACCGGCCCAAAACTTTTTTGCATCAGCGGTCACGTACGGCGACCGGGCAACTATGAACTGCCGCTGGGTACGCCGCTGCGCACGATCATTGAAGAATGTGCAGGGGGGATGCGCGGGAACCGTCCGCTCAAGGCGGTCATCCCCGGCGGGGCCTCCACACCGATGTTGACTCCGCAGATGCTGGACACGCCGATGGACTTTGAGTCGCTGGCCGAGGCCGGCTCAATGCTAGGCACGGGAGCGATCATCGTGATCGAAGAGGGTACCTGCATGGTGGAGGTGGCCCGCCGTCTGACGGACTTTTTCGCTCACGAGTCGTGCGGCCAGTGCACGCCCTGTCGCGTGGGCACGCAGCGCCTGAAAGAGGTGTTGACCCGCATCGTGCGAGGGCAGGGCAAACCCGGTGATCTGGACTTGTTGGAGGAGATCTGCGCCGGCATCGTCGGGAACACGTTGTGCCCCATGGGCGAGATGGCTGTCAATCCCGTGCTCTCGTCGCTAGAGCACTTTCGTGGGGAGTATGAACAATATATTCGGGGTGGAGGGAAGACAGAAACCAGGTTTTGAGGAAAAAACCTGGTTTCGAAGATGATTGATGCAAGGAGGAGTAGAATGGCTAAGATACTCGTCGTTGATGACGATCCTGATTTTGTCGAGTTTGCCCGGGTTGTGCTAGAACAGGAAGGGCACACCATCGTCAGTGCTGCCGGTGGAGGCGAGGCGTTGGACAAGATCGTTGGGGACATGCCAGACCTGATCATCCTGGACGTGATCATGGACACAGTTCTGGACGGGCTCTCGGTCGCGCAGGAGTTGGGCGAGCGACCCGGGTACAGGGATATTCCCATCATTATGATCACCTCTATCGCCAACTCCGATTATGCCGAACTGTTCCCGACCGACGAGTACATCCACCTGGACACTTTCCTGACCAAGCCGGTCGCTCCAGAGCGGATGGTGAAGGAAGTGAACCGGCTGCTTTAGAACACGGATGGGCGGGATGGGCGGATTCGTAGCGGAGAGGGGGAGAGCTCAAGTATCTACCGGCAGCGTTACGGTGAAGGTGCTGCCCTGGCTCAGCGTGGATTGCACGTCAATGTGGCCCTGGTAGGTTTCGACGATGCGTTTGACAATGGATAACCCGAGGCCGGTTCCCATCTCTGAGTACTCTTTGGCGGCTTTGGTGCGATAGAACTCCTCAAAGATACGCTCGATATCCTCCGGGGCGATACCTATGCCGGTATCACGAACGCTGGTGACAACCTGTTTGTCCCGCGTGTCCATCGTGACGTCCACGTTACCGCCTTCGTCTGTGTACTTGATGGCATTGCTCACCAGATTGTCCCACAGTTGTTTGATGTGCTTTGGGTCGGCTGAGATGGTGGGCGTCTCCTCCGGGACAGAGACGGTGAACTCAATCCCCTTTTCTTGAGCGCGGCTGCTCATCAGGTCGCAGACCTCCCGCAGCGATTCTGCCAGGTTGACCGGCTCACGCTCGATACGAAGATCGGGGTTCTGCAGATGGGCCAGGTGCAACAAATCGCCGATCAGTTCCAACTGCCCAGAGGTGCGCTGTTCGGCGCGGACCAGGTATTTTTTTTGTTGTTCGGGGGGGATGTATCCATCCAGGATCAACCGCAGGTAACTCTGGATGGCGGCGGTAGGTGCGCGCAGTTCGTGCGCCACGGTGCGGGTGAAGGCGGACTTGATACGATCTAACCGCTCCAATTCCAGAGCGCGTTGCTCCAGCGCCTCCCTCTCCAATTCCGCTTTGCGTCGCTCCAGCACCTCTTTTTCCGCTTCCACCTGCGCCAGGCGGCGCGCTTCCAGAGAGAGGCGCCGCCGCTCCAATCCCCGGTGGACAGTCATAAGGAGCGCATTGGCATCGAAAGGCTTGGAGATAAAGTCATAAGCCCCTCCTTTGATGGCCTGGACGGCCAACTCGACGGTGGCGTAGCCGGTGATGATGATGCAGACCAGGTCGGGGTCGAACGGAACAATCCGCTTCAGCAGTTCCATGCCGTTGATGTCCGGCATCATGATATCAAGCAACACCAGGTCGAACTGACCCGACTGGATTTGCTGCCACCCTTCTTCGCCCAGGGCTGCCACGATCACCTGATGTCCTGCGCGGCTCAGTATCCGCCGGCATCCTTCACGAATGCCCAGTTCGTCATCAACCACCAAGACGGTGGCGGGTTCCGATTTCATCTCTACACCTCTGGGGTGGTTGATGTTTCTCCAGGAAGCGACGCCTGCGTGTCACTCCTGGGCATGTGCACGGGCAGCGTGACCGTGAAGGTTGTGCCTTCTCCAACCTGACTCTTGACCTGGATCGCCCCGTGGTGCATTTTGACGATCCCGTAGGCGATGGAAAGCCCCAGGCCAGTGCCTTGCCCCAACGGCTTGGTCGTGAAAAAGGGACTGAAGATGTGCTTGATGTTTTCCGATGAAATGCCACAGCCGGTGTCCTTTACCTGCACCACCACCGACTGGCGATCCGGCGAGAGATCAGCCTTGATAGTGAGCGTGCCTCCGTCTGGCATAGCGTCGGCGGCGTTATCCATGAGATTTACAAAGACGTTCGACAACTGGACTGGATCAACTTCGAGTTGTGGGAAGTCTGGGGCGATCTGTTCCACGATCTGGATGCGCTCGTAGGCCGGCTGTTGGCGAGCGCGTTCGACAAACTCGTGCAGCATAGAGTCGAGCGCGGTCGGCTGCGCCCAGACCTTTTGCTGGCGCGTGAAGTTGAGCAGTGCGGCCACGATTCCTTTGGCCCGGCGCGTTTCCTGGATGATCATCTGCACATCGTCCCGGCCCTGGGTGCCCTCCGGCAGGTCCTGGAGCACGATGTCTGAAAAGAGCAGGATCGTGCCCAACGGGTTGTTCAACTGGTGGGCGACTCCGGCCGCCAGTTGTCCCATCGAGGCCAGCCTTTCCTTGCGGATCAGTTGCACCTGGGTCTCTTCCAGTTCGGCGACCATACTGTTAAAAGCCTGGCCCAGGACGGCCACCTCTCCCACACCCCGATTTGGAATGCGCACCTGGGTATCGCCCTGAGCGACCTGGCGGCTGGCCCGTGCCATCTCTTCCAGGGGGTGAGTGATCAGGCGCGCGATGGGCAGCGCCAGTAGCGCGGCTGGGACGATGGCTGCCAGCGCCACCAACATGATGCGGCTTCGGAGTATACGCTGCAGTTCGATGAAGGTGGCTCGCCGCGCGCCGACGTAGAGGCTGCCAACCACCTCGTCGCGATAATCACGGAGCGGGATGTAACGGGTTATGAACCACTCGTTGACGACGTAGGCAATGCCGGTAAAGGGCTCGCCCCGCGTCAGCACCGTGTCAAAGACGGCCTGAGAAATGCGGGTGCCGATGGCGCGCCCGCCCTCCTCGCGCACATTGGTAGAGACGCGCAGGTCGCCGAAGAAGATGGTCGCGGTGTCCACCCCGGCAACGGCCTGGATGCGGTCTACCAGGGTAAAGTCATTGTTGAAGAGGTGCCCGGCGAGCACTGCGCCGGCTACCTCTCCATCTGTGCCCAATACCGGTGTGCAGGCGATCTGCGCCAGACCAGCACTGCCCTCCCGGGGGTCGAAGGGCTCGGGGTACGCTTTGGGGGTCTCTTTCAAGAAGATGTGTGCCTGCTCCGCCAGACCAATTTGTGCCAGTAGCGATTCGTCTATGACTTCGGTGGCTGCCTGTGGCTGTTGATCGGCCAGGACCGTAGTCAGAAGGGGGAAGTCATGCCAGTTGCCCGTGGCCGGCAAACTCTGCACTCTTTGATCCACTATTCCATAGGCAGCGACCAGGTTGCCATCTTCATCCACGATCAGGATAAAATGAGTGCCGGGGGGATAAATGGCATTGAGCTCATCGGCCATCCGGTGTTCGAGGTTGCCTTGGACAACGCTATCACCCGCCTGGGCAGCGCCAATCTGCTGGGAAAGCGTCGGCTCGTCGGCTAAACGTGCGGCAGCGCCGTTGAGTTGGGTGAGGCTTTGTTCGTAGAAAGCAACAGCCAGGTTCATATCCCGAGCTACTCGCTCGTTTTCCGCTTGCTCCGTGTAGTTATTGACGACCACTGAGGTAGTCCAGATCCCCACCACGGAGGTGATAACGGCGATCAGGATAAAGGAGATCAGTAATACGTTTTGTAGACGGTCGAAAATGGTGCGCAACCCGAGTTTCATCCTGGGCCTCCGTTAGGCGAGAGTAGGTCGGATTTGCTATCCGACCCTATGGCGGTTAGCAAAACCGCCCTACTGTCGTGATTATACCATATTGGGCCGCCTTCGGGAAAGACAAATCAATCCAGGCCATTTGCCGCTACCTGAAGGGGTTGGATCGGTCTATCTTGTAGCCGCTTACGCCGTCTTCTGGGCACTGACCTTTCGTGCTGGTCTTCTCCACCTGGGCCCGCCAGTGGCGGCTGGAGCGGGAGATCGCGACGTTGGCAGCGCGGCTGGAGGAGGAGGAAGAAAACGTCGAGGATCTGCCGGCACAGTAGGCCACTGCTGCGTACTTACGTCCTACGGATGACAAGTTGCCGTACCTCCACGTCCTGACCACCGAACTGATACTTGTAGCGCTCGCTGCCGCGCATGAAGTCGAACACCTCGCGCCCGTGCTCGATGGCGTGGCGGATACAGTAAGCGGTGAGGACAATGCCTGCGCCGAACTGCGGGAACGCCCGCCAATCGAGTCCTGAGTTGTAGACCAGCACGTGGTTGTTGTAGACGAAATTGAAGTAGGCCGCCGCCTTTCGCCCCTCAATCTCAAGAAATACCAACTGCAACCAGCCGGCATCATAAGTCACGCGCGCCAGTTGGCGGAAGAAATCACGCATGCGGGGAGTGAGGAAGGCCGCTTTATCTGGACTGCTGGCGGCCATCAGGTCCAGGAAGTCCTCGCTCTCGGTCTCCAGGTCGTGCTCCGGGCCGACGATGTAGCAACGCAGCGATGCCTCGCCCTCGGCACGGCGTAGTTTGCGCCGTATCTCGCGCCTCTGCTTCCCAGCCAGTGTATCCAGGTACTCCTCCCACGTCCCAGGCAATCTCACGATTGGGCAGACCTCCTGCCTCGCCGTGGAGACGGCCCAGCCGCGCGCCTTGGCCAGAGCGGGCAGCACGGTCAGCGTGGGCGAATCCTGGTGGATGTTGCATAGATCGAGCATATCCCAGGCGGGCGCGCTGGGGCCCGCCAGGTAGTCCAGCAGCGCGGCATACACTGCCTCTTCCCGTCCTTGCGCTACGATGAGGTCAAGGTAGTCGGAGACGTCTACGCAGCCGACGGTCGCCAGGGTCAACGGTGTCAACGGTGTCAACGGATGTGGTGTCAACGGATGCGGATCGTCAGTCGCGAAGAGCGGGATGGTGCTGACATGTTCTCCGTCGTCGCGCACGACCAGGATCAGCAACTCTCCCTCGCCCAGGTAGTGCCACCAGGTGCGCTGGTACTCCAGCGTGAGGAAGATGGTGTCGGCGGCGGAACGGTGGAGCAAGGAGTTCCACTCCCCCGCCAAGGTCTCGAAGCCACTGGGATCATGGTAGGAATGTACTGATAGTGCCATTTGTGGATCTCCAGAAGATATGATAGCACAGCCACGCGGGTCTGACAAACCGTCTGTGTCAACGGATGTGGGTGTAGGGGCAGGTCTGAGACCTGCCCCTACGTGATGGGGTACGCTCAGCGGCGCGCCCGGAGGCCGCGTAATCCTTCGACGCCGTACAGTATCCCACCGACGAGCCCGACTGCCAGGGTGATGCCCCCCAGCGACATCCCCAGTGCCGCTGAGACGTTCGCGCCCGCGCCTGTCGGCGCGAAGACAGCCGTGCTCACCGCTTCCCGCACTCCCCACCCGCCGATGGAGGGGATGAGCCCTGAGACAGAGAGGAGCAGCGTGACAGCGAAGAAGTACCCCAGGCCTATCCCAGCCCCCACCGCCTGCCCACATAGCCAATTGATGGCGACGTTGACGACGTTAAACACCACCGAGACCCCGAAGGCGCTCAACACCGCCCGCCAACCGCAGCCGGTGACCGCAGCGTAGACCTTGGCCAACGGGCCCTCCCCCGCCAGTGAGAGACCGCCGGGCAGCCAGCCGGTGAGCCGTCGCAGGAAGTTCCCCTCCAGCACCAGTGCCCCTGCGATCAATCCCCCGCCCGCCACGACGAGTAATAGCCACACCAACCAGGATTCCATACGGGCGGCGTGGAAGGGCAGCACCGCCAGCCCCATCACAAAAAGCACCAGCAGGCCAGTCATCCGGTCGAGCAGAACGGTGCCGACGGCCGCTGATGCATCGGTGTCGCGGGTTAGTTCCAGTGCCCGTACCACATCGCCACCAAACTGGCTAGGGAGGAAACTGCTGAAGAACTGTCCAACGAAGTAAAGACGCAACAAGCGGCCAAAGGGGACTGTTGGGTCGAGGCCGCGCAGAAGGACAAGCCAGCGGTAGGCCCGGATGACCAGACTGAGGACGAAGAGCAGGAAGGCAGCCAGAAGATAGTGCAGATCAGCCCGGCGCAGCACGACCAGCGTCTCGCCCAGGCCAATCCTCCAGAACAGGAAAGCCAATGCCCCGGCGCTGATCAGCACTCGTAGGACGTTGACCCAACTTTTTTTCATGCGCTTATCTTCCGGCATCTGGGGATGCCTCGCTCCTCACCAGGTTGCTCTACTCACTCAGCACCCGGATTTTGCTCAACAACACCTGGTGGGCCAGCCAGTGACCGTCCTCCGCAATGATCGGCGGGCGGTCTCCACTGGAGTCGTGTAGGCCAACCTCAATGTCGTAGAAGTCCGGCGGGGTCGTCAACCCCACCGTCAGGTCATGCACATCCTCAATGACCTGACCGGGCTTCCACAGGCCGGTCGGTGCGCTCCCCCCAGCGGGCCAGCCATCGCTTGCGGCCCAAACCTGGTCTTCGGTGTCCAGGATGTGGACGAAGACGCTGTAATTTGTCTCCATAAGAGCCTGCGCTCGCCAGTAGAGCGTCAGCCGGATCGTCTCGCCGGGGCGTACGACCCGCCGGTCCAGCGTGTAGCCGACCAATGCGATCTGATTCCCGAAGTTGAGATCCAGCGGGTTGGGGAACTGACCGGGTCGGGGCTGGATCTCGACTGTCGTCAGGCGCAGTGCGTCACGTCCATCGGGTGTGATTAGGCGCGGGCCATCGGGTAGGTAGACGCCGACTTGAACGTAGCCCACGTCTGGCGTGTAGGCCGTCTCCGGGATGTGCAGGCGATAAGTGTCGGCGAAGACAAGACCAGGCTCCCAGACGGTGGTGGGGTAAGACCCCAGGCCAGGGTAGGTGTCGCGCTGGGCTACCATCGTGCCTACCTCGCTCAGCAGATGTACGAAGACGGCGTAGTTCTGGTCGGTCCGGGCCAACGTCTGCCAGTAGAGGGTGACCTTCACCGTGTCGCCTGGCTCTACTGATGTGGGCGTCGCCTCGTAGCCCAACAGCCGCGCCAGGCTGCCAAACTCGAGACTCGTAGGGTTGGGCAGGGCCTCAATCTCGGATTCGGTCAGCGGGCGGGGACGGCTGAAGGCCGGAGTCAACACACCGAGCAGTGCATAAACTGCCAGCGCCACCATCCCAAGCGTCACGGCCAGGCCCGGCACCCAGGTCAGACGGCGAGGAAAGAACCGGCTCAGCCCCAGGAGGAGCAGGAGGGCAAAGGCTGGCAAACCGGGGAACAGAAAGCGTCCCATCGCGCCAGCCGGCTGAATCATAATGTAATAGAAGACTACAAGTGTGAATATGAGGGGGGTGAAACCCAGGAGTGTCAGGACGGCGAGGTCAACGGAGGCGAGGGAGGATGGTCGCCGTCGGGGGAGCAGGTAACCGGCCAGGGCCAAAACGCAAAAGAGGAACAGCCCCTGGTATATGACCTGGGGCAGGGGGAGTTGGCCGTAGCCAAAGCGCCCCCACAGACTGCTCCAGAGGTAGGGCAGGCTCTGCTGGACGAGCCACCAGTTGCCAGCCGCTGGCCCACCCTCCCAGAGCTCGTTGAGCCTGTTCATGCCCGTAGGGTCGCCATAGAGCACCTGGTTGCGCCAAAACCACCAGCCGGAGATAACGGCGGCCAGGCTCAGGATGATCAAATTGGGCCGTAGAAGTGTAGACCAGTCGCGGGTGCGCCACACAGCCAGGACGTAGGCCAGTTCAATGAGCGGTAGGAGAGCCAGCAGGTTGAACTTGGTGAGGAGTGCCAGGCCGTAGATGAGACCCAGCGTCACGTCGGTGCGCACGCTGGAACCGCCCTGCACTACGCGGACGCACATCCAAAGCACTGCCGCGCTGCACAGTGCCGCTGGGATATCATTGTTGATCGCGCCGCTCAGGTAGAGGAACTGAGGGTTGAAGGCGACCAGCGCTGCCGCGCCTACGGCCAAGACAGGCTGGTCCGGGATGATCTCGCGCCCGATGCGGTAGGTCAGCCAGACGAGACCCGCACCGATGAGCACTGTCATCCAGCGCACCATGTAGACCGCCAGAACGATGCCTTGGAAAGGGCCTTCTTGGAAAAACTCGTCGTCGCTGTGGAGGTACTGGTTCTTGTTGTCGTCGCTTACCTCCCAATACTGGTAGGCCCAGTAGGGGTTGATAGGCGGCTCGTAGTAAACCTCCTGCTCGACGGGCACCCACCAACTGACCAGCGCGCCCAGAGTGTAGTAGAGCGGCGGATGATGGCTCTGGGCGCGGGGAGCGTCGAGCCGCTGCACGGGCAGGTCGTGGTAGACAATGATGTGCCGCACGTAGCGGGAGTGACGCAGTTCGTCGGTGGGCTCGTAGAGAGGAGAGGCCAGGCTGTAGGCGACGGCCAGTGTCAGGTAGGCAGCCAGGAGAAGCAGAAAAGGCCAGTGATCAATGACAAATGAAAAATGAAAAATGACCAATGGCAAACGACAGCGGCGGCGGGGCGTGATCACAGCGCGGCCACCTGAAGGCTGGGGGCAGACGGCAAATGGCAAATGAAAAATGACAAATGACAGATGAAAAGCGGCAAATCACACCTCACGTTTCGCGGCCTGAATGGCAACGCCGATGATCAACAACAGCGTCAGACCTGTGATCGCCAGCCCGAGTTTCAACAGTGGCGGATCATACACCAGCACGACCCGATGCTCGCCGGCGGGCACGCAGAGGGCGCGCAGCAGGTAGTCGGCGCGCACCAACCGCGCAGGGTCGCCGTCCACTGTGGCCCGCCAGCCAGGGTAGTCCACCTCGCTGAAGATCAACAGCCCGCCTCCACTCTGCACCCGCGCCTCGATTCGGTTACCCTCGTAACGTGTGATCTCGACTTCGCCAGACTGCCCCACAGGCGCGGAACCCGCGCCTCTACAGTTCAGTGCGGAGCTCAGTAGTGCCGTCGTGCGCGGGTCGAAGTCCGGTTCGTGGATGCGGGCCAGGACACTCGCGTCATCCAGCACCTCGATTTGTGAAGCAACCCACGCCCGTGGGAGCGCGGCGGGCCGCTTGTAGACCCAGACCCCGGATTGTTCGAGCAGAAGATGGGGAGCATCGGGCTCGCCGGGGAACTCCTGCGGGGCCGCAGTCACCAGATAGCCAACGTTCAGGAGATCGTATGTCCGTGCGCGTGGGTCGGGCCGTGAGGTGATGAACTCCTCGTAGCGCTGGAGAGTCAGTGGGTCGTATCCGAAGACGCTGCGCAACCCGAACTCCATCCCTCCGTTCTGCTCAATATCGCTCAGTCCCCAGGGGAGCACTCGCGTGGCCTGGGGATCCGGCACGGCCTGGGCCACAGCGCGCCAGTAAGCGCTCTCCCGCACATCCATTACTTCTATCGTGCCGCTGCCAAAAGTCCACAAGTCAAGCAGCACCAGACCCAGTGTCAACGGATACCAAAGCCCGGCGCGATGAGGAGGAGCGTCGCGCCAAACTGTCAGCAGGCCAACCGCCAGGAGGAAAAAGAGCAGGAACAAGACCATCTGGTTGGCCTGATGCCACAGCCGCCCCGCTGCTGGGTTTGCTTCGCGTCCCAAGGCGAAGGCCGCGAAGCCGGCTACGACCAGCACCAGCGTGCCTCCCGCCACAGTCAGCACCAGCGGCCACCTCAGCGGAGCCAGCAATCGCTTCCGCTCCTCGCTTTCATTTCCGGCGGAGGATTGGAGCGCTGTCACCGTCAGACCGGCCAGCGCAGCCCCGGCCAGCGTGAAGAGAAATCCGGCCCGGGCTGGTGCTCGCGCCATTCGAAACAGCGGCACGAAGCGGTAGAACAGGGGATGCAGGCTCCCATACTGCCCAAAGGCGAGCAACAGCGCGCCCAGGCCCAGCGCGAACAGGAACGGGGTCAAGCGGTGGCGCAGCCTCAACCCCAGAAGTGCCAGCAGCAGCGGCAGTACGCCGATGTAAAAGATGAACTCGTCGTAGATACCATCGCCCCAGTACCCTGTGTGCGCCGGCTCACCGAAGAAGTTGGGCACGAGCAGGGTCAACAGATACCCCGGTGGCCAGGAGAAGCGGGCGGCGAAATCGTAACTGGGCGCAGCCTGCCGGGTCGAGCGCGCCGCCAACTCGGCCATTGGGAGAAGTTGCACTGCCGCCAGGGACAACCCGACGAGCAGCATCAGACCTACCCAGAGCAGGGGAAGCAATGAAGATTGGAGATTGGAGATTGGAGATTGGAGATTGGAGGCTGACCGTTTCTCTCGCCAGCATTCCCAGGCGCAGAAGACGGCATAAGCGACCAGCGCCAGCGCCACGTAGATGAACGAGGCCGTGTGCCCGGCCAGGATCGAAAGCCCGACCGGCAGCCCTCCCACAATGGCGAGACGCCACGAGCGACGATCTACGGCGCGCCGGCAGACCCACAGCAGTAACGGCAGCCAAGCCCCGGTGGTGACGACGCCCAGGTGGCCCCCACCCACGCGGACAAAGAAGTAGCCGCTGAAGGTGAAGACGGTGGCACCAAACAAGGCCCCGGCAGCCGAAGCCCCCTCGGAGCGCAGCCAGGCGACCATCCCAACACCGGCAAGCCACAGGTGCAACACGGCGACTAGATCCAGCGCCCTGGTGACGGGCATCAGCAGCGCCAGCCACGTCGGGGGATAGAACAGTGCCGGCTGGGGATTGGCGACGAAGGGCAGGCCTGAAAATAGGTAGGGGTTCCACAAGGGGGGCTGACCCTGCCGAAACGAGGAAACGGCAAAGCGGAGCCAGTGGAGGAACATATTGGTCACATCATCGCCCAGGATGATGCGGTCGGCGGGGAGCCACGGCACGTCCCAGTAGAACGCCGTGCACAACATCGCCAGGGCTGCCACCGGCCAGACATGGTGCCATGCTCTGCCTATCCATCCTGTCTGATCTCTTCGTTCCTCGGTCGTGTCCATAACTCCGTGCGGTGGGATGAGTATATCACGATTGATACATCCTGCAAGGAGACCGTGACACTATTATTCCTCCACGACGACCGGTTTCAACCACAGCCGATCTCCTCGCGGCTGACCGGCCTGCGTGATCCCTAACCGGATTCCGTCCGACGGTCTGTACAACCCTATCGTCAGCGGATATTCTCCCTCGGCCAGATCGCCTGGCAACGTCACACGATGAATCTGCACGAAGATGTCACCTGCACGCAGGCTGGCCGAGGTGAGCGCGAGTCGATCTTGCTGCGCGATCATCCCGCCGTCTGTATTCAGCACGTGCGTAAACTGCGATAGCGCCGGTGGCAGATCACCCGTGACGCGCCAGTAAGTCACCAGATCGAACGAACCACCTGGCTTGAGGGAGACAGAGGGTGTGGGGGTGTGGGAGTATGGAAGGTTGGGGGATTGGGAAGTTGATAGGGTGTACCCTAGGAAATCAACCTGATCCTGCCGTCTGTATTCAGCAAAGCTGATCGGCACCCGAGCAGGCTGGTCCGCCTCATCCGCTTCTGGCGCCCAGGCGACCGCTGATTCGACGGCCACTTCGGTCAGGTGTTGGTCCAGCACCGCGTGGATACGACTCCGCGTGGTCATCCGATCACCGCGAACGATGATGCCAAGCCGCTCAGACAGGGAATCTAAATCAGGATCCGCAGCGGCCAGAATCTGAGAATAGGCAGGGAACTGGTTGAGCGCATCCACATCAGCCACATCGGGGAAGGCGTATCGGGCTGGGCCGTCGATGAAGATCATCGTATCGGCGCAGTTGTAATAACGCAGCAAGAGATCAGGCCGATGCAGCAGGTAGCGCATGTGTTGCTCGGCTGGTTTCCACCACGGATCATGCTCGTTTATCAAATGATCGGGCACGCAGATCGCAACTGGTGAGGTTTCATCATCGGTTTGCAGCCGGTCAGCCACAGCCTTCAACCCCGATTGATGCCAGAATCGCACAATGTCCATGGCCGGCCAGACTATGAAGTAGTCGTGCACAGTCCACGCCAAGTTGCCGACGAAGAGGAGCGCTAAGACAGAGTAGGTCCAGAAACCGGGTTTTTCGGAAAAAACCCGGTTTCTCCATTCCAGCAATGCCGCGACGGCAATGCCAGGGACAGCAAACAGGACAACCTGGACACCAAGTGTTCGCGTATAATTGGGCGCGGGTTGGCTGAGCGCGCCCGGCACAAGGGACAGAAAGAACCACAGGACGATAAAGGCGTATTCAGGCTGGCGCCATCGCCGCAGCGCGATGAGCAGTCCGGTCACAAGCAGCAGAGCGCCGACCGGTTCGAAGACCGGGCGGCCGGGGACGTCATAGTAGGGCAGCGGGTCACCGACGAAGGCAAACATAGCGAGAGTCTGGAGCGAAGTCTCAATCACCGGCGCGAGGTTGCCCTGGCGAAGTTCGACCAACGGCTGATCGATATCGAAGAAGCCAAGTTGATCGGCAGCCGGGTTCTGGACCAGATACAGGAACAGTGGCAGCACAACGATGGCGGTCACCAGCAGCATGATGGCGACCCCGCCCCACCAGCGCCGCCATTCTGACCGATCCACGAACAACACGTATACGCCGAACGCAATGAAGATCAGCGGCAGAATACGCGCCGCGGTGTAGGCATTGATCGACAACCCGAGCCACAATCCACTCAAAGCCCACAGAAACCAGGTTTTTCGGAAGAAACCTGGTTTATTCCCACCAGACGACCATGCGCGCCAGAAGCAATAGGCCGACAGTGCGGCTAGCGGCACTTCCATAACCACGTGCAACACGATCCGGCCGAACTCCACGGGCCAGAAAACGATCGCAAAACCGGTGAGTGCGGTCAGCGCGACGACCGGGCCTAGCAACCGCCGAGCCAGGGCCCAGATTATACATATGCTAATCATGCTCAAGAAGATCGCGGGCAGGCGCATCGCGAAGGCGGTACTGCCGGAGGATGGAGAGTAGAGAGTAGAGAGTGGAGAATAGAGGATAAAGAATGGGGCAGCGAAGTAATAGTACAACACCTCGGCACCGGTATCCTCGGGGAAAAAAATTGTCAGACGGCCGCCAGCGACGCTTTCGGTAATCTTGATGTCAACGACCTCGTCGTTGTGCAGGCCAGGTGGGACGCGCGTCAGATCGACCGTGCGCAGCGCGAAAGCGAGCAGCAGCAATGCGACGATGGCGAACCATTCACGTCCGGAGATTCTGTGGGGCATAATTACTTCACTCCGGCAAACCTACTGCTAAGTTTAGATTCGCGGCAAGAGCGATAGCCACTGCTTGTTGTAGGTAGGTTCTGTCTACCCAATTTAGGTTCTCACTCCCCCACCCGGAATGGCCCAATCTCTATCCACTCCTCCTTCGACCAGCCACCCACATCCAGTATCGGAACATTCTCGATGGACGGGTAGATGTACATCCCGATGCGCATCGTGTAGTCGCCAGGCAGCGCAGCCGATGAGATCTGGAGGTCAAACCAGTTAAGAACCGTATCGCCGGCCCGCCAGTAGGCGGGAAGGAGGCTTGGCCCGTCTTCCTGCCCGCGTACTTGACTCTGCTCGTCCAGCAGATGATTGAACCAGTGGTAGTAGATGTCTTCGGCGGGTGTCCGAGTGGCCTGCCAGATCAACGTCCAGTGGATGGTCCCACCCGGGCAGGGATCTCCTTCCAGACAATAGCCGACCAGTTGTGCGCCGTTGGCCCAGGTGCGAGGCCCACCCGGCAACTGTTGCATGTTGGGGATAGCAGGCTCCCCGCCGAGCCAACGATAGAAGCGAAACGAGCGGGCCCCCTCGCGCAGCGGAATCCGCGCTCCCGTCACTTCGGGGGTGAAGGTAGCCAGCACCCTCTCTCCGGGCGTCATATCGTAGGTCGCCCAGTAGATGGCCGGATTGGCAGGGAAGACCAACGCTGTCCGAATATCCACCGATCGATGGGGTTTATCATACAGCAGCACGTCAGCCACGGCCGGCATCTCGAACACGCGGGACTCGTCCCCCTCGGAGAGTAGGATGACCTCCGCGCCGCCCATTTCCTGACCGAGACGCATGGCTGTCTGAACCGCCTGAATCTCGTAGCGGATGGGTGTGCCGTATCCGTAGCGTGTGTCGTGGGTCGTCACGAATCGCAGGAGGGAGGTGATCTCGTAGGTTTGCGTGGCAGCGAGTGTTACGACCAGCGCGACGAGCAGCCCCTGACCCACGCGCGCCATCCGGCCTGGCAAGCGCCTGGCTTGTGCAATCACCCATCCGATGAGGATGAACTGAGATGAGAAGGTAGTGGTGAGGTAGTGGGGAGCAGGTGGCGCGATGTGCCGCGTCAGGAACAGGGCCGGCATCGTCAGCCAGGTGACGGCCATCAGTGCAGCCGAGGTTTCATCGTCGAGGCCAGTACGCGCCTGGCGGACTACCCGCCACAACGCAAACACACCGCCAGCGATCGCCATCCCCCCCTCGATGGCGAAGAGCCAGCGGATATTAGGGGTCGCAAACACGAATTCCGGGTATTGATCCTGGCCGGTCAGCCAATGCAGATCTAGCCCGGTCGTGACGACCCACGTGGCATATAGCGCGTCGGCGCTCGTCGTTGACTGCTGTTTCATAATCTCGGCGAGACGGCGGACGTTCTCCCAATCATGCTGGGCGTCGAAGGCGAGGTATGGAATGAAGGTGAGGACTGCCAACAACCCGCTGATCACCGCGACCCGCCAGTCCAGCCGTCTGCGAAAAATCAGCGCCCACAGCACGGTCAGCAGGACGAAGGGAAGAGCAGAGAAATGAAGTTGCACCAGTGCCGCCAATGCCAGACCATGCGCCAGCAGCGCCCAGCGACGACCGCGCACGAAGGCCAGCCAGCCGGTCGCTACGTGGAGCAACACGAAGGGAGGGAGAAAGTTCGAATGCCAGATCTTGCGCGAGTGGATCACCGCCCAAGGTGCGACGGCGAACAAAAGGGTCGCCACCAGGGCCGCCGTCCGGCCGAACCAGTGGCGTGTCAGGAAGTAGCACCCGATCACCGCGGCCAGGTTGATCATAGCAATGAAACCGGTAGCGAAGATAGGGCTGAGCGAGAGTGCGTAGGGGACGGCCATCAGCCAGGTAGCCCCCAGAAAGGTGTACAACCCAGTGGATGACGGTGTCCCGACCCAGGTAATCTCACCCTCCCGTGCCATCCTCAATCCCCATTTGGAAATTTCCGCCTGATCCCACAGAAACTCCACCTGGTCAAGGCGGCTGAAGCGTAGCCAGGCCGCCAGCAGCATTACAGCACACAGCAGGATCAGTTCGAGTTTGGATACAGACGGACGTTTCGTACTCAAAGTACTTCGACCTCAGGCAGCCATATCCGGTCGATGATCACTCCATCTAATGCCGGATGTCTGCACGGCCAGCGTATCATTGTGTCTGGCGAGTAAACACCCAGTTGGAGGCGATATGTGCCGGGCTCTGCATCAATCGGAATGGGGATATGCACGTGATGTACGATGACGTCTCCGATCTCCAGGCCGCGTATAGCCGTCCCCCATCCATCGTACTGCGCGCAGGGTCTCTCATCTTCGTCGAGCAAGTGTACGAAGCCCGCGATAGGTGGTCTCAGGTCTCCACTGACTTGCCATAGCAAGACAAGCGATACCTCTTCGCCAGGAGAGACTCTATCCCGCGTCAAGCGGTAACCAAGCAATTGGACGCGGTTATCGAACTCGACCGGTGCAGCCAATGGTCTGCTCTCTGGTGTCCATAGTGGCGATTCGGCGGACCAACGCTCCAGCAGAGGCTGAATCGTATGCCGGGCGTCGAACTCCAACATTCCTGAAGCACAGGATTGTGCGTGGCGCAGCACCGCATCTCGCAGATCCGGCGCATAGGTTAGGGGATCCGCCACCAAATAGCGCGCTGGGCCGCTCATGGCGAGGACAAACGAGTTGTCATCAGGCATCCACTTCACGATCAGGCGTTGACCCTCTCGCCAGCCCAGTTGCTCTGCCGGCACATCGGCGACGCGCGAACCCTGCACGACCGCCCGGACAGCGGGAGTTGCCGGTGAGTAACTGATGGAGTACAGGTTGATCGAGTAGCCCACGTGGGCCTCAGGGGAGCGTGAGCGGAAATAAGCGTACAGATCAGGATGGGTAAGCACCAATCCCTGCCGCAGGTTGGTGCGACTGATGGCGTACCAGCCTGGGTCCGGCGTATAGGGATTAAAGGCCATAGATTCGGGGCCGCCCACAAAGCGCAAGAAACCGGGCGCTGGCCAGTAATGGATTCCATAAACATCCGGGACGGCAGAGCCAAAGTAGCCAAGGTGGACAAATGAGAGACTGTGCTCCTGCATAACGGCTTTAAGCGCCGGTAAATCCTGGCCCCAGTCGAGGTTGGCATCCACGAGGTAGCGATCGGCATTGATCGCGCCACCGACGAGCCCGTTGAAAAATGAGAGGTGGTGCGGATAAATTGCTACAGCATCCAACGCCAGCCACATGACAAGCACGACCACAACGATCAGCGGGGCCGAGAAACCAGGTTTTTTGGGAAAAACCTGGTTTCTGGGAATAGCCGTGGCTGTATGTCCGGCCACCCCGAACATAAACGGCAACATCGGCAACAGATAACGGTGTCCGAGTTGAAGCGCACTGGTCAGAGCGACAGCCCCGAAGACTGTCATCGGGAGCAGAAATGGCCACATTGCGCGCACAGTGCGCCGTTTGGCAGCAATGAGCACGCCCATACAGAACAGAATGAGTACAGGCAATGGTGTCTTGAGGATTAGCGCCAGGGGGTAATAGAACCACACACCGTTGGACCACACTCGCCCGAGTGCATACGCTGGCTGACCGTTGATGAGGCGGTCGCCTTGAAATCTGATTCCCTCCCAGAAGGCCGGGGCTGGCAGGCCATTGGCCACAGTAAACCCATAGACGGCCCAAAGCGTCAGACAACAGATAATTGCCACACCTGCCAGCCCTATGGCCCGCTGTAGCCACACCCTGGGTGATCGGGCACCGGCCGGACGATGAGTCAGAGCGATGAGCAGTACGGTGGGGCCAATGATCAAGCCACTGTATTTGCTCGCGCACGCGGCTCCCGCCATCAGACCAGCAAGTATCAATCGAATGAGGGAGGGTCGTTCAAGCCATCTCCACCAAGCCCAGGTGGCAAAAAAAAGCATCGTCGCCACGCCAAGGTCATTGGTGCTCGTGCGTGCGTTAGCGACGATACCGGGGTCAAGCGTGTATAAGATCAGGGCCAGGAGTCCGGCCGTTCGGCTTGACAGTTCGCTCGTCCAGTGGAAGATTGCAGCGCCGAGCAGGATCGCTAACGCGACGTTTGGTAGCCGCCCCAGCCAGATCATACGAAGAGCCAGGTCTGGGTTGGCCTGCCACATGAAGACATCGCCGAAGGATCCGTATTCCGCCTGCTGCCAGGCTGCGCTGTCGAGCGGGAGGTACGGGTCGAGCAACAGCAGTGGGAGGGCCACCCACGCATCAATCAGCGGAGGGTGGTCATTGTTAAGACGCACATCGCCGGTGCGCAAGTAGGCGTAACCAGCGCCCAGATGGTAAGGCTCATCGAAGGTCGCGGACTTGACCGCCGAACTCCCCAACGCTTGTACTGCCAGCAAGACGAGCATCGCTGCAGCAAATAGCGAAGAGCACAGTTTCCGAGCCGTAGATGTACGCGGTGCTCCTGTTCTCCTATCCAAGTCAGGCGCTCTCAACGTCCCCTGCGTTATCAGTCTCAGCGTTGATGGGAGAGCCATGTCAGATTGCCATCTGCTACCCGCAAGTGGCTTCTCAATCACCCTCTGGGCCACCAGAGCGCTGGAATACCTGCCAGGAGATCCAAGCCAACCAGAGCCTACGGTATTGTACAACCTGCGTTCGGTATGACCTTGAAGTTGTCAAAGCGAAAGTCCACAGGCGTTATCTCATAGTCGCCGCCGATCAGGCCAACCCGCGTTGTGCCACTGAGGCCATCCATCGTCCACCTGCCCTTATATTCGCCGTCTATATAGACCTTAGCCCGATCACCGTTAACGCCGATCTGTATCAGATGCCAAGACCCAATCGCGAGAGCGCCTGCGTCTTCCCCGCCTGCCGAACCTTCTTGGTAAGCGCAACCCACGTGAGGAAAGTCGTACTCAGGGTTATTCATAATGAACCAACCCATTTTATCACCACCGCCAATAGACACGCACAGGGCATAGATGTTCGTGTTGGCCTCATTGGCACCGAAGACAAGCCCCCCGTTGGCCCAATAGGGATAAAAGTCCCAGCCTTCGTAAGGGGGTCGGTTCTTCTCGAGTTTCATCATGGTCTCAACACAGTACTTGTCACTCGGAGGCCGGTAGGGGGCCAGGGCATCCGGATGGTGGAACCAGATGTCTGGCCCTCCTGGGTCAATCATAATGCGGTACTGGCTGTTTTCGTAGCGTAGCCTGTAATGAGTATCGCTTTCTGGAATGACCTCCGTCGCTCGCTTGGGCCACCCGCTGCCGGAGTCGCTGAAGTCGTCGAAGTAGGGGACTTCTACCGACTTGGGATCACTCCAAGGCCCTTGCCCCCAGCGATCATCGTCATCGGCGCGCACGCGGTAGTAGAGGGTGCCATACGACGAGCCAAGCGAGACGACTTGGGAAGTCTCCGTGGCCGTAAACACCCGTGTGACACTGGTGAAGTTGGTGTCCGTTGCCTCCTGAAGCACGTACCGATCAGCCCCAGAGACAGATGACCAACTGACGATATAAGAGTTGTTCGCACCTGGAGCGGGGATGTCGTTTAGCTCAGGTCTGGGCGGGTAATTACGGATAATGATGGGCAAGTACAGATCAAAATGGGTCACCGCTCTGGCAGGGACCTGGGCCTGCACCAAAGTTCCCGCGCCGGTGATTTCGGCTGTGTTGGTAAAGCAAGTGTTCTCACTCAGAGTGGATTTGATCTGGGTAGCAAAGGTGACGGTAGCCACTTCCGATGAGGCCAGCGAGCCGGTCCAGGTGATGACATCGCCCACTACTCCCCAACTCCCCGTCGTGGCATTGAGGCTACCAGCATAGTCTACCTCTGACGGCAACATGTCGGTCATCCAGGCCACCCCCACAGAACCATCGCCGGTGTTGGCGATGCGGACAGTGTAGACCAGTTGCTCGCCGGGACAGGCCCAGTCGGGTTGGACGGATTTGGTGGAAGTCCCCAGGTTGCCCTCCGCAACCTGCGCCAGCGTCTCCGCCGAATCTGTGATCAGTTCGCCGGTGCCGGTGACCTGGGCCGTATTCTCGATATTGGCGTAGGTGATCTCGGAGGAGATTGCGGCGCTAAAGGTGATCTGATCCGACTGGCGCGCTTGCAGAGTGTGAGACCACGTGATGACACCGTTTTCAAGGCCCACGTTGCCGAGGAGGGCATCCAGGCTAGAGATGTTGGTCAGTTCAACAGGCAACACGTCCGTCATCCAAGCGGTTACCGACACAGTTGATGATTGGTTTTCGATAGTAATCGTGTAAACCAGTGTGTCGCCTGGCTCTGCCTGGGCCATGCTCACCTGTTTATCCACCTTCAGGTCATTTGTGGTGACCTCGCCTAATGGCTGGGCCAGAGCCTGAAAATGGGAGAGCAGCAACGACAGACATGTCGTAAGCAGCAGCGCCGAGGTTCCCGCCAGTAACGCCCAGGCCGGACGTCGCATCCGAGTCTTCTTGTAAGTCTTCATATTACCCCCTCTTTCACCAGGTCACGAGGCGCCGGAGGCGGCCCCTGACCTGACCCCGCAATATATGCTCCAGGTCGAACGAGGACGGCTGGAGTAGGACCAAATTCTACTATGGAGCACGACCTTTGTCAACATCATGCAGTGTGCGAATCTGCTACGTCCATACCCACAGCAGAACCCACAGCGGGAGACCGCCGGTATCAATGGCAAGGTCAGGGGGTTCAAGTTGGCAATTGCAGCCTCATGGCACCATATCGACGTGAGACAGTGTTACTGTATCGCTATGAGTGTCGCTACGGGCCAAGCGCTGGAGCGTCGCCAGGTCGTAGAAGCCAGTCGTCAGTACGTACTCCCCAGGTGGCGCATCGCCGGGGATGACGAACTGGAACCAGTCTAGCACGACTTCGCCGGGCAACCAATGGTCGGTAGGGTAGGTGGTGTGACCGGGTTGGTGATCGTCCTGTGCCCAGAGGAGGTTGCCTGTGGACGGGTTGGGAGGACCAAGCAGGTGAACGAAAGCGGTGTATCCCCGTTCAATTGGGGCCAGTGCCTGCCAGTACAACTGCACCGTCAGCGTGTCGCCCGGATGGAGGGATTCTGGCGGCGGATCGCAGCCGAGCAGTCGTATCCGGCCGGCAAACTCAGCCTGGAGTGGTTCGCGGGGACGCACGCGGTCAACACCAGGCAGAACGCGGTAAACGGTGAACTCTCCTGCGACCAGGTCCCACTGGCCATGGGGAAAAGTCGCCTCCAGCAGCTCGCCTGTGGCTTGATCACCTGCACTCAACACGTAGACGGCCAGCCGGTCGGGATCACCAGCCGGTAACATGCCCGAGGCGGCATCGAACTCGCGCAGGCTGCTGTGCCAGGCATGCACCGGGAAGAGAGGCAGATAGTGGACACGAGGCGGCGTCGCGTACACGACTGTGTCGGCTGGCAGGCTCTCCACGTAGCGCCCGACGGCGGAGACGGTATACTCGAGGAGATGGAGCGGAGGGAGCGCCAGCCCCCAAGGGCTGATTGCTCCCTGCCAGGCTGAGAAGAGGGAAAGGGCAGCCAGTGCGGCAAAGAGCAGCCGGCGCGACAGAGAGCGATAGAGAGTCGGTCGAGCGGCGAAGAAGAACAACAAAGGGGAAATATCCACGAGCCAACGCGTGCCATAAGCCAGCCCGCCGAAATCTTCTGTTAACAGGATCAAGCAGAACACCACCACCAGGCTGGCAAGCACCACGGCAACCGTCTCACCCCACAGTCCGTGGCTCCGCTCACGGAGTAGCGACCACAACCCGAAGACGGCCCAGAGCAGCACCGGGTTGAGGCCAAATAAGCCACGGTCGCCAAATATCATCCGAAACCCGTATTCCAGCACATCGGTCGAAGGGCCGGTGCCAGCGATGGTGGAAGGGAAGGGGGAACCGGGATAATCGAACCCTTTTGCGTGCATCGTCGGCGGTAACGGGTCACCGAGAATCCACCAATCCAGGGCAGCCAGTAGCCCCAGGGGCAGGAGGCTACCTAATAGGAACGGCCAGGCCCGGCGGCGGTGGCGAAGCAACGCGTAGCCTAGAAAGAAGACCAGAAAGGGCACGGCGACCAGGTCGAAGGTGAAAGCCAGCGCCGTGGCAAACCCGGCGACCAGAAGAAAGCGTGTGGGAGAGGCGGCGTCGATTTTAGCACGGAGTAGGGCGTAGAAACCAATCATCAGGCAAGTTGCTGTTGGGACATGGTTGTTGAAGGCCAAACTGTAGGGAAAGATCAACGTGCCCAATCCCAGAACGCCTGTCACGAGCAACGCCAGGGGATTAGAAATGTCATGAAAGGCGGTGCTCCGGTAGAACAGCGCTAGCATCAGCGCCGAGGGGAGTCCAACTAGCGTCAGGGTGAGCAGATAGTAGGCCCAGTCAGGCGACTGAGGGCACAGCAGGGCAAAACAGTAGCAGGGACTGGCCACCGGGTCGCACATACTTGGGTCGAAAGAGAGATGGAGGCCCCTGTGCAGAACGGCATACACCCCGGCAGCCAGCAAGGAAAGGACAGGAGGCTTGTCGGAATAGAAGTGACCGTTCAAAAAAATGCGGTCGCCAGTAAGGTTACCGAAAGCCGTATCTTCAATGGCCCAGGTGCCATTGTGTACCAGCGCCTCGACCGTCGCCAGGCGGGAGGCGTCGTTCCAAGAGTTGACGTGCGAGTGGGTGAGCAGCGCCCAGACCAGGAGGAAGAAAACCGCTACCCCAATTGTGAGATCACGCCGCTTTCCCATAGTTTTCTCTATTCTCATGGTTTTTGTCAACGTCACTTCGTTGCGCTACCTCCAAGTAAGACATGGTCGGCTACAGGTTGGCCCTTGGAATCCAGGACGGCCCAACGCTCACCGGTCAGCGGGTCGTAGAGGCCCAGTTTCAGAGCATAGGGACCGGAGGGAGAGTCAGGGGGAAGGATGAGGCGGTGAGTCTGGATGAAGCAGTCGCCGGGCCGGAGCGTGAGCGGGTCCACCCACAGACCGTCATCGCCGACGAGAAGCGTCCCATCAGAAGCCAGCAGGTGGGTGAAGACGAACAGCCGTGGCCCGGAGTAGACGCCCGGCGGAGGTGGATTGGCGACGATAGGGATGGGCGGCAGGTCAAGCGGTGCGGCGACGAGCCATGTGGTGAGCAGAACCGGTTCCTGACCAGGAGCGAGAGGTTTCGTCTGTATCCAGTGGGCCTCAATCAATTCCAGGCCGTTGGCGAAGCGAGCCAGTGGATTGTGGGTCGCGGGTTGCAGATTGCAGATTGCAGGCAGTACATAAAGCGTGAGGTGAGGTGAGATAGCATCTGGCGGACCGGCACCCATCTCCAGTAGGTCGTTGATCGGCGGCTGCGGGTGGGGGAAGGAAGTAAGCAACACAGTCGATGGAGCGTCCTCAGCAACCCAAACCAGCGCGCGCTCCGGGTTGAATAGCCGTAGGGCGATATCATCGCGGCGGGTGTCTACCTCCAGGGCCAGACGATCCCAGGGGCCCAAGAGGGTGCTGGAGATAGCACCGTCGGTGATCTCGGGGCGGGCGTCCAGGTAGTGGGCAGCCTCGCGGTAGTCGGCGCGGTAGAGGAAGCGCACCATGTCGTGCTGTGGCCACATGATGAAATAGTCACGGAGGTCGCGTATGGCATTGGTAGTCAGGAAGACGGCGGTCACGATGGTGAATGAACAATGGAGAATGGAGAATGGAGAATGGAGAATGGAGAGATTGTAGACTTTAGAGTTTGGGATTTGGGACTTGACCCAGCGGTAGGTCTCGGTGAGAGTCAGGGCAGGCAGGATATAGACGACGGGCTGGGCCAGGATGGTGTGGCTCAGGCTGGCAGACGGAATGCTGATGAAGGCAGGGAGCAACCCCAATCCAAGCCACAGAAGCAGGAAGAAGTAACGTGGCTGAGACCAACGATACAGACAGAGCGCGACACCGGCCCACAAGAGCATCCCGCCGAGGAGGTTGAACACCGGACGGTTGGAGATGTTATACAGCCATTCGGGATCACCAGTGGCGTGAAACATGCCCAACGTAGTCCAGGCAGTCTCCAGCAGCGGACGCAGGTTGCCAGCCTGTAGTTCTTGCAGCGGTACGGCAAGTTCGGCCAGGCGAGCGTCGGCCCCTATGCCCTGGGCGGCGGCCTCACTGCGTCCCTGGGCGATGGCGACCCCCAACGGCACAGCCAGTACGGCTACAATCACGACCGACGCGAGGAGACCACGCCAGCGACGGCTGAACTGGTCACGGTGAAACAATGCCAGATAGGCAAAAAACAGGACCGGCAACGCCGGGAGTACACGGGCGGCGGGGTAGGTATACAAAGAGACACCAAGCAGGAGGCCGACCAGTACCGAGTTTACGAATCCCGGACTTACGGATTTCGTGACTCGTAGATTCGTAGATTCGCAGTCCATAAAACGCCAAAACATGTAGAAGGTAGCCAGGGCGAAGGGGGGCAGGCTGATGTGACGGATGGCTGTGCGGCTGTACATCAGAGACCAGAAAGAGGTTGTCAGTGCCAGTGATGCGAGGACGGCGGTCATGCGCCCAAAAAGGCTGCGGGCCAGGGTGTAGGTCAAAGCGACGGTGAGGGTACCGAAGGTGACGGAGAGCAAGTGCCCGCTCAACACGTTGAAGCCCAACACAGCGCGCACGCCAGCGTGCAGATAGTGGTAGAGTGGCTCGTGACCGGAGGCCCCGGTGAAGTAGAGCGGAAAGCGGCCTGCTAATAGCTCGCCGGAGAGGGCGTGGATGTTGATCAGTTCGTCGTCGCGCCAGCCTGCGGGGACACTCTCCAGGCAGCAAAGACGCAGGCCCCAGGTGAGGAGGATGAGCGGAACAGCGAAGGTCCAGGGAGAGGTGACGAATGACAAATGACGAGTGACAAACTGAGGCCAGCGCGTCTTAGTCATTGATGACAACCTCAAGTGGCGAGATGAGAACACGATCATCTATCTGAACACCATTGACCAGGACAGGAAGGCGGTTCAAGTCATCGCGGGTGTAGATGCCTACCCCCAGCCGGTAGAGGCCGGGCGGCGCGCTGGCGTCTACCTGAAAGCGATGTAACTGCACGAAAGCGTCGCCCGACTGCCAGTTCCAGGCCGGCGCGTCCAGTCGATCTTCCTGACCAACGACAGCGTCCGCTGCGTCGAGAACATGTACGAAGAGGACAGCGGCATGCCCATAGGTCTGCGCGGGCACCGGGCCGAGCGCGACAGGGTCGAGGATGCGCCAGAAGGTAATGAACGTCACCGTCCCGCCAGGAACGACGGTGGGCGTAGGCAACTCATAGGCGAGGAGTTCCACCGCGCCGCCGAAGTTCACCGGCAGGCGGAGTGGCCCGTCGCCCGCGGCCACTGTCCCGGCCGACGACGGCAGAAAGGAGGACAGCGCACCGTTCGGGTCCCACTCTAAGACGTCAAAGTAGGGGTCAACGTCGTCAGGCTGCAGATGCACGCGCTCGACGAGCCGCAGGTACAGTCGTTCGGCGAAGTAAGGGGCGAGCGGCGCGTTCGGTGGCACGACCAACAGACTGCGCGTTGCGTCCGGAAACACGAGCGCTCGCCGGCCATCGAACCAGCGTAGTGCCAGATCGTCGCGGTGCAATCGCAGGTCGGCGATGAAGGGGTCGAGGGGAAGATCCGGAAACGGGGACGAGAGCGCCACTGTGCCGCTGTACTCCGCGTCGTCCAGATAGTCGGTGATGGCGACCAGGTTGTGGAAGTAAGCCGCTCGGGTCTCGGGTGACTCCCCCCAGCGGACAAAGTAGTCATACCCGGTGGACATGGCGATAACGACCAGCCATATCACGCAGAAGGCAACCAATAACCTGACCCAGCGCGGACCGAAGCGGGCGGCGATGAAGCGACCGACTTCAGCAGCGCCTAGCGCTGGCAGCGCTAGAATCGGCGCTTCGGCAACCTTGCTATGTAACACACTGGTCCACTCGCCCAAAATGAGGGAAGGCAGTATTCCTACGATCAGCCACATCAATGTGAAAGCATAGGCCGGTCTTCTCCAGCGCCAGATGCACAGCAAGACACCGCCGTAGAAAAACAGGCTCGTTACCGGATCAAAGATGGGCCGACCTGGCAGATTGTAAGTGACAAAACTGTCACCATTGAAACTAAAGGTGCCCAAAGCACTAGCAACATTGATCAGCAACGGCCTAAAGTCGCCATGATATGCGAATTGCAACGGCCCAGACAGCGTGGATGAGCGCCCCCATGCGCCAGGGTCAAGCAAATGAGGGGCAGCCAGCAACCCAGCGATGATCAACGCACCAGCAAACCACGCGCCGTGACGACGGAAGCGCGGGCGGTCAACGCACGCCAGGTAGATAAAGAGCAGGCCAAAGGCCATTGCTGCCCCGCGTGCCGCCTCATAGACGTAGAGAGACCCTGTCAGTAGAAGGGCAAACAACCCCCATGCCCACCAACGTCTGTCTCCCCCTCGGTCATCCATCGCACACCACAAGAAATACACCGCACCGGTGAACAATGCCGGAGCCGGCTGCGAGTTGAGGGCAAAGCGACTGTCGCAGACTGTCCAGAACGAAACGGCTACTAAGCCAGCACTGCCCAGCCCCGTCGCTATGCCAAACGAGCGGCGGGTCCACAGGTACGTGAAGAGCAGCAGCACTATGCCGAAAAACCCGGAGTGGAGGCGTAGCGCCAGGTCGGTCGGGCCGAAGAGAGCCATAAATAGCGCTCCAGAGTACTTTGGGAACGGCTCGTAGCCATAACCGTAGGGCACCCGGACCTGCGAAGGCATGCCCCGATAGACCGCGGCGACGAAGTAGCCTGTGTCCGCCTCGTCGTGGGTCAGGCCGGGGGGGATGGAATCCAATTTGTAGAGACGCAGAAAAGTTCCCATAAGGAGGATAATGACCAGTGCCCAATTTGAGATTTGGGATTTGGGGTTTGGGGTTTGGGGTTTGGGGTTTGCGGTCTGGGATTTGGTCATTCTCTCACAACCTCCACCGGTTGCAGAAGAACGTGGTCTCCCACGATGGTGCTGTCCACCAGGACGGGCAGACGGGCCAAATCGGCACGCCGGTATACGCCGACTTCGAGCGCGATCGGCCCTGGAGGGAGGTCGGACGTCAGCGTGAAACGGTGCAGTTGCACGATCACGTCACCTGCCTGCCAGTCCCAGGCTGGCGCGTCGAGCCGGTCCTCCTGACCAACGACGGTACCCCGCGCATCCAGCGCGTGGGTGAACAGCACCAGTTCTGCGTTGACGTCGGACGAACCTCGTGGCTGCAACGCTCGCGAGTCTATCACCTGCCAGAGGGTGACCAGTTCGACGGTCCCGCCCGGCGCGACTGTCGGCGTGCGCAGGTCATAGTCGAGGAGTTGCAATACATCACCGAATCTCACCGGCAGCACCGGGTCGAACGGCGCGTCCTTCGATAGGCTCAGGACTCTGCCCTGCGCCTGTTCCAGCAGGGCAACCAGCGTGACCTGCGGTTCCCAGTCGTAGACGGTGAAGAATGGGTCCAGGTCATCAGGGCGTAGCGTCACGCGCTCCCGGAGGCGGAGGCCGGGCAGGTCGGCGAAGTATGAGGCCAGGGGCGCGCTGGAGGGAGTGATCAGCCGAGCAGTTGTCTTCGGCGGGAGGAGAAGCGCTCGACGACCGTCGAACCAGCGCAGTGAAAGATCGCGCCGGTGCAGACCCATCTCAAAGACGTAGGGATCATGCGGCGCATGTGGGTAGATGGCCGAGAGTGTCACGACCCCGTCCTCTGATCTGGCATCCAGGTATCTCGCGGTTTCGACAAGCGTGTTTTGGTATGCGGCTCGCACGTCCGGGGACTCTCCCCACGTAACGAAGTAGTCGCGGGCGGAGAGCGCGCCGGTGACGGCGATCAGCCCGACGAATCCTATCTCAATGGCCCGGGCAGCACCGGGGGACCAGCGCGCCGCCGCCCAGCGTGCACCTGCCACGACGGCCAGCGCCGGGAAGAGAAACGTAACCGGTAGCGCCGCGATACTGCGCGTCGTACTGGCAGCCGCGCCGGTGAGCAGTGAGGGAGAGATGCCAACGACAAACCACATCAGCGAGAAAACGTAGGCCGGTTCACGCCAGCGCGCCAGGCATAATCCCACCCCGGTCAGGAACAGCGTGCCGGTCAGCGGGTCGAAGACTGGGCGACCAGGAATGGTATAGGCGAGGAAATCATCGCCCCGTCCGGGGATGAGGAACCCGGCCAGGCCGCTCCAGATTCTGTTCAGGACAACGGAGACGTCCCCGTCCATCAACGCCTGCAAAGGAGCGTCCAGCATCGCCAATCGCTGCTCTGCCCCCGGATGGGCCCACAGATAAACAAAAAGGGGCGCAGCCAGGAGCAGGCCAATGAGGACGGCGATCAGCGTGGGGAGCCATACGCGGCGGAAGGTCGCCCGATGGAGAAGCGCCAGGTAGGCCAGGAAGGCTGGGAAAACAACCCACAGCAAGCGGGCCGGGATGTACGTGTACAGTGTGGCACCGATGAGGAGGGCAAACAGCCCCATCTGCCAGCGGCCGCGGTTGGTTAGTTGGGTGGCTGGTTGGCTGGGTGTCCCGGAGATTGAGCGCCAGTAAAAGTAGACGGCGACCGTGAACAACGCTGGCAGGAGGCCGGAGCGCAGAGCCTGCCGGCTGGTGGATAGCGACCAGAATGAGACGGCCTGAAGGGCCACGGCTGCCAGCGCTGTGGGGCCGTCGAAGGCCAGCCGTGCCCAGGCAAAGGTGGCGAGCAATGTGACCAGGCTGAGAGGCACGGATGAGAATCGCAGTGCGCGGCCGGTGGGGCCGATCAGCGTCATCAGGCCAGCAACCAGGTAATCGTACAAGGGCTCGCGGCCATACCCGACTGTCTCGTAGATGGGCCGGGCACCGTGCAATATGGCGACGGCGTCATGACCATGGCCGGCCTCGTCGTGGGTGAAGCCGGGCGGTATGCTGTCCAACCGGTACAATCGCAGTGCGGCGGCCAGGCAAAGGACGAGAGCGAGCAATACCAACTCCCACCTGGACCAATGACCAGTGAATGAGTTGGCTGATTGGTTGGTTAGTTGGTTGGTTGGTTGGCTGGTCATTACAGTCCGACCCTCCAGGGGCAGGGAAGCGCGCCAATCATACCCTAACCTGGTGCGGTTGACAAGTGGGGTTCAGAGGCAGATTGTGTTATAATGGGCGTACAGATCACGCCAAGACGCGAACGAGTTCGCGCGTCCAGCAGAAAACTGGAGGTGCCATGCGATCTCAAATTGTCCTTTCCGTTTTACTGGTTTTGACCCTGACCGGTTGCGGGGGAGCGGTGCTGACGCCAGAGTCTGTACTGCCGACGCCGATACCAAGCCCTATACCACCCATCCCCACCTCCATACCCACTCACGAAGCGCAGCCGGTGATCGTCACCCTCGGACTGTGGTTACCCGAGGAACTGAACCCCTATGGCGGGGGGGCAGGCGCGGATCTGCTCATGCAACAGTTGGCCGACTTCAGCGAAGCCTACCCCGACCTTCAGGTCGAAGTGGTCGTCAAGAAAGCCCACGGACGAGGTGGGCTGTTCGACTTTCTGCGCACGGCGCGGGACGCTGCCCCATCGGTCCTGCCTGACCTGGTGGTGCTGGACATAGCCGATCTGAAGAATGCGGCCGGCTCGGGCCTCATTCAGCCATTAGACCACCTCCTCTCACCAGCCGAGATGGCGGACCGTTTCCCCTTCGCCACCGAGTTGGGCACGGTAGATGAGCAGACCCTGGGCTTCGTCATCGGTGCCGGCATGCAGCACCTGGCCTACCGCCCGGCTCTGTTCGAGTCTCACCCCATCTCTTGGACGCAGGTTATTTCCCCCCCTGTTCCCTTCCTCTTCCCTGCCGATGGGATTGACCGACAGGTCAACGACGCAACAATGATCCAATATCTGGCTACTGGCGGTAAACTGACCGACCCAGACGGTCACCCGTGGTTGGACGAGAACGTTATGCTGAGTGTGTTCAGTTTTTACAGCGACTGTATAGGCACTACTACGATCTCACCGACGGTCGTCCTCAATATCACGGACGCTGACCAGGCCTGGGAACGGTTCCAGGCCGGGGAGGGCAGTATGGCGGTGGTGCAGTCCGGTCGCTACTGGCTCGAGGCCGACGAAACCGTTGCCGCCGCGTCGGTGCCCACCCACGACGGGCAGCCCTTCAGCATCGTCCGGCGAGGATGGGCGATAGCGATGGTTACCGACGATCCAGCGCGTCAGGCGCTAGCGGTGATGCTGCTCGATTGGCTCATCGCGCCCGATCATAACGCACAGTGGACACAGGCGGCTGGCTACCTGCCGGGTACATACGGTGCACTGCGGCTGTGGGATATACCGAACGCGGACCGGGCTACGTTACGCAGCGTGATGGAAGCCGCCGTGCCTGCACCTCAGCCGGAGGTGGAGGCGACAGTCGGACCGGCCTTGCAAGAGGCGCTGGAAGCTGTGTTGAGGAGACGGGCCACCCCCGCAGAAGCGGCTGCTGCCGCGGCCGAGAGTGTGGGACAGTGACGGTGGAGAATGGAGAATGGAGGATAGAGGCTATGCCGGCACCGGATCTGTGTGCTGTGGCCCGTGAATTGCAGCAGGCCGCGCTGACCGCCGTCGAACCGGCGGCTGCCGTGCGCCGGCACGTCTGTCGCGAAGGAGACGCACTCATCGTCGCTGACCGCCGCTATGACCTGCGCGACTACGAACGCGTGCTGGTCGTAGGGGGTGGGAAGGCCGCTGTGCCGATGACCACCGCAGTCGCAGACATCCTGGACGACCGACCGGTCGCCGGTGTCATCGTCACCAAATATGGTCACGGCAAAATCCCAAACCCCAAACCCCAAACCCCAATCAGGCTAGTCGAGGCGGGGCATCCAATGCCTGACGAGAACTCCGTGCGTGGGGCGCGTGCTGTCGCCGATCTGGCGCGCCAGGCGACAGAGCGCGACCTGGTCGTATGTCTCATCTCCGGCGGGTGCTCGGCGCTGCTGACGCTGCCCGTTGCGGTCCTGGATCTAACCGGCCTGCAGGCCCTCACCGATGCGCTTCTCCGCTCCGGCGCGACGATCCAAGAGGTAAATACTGTGCGCAAGCACTGCTCGCTCATCAAGGGTGGCAACCTGGCCCGCCTGGCAGCCCCGGCCGCGTTGGTCACGCTCGTTCTCTCTGATGTGATCGGCGACCGACTTGACGTCATCGGTTCCGGCCCCACCGTGCCCGACCCTACAACGGTGGCCGATGCACAAGCGGTGCTGGAGCGCTATGAGATCCAGCCGCGCTGTCCGGTGCCTTTCCAGGAGACCCCTAAGCCTGGCGACCCGGCCTTTGAGCGGGTACAACACGTCATCGTCGGTTCGAACCGGCTGGCCGCGTTGGCGGCGGTAGAGAAGGCGCGCCGGTTAGGATTCAACACGCTGCTCCTGAGCACCTACGTCGAGGGGGAAGCACGGGAGGTGGCGAAGGTAGCGGCGGCATTGGCGAAGGGAATGCGTGCCCACAGCGATCCCCTACCGCCGCCCGCCTGCCTGGTATGGGGTGGCGAGACGACAGTGACGGTGCGAGGGGAAGGGAAAGGGGGCCGCAATCAGGAGTTGGCACTCGCGGTGGCGCTTCAGTTTTCGGGTTGGCCGGGCGTGCTGGTGATGGCGCTGGCGACCGACGGCACCGATGGCCCTACCGACGCCGCCGGCGCGGTCGTCACTGGTGAGACAGTGGCCCGCGCCCAGGCGCTGGGGCTCGACCCCCAGGCGGCGCTGGATGCAAACGACAGTTACTCCTTCTTCGACGCGCTGGGCGACCTGATCCACACTGGCCCGACGGGCACGAACGTCAATGACCTGTTGTTTGTGCTGGTGGGGAAGACAACAATGGACTGAGCGGTCAGGGCTGGACGAGCACCCCACCCACCCCCATCTGTTCTAACGCCTCTTCCGCGTAGTACGTTACGATGGCGCTGGGGTCGTCGAGGGCAGCACAGAGAGCGACGATGGCATCTTCGGGCTGAATGATGCTCAGGGCACGAGCCACGCCTGCCCGGACCAGCACTTCCCCCTCCTGGAGCGCGGCGATGAGGGCCGGGACGGCGGGCGTGCCGATACGGGCCAGGCTGTCGGCGGCGATGCGGGAGACGAAGGGGCTGGGGTCGGCCAGGCAACACACCAGATCCTCTATGGCTTCTGCGGCCTGCAGTTCTCCCAGTCCTTGTGCGGCGCAGGCGCGCACATCGGGATCGAAGTCGGCCAGTGCGGTGACGAGCAGTTCCCGTGCGGTAGGTGTGCCGACGGCGGCCAGGGCGCGGGCAGCCCACCAGCACCGGTCGGTGCCGGCGTCGGCCAACAGTTCGCGCAGCCGAGGCAGCGCTGCGTCGCCCAGGTGGGCCAGGGCCAGCGCGGCTTCCTCGCTGCGGGTGTCGTCGCCAGCGGCGATAGCGTCCAGAAACAGTTGGAGTGCGTCAGCCATTCAGCATCTCCTGCAACACCGGTTCACCCACGGCGCGAGTGAAGGCTGCCGGGTCCGGTGGCGCGGCGAAGTGGACTAGGTGAGCCGGGCAGCGACAATCGGAAGCGCCGAAGCGAGGCACAGGGACGGAAGCGCCAGGAAGTCCAGACAGCGACCGAAACCAGTCACATTCCCGCTTCCGGGTCCCGACTGTGTACCAGATTTCAACAGGCCGGGCACAAGCCCGCAGGTAGTCCACGTGCCAGCGCGAGGATTTGGGCGAGCGCAGGTGACGGGTAATACGGGCAGCCAGTCCTCCTGGTCCGCGGGCACTGCCAACGTAAGCATACCAACCAGCCAGGAATTGGAAACGACCCAATCGCCCCACGGTGATGGTCACAGGATGTAACAACCTCAGGATCAGCACGTAGGTCCCAGGGCGGTCAGGAGGCATACATTCGTCGCTGCCACAAGGCACCAGCACCCCAGGCCACAAGGCATCCCACCAAGAGCAGCAGTACCCCCAGGCCGTCGAAGGCACGGATGGAGTGCTGCTCATCGAAATGGTAGAGCACTGGGCCCTCGTAGGGGTCGGGCAAGATCAGGGCCGCCAGCCCACCTAACAGCAGCAGCACAGCCAGTGCCGCCAGCAGGATCACGCGCCATTGGAGCATTTTTCAGTGTCCCTTATCGGATCGAGCCCATCGCAGCCGCCACTAGCCGGGCTGGCGGCTCTGATACTGCACGCTATCTCTACACAGGACTACTCGGCCGGCGGCGGGACCGGCAGGTCCTCGACGGCCACGGCGATCCATTTATCACCCTCTTCGATGAGCATCACCGGGATGTCGTCTCGGATGGGGTACTTGCGGCCGCAGTCCGACTCCTGGCACACAAGCCAGCAGTCGTGAACCAGTTCCAACCGGCCCGGGTCGGGGCCGGGCTTGCGGGTCTCACCGCTGACGCAGTAGGGACAGCGCAGGATTTCCAGCAGGTCTTCGCTTACCATCGTATTGGCCTCCTCGGATGAGTTTTGATTGCATAGTATAGCAATACTTATGGACACAACAAGCAAAACGGACTTGTCTTGATCGCCCGCTTGGTACTTAATTGTACACCGCCCCGCCCGCCCGCGCAAGTCCCCGTGCCGGCCCCACCCGATCTGACCCAGGGAGCGGCGGCGCTGTGAGGTTTTGACTTCTGCACAAAGTCATACTATACTGAACATAGGGCGGGTGTCAATTAAAAGTTCTAAGGGGGTGTAAGATGACCACCGATGACCTTTTGACGCAAGGAATCGCCGCCCTCAACGAGGGGCGCAAGGCACAAGCCCGCAGTCTTCTGATGCGAGTTGTCCAGCAGGACGAGCGCAATGAGATGGCCTGGTTGTGGCTCAGCGGCGCGGTGGACACAGACGAGGATCGCCGCACCTGCCTGGAAAACGCGTTGGCGATCAACCCAAACAATGCATCTGCGCAACGGGGAATTGAGGCATTGCATACGGCTGTTGTTCAGCCGAGAATTCCAGATAGACAAGGAGAGAGAAAGTTGACCACTCAATCCTCATCACGGCAACCGCGAAGTCAAAGTAGCAGCGTCCTACAGAAGTTTCTCAATGAAGAACAAGACCCGGCAATTGTGAAACAGGTTTACACGAGAGTATCACAGATCTTGACCAGTGGGGAAGAAATCCTTTACATCGCTGTTCAAAACAAACCTATCGTGAATATCGCGCCCGATTGTGTCGTTCTGACTAACAGGCGCTTCATTATCTACAGGCCGAAATTGCTCGGCAGGGTTGAATTCGAGGATTACATCTGGCGCGACCTGCATGACGCTCGCCTGAAGGAAGGTATCATGAGCGCGACGATCACGATGCTAACAGTGAAAGGTAGCCGACTCAGTGTCGGATATCTGCCGAAGGTACAAGCCCGGCGGCTGTATTCCTTTGCTCAAGAGATGGAAGAAGTAATGCGGGGGGAACGAAGAAAACGCAAGATGGAAGAGGCACGAGCGGCAGCGGGTGGTATTATCCTACAGGGCGGAGTGCCAGCCGCGCAAGCGCATGCACCGGGAGCACTAGAAGACCCTGTCCAGAAGTTAAAGCAGCTTAAAGATATGATGGACGCTGGTTTGATTACAGAGGTCGAGTACGAGGCGAAGAAGAGAGAGATTTTGTCCAGGATGTGAACCGTTGCTCAATTGGCAGGGACCAGGATGGCGGATACCATCAGGTTCAAGAGCACTATCACTGTCGCCAGCACGGCTTCCCGGTCAACGGCGACGGCCGGAGCCTCGGGCTCAGCCAGCCCCGCCTCAACCAGATACCCGGAGAAGCCCTTCCTCCATACGCAACGGCGCGGATCGCGCCCGTAGCGTATCCACGCCAGTGAGCGCATCGGGCATGATAGGACGGCGCTGTGGATGAGCGATAACTAGACGCGGGAGCGGTGAACCGCGGCCTGTCCTAGCACAGAGGAATAGGGGCAAGCAAGTGAAAGGACGGGAACTCACCAAACTACACGAAGCAGGGAAGCGTGACTTTTCCAGGTTCGACCTGAGTGGGGTCTACTTGATGGAGGCCAACCTGAGCGGGGCCGACTTGAGTGGGTCCGACTTGGGCAGGGCTGACCTGAGGTTTGCCAGCCTGGCCGGGGCCGACCTGCGCCAGGCTGACCTGAGCGAGGCCAACCTGCGAGGGGCTAACCTGCGGGGGGCCAACCTGAGCGGGGCCAACCTGAGCGGGGCCAACCTGCGCCAGACCGACCTGTTCTTGGCCAGGATGACCGATGAGCAACTCGCCCAAGCCAAGTCACTCGAAGGCGCAACCATGCCCGACGGCACAAAGCACGAGTGACCTGCTGTACACGCTGGCAGAAACGACCGCCCCGACCTGAAGCGGTTGAGGCGGTTTTGTGTTGGGTGGGTTGCGGCGCTGGCGCTGCGAAGTTGGTTTTGACTTTTGCGCAGAGTCGCAATATACTATGATTGTTTCTACAACGCAATAGGAAGCGCTTCGCGACTCTAGTCAGTCCGAAGCGGTGACCGAGGCGGTGCGGGCCGCCCAGGTAGGGATATTCTAACATAGGTCCGCCCGCCGTCAAGGTGCGGCGGGCGTTTTGGTGCGTATGTGGCGCGAAACTGATGTCAGAGAAGATTGACAATGGATGACTTGCTACAACAGGGCATTGCTGCCCTCAAGACAGGAGATAGAACGCAGGCACGCCAGATATTCAACCGTGCAGTTCAAGCAAATCCGGTATCATCTCAATAAGTTGGGGCAGGTCTGTTGGTGAAATGCCTACTCAGGTGTGGTGCGGCACCAACAGAACGAGCACATTAACAGTTTGGCAGTAATCCAGGAGCCAATCTACGGAGGGTGCCACGATGCTCCCAGTTGAAGTTGCTCTGCTTGTCTGGTGATCAGGTCGGCGAGGCTGGGCATTTCGTAAGCGCCAGAGACACGGTCATAGATGTACTCGTAGAAGCTCACATCCTGCTTTTTCGCCGTGGCCGCCAGGGTGGCAAAGGTGTCCCTGGCCTTTGTGCCATCTTCTGTGTGGGTGCCAAGACTGATTTTCCGCTTGCGGACCTGCCTTCTTGCTCCGAGTTCCGCCGGGTTGTTATGCAGTGGGATTTCGGGATGATCGAGCACCATGAGTAAGAAGTGTTTCTTGGCCTTGGTCTTGGCGATGCGTTTATCCAGCGCGTCATAACCGGTCACGGTCGAGAAGAGTTCGTCAAACTGGTCAGCCAGCCGGATGTGATCTTCTGCAGTTGGATGCTCTCGGTAGTCGCGGAGCTGTTTGTAGAAGCCCCAGTAGCGCTTCTGGAAAGCGTCCAAGAGCTGGCGATGATGCGCCACGTAGGGAACGAGCTTCTTGTAGTGCCTTCCATCGTGTATCCAGCACAGGGCGAGTTCTTCGGTCACCAGCTTGAACTGAGGGGCATCGTCGCATAAGACCAGGCGCACGACGGGGAACTCCAACTGGGCGTGGTAGGCTGCCACGGCCGCAGCATCCAGTACCCGATTGCGCTGTAGGGGGCCCAAATCAGGCGAGTGCTCGTCCAGCAGGCCAGTAAACTCGGCTTCGCTCAGTTCCTGATCTTGTGGAAAACGCTTCAACCGGCGTACCACCCGTGCCGGCAGTTTGAGCAAGTGGAGCAATTCAAATGCTTTCGAATTGAGGAGAAAGGTGCGCTCGCTCAGGTTCTTGAGCACGTCTACCACCGTCAACCGGCTTTTCTTTTTTGTCGTGAAGTAGGCTGTGTAGAGCGGGTTGCACACAATCTGGCAGTACTGATTGTGCCCGTTCACCCGCGCCCCCGTGTCATCCATGTGCTGCCACGGGCTGCTGCGCAAACTGGCTTCGTAGACCGCATCCTTCTCTGTGTGGAAGATTGCTTTGTCCTTGATCAGAATGTTGGAGAGTTGTCCTGACGAAATCTGAATCCCAAAGTTGTCGAAGAACTCTAGTATCTTGGGCTCTGTCGTCTGCATACCGCAGCTCATCACAATCGCTAGCGACTTGAGGCCTGGCCCAAATTGCCCCTCGTAACCACGGGGCAACTCCGCCAGATACGTCTTGCCTTCAGAGCGGGAATGGTACTTCTTCTTCCGAAACAGAATGTTGTTCGTCCGAATGTCGAGGTCTTGCACCGTCGTATCTTCGTAGCTCTTGAACCGGGCATCCGCAGGCAGACGCTCTGTTTCAACGTCGAGTACTTCTATGTGGTCAATCTTGATCCGATCCAACTTGCGGCTTTTCTTCCACTTCTTCGGCTCGTGTCGTTCCCGCTCAGAGGAATGATTGGATGAAGTCCGCTTCCTCTTGCGCGGCCTGATGTTGGGTTTGCCTCGTTCACCTTTGAGACGGTTGATTTCGTCGCGCAGGCGCTGAACCTGCTCCCGCCATTCCCGGTTGTCCGACTTCAGGTTTTCAACCAGGTTGAGCAGCATCACAATGCACTCGCGTGCCTCTTGTATGTCCTGTATATTGTTCAGATCGAGGTTTTCAAGCACGTTTCTACTTCCTGTTTCAGACTATACAAT
>Ga0208279_1000074_pt1 | contig 91548 bp, 61 predicted proteins | sample AntAceMetag02UKM_FD_184766 | JGI IMG/M metagenome (GOLD analysis project Ga0208279, IMG submission 184766) | Saline lake microbial communities from Ace Lake, Antarctica - Antarctic Ace Lake Metagenome 02UKM (SPAdes) (version 2) | ecosystem: Environmental > Aquatic > Non-marine Saline and... | reverse complement strand
CCGTGCTCAGATAGATCTCGTGCGAGACCGCTTCGCGACCGGCCCGCCAACTTAGATCGGCGTTCGCCGCGACATCCACAGCCCCATCGGCCGGTTGTGGCTCGCTCGCCTTGGCCGGGATGTGCAGGAAGCGCACTTCACTGAGGCCATACTGAGGCACAGGAAGCACTCCCCAGCCGCTGTTGATAGTGATCTTGACGTACTGGGCCGGCACACCGCCGAAGTCAACGGTCGTATTGGCCGTGTAGGTCGCTTGCGCCGTGGCCTGGTTGAACACCACATCGCCCAGAACCGTCCAATCTTCGCCGTTCTCGGAGTACTCTATCGTGACGTCCTTGAGTCCGAAGCCGAGCATCAGCTCGAACTGCACGTTGTAGTTCCAGACAAGCATCTCGTGCAGCTTGTAGACGGCATCGAACGCGAACTCGATAGTGATCGGATCGTCGCCGGTCGGAGCGATCTGCCACATATCCGTGGCCTCGGTCGAGTGCTCATCGTTCTCATTCAGGCCGGAACCGTTGACCAGATTATCCGGGTCGGCGCCGGGCAGCGGGTCAACGTTACTGGTCGCCGTGACATTGGCGATCGGATAAGCGAACGGCTCGACCGTGAAACTCCAGACGTTGCCCTTGAAGATCGTGTTGTCGGGCGCGCCATTGACTTCATCCACACGCCAGTAATAGGTCTGTCCGTACTCGAAGACGCCCTCGGGATCGTAGGCCACAGCTGTTTGACCTTGGCTGAGAAGCACGTCCATTGGGTTGGCTCGGCTGGCCGCATCAACATCTTCAAAACTCTCGCCCAGATACACATCATGCGTAGCGGCATATACACCGGCCGACCAGCTAAGATCCGCATCACGTAACACATCTGTTGCCTCATTATCCGGACTGGAACGAATCGCGAACGGTTGGCCGGGGATGATTCCCGCAAGACCATTGTTCATTATCGCTTCAATATCTTTAGCCTCCAGAACTACATCAAATAAGGCGACCTCGTCGATGAGACCGTTGAAAGGATTGGCATTCACGTCTGTTTGTTCACCCCTTCCGATGCGAGCTTCTACTGTCGTAGAGGTTAACTCTCCTGACCTTGTAGAACTGCCGTTTAGTTCACCGTTCACGTATATTTTGAGTGTAGTTTTATCCCAAGTTACAGTAACGAAAAACCACTGTCCTATGGTAGAAGCCACGTTGCTCTGCGCTCTTGGTTCCACAGAACTATCGGACAAATTAACAAATGCTTCAAACGGATTATCTGAATTCTCATTTTCTGGCATTGTTCTCAGGAAAAATTGATGGTTGTTAAATATCTCTTGAGTTGAAGGACTATCACCATTCCTTTTCACCCATGCACTAAACGTAAATCCATTCGTTATAGGAGGCTGTTTTGTGAGTTGAACATAATCATCCACCCCATCAAAACTCAAGGCGGAGTGGTATTTGCCCGAGACCCAGGCAGAGGAGATAGCACTGCCAGCCAGAACCAGGGTGCCGTCATTGCCGTTGCCACTTGAATCATAGGCGGTGGTCCCGGAGCTCTCATCGAACTTCCAACAGCCGACAAGACCCGGGTCAGCCGCATTGCTCGCGCCGGCAAAAACCAACCCCAAAGCAAAAGTCAAAGAAACCAGACAAATCAATCTTCCACACATGATAATCCTCCTTCACACGATAAAATGTTTATCGCTCCGGTCCGCAAACCAAGAGCCCCTATCTGTCCACAATGTATCCGAAGCCCCCCCCCACACGAACCTCGGCATGAGTCATCGACCACCCGCTGAGCGGGTGGCCTGACTAAGCTCTGAGTCAATCGCCGACGTCAGGCCGAGAGCCTCATCAAGCTCCCGGTAGGCCAGCGGCCCCGCATCGCTGGTGACCCTAGCCCCGTGAAATTCAAGCTTCAATCTGTGGTCACAATCTACCCTCCGAATCACATTGCGGCTTGCTCAGGGCCGGACTCAGAAATAGCGAATATACGCATGGCGCTAATTCCACTGTATGATTTCAGGGCCGTGACCGCAATTGCGGGAAATACGTATTTTCTCCGGGGGCCTGTCTCGGCAATCAATAGCTACAGCATCCCTTGCTGAACGCCCATACGGTTCATGGAACGCCGTTATTCTGAAAACCTTGCGTTTCATTCGCGATACTGAGAGCAGGATCTGCGAACGCCCAGGACGAAGGCCTCATCGCTCCTCCCAGCTTCGCCCCCGTCACAAAGGCCCCAGCACGCCGCATGTTGTCGCAGGTGCCCGAATGCTATCCTCGGCCTCTGGACCCCTGTGAAGCAGGGCTTTGAACAGGTATGCTGCTTCGTCTCGATTGAAGGTGACTTCTCGCACGGTGGCACAACCTTTCAGGAATGGGGTTCGCTTCGGCCCTTTGAAGGGCTCCGCTGCTGTGAGAATTGTAGCGGTTCCTGCGACGACCTTCAAGGGGTGATATCTGCATCTAGGCGGTCGAATCCACGAGGTGGGCACCATGATACGTGTTAACTATTGCCCTGGTTCCTGTGGCGAGTGCGGGCCCTCAAGCGGCGTTCTGTGGTGCGTCTGAGGCGTGGTGAGACCGGCTTGGACGCTTCTCGTTGAATCGGGTCATCGTTTCCTGTTTTCGCGTGTCCCGACAGACATCGCAATGCCGTCGTCTCTTCGGCAGGGACCGGCCGCATGAGCAATGCCTCTTCGGGTCGATCTGCTGGGCTGCTGACGCTGGCGTTGGTGTTCGCGTCGAGGAACTAATCTGCGACGGAGCGGCCTCCTGTTCCCGCGGCACCTTGCGGTCCTTCATGCGGGACGGAGGGAAGACTTGGCGATGGTCGTCGCCAGGCATGACGTCGGGCAGCTTCAGGAAGTCGGCACAGCGGAATTCCTTGCTCGCCCGCCATGCGTTGCAGCCGGGTTCGCCGTGGCCTGGGCCGTAGAACTCCGCACACTCGTAACATCGTTCATGGACGTGGAAGGGTCGCTTCAGTTCTGTGCCGAAGTCTGGGAATCGTTGAAGTCCGGATCTCATTGGTCTGCGTCCTTCATGCTGTCGTAGGTTTCAAGTAGCGTGTTCAGTTGCCGGCGGTGGAGGTTCAGGATTTCCTGGCCTTGCTCGATCGTCAAGTCGAGTTCACCGACCAGGTCCACCCACTGGCTTTCAAGTTCGTCCCTGAGGTTCATCGAGGTCATTGTCCTGTGGCTCGAATGGATGCTCGGCGACGATCTCGCTGCAAATCTGGATCAGTTCGGTTTCCTGGCGACGGATGTACTGCGCGACCCTGACGATCTGCCGGCCGCTCAGACCAATCTCTTTGCCCAGGTCGACCAGATCCGACAAGAATCCTGTGCCGACGAGTCTGTCAGTAGCCATGGGGGTCGGCCTCCTGGTTGATCAGCGACAGGATGTGGAGTTTGGTCGCAGGGTGGAGGCGGGGCCAGCGTTCAATCAGTTGGTCAAGATCGGGGTCCGGCGCACCAGGTATGCCGGATTCCATGCCACCCTCTGATGAAATCGGCGTTCTTGAGGGCGCCAGTGGGGAGTGTTCGGGCCCCCTTGGGGCTATTGGTTTTTTCTGCACTGTGCTGCATATCCCTGCGTCGAGCGGTAAACTTGCGTTTTCGGGCTGGTGATGAGGTTGGTTTTTTCCCTCTGTGTTCCCTTGTAGTGTTCCTGGGTGCGCCGCCGGTGCGATCGGGCAGCGGCACTCACTGGCTCGAACAGATGCTCCGGGACGGAGTTGGCGGTCACCGGTGGCTGGCCTCAACCTCGGATAGCAGGGACTCGGCAAGGTGGACGATGACGGCATCGCCCGCCTGACGTGCGGCAGCCAAAGCAGCCCGGGCCCACTTCCCGGCCGCAGCAGTTTCATCCCATGCAGCGGCGTTGCGGGCAGCTCGGTAGAGGCGGTCTGCAGCAAGGCTATGCTCATTCAAAGCTGCACGGGTATCTCCAGCTTGTGCGAGGACGGCGCCGAGGGCGCGGTACTGACGTGCGTCGCGGAGCAGGTCCGCCTGCTGGTCGAAGGCCTCGGCGGCAGCGCGGAGGTCGTCCGTTCCTATCGCGACACGACCGGCCAGTGCGATGAGTTGAGCCTGCAGCAATGTATCGGCAGTAGGCCCCAAGACAGCCTGGGCCTTCTCGAGCAGATCCGTCGCGGCGGCCCAGTCGCCGCGACCACAGGCCATCTGACCCTCTAACACGGCGGCTTGGCCCAGGTGCGCGTCCGAGGCCTGTGCTCTGGAATCCGTATAGAGCTGATGGATGAAAATATCCGCCGCCGGGCCATCTCCTGCTAAGTGGGCAGTGCGGGCCTGAAGAAGCAACACATCGGCCAGGGGAGTATCGCTGCGAGCCAGTTCGTGGCCTGCCTCAGCCAGGAGGGCCCGGGCGCGGCCGTACTCGTGCCGACGCAGCAAACAGGCGGCAAGGTTGTAGGCAGCCTCGCCGATCGCCGAGGGGTGGTCCATCGCTCGAGCGCGTTTCAGCGCCAGCGTGTAAAGCGTCGCAGCCTCGTCGATCCGATCGTGCTGAAACGCGGTGCGGGCGGCAACAGAGGTCTCGGCAAACGCCCGATCACGATGGGCCTGCTTGGCCGGCGGCGGGCCTGCGCAGCCAAAAGACACGCTCATCACGCCAAGACAGAGGGTGACCAGCAAGGAACGGAGCCGAACATGGGTGGCAGTCATGGTGTTACGATCACCTCCTGCGGTGCGATGCGGGTCCGGGGTGGGTCATCCTGGACATATCCCCTGATGAGCCAGTGTCGCTGGGCCGCCTCGGCGAGGCGCTGAAACTCGCGCAGCGTGGCCTGCGTCTGAACGATGACACCGGAAAGAGATTTCACTTGGTCATTGACGTTTTCAATTGTGGCGGGCATTGCAGCGGTGACATGAATGAGGTTGCCGTTGATCTTGCGGATGTCTTCGAGGGTGGCATTGACCCGGCGAACCGTTTCAGGAGACTGTTCGATAGCCTCATCGAGCTTTCGTGTCGACTCGCTAATCTGCGCCGCGACGACTCGCAGTTCCCTGGCAGCAGCCCCGATCTCATCCAGTGTGGTGTTGGTCTGATCGATCAGGCTGCTGATATTGTCGGCCATTTGCTTGTCCGCCAGCATTCGATTGGCCAGGCCGTCGCCTTTGTCAATCTTCGTGGCAATTGAATCGATGACTTCCAGTGCCTTGAGGGCGGGGTGCTCGGGGTCGTTGAGGCTGGCCGCCAGTTGAACATGGCCCTCAGCGGCCAGGCGGATCATTCGGACAGCGGGCAGGACCTCGTTGCGGACCTGGTTGAGGGTTTCCTGCAGCACGTCGCTGATGGCGCGATCCACCGTGGTTTCAATCAGAGCGCCGTTATCAAGGGGCTGACCACACCGACCGCTGATCTCGACGAACGCATCGCCTGCCACGCCGAGAGTCTTCTTAATGGTTGCGCGGCAGTCGGTGCCGATGAAACGGGTGAAGTCCTGTCGCACGGCCAGTTGGGCCGTCATGCGATCATCGGTGCGGACTTGGATGTTGGTCACTTCACCGGCTTCGGTCCCCATGACCACAACAACCGCACCGGGTCTCAGCCCGTAGCAGCCCTCTTCCGGGAGCAAAAGACTAATGGGGACGGTGCGCTCGAACCAGTGTTGCGCTCGGCCGGCCATGAAGATGCCCACAGCCATGATCAACAGTGCCAACAGGACGAATGCGCCTGTGATCTGATTCACGTGGCGATGCTTGGATCGCATCATCTCCCGCGTCCCTTTCAATCCACACGCATGCGGGCGCCGTACATCTGGCCGCGCAGCGTTGGGTGAACTCCTGGATTCTCCCAGACTTCCGCATTGTCAGTCAACCATAAAACAGCGGCGCCGCGTTTCCGGGCGGCGTGCAGTATGTTCAGCAGCGCCGGCAGAATTTCCGGATAGACCCCGGCCGTCGGGCGTTCCAGTATCAGCAGATCAGGCTCGCCCATGAAGGCGCGGGCACACGCCGCGCGGGCGAGGTCCTGGCCCCGAAACGCTGACGGAAGACGAAGTGGTAGCCCCGGCAGACCAAAGACCCGCGATAGTTCGGCCGCTTGGCGGGTGATGTCTGTGACAGGGCGATGGGTGTGATGCTGTTGTGCCAGCATGATGCTTTCGCTGACCTCGATGCCGTCTATCCACAGACTGCCTTCGAACACACGCCCAATGCGCCCACGATTGTCAGATGCCACGTCAGGGGTCATGGACAGCCAATCGCGGCCATGGAATCCGACGTGTCCCTCGTCCGGCGTCAAGATACCCACAGCCAAGTCTCCCAGCGGTAGGCGAACGCGTTCTTTCTCCAGTAGGACGATTGCCAAATCACCAGGCGCGATGCCCAAGGTAACTCCTGAAACGCTTGAGTCGTGCACGCGATCAGTGCCAAAGGTGATGTCATCAAATTCTAGGGCTGCTGTGGGCATCGTAGGTCTTCCCGTACGTTGGTTATGGATTGCGTAGAGCCTTTGGGATCATAGATAGGTCAGCACAGATGCGGGCACTGATATCAGGAACAGTCCCACAACCGAATGCGAGAGCGCACGGCGCGTTACCAGAGGCACGGCCGTGCTCGTCACTGGCGCATTGAGCCCTTCGGAACAACAGACCGCGGCCGTCAAGAGCGGTGGAACCAAGCCGGTCACAAGCAGTTTCAGCACATCTTCCGACCGAAGCGCTCGTAGCACCTGATTCAGAAAGATGCCGGGCGCCGCCACTCTCAAGCCAAGGGTGAAACTAAACAGATAGCCACTGACGAATGAGAACAGGATGAACAGAATCACCAGACAGAACGTCGAAACCACCGTGGCCGCCACACGCGGCATGACCAGGTAGGTCAGTGGATCAATCCCCTGCGCATCAAGCATACGCGTCTTTCCGGTCACCGTCATGCCGGCCAGTTCCACCGTCATTTCCGATCCGTTACGGAGGATCATAATTAAGTTTGTCAGTAAAGGCGCTAGTTCACGGACTACCACGACCACCAGGAAAGGGCCCAGCCAATCCGTCTGTCCCATCTTGCCTAGCCACAACTGGGCTTGCATGACCACCACGATGCCGACCAGAAACGCGACCAGTCCCACGGGAGCGATGGTGTGTACTCCTATACGCAGAAGTTGACGGGCAAACATTTCGCGGGTCGTTCTCCGCCAGTGGCGAGGCTGAATCGCAAGCGCCGCCACCGCCCACATCATGGAGGCCAGATAGACCACCATGCGGCACCAGTCGATTACGCTGGCCCCGAGGCGATCCAGCGTACGCCACGCCCAATTGGAGCCCGCTTCGGCCGTATGCGGATCGCTTCGTTGCATTGTCCGTTACCTCTCCGGAAGTGGTTCAGCCCGGATGCCGCCCACCCCATGTGCCTTTGAGCAGATGGCATGTTATTTCCCCCAAGTCCGCCACGAAGTACGCCCCCCGCGATTCCGTCAGGAAATCATCACCCAAGCGTTCATACACAGCCTGAGTGATCTGGATGCCGCCGGGCGGCGCCGACGCTTGCATCGCGTGCGCCGCGTTGACCGTCGGGCCCCAAAGGTCGTAACCCAGCAGGCTGGCTCCGATCACGCCGGCCACTACCGGCCCACAGCTAACGCCGATTCGCAGGCAGAAGGGCCCGGCGCCATCGATACGAATATCCAGTGCCTCCGTCTGCATCCCGAGTGCCATCTCCGCTGCTGCCCTCACAGGATTGGGGTGCGGCGTTGGGGCCCCGCCAATGGCGTAGTACGTGACCCCCATCGCCTTGAGTCGCTGAAGTTCTTTCTCCGCGACCAGTCGGTCAAACCGGCAGAACATCTGACGGAGAACGTCCACCTGCCTGACCGGAGTCAGTTCGGCGGTCGCGAGAGAGAAGTCCACGACCTCGGCAACCAGGACCGTCGCGTCAGTGAAGCTGTCCGCGATTTGTTGCTCGCCCTGCTTCAGACGGTCGGCAATTGATAAAGGCAACACGCTGAGCAACAGGCGATCCGATTTCTCCCACGCCTCGCGCAGTTCCAGGCCGGCGCGTCGCAATTCGATGTGGGTCATGACTTGTCGGGCCAGCACCCGCAGCGCCTCGGCTTGTGCCGGGTCCAGATGACGCGGCTCGCGGCTGATCACGCAGAGCGTCCCCAGCCCATGCCCTTGCGGGGTAACCAACGGTGCGCCCGCATAGAAGCGGATATTGGGGTTGCCTATCACCAGGGGATTGTCGGCGAAACGCTTGTCCGCCGCCGCGTCCGGCACGATCAGGATGTCCGGCTCAAGGATCGCATGGGCGCAAAACGCCTGATCCCGCGGCGTCTCGACCGCCTCGATTCCCACCTTCGACTTGAACCACTGGCGGTTGCTATCAACCAGCGAGACGAGGGCTATCGGCGCCCCGCAGATGTACGAGGCCAGCCTCGTCAGATCGTCGTACGCGGGCTCGGGCTCGGTATCGAGGATTGCACATCCTCTCAACTCCGCCAGGCGTGCTGCTTCATCGTGCGGTAGAGGCGCTTTCATCCGACAGTCCACTTCAGGGTGTGGCAGATGGTTTTCTCCCCGTAGTCATCGCGGGGCAACCTTAGTGGTCAGAATGACGAGTCATGTTTACACCACCGATACTCTTCTGTCAACAGCAAGCGGGTTGAGCAAAAGATACGCCTGATCGACCTCGGTGTATACGGCATTGGTCAGTTGCGGGCCGGAGTGCCTCCAAGAGCCGTTGCGTCGCTGCAGTGGATACGTCTCGTTGGGGCGGCAGAGACGCGAATGTCTTGCGAAATCGCCTTTTTTGAGGGGTGTCTGGCAGGTACGTCTTGGGGCCCCTGTGAGGGGACAGAATATTGCTGGTTTTTGAGGAACAACTCGGCATGGCCGAGGGTAATTCCTTTCTACCAGCCCCTATTGGTAAGGCAGGCAAGTCGCTATTAATGGGTATATCCCGGCTTAGTTAAGGAGGGCAAAGCCATGCTAAGCGAATCACGCATCGGTTGTGCCGGAGTGCTGCTGCTGTCCATCGGCTTCATATTGCAGGCTCACGTTGTCACCCTCACGCCCAGCAAGGACAACACGCTCTACCAGGATGACGCCGGCGCCCTCAGTAATGGGAAGGGGACCGGCATTTTCGTTGGGCGGAACGCCTCGGACACCCTCACACGGCGCGCGCTGCTTGCGTTCGGTGTTTCCCGCGTCGTACCGTCGGGCTCGATTGTGCACAGCGTGTCGCTAACGCTTCACATGGCGCGCGGTAAGCTCGGGGCCCAAGCAGTAGCTCTGCACAAGCTTGATAAAGATTGGGGAGAAGGCGATTCTCTTGCCGGCAGAGGCGGCGGTGGGGGCGCGCCCCCGAGCCAGGGCGATACAACCTGGTTGCACCGATTCTTCGACCGCGACCTATGGGCCATGCCCGGCGGCGATTTTGCGCCGCAGCCCAGCGCCGTGGTCGAAGTGAACGAGGTTGGGTACTATACGTGGGGCTCGACGGCGGCCATGGTGGCCGACCTCCAAGGCTGGCTCGACAATCCTGCCGGCAATTCCGGATGGATTCTCATCGGCAACGAGGAGCAGTCACGAACCAGCAAGCGATTCAGCTCGCGCGAGGCATCCGAAGCCACCCAGCGGCCCATGCTGACGATCAACTTCACACCGGCCGCCGGCTGCCAGGAACAGGTTGCCGCTGATCTGAACAATGACTGCCGCGTGGATTTCGCCGACCTGGGATTGCTGGCGGCGCAGTGGCTGACGGACTCGACCAGCTCGCGCCGTCTGGGGACGATAGAGATAGAGGGGGTCGGCGTGTTTGAGTTCGATCCAGGGAGAATTACGACGGTTCGCTCGGACATCTTCAAGCCGGGGCACTTCTCTGTCTTTGATATCCTTGTTCTTCTGGGCAAACAGGGTCTCATCGATCTGGACTTCCGGTTTGTCCCAGAAATGAATACGCACGTGATCGATGCGATCGATGGAAAGAAGCACTGGTGGTATGTCGCCTACTACGACGGAGGCTGGCTCGAAGACAACGTCTTTCGAATGGATCACTTCCCCTACAAGGACAGGATGTTCATCCGGATCATGCGCGATGATTCAACCAGGCTCGCCGACATCTACGCGGGTTTCCTCGATGAGATCGAGCGCAGGCAGCAGAATGACGCCCACGTCATCGTCCCATCCGTGCGAATTCGGGGTCGGACATTCGAAGAACGATTCGAGAACGTCGAGGTTACGCCGCACAATCTGAGGGACGATACATTCCAAGAGGGCGTGATCACGGCCATCGACATCATCCTCTCACTGGCCGATCAGGGCAAGATCACCTATGATCTCCAATGGTATGATTCGATCGGCACTGCCGACATCGTGAGAAGCTATTGGGTCGAGAGGATCAACTCAGACCAAGCCTCCGGGGCCTGTGGTTTCGTGTATGAGACGGGACTGAAGAACCGGTTCGTCCGCTCCAATCATATCCATATACCGTCTGATTGGAGAGTCATCAATTCTCCGGAATACGGCCTCTGGTTCTGGATCGAGCTGGGTCCGTGCAACTGATGCCCGATGGACAATACCTCACATTGTGGACCTCTTGGGGCCGTTGGGAAGTGGTTACCCGCTGTTCTCAGACGCGCATTCCCGAGATGGTGGCCTCGAAGACAAGCGTGTCATTGACGATTCCCTGTACGTCGCAGACGTACTTGCGGCCCGGCCTGGCTAACGTGACGTGGCCGAGCAGGTAGAGTCGGCACCCCGGCTCGATGACCGCGCGGAACTTGGCTCGATCGATTCCGCCGAATCCGACGAATCCCCCTTCTTTATAGATCTGCTTGACGAAAAAGCTGAGAAGCTGGGCGGCTGCTTCGATCTGGATGACGCCTGGCATGAGGGGCCGGTCCGGGATATGGCCGCGGACCCAAAACTCCTCGGCCGTAACGTCTTTATAGCCCAGGATGAGGTCCTCGTCCTTGTCGTGCCAGAGAATGCCGTCAAGGTGCTGCATCTCGAACCGTTGGGGATTGACGCGGCAGATAGCTTCCCTGTCGAATTCCGGCGGGGCGGTAAGGTCAATTTCAGACAGGTTAAATAACAGAGTTGGTGGCATTAGTAACCTCGATAAGACGATCTCAGTCGCCCGGTAGGCCGCAACACAACCCCCAGATCGATTGCGGATACACTCCCCGTTCGATACGTGGCTGCGCGAAGGTGCGATAATGTAGGATTGGCCCGCTGCCTATTTAGTCAACCGAGCGGATCTCGAGAACGCGGTTGCGAACTTCTTGAGCAGCCTGCTTGATCATCTGCATCTGCTTGCGAACGCGCGTGCCCGCCGCCTTGTTTCCCCCTTGAGCCTTGTCGACATCCATTTCGATTTCTGCGACCAACGTCTTCAAATCTTCATACTCTTGCATCTACGTGGTCCTCCATTCTTAGAGTTGAGACTGGCCCAAATCTAATGGCCCCATTGCCTCTTGTCAAAGAAAAATGGCCTCCTTGGCTAAAAAAACGCACATTATAAGGCGTTCAGGTTTCAGGGGAACAATCGCTTGGCCAGGTCGGCCACTCTCAGGCCGCGGCGTTCACATTGTTGCCGGGTCTTTTCATCCGGCCGACCGATTGCGAGAGGGCCGTAGTGGGCGCCTTGTGGATCGCCCTGAACGACCATGCCGGCGATCAGAAAGGCTTCGATGATGCCCATAATGGTCGTCTCGCTGCCGCCCCCGATATTGGCGGAACTGGCGAAAGCGGCGCCCACCTTGCCGTTGAGTTGCCCGTGGTGGCCTACGAGATCGTCAATGAACTGCTTGACCGGAGCGGCCATTTGCCCGTAGTAACAGGGTGAACCGAGGACCACCGCATCGTAGTCGAGCAGGTCGTCGGCGCTTATTGTGTCGACAGACTTGCATTCAGTGGCCACCTCCGAATGGTTCATTGCTCTGGCGATGATCTCGGCCATTTCCTTGGTGTTGCCGCTCTTTGAATAGTACGCCACGATTGCCTTGGCCATGTCTGCTCCTTTTCTCCGTTCTAGGCGGTGCCGAGCGATGCCTGGCCTTAGCGTCTCAGATAGGCAAGCTTCTCCGGCAGGGCGATGTTATTGCCGAAATTGTCCTCCCCGTATCCGTGCTTGGCGAGGAGTTGGATATCGGCCAGGACGCGTTTGTCTCCCGTAAACAGAGCCGTGATATCGGTGCCGATATCGATCTTGCCCAGCGCGAGCAGGCGTCCCGTCTCGCTCGTGACTTTTTCCAGGAGCGTGCCTTCGGTCGGGCACAGTCGATCGGGTAGTTCGAGGGGTTGTTCGTAAAGGATCAGTTTGCCTTTGGCCGCGAGCGCCAAGACGACACTGCGGACCACAGCCACGGCGTCCTGGTGCTCCGCTGTCTCCGGGACGAGTTCGAGGCGGACGATCTCCAGGGCCAGCCAGCGGCGCTTCTGAGCGTTGATCTTTTCATTCGCTCGAAACAGATCGAGTGAAGAGCCTGCATCGTAGACCTGATCCTCCAGACGCATTTCGACCTTGCTGCCGTAGTGGAGAACCAGTTTCGAGACCAGGGTGGAGGGGCGCACGTGGAACCCGCGATACTTGGGGATCGGTGCCTCGATTTCGCCCACTTCGGCGTACCGCTGCAACATTCCCTGGCAAAGGTTCACGGCGCAACCGATGTATTGATCGATGAACGTGATGGCGTAGTTCATCAGGGCCCCCAGCAAGGCGTCCGGTTTTACCAGGGACGGCTCCTGGTGGTGGACCGGGCACGGCTCCCTATTGACATGTCGCTCGTAGAAGTGGGCGAACACGGTGGCGACTCGGAGCAGATGAAAGACCACGCTGGCGTGTCCTCGCAGGACGGCCAGATCGCGGTCCTGTCGCTCGGCTTCGGTCCCGGAGACGTGGGTGTCGTACTGAGACTGCAGGTTGTGGAACTGGAATTCGAGGCTGCGCAGGCGTTCTTCCCTCAGCGAGGCGGTCAGGCAGAGGTGGTAGTCCTCCGGCTTGGCCCGACTGGCGGCGCGGACGCCCTCGCTCCCCGAAGCCAGATTCAGGAACTCGGTCGTCAGGGTCGCGACCGTCTCGGCCACGGTTTCCACGCGACGGACGCCGCAGCCCTGAGGCAGGTATCCCTCCAGCGTCTCTTCGGCGTAAGTGGTTGCAATGTCTTCGGGGTGAGGAATCCGGAGGTTCATCGCTTTGGCCTTGCTGACCATCTCCCGGCCCACATCAACCAAGGTGGCTGCGGTGAAAGTGATGGCCTTTTCGGTGGCCGCGATGAAGTCGCGATCGCCCTCGATAAGTCGATAGTTTGATATCCGGTGTCGAATGTGCACCAGTTCGTAGCTGATGTCGGAAAAGGACTTGAGGGTCGCCGTCAGGGATCGAACGGTGCACCACTTACAGTTCTTGCCGGCGCCGTAGGAGTCCAGAAACTCTTCGATCTGCAATGCCTGAGAAAATAGGTCCCCCAGCAGCGGACGGGTCAGCGCTTCTCTCGGGTGGGCGCAGTGGGAAAGATAATCCAACAGTCCCAACAGCTTGCCCGCGCGTTTTTCAATCTGTTCGAGGAATTTCTGCTCATCGACCAGCTTTCTGTTCATTCCGTACGCCCCCGTTTCGTCAGATGCATGAGATGATTCCAGATGATCCTTGCTACTTCTCTACGCGGTTTCTTTTGAGCGGCACGGTTTCTACGGAGAAATCGGCGGGGACTTGGATGTCAAAACGTTCCCGGGCGATGACCTGATTGACCTTGGCGTTGAGGAGTTGGATCTCGTGGATATCCTCCTCCGTCGTCACGGCAACGATCTTGGTGGGCAGCCCTTCCTTTTTGTCGATCCGGCAGTCAATGCTCAGGTAGTCCTCGTGATAAGCGGAATCTGGTTTGACAACCATGTGAAGCAGGTGAGACGTCGAAGCCTGGGCGTCCTCCGGTTGAACCAATTCGATCTCGAACTGCTTCTGGAGGTCCTCGATCTTCGAGAAGCCGAGGACCGGGACGCGCCGGCTCACCAGCGAGAACGCATCGACCGGCGCGTTGGGCTCGGCGACTTGCTGGCGCTGCACGTTGCGGCCCTCGTAGTCAATGTACGTCCCCCAGATCCCGTCGAAGAAGAACTGTTCTCGTCGCTTCATCTCCTTCTCGTCGTCATACTGGAGCGTCTCGAAATCGATGCGCAGGTACGAGCGCTTCTCCAACTTGATATAGTAGAGTAGACCCTTGCGTCGCGTCTGCGACTCCAGCAGGGGCTGTTTGAACACGTAGTCGATTTTGCACTGGTAGCCCTTGAGCCCTTTGACTCTGGACTGCAACCCGTCAAGGATGGCTGTGACCGAGTTGGGGGCGTCACTCTCGTTCCGGCAGCACGTGGGTGTCTCTGTTCCGTCTTGTCCATAAGATGGCCAGGCCGTCACTGACAGGGCGAGGACAAATCCGGTAATCACGGTTCTATGCATGCGTTCTATTCTCCTCGAGAGGCGTCGTTCTCATCGCTGTGACCGTCGATGATGCGGAGGATCTCATCCAGTTGTTTGATTTGGAAGTCGGCGTGGGCGGCGAAGTCTCCGGTCTGAAGCGGACTGGCGATGAGTACGGGAATCGCGCCGGCCGATCGGGCGCAGAGCAAATCAAAGAGGTAGTCGCCCACGAGCAGGGTCTCTGATGGATCGACGCCGAAGTGTTGACAGAGGTGCCGGACCCCGAATGCATCCGGCTTGGCCGGCCCGTCTTCGCGCCCCACGACCGCATCGAAATGCAGGCCGTGTTTGGTCGCAACGGCTTCGGCGTTGCGTTTCAGGTTACGCGTGAGCACGCCGATGGAGACCCCTCGATTGCGAAGATCCGAGAGCGTCTCTCGGGCGCCGGGGTTGAGCGTCGATGCTGCGACGGCTCTCTCCTCGTGTTGGTGGAGTATTCGTTCGGCTCGCTGGCGATCTTGAGCAGTCATCCCTTCCAATGCCTCTAAAACGGGGCCTCCATCCTTGTCCAATCCGATTTCCTCTCGAATGGCATCGAACACGAAGTAAGGTTGGGTTATTGTTCCGTCTAGGTCAAATATTACCGCTCTTATCGGCATCTGTGAGCTAGCCTCTTCCGTTGAAATTCAAAAAGATCAAAAAAACATATGCGCAAGGGGCGCCAACTGCCCCAGCCTATACGTTGTCCGTTTTCTGAGGGTTTGTCAAGTCCGGGCCGCAATGATGGCTTCTATCTTGAGGGTCTCGATCACCACGCTTGTCCGGCGGGGGTGCACTGGCGCAAGTGGTTGCCTGTCTGGGGGGCTATTGGGGCTGTTTTCTGAGGAGTTCGATGCAGTAGCGTCCGGCCTGGCTCAGGGCCTTGCCCTTGCGGACGATGATACCGGTCGGCCGGAAGAAATGTTCATTGGAGAACGATACGGCCCTAATCGTGCCGCTGGCGACCTCCTGGACGATGGCCGGTTCCGGCAGAATGCTGACTCCCGCGTTGATTTCGACGGCCCGTTTGATCGTCTCAATATTGTCGAATTCCAGTACTGGACGAACCGTTGTACTGTAACGCGACAGGATTCCATCAATCCAGACCCGTGTCGGTACGTCTGCTTCAAATGCGATAAATCGCTCAAACTGCAGCTTGTGGATATCCACGTCGGGCTCTTTGGCCAGCGGATGTTTGGGGCTGCACGCTAGAACCAGCGGTTCCTCCTCGAAATCGTAGACCTCCAGTCTCTTGTCCTTTCTGGGCACTGCTACGATGCCGACGTTGATTTCTCCGCTCAAGACCTGTTCGTAGATCCTCTCGGCGCTGAGATACTCGATGTGGACGTTGACGTTCGGATAGCTCACCATGAACTTCTTGACATAGTCGGGGAGGCTGTGCATGCCGATGCTGAATATGGCAGCCACGTTGATTCTGTTGTCGGTCGTGGCTTTGAGGGAAGTCAATTCACTCCTGAGCTGGTGGTAGCGTTCCAGTATGTCGTTAGCGGCCTTGTAGAAGAGCCGGCCGGCCGTTGTCAGTTCGATCGGTCGCTTCTTCCGCGTGACCAACTGACATTTGTGCAGCAGTTCCAGTTGCGCCAGTTGCTGAGAAACAGCCGACTGACTCAGCAGGTGTTTCTCGGCCGTCTTGGAGAAACTCCGCGAATCGGCCAGATCGCAGAAGATCTTAAGCGTCTCTATATGCATTATAAGTTGTCCTGATGTGTGCTATCACGAGTTAGGCGTTCTCTCGACCACATTTGCGAATATACTATGATACTGTACTTGGGACGCTACGGGAAGGTCTTCTGAAGATTGATATCAGATGTGCTTATTAAAGGAACAACGCGGTAGATATTCCGTAAGGTTTAAGTTGCGTTCTGGAAAGAACTTAGTTGATTGAAGCGGTTTTGGGGGGCTGGTCAGACCCATCGCGCCACTGATTGCCACGAAGGTGAGGTTTGTTCATGGGGACTAAGCTGAGCACGGGGCTGGCTGCCCTGGATTCCGTGATTAACCATTTGCGGAAAGGGGACAACGTTGTCTGGCAGGTCGATAGCGTCACCGATTTCCAGCAATTCGTGACTCCCTATGTGGAGCGGGCCATGCAGGACGGTCGGGACATCGTTTACATGCGATTTGCCGACCATGCGCCGCTTGTCGCTCCAGGGCCTGGCATTAAGACCTACACGCTGGACGCCTACGCGGGTTTTGAGACGTTCTCCTCGCAGGTGCATCGGATCATTTCGGATCATGGCAAGGGGGCGTACTATGTTTTTGATTGCTTGTCCGATCTCTTGAGCGCCTGGGCCAGCGACCTGATGATCGGGAACTTCTTCGTGATCACGTGTCCCTATCTGTTCGAGTTGGACACGATCGCGTATTTTGCCCTCCTGCGCAACAACCATTCGTTCAAGACGATTGCCCGCATTCGCGAAACGACGCAATTGCTGCTGGATGTCTATAAGTTCAAGGACAACCTTTGCGTCCATCCGCTGAAAGTGTTCAAACGCTACGCGCCCACCATGTTTCTTCCTCATCTCAGGCAGGGCGATCGCTTCGTGCCTATCACCAGCAGTGTGGACGCGACGCGGCTGATGTCGCACATCTCGGAGAACAGCCGGGAGTCGATGCAGAGGAAGTTGGATCACTGGGACCGACTCTTCCTGCGGGCCGAGGAATTGCGGGACATCGAATCGGCCTCCGACCTGGACAAGAAACAGACGGTCGAGCGACTGTGCCGGATCATGATCGGTCGTGAGGAGCGAATCCTGTCCCTGGCCCGGCAGCACTTCACGCTCGACGACCTGCTGGAGATCAAGGGGCGGATGATCGGGACTGGATTCATCGGGGGCAAGGCCGTCGGTATGCTGCTGGCCAACAAGATCGTCTCGACGGATGCGGATTTTGCCAAGACCGGACAGTTGGAACGGCATGATTCGTTCTATGTCGGTTCCGATGTTTTCTACACTTACCTGGTCGAGAACGGCTGGTGGAAACGGCGCATGGCGCAGAAGACCAAGGAGGGGTACTTCCTGGTCGCGGCCCAACTGAAAGAGATGATGCTGACGGGCAAGTTCCCCGACCAGATCCGCGATGAGTTTCAGGAGATGCTGGAGTACTTCGGCCAGTCGCCGATCATCGTGCGCTCCAGCAGCCTGCTCGAGGACGCGTTCGGCAATGCGTTCGCAGGCAAGTATGAGAGTTTTTTCTGTGTCAATCAGGGCGATCCAGAGGAGCGACTCGCCCATTTCCTGGACATGGTTCGGCAAGTCTACTCGAGCATGATGGGCGAGGATGCACTGACGTACCGATTGCAGCGGGGGCTCGACCAGCAGGACGAGCAGATGGCGCTGCTGATTCAGCGCGTTTCCGGTTCGTATCGGAACAACTACTTCCTGCCCGACCTGGCGGGCGTGGGCGTTTCGCACAACACGTTCGTCTGGAATTCGCAATTGGACCCGAAGGCCGGGATGCTGCGATTGGTCGTCGGCCTGGGGACACGGGCGGTGAACCGCGTGGAAGACGACTATCCTCGCGTGCTGGCGCTGGACGCGCCTCTGATGAGGCCGGTGGGGGGGATGGACGATGTCAGGCGGTTTTCACAGAACCACGTTGACCTGCTGGATTTCACCCATAACACGCTCACGGACGTCCCCCTGCGGAAGTTGCTCGACGAAGGGATCGATATCCGATTTGACCTTCTGGGGACGGCGGATCATGAGATGACCGAACGGGCTAAGGAACTGGGTGGCGATCAGCAGTATTATCTCCTGACCTTCGAGAAGCTCCTGTCCGAAACGTCTTTCGTCGAGAGTATGCAGACGATCCTCAAGACGCTTGAGAAGAACTACAAGTATCCCGTGGATATCGAATTCACGGTGAACTTTGCTGAAGATGGCGCGGCCGTGATCAACCTGCTCCAGTGTCGACCGTTGCAGACCAAGGGCCGGCAGCCGCAGGTGCATGTTCCTTCTCAGATCGAGCCGGACAGGACCCTCTTTCGGTGCGCCGGATACTTCATGGGCGGCAGCATCGCGGTTGACCTCAAAAGAATCATATACGTTCGACCCGAGGCCTATGAATCATTACCCATGACCGAAAAGTACGACATCGCGCGCCTGGTGGGAATCCTCAACAGGCAGATTCCCGACCGGCTGGAGATTCCGACCCTCCTGTTGGGACCGGGCCGATGGGGGACGACCACGCCGTCGCTGGGGGTCCCCGTCAGTTTCTCTGAGATCAACAACATTGCTGTGTTGGGCGAACTGGCCTACGAAGGCGGGAACCTGATGCCTGAGCTGTCCTTTGGGACGCACTTCTTCCAGGATCTTGTGGAGGGTGACATTTTCTACGTGGCCGTCTTCCCACAGCAGGAGGGTTTCGCTTTCAACAAAGACGTGCTTGAAGCGATGCCGAATCAACTCGCCGCCTTGGCGCCGGAGAAGGCCCGTTACGAGGATGTCGTCAGAGTCTGTGACATTACCGAGGGCCGACTCCGGATGATGGCGGACGTGATCTCGCAAGAAGCCGTGTGCTTCTATGAGTAGGACATGTTTTGCGCGGCCGGATCGACGGGCGGAAACGCGTAGCCTTTATTAGGAGTCTGCAATGCAATATAAGGTTGCCTGATTAGAACTATCACCATTTAGCTCCTTGCCTTGAGCGTCGCGATTGTGTTAGCATTTGGGCTTTCAAGGCCTTTGATACCGTTGTTTGGCTGCCGGCATAATGTAGGTAGCTTTTCCCAGTAACGATTGCGGCTCTGATAGAATGGAGGTCACTCAAGTGGCAGCGAACGCTATAGTACAGAATGTGTATGATCAGGTCCTGAAGCGGAATCCGGGTGAGAAGGAATTCCATCAGGCGGTCAAAGAGGTGCTCGATAGCCTGGCGCCGGTGCTCGAGAAGCATCCGGAATATGTCAAGGCGGGTGTCCTCGATCGCATGGTCGAGCCGGAGCGGCAGATCATCTTCCGCGTCCCCTGGCAGGACGACAAAGGCAACTTCCAGGTCAACCGGGCCTTCCGCGTCGAGTTCAGCAGCGCGCTGGGGCCCTACAAGGGCGGCCTCCGCTTCCACCCGACGGTTTACGTGGGCATCATCAAGTTCCTGGGCTTTGAGCAGATTCTGAAGAACTCCCTTACCGGCCTGATGATGGGCGGCGGAAAGGGCGGGTCCGATTTCGATCCGAAGGGCAAGTCCGACGGCGAGGTCATGCGTTTCTGCCAGAGCCTCATGACGGAATTGTGCCGTCATATCGGCCCGGACACCGACGTGCCCGCCGGTGACATTGGCGTGGGCGGCCGCGAGGTCGGCTTCATGTTCGGCCAGTACAAGCGCATTCGCAACGAGTTCACCGGCGTTCTGACCGGAAAGGGCCTCGAGTGGGGCGGTTCGCTCGTCCGCACCGAAGCCACCGGCTATGGCTTGGTCTACATCGCCGACGAGGCGATCAAGGCCGTAGGCAAGAGTTTTAAGGGGATGACCGTCAGTGTCTCGGGTTCGGGCAACGTCGCCATCTTCGCGACCGAGAAGGTCCAGGAACTCGGCGGCAAGGTGGTCACGCTCAGCGACTCGAACGGGTTCATCCACGATCCGGACGGTATCAACCTTGACACCGTCAAACGCATCAAGCTCATCGAGCGTGGACGCATCAAGGAGTACGTCAAGGACCATCCCAACGCCAAGTACACCGAGGGATGCAGCAACATCTGGAGTGTCAAGTGCGATGTGGCGCTGCCTTGTGCGACGCAGAACGAATTGGACGAGGCAGCGGCCAAGGCCCTCGTCGCGAGCGGCTGTCTCCTAGTCGGTGAAGGGGCGAACATGCCCTGTACGCCCGAAGCGGCCGAGGTCTTCCTCGAGAACAAAGTGATCTTCCTGCCCGGCAAGGCCGCCAACGCCGGTGGCGTGGCTGTTTCCGGTCTGGAAATGGCGCAGAACAGCCAGCGCCAGTCCTGGACCTTCGAGAAGGCCGATGCCGAATTGAAGACTATCATGGTAACAATCTACAAGAACGTCAGCGAAGCCGCGCGCGACTACGGTTGCGAAGGCAACTTCGTGGCCGGAGCCAACATCGCCGGCTTCCTCAAAGTGGCCAATGCCATGATGGCCCAGGGACTCGTCTAAGAGATCTCCATATTGCGATAGCACAAGGGGCGCCTCATCAAGAGGCGCCCTTTTTTTGTTGTCTTGCCCGGTTGGCCGGTCCGCGATAGAATGGGGCCATGACCGAATCAGTGGATACGAACAAGGTGGTTCGCCAGCATCTCGAGATGGAGGGGTTCTTCACCGGGTTTGCGATTAAGGGGACAAGCGAAATGCCTAGCGAACAACCTGAAGCTGGCGCAGAGCCTGCGGCCGAAGCTCCGGTCGATCTGGAGGCGATTGCCACGGCGGTCCGCGCCTGTCGCAAGTGCGACCTGGGTTCGCAACGGACCAACGCTGTGCCTGGCGAAGGCCATTCGAAGGCGCGTATCATGTTCGTTGGTGAAGCGCCGGGGGCCGACGAGGACGCCCAGGGGCGGCCTTTTGTCGGCCGGGCGGGCCAGCTCCTCGAAAAGATCATCACTGCCTGCGGTCTGAAACGGGAGGATGTCTTCATCGGCAATATCCTCAAGTGCCGACCGCCCGGCAATCGCGATCCGAAGCCGGATGAGATCGTCAGTTGTCTTCCCTATCTGGAATCACAGATCGAGAGCATCGAGCCTGAGATCATTGTCGCGCTCGGCGCTCATGCGGCCCGAACGCTCCTGAACACCAATAAGTCGATCGGCCAGCTCCGAGGGCATTTCCAGGAGTATTGTGCCGGCATCGGCCGACCTCCTGTCAAAATGATGGCGACCTACCACCCCGCATATCTCCTGCGTAACTACACCCCTGAGGCGCGCCGCAAGGTCTGGGAGGATATGAAGAAAGTCCTCGCTGAACTGGGATTGCCTGTCCCTGATTGAGGCGCTCGACGGGCCTCGACGCCTGATGAGGCCAGCCAGTCTCTGCTTTTACGGACTTTTTGCCTAAATCTCCTTTTTGGGCGCAATGCCGGTCCCCAAATCGCGTCTTTATCTAGTAAGTGGTTAGACTGCATCAGCCTGCGGAGAAGCACTCCGTGCTGCGGATGCTTGGAAATGCCTTGCAAAAACGATGAAAGTTCTTTATAAATAGAGTGTTATGGATTTTCGGAGGCAGGTTCATCCCCGATCATACCTGTCGTTGACGTGCGGAATCATGAGAAAGGCGAGGATATGAAAAGGACAAGTCTGTTGAGCATTCTTCTCATTGGCGCAGTGCTTGGCGTCGCGCAGGGAGAGATTCGCAACGTTCCCAGTGTGTACCCGAACATTCAGAGCGCTATACAGGCCAGCAGCGACGGTGATACGGTGATCGTCGCGCCGGGCATCTACTTCGAGACGATCGATTTCAAGGGCAAGGACATCATCGTCACGAGCACGGACCCGGATGATCCCCGCGTGGTGGGCTATACCGTGCTCAATGGGGAGCAGGACGGGAGTGTCGTGACCTTCGCTGGCGGCGAGACGTCGGCAGCCGTGCTGGCCGGCTTCACCATCACTGGTGGCTACGGCACGGTGAATTCGGAGATAAACGAAGGTGGTGACACACTCTTCATGGGGGGGGGAGTCTATTGCGATCGCAGCTCGCCCACCATCACGAAGAATGTGATTGTTCGCAATGAAGGGCCCCTTGATATCTCCCCTGACGGCATGCGGGCCGATATCTCTTATGGTGGAGGCATTGGGACTTGGCAGTCCAGTCCAATCATCGCGCACAACACCATTCGGAACAACGAGGCTTACGTCGGGGCCGGTCTGATCTGTTTCTACGGTGAGCCAACGATTCACAACAACCTCATCTACGAGAATTCGGGTTTCCTTGGCGGCGGCCTCATTACCTTCGCCGGTTCCATCTACAACAACACCATCGTTCGCAATGACTGCGATTTCGGCGCCCAAGCTGGCATCCCTGGGATCGGCACGGGCAGCGGAGGCAATGTTTACGTCATCTTTGCTCCCGAATTGGGCCGCACCTCGGTGTTCAACAACATCATCACCGGCGCCACCTCTGGTGGCGGCGTGGTCTGGCAGGGCGATCCCGCCCTGGGTTACCTGGCCTACAACGATGTTTGGAACAATGTCCCTGGCAACTACGGCCCTATCGACGATCAGACGGGCAGCGTGTCTCAATTCGACGGCGGATTCGATCAGACCGGCGTGAAGGGCAACATCTCTCAGGATCCGCTGTTTTTGGCATCGATGAGCAAGAACTTTCACCTGACCATGGATTCGCCCTGTATCAATGCGGGCGACCCTGATTTCGTGCCACCGGCCGGTCAGACCGACATGGACGGCGAGGATCGCGTTTACGCCTCCCAGATCGATATCGGAGCGGATGAATACGTCGGTTATGTTAAGCCGGTTGCCTCTGCGGGACCGAATGTACACGTCCTCAACGTTCTTGAATTGGTGACACTGGACGGCAGCGACAGCTTCTTCTACGACCCTGCGGATATTCAAACATACCAGTGGACCCAGGTTTCCGGCCCGGAGGTCGTTCTTGATGGCGCCGATACAGCGACGCCGACCTTCAATCCGCCGGTCGAAGGGGAGTACCTCCTCCAACTGGTGGTCGCCGATAGTCAGTACAGCAGCGATCCGGCTCAAGTTCTGGTCTTTGTGGGCGCCAACCGACTGCCGGTGGCTGATGCCGGATCGGGCCGGGTCTGGCTGGTCCCGGGGCAGGTCGAACTTGATGGTACGGGATCGTACGACCCCGACCCGATCGACCAGGACCGACTGACCTATTCCTGGACGCAGGTGGCCGGTCCGGCCGTGGCGCTGCAAGGCGCAGACACGCCAACGCCCAACTTTGAAGGACTGCCGGGAGAGACCTATGTATTTGAACTGGTCGTCAGCGACGGGTTTGAAGACAGCGCGCCGACTCGCGTGGAAATGGTGACGGTCGGTGGGACCACCAACATTCGGCCGCTGAGCATCGAAGGGCTCGGCAACCAGTGGCCGCACTACCTCGATGTTTCCGGGACCAAACTCGTATTCGCTCTGGATTCGCAGACCAGCTACAATTGGCAGATCGCCTGCAAGGACCTCATGACCAATCAGATGGAGACCTTCTCCGGCGGAGGACTCAACACGCAGCCCAAGATCGCGGGTAATCGCGTCGTCTGGGCGGGCGACGCCCGGTTCTCGAACAATGTGCTTGTCCCCGAGTGCGTCAGTGTCTTCGCCCGCGACCTTGTCACCGGTGTCCAGGCGACCCTGCGGGCCAGGAGCGATACGCAGTCGTTCAGTCATCCGGCGATCTCGGGCGACAAGGTCGTCTGGGTCCAGCACGTGGGCATCGATAAGAATCGCCTCGCCCAATGGCGCAACATGCCCTACGACATCTGCGGCGCCGATATCGCCGATTTGGAGAATCCCGCCTATTTCACAATTGCTCAGAGCGTTGGGCAACGCGATCCTTTCCCCTATGAAAACGTCGTGGGCGACTACGACGACGTCGTGGATATCGCCGGTGACATCGTCGTGTGGGAAGGCGACGGCGACATCTATGCCGCGGACATCTCGGACTTGAGCGATATCCGAGTGTTCACCGTCTGCGACCACGAAGGGCGGCAGTACGATCCGGCGGTGGCGGGACGGTATGTCGTTTGGACGGACGAGCGTCATGATGGTGGGGACATCTACGGCGCCGATATTTCCGATCCGGAGCAGGTGAGCGTTTTTGCCGTCGCCAGGGCCGAGGGGATTCAGCGTCAACCCGCCCTGGAAGGCTGCATGGTTGCCTACGTTGACGGCGAGGAGATCAGCGGGCAGATCAGGATGGCCTGCATTACACGCCACTATGGCGTTCTGGATATCGACGGGGCCGGTACGTTCTACGGCCTGGGCCCGGTACTGGACGGCGCCGCTCTGGCGTGGCTGGCTGGGGCGTATGGACCGGTGCAAGGCGCCACGGTGGCGTTTGGCTACTCGATCTTCGACGGGGCCATTGAGAATGTCACGACGGGGGATCGCTACGACTACATTCAGCATGCGATCAGTGACGCCGACGCCGGCAGCGAGATTGTCGTCCCGGAGGGTGTTTACCGGGAGGAGATCAATTTTGTCGGCAAGGCCGTGACCGTTCGCTCAACGGACCCGGACGATCCGGCGGTCGTGGCTCGTACGATCCTCCAGGGCGACGGCGACATCCTCACCTTTGCCCAGGACGAGTCGGCCGCCAGCGTTCTCGATGGCCTGACGATCGCAGGGGGCGGTCGAGGGGCCTTCCTCTCGGGAGCGTCCCCGACGATCAGGCGTTGTACGATCAGATCCAACCGAGGGGTGGGAATGTTTCTGATCAACAGTAGCGAGCCGGAGATCACACAGTGTCACATTCTCGCCAATGGCAGCGACGCCATCGGGATGTGGATTCCGTCTGATGTGCGAACGGGCAGGAACAGCAAACCTACGCTGGTCAACTGTATCCTGGCCGGTAACCGCGGTGCCGGAATTCGGCGCGGCGACGCGATTGTCACCAATTGCACGATTGCTGAGAATCTCCAGGAGGGAATTCTCTGTAAGACCGCGACCGTGAGTAACTCGATTGTGTACCACAATGACAGCGACGGCGCGGGCCTCCAAATCGGCGATGGGAACATCACCGTAACCTACTCGGATATCCAGGGCCAGTGGCCCGGTGCCGGGAACATCGACGCCGATCCGTTCTTCGTTCAGTTAGGGCAGTGGGGCGACGGCGATTGGGACGCAGGAGACTACCATCTCCAGAGCCAAGGACGCCGCTGGGATGGGCAGGCCACCCAGTGGACCTCAGATTCGGTCACCAGCCCATGTATCGACGCCGGAGATCCCGCATCGTCGCTCTCCCACGAGCGTGTGAGGGTTCCGGGCGGTGCGGGCGTGACGAATCCCAGGATCAATATGGGCGCCTATGGAGGGACGGCTGAGGCCAGTTTAGCGTTGGCCGCCGACTGACGTAGCGTACGCGGGAATCGGAGCTTAGAGGGGTATGCAGGCGCCTGTGTGCCATGCCTCTCGGTACGGGCCGAGCAGGGTGGGATTCGACAGTCCCTTCCTGCTCGGGCGATTACGGCTTGTGGCCGAGCAGTTCTTGCAGTCGCTGCATTTCGCCCGCCTTCATGTGGTAGCTGTGGTCGGCATCCGGGAACTGTCGGTTTCGCACTTCCTCGGCGTAGGCGCTGAAGGCTTTCGCCGATTGGCTGCTCAAATCGGCATAGGCCTTGGCAAACTTCGGTGGCTTGCCCTCGGTTAGCCCCAGAATGTCTGGTGCGACGAGGATTTGCCCATCGCAGCCAGGCCCCGAGCCGCAACTGATGACCGGGACTTCGGTGCGTTCGGTAATGATCTGGGATACTTCCGCGGCGGTTCCCTCAATGAGCAGCGCGCCGGCGCCGGCATTTACCATCTGCTCAGCCAGGCCAATCAACTCCATGGCGATTTCCGCGGTGGTCGCCTCGGCGCGGAAGCGTCCGATCGTGCTGATTCGTTGGGGTCGAATGCCGATATGCGCCATGACTGCGATACCGGCATCGCGGACCGCTCGCACGGTGTCCAGGTGGGCGCCTGTCGTTTCGATCTTAACCATCTGGGCGCCCGCTTCAACGAGGAACCGTCCTGCGTTGCGGATCGCCTCCGCTTTGCCGATGTGGTAAGATAGGAAGGGCATGTCGGCGACAAGGTAAACATTCGGGGCGCCGCGCCGCACGGCGGCCGTCAAGGTGATCATGAGATCCATCGTCGCCGGCAGTGTCGAATCATATCCGAGCATGAGCTGCGCCGCCGAGTCCCCGACGAGGATGATGTCAACGTCTGTCTGAGAAACGAGACGCGCGGTCGTGTACTCATAGCAGCTTACGGCCGCGAGGGTGCGTCCGTCTCGCTTGGCTTTCACAAGGTCAGAGATCGTGATGCGGCCATTCATCGCGGCGGTTTCCAAAAACAAGTAACAGGCTTTCCGTAAAAATAGCAGAACACCGAGCTTGTCGCAAGCGCAAAAATAGTAGGATTAAGGGTCGGGAATTAGGCTATTATAAGCAGGGGACGTAAAAAAAGTGATCATTTGAGGATTTAATCCTTGATTCTTGGCGAGAAGCGGGTATCTTTTTTTTGTACGTGTGTATTTTTGCTAAAGAATTTCCCTCTGGGTCAACGATGAACTAGATAGTGGGTTTTTGCGAAGGAGTCAATGCCTTCTTTTCGAAGGTCTTTAATAAGCTTTTCATCACCCTCCTCCGAAGCCAGATTCTATTTTGGGATCTGGCTTTTTGACGGCCAAGCCTGTTAAAATACGTAGAGTGACAACGGGAAGGGTGGAGTAAGTGGGTTGCAAGGGTGATTCGGTTGTTATACAGTATCAGTTCGGCAGTAGTTTCAAATCCCCTTTCTTTTCTCCTTTCGCGCGGTCCGCTACAGGTACAGGATTGTGTTGTGCGCACGGATCGACGTGGGCATGAGGTCTTCGTTGGCGGAGCATCAGCCCGGGCGATTGTCAGAGTTCCAGAGAATTCAGCTTGAGTGGCCAAGCGATTTGCCCGATGAGAGGAAAGACGCCAGCGAGAGGAGTAGGCGTCGGGAATAATGTGCGGCCTCTCATGTGTGGTGTTGGCAGGAGGTGCGTCCCATAAACGCGGACTCAGATGATGAAGACCATTGCAGTTGTCAACCAGAAGGGCGGATGCGGGAAGACAACGACCGCGGTGAATCTGGCGGTAGCGTTTGCCCTGCAAGGCGAGCGTGTCCTCTTGGTCGATCTGGACCCACAAGGGCATGCAACGATGGGTGTGGGCTTTGACCCGGACGCGTTCGAGGAAACGGTCTATGACGGGCTGATCAACCGGGACGTGCCGCTCTCGCGGGTGGCCGTGTCGACGGGGATTCCGGGGCTCGACCTGGTGGCGAGCAACGTGAGCCTGGCCGGAGCCGAACTGGCCTTGCAGAATGTGCTCGGCAAGGAGCTTATTCTGAGCGAGTGGCTGCGCACCGTGGCCCATCTGTATGACAAGTGCATCATTGATTGTCTGCCGGCCCTGGGGCTGATCATGCTGAATGCCCTGGTGGCCAGCAATGACGTTATCATTCCGGTTCAGGTGCATTTCTATGCCTTCGAGGGTTTGAAGCGATTGCTGGAGACCGTGCGCCTGCTGAAAGCGCGATTCCATCCTTGTTCGGCGCGGACCTTGGGTCTGGTTCTGACATTCGTTGAGGATCAGCCCCGATACACGCGAAAGATTCAGCTTCAACTCCGTGAACTGTTCGGCGACCTGGTTTTTGACACGGTGATTCACAAGACCGTTAGACTGGTCGAGGCCCCGGCGGCCGGAGAGTCGGTCTTCACGTTTGCCCCCGACAGTAAAGCGGCCCGGGAATACGCCACATTGGCCGATGAGATCACGGCGCGACTCCGCACCGAAACGCCCGTCTTTGTCGGGACATAATCGCGCAACCTCGGATCGTTGTTTTCACCACCAATTCCAGCCACTTCCTCTGGCATGATGGGTCGCCGCGCGGGATGTCGCTTGTGCGATGACTGACGGGGCTGTATCATCGCCACAGTTGCCGGTCGGTCCCGGCTTGACGCCGTGCTATTGTGGTTACCTGGAGGCTCCCGGATATGGTCCCCCAAATCGATGTAGGCAAGGATGGGCTGCGCTGCTCCCGCCTGGTTCAGGGTTTCTGGCGATTGGCCAGTTGGGGCAAAGACAAGAAGGAAGTTCAGGGGTTGCTTGGGTACTGTCTGGAGCAAGGCATCACGACGTTCGATCATGCCGATATCTATGGTGATTACACTTGCGAACAGCTCTTTGGCGAGGCACTGGCCGAGAGCGGAATCGAGCGGTCGAAGATTCAACTCGTGACAAAGTGCGGCATCAAACCTGTCTCCAAGAGCCGACCTGGTCGTCGCATCGCTTCTTACGACACGCGGTGTGATCACATCGTTGCGTCCGCAGAGATGTCCCTGAAGAACCTGGGGATCGACTATATCGATCTGCTGCTGATCCACCGACCCGATCCGTTGACGGATCCTCAGGAAGTGAACCAGGCGTTTGTGTCGCTCCGAGACTCGGGCAAAGTGCGCCACTTCGGGGTCTCCAACTTCCTGCCTTCGCAATTCGAGATGCTGGCTGCGAACCTGGACGTTCCTCTGGTCACGAATCAGATCGAATACTCGGTCATGCATCTGGACGCCCATGCCGATGGGAGTCTCGACCTGTGCCAGAAACTGGGCATGCCCCCGATGGCCTGGTCGCCGCTCGGAGGCGGGCGTCTGTTTCACGAGGATAGCGCGCAGGCCAAACGATTGAGGGAGACCCTGACCCGAATCGGCCGTGATCTTGGTGACGCGTCGATCGACCAGGTGGCGCTGGCCTGGGTGCTCGCCCATCCCGCCCAGTTCATTCCCGTGCTGGGAACGGGCAAGAAACGGCGTATCGCCAAGGCCATCGAAGCGCTGGAGATGCCGCTGTCGCGCGAGCAGTGGTTCGAGATCAGACGCGCCTCCGTCGGTCAAGACGTTCCCTGAGTCACGTCGAGTGTACCGGTTCGGCCCAACCTCAATAGGGCCGGGAGCGTCAAGGCGCCACCACCGACGGTCTTCTTTTCCTAACGGCGTTCTTCTTCCTGCCTCGTTCTCGTTCCAGAACACGAAGAAGGTGTTTTGTTGTGATCGGTGCGCCGTTAACGCGGGAGCCAGAGCCATGTTGCGACATCAGGGTGACGCGGCCGGGCGTCCTGGAGCGAAAAATACTCTCAATGGCAGGGAATTGTCTGTCCTCATAGTGATATTGTGCCGATTTATTTCTTAGAAATGATAGGATCTTTCGCTAAGACGGGAAACGATCAGGTGCCGCTGAAGGGTAGTTTGCAATACATCGGAAGTTTCTTCTGATTGCCATCGCAGTTTCTCCAGTGAACCCCGTAGATCCAAATCTCAGGCAAAGAATGGTTGCCGTATGAGCAATCGGAAGATATGGGAAAGGTTTCAGAATGATGAGGCGAACGAACGTATTTGTGCAACGCCATGTCTGTCTCGCTGTGGTGTTCTTTATGGGCCTCTCGGCTGTGACCCCGGCTGGCGGTGGGATTACCGTCTCGGGAGACCTGACCCCGGCTTATATTGGTGCGGACCCCTGGACGATTATCGACGGCGATCTCAAGGTCGGAGACACGGCCGATGGAACCCTGGAGATTACGCTGGGCAGTTCGGTCAGTGACTTCAATGGTTGGATCGCTTACACCTCCGGCACGGTTGCCGACGTCAATATCATCGGCACAGATTCCCGGTGGGCGAACTCCAGCAACGTTTATGTGGGATTCCAGGGGGACGGCGCCCTGCTCGTTGCCGACGGCGGGGCGGTCACCTCGGTGAATGGTTACCTGGGCCGCGCGGCGACCGGCGTGGGCGAAGTGGTGGTTACCGGAGTCGCTTCTTCCTGGCTGAACAGCGCCTATCTTTACGTCGGTTACGATGGCGACGCCAACATGGTCGTTTCCGACGGCGGTACGGTGACGGACTACTACGGCTCCATTGGGGACCAGGCGGGCAGTTACGGCCAGGTGACGGTGACGGGCGAGGGCTCGACCTGGTCGAACACCGATTACCTGATGGTGGGCAACTACGGTGACGCCGAATTGACCATCGCGGCCGGCGGGCAGGTGACCTCGTATGACGGGGCCCTTGGCTTTATGCCCGGCAGCACCGGCTCGGTCGTCGTGACCGATGCGAATTCGGCCTGGACGATCGACGAAGATTTGACCGTGGGTTTGTGGGGCCAGGGCGAACTGGAGATCACCAATGGTGGACAGGTCACCAATGAAGACGGTTACATCGGAGGGTACAATTCATGGATGTTGGGCGATGAGGTTGACACCGTTGGCTACGATCCCAATGGGATAGGGCAGGTTCTGGTCAGCGGTGCCGGATCGCAGTGGAACAATACCGACACGCTCTATGTCGGCTACGCCGGCGATGCTAATATGGTCATTGCCGATGGGGGCCAGGTCAGCGATGGCTACGGCATGATGAGCAACGATGAGGGCAGTCAGGCGGACGTGACGGTGAGTGGCCCGAATTCGGTTTGGGTCAATACGGAAGGCCTGGGCGTGGGTATCTACGGCAACGCCGATCTGCTCGTTGAAGACGGCGGGCGGGTCACGAGTCTGGAAAGCGGCATTGCGATGGGTCCCAATAGCGTCGGGACGGTCGAAGTGACCGGAGCCGGCAGCCTCTGGAGCAACACAGAGGAACTGGGGGTCGGAATCATGGGCTCAGGCACGCTCACCATTGCCCATGGCGGGCAAGTCACCAATACGGATACTTACATTGGGGGCCTGGATGCCGATGCGCCCAATGTCGACGCGAGCTTCCTGCTGGGCGATACACTGAACGGGACCGGCATAGTGGAAGTGACGGGCGCTGGTTCCCGTTGGGACAGCGACGGTTTTCTCTATGTGGGCTACACAGGCACCGGTACGCTGGAAGTCAATGATGGCGGCCTGGTCACCAGTGAATACGGCGCCGTCGCGGCCGATCCCAACAGCACGGGTACCGTCACGATCACCGACGCCGATTCGAAGTGGTCCGTTGCGGAGGGCCTGGCGATCGGGGCCTATGGACAAGGCGATCTGACGGTCTCGGCCGGTGGTTTCGTTGGTGCGAAGGATATGTACATCGGCGGTTTCGACACCGCCGTGATAGGCGGTGATGCGAACGACATCCCCCAGGGAACCGGCACAGTCACCGTGACCGGCGTCGGTTCCGAAATCGATGCGGATCGGAGCTTCTCCGTGGGCTATACGGGCGCCGGTGAGGTGAATATCACCGACGGCGGTCGGGTGACGAACTACACCGCATACGTGGGCTTTGAGGCCGACGCCAACGGCGTTGTGACGGTCTCAGACGACGGCTCCACGTGGCAGACGGCCAGCATCTTCGTTGCCAATCACGGACAGGCCCAGGTGCTGGTTGAAGACGGCGGCTTGCTCAACTCCAGTAGCGGGAGCCTTGCCTGGATCGGCAACGGCAGTTTCGGTACCGGCGTTGTGACCGTGCGCGATCCCAACAGTCGCTGGATTAGCCAAGGAAGCATTTACGTCGGTGGCGGCGGCGATGGTACGCTCAATGTCTCCAACGGTGCTCAGGTGACTTCAACGTCTGGTTCGCTCGGCTTTCAGAGTACGGGCGTCGGCCGGGTGAACGTGACCGACGCCGATTCGCAGTGGACGACGGGGCTCTTGACCGTTGGCAACAGTGGCGAAGGCACTCTGGCGATTTCGGCCGGGGGGACCGTCGAGGCCGGGAATACCTATGTGGGCAACAGCGCTACCGGTGTTGCCCACGTGACGGTCAGTGGCGACGGCTCTCTTTGGGCGATGGACGAAGCTTACCTTGGCACTTGGGGCCAGGCCGATCTGACCATCAGTGCTGGCGGCCAGGTGACTGACGCAAACGCGTATGTGGGAATGTACGAAGGCAGCACCGGCGCAGTCACCGTGACCGGTGCGAATTCGACTTGGGTTAGTTCCGGAACCCTTCGGGTGGGGCAGGCTGGTGATGCCAATATGGTCGTCAGCGATGGTGGGACCGTCGAGGCGACCGATGGTTTTATCGGGTATGCCGCCGGCTCGACGGGGCAGGTCACGGTCACGGGTGCTGATTCCCTGTGGCAGATGGACGACTTGAACGTCGGCTATGTCGGTGCCGGTTCCCTTGTTATCTCAAGCGGCGGTGCTGTGGACGTCAATGAGATCATCCTCGGGAACCATAACGTCGGGACCCTGCTCATCTCGGATGGCGGCACCCTGGACGCCAATAGTGTCTGGATCGGCCAGGCAAAGGGTCTCGCTGTCGGCACGGCCACCGTGACGGGCACGGGCTCACTGTGGACGGTTGATGCCGGTCTCTACATTGGCGGTACGGCGGCTCAGGCCGGCGGGACCGGTGTGCTCGACGTCAACGACGGTGGTGTTGTCACGGCCGACGAAGTGCGGATATGGGAGAACGGGACGCTCAGTGGCGATGGGACCCTGACGGCGTCGATGGTCCTTAACAGCGGCACCATTGCGCCGGGCAATTCTATCGGCACCCTGACCATTGATGGCGACCTGACCATGGATCCCAACAGTACGTTCGAGGTGGAGGTCGACAACAGCGGCAATAGCGACAAGCTCGTCGTCACCGGAGACGCCGATATCCAGGGCGGCACCGTCAAGGCGATCGCCACGGAGACCCTCCGCGGCACTCTGGAGTACACCATCCTTGACGCCAACAGCGTCACGGGCACCTTCGACACGCTCAATACAGCGCTGCTCAGTGTGAACGTTCAGAGTGCGGAGTTGGGTTACGATGCCGACGCCGTGAAGCTGGAGGTCACGGCGCTGGGCTTCGACGACCTGGATCTGGTGACGAAGAACCAACGGGCCATGGGCGCCGCGCTGCAAACGATCGCGGTCGGCGGCGGCAACGCCGTTACGACAGTGCTGCAGAGCGTCGAGACCGACCAGGGTTTGCGGAGTGGCTATGAACAGCTCAGCGGCCACACGCGCCCGTCGCTGGCGCCCGTTACGGCAGCGGGAGCCACGCGTTTCATGGGCGCCGTATCGCGTCGGCTTCGCAGACCTGGGATCGCGGGGCTGCCGACCAGCGGATTGCTCGCGATGGGCGGTCCGGACGCCGGGGCGAGCACGCGTTCGTACGATCGCAACGTCAACGGCACGGATTTTGCAATGGGCAACGGGACGCCTGTCCTGAACGACCGTCCGTGGGGTGTCTGGGGCAGGGGGTACGGCCTCTTCGGCGATACCGATGGCGATCCGGAAGCGCCCGGGTACAACTACACGACCTACGGCGCCGCTTTCGGCCTCGATTTCCAGTTCACCGAGACACTGCTGCTCGGCGTCACGACGGGGTATTCCGATGGCGACGTGGACTACGACGACTCCCGGAACAACAGTGATCTGGCGGCCACCTACTTCGGATTGTATGGAACCTGGACGACGCCGGGGTGGTATGTCGATGGGCTGCTGGCCTACTCGGATTTGGAGCATGAGACGCGGCGCTATGTGGATGTGATGAGCGAGCGACTGGACGGTGAACTCGACGGCCACGCGGTCAGCGGATACTTCGAAACCGGTTTCGACTGGCGCCGCTGGTCCGGCTGGCTCTTGCAGCCGCTGGCGGGCCTGCAATTCACCTATCTCCATTTCGACGAGTACACGGAGACCGGTGGCAGCAGTGCCTTGGGATACGATGAGCAGAGCTATGAATCATACAAAAGCTCACTCGGCATGAAGTTCACGAAGGAACTTCTTGACGACGTCACCGATGGGCGCGTGACGATGCAGGTGCGGGCCCGTTGGCAGCATGAATTCGGCGATACGGAGTCCATCGTCGATACGTACTTTGCGAGTGATCCGACGACGGTATTCGCCGTTCGCGACGACGACGTCGACAGAGACAGTGCCGTGCTGGGCGTCGGCCTCGGCGCCGAATTGGGACGCCGCCTGCGATTGCATGCTGACTACGACGTTCGTGCCAACGCCGACGAGACGGCCCACCTGGTCAGCGCCGGGCTGGTGTATCGCTGGTAGCCGTGAGCCCATGCGTAGACCACGAGGACACGCTCCCCTTCGCGGCGGCGTGTCCTCGTTTCGTTACGATCGTTCTGAAGTGCTTCAGACCTGAGGTAGGGTGATGCCGCTTTGGTGTTGGTACTTGCCTTTTCTGTCAGCGTAGGAGACCTCGCAGGGCGTTTCCGACTCGAAGAACAGTACCTGGGCCAGCCCTTCATTGGCGTAGACCTTGGCCGGCAGAGGGGTGGTGTTGGAGATTTCCAGCACGGCCTGGCCCTCCCAGCCCGGCTCGAACGGGGTCACGTTGACAATGATCCCGCACCGGGCGTACGTGGACTTACCCACGCAGAGGGTCAGCACGTTCGTCGGAATCCGAAACGTTTCCACGCTCAGCGCCAGGGCGAAGCTGTTGGGCGGGATCAGGCAGACATCGCTCTCCATCTCAACGAGGCCTCGGGCGTCGAACGCCTTGGGGTCCACGACTGCTCCATATACGTTGGTGAAGATGCGGAAATGCGTGGAGACCCGGATGTCGTAGCCAAAGGAGGAAAGGCCATACGAGACGATGGGTTGCCCCTCTCTCTGACGGACCTGGGTCTCGACAAACGGTTCGATCATACCGTGCTCGGTGGCCATCTTCTTGATCCAAGCATCTGGACGTATGCTCATGAGATACTCCTGCTGTTGTGCTCATTGTTGTTTCGTAAGTTTCTCTCGTAGCCGTCGTGCGGCTACCACCATGTTGGTCAGGGACGCCTCCACTTCGGGCCATTGTCGCGTCTTGAGGCCGCAGTCGGGATTGATCCACAACTGCCGGACATCCAGAACATCGCTCATTTTGCCGATCAACTCCATGATCTCTTCGACGCTTGGCACTCTGGGGTATGAATATCGTACACCGCGGGGCCGATTTCGCTATCTACAAGTGTCACGTACGCCCAAAGGCCGTTGTTTCAGGAGATTCCTCTTTACTTATCTGCCGGCTTGGCGCTACAATGAAACTGGACATGCGGAATGAAGAGTCCCTGTGAGGCGAAGAAGGAACCTCGGTCCAGGGGTTGGAAGTGTTGGGGACAATGCGAAATGGGTAAGTGGTCCCCCCGTATTGTGGCCGCACCTCAGCAAAGCGAGGCCGTAAGCCAAAACGACGAGACAAAGAGGTAAACTGGCAGCGGAATTCTTGGCTGGGCTTCAGGCGTGACGCAGGAAGCCATGGCCAGCATTCCCATGGCCCAGCCACGAGGTTTGAAGTGTTGGGCAGAGAATTGGCGGCAAAGGGCGCGATTCGGGCCAAGACAAGGGGCACATTGTGCTCGTTTTTGCGGCGGGAGCCATTAGCATCTGAGAAGATCGCTGAGTCCTATGGTAACCTTAACCAAGTGGAAGATGCTCCAGGAAAATTTGTAAAGATGGGTGATTGACTGGTGCTATTCCAAATGTGCAAAGGCAACGAGTATGGCAAGACAGGAAACCGGCATGGGGGAGACCTTGGCGTATGAGTTAACCAAGGGCCTGCATAGTACGTTCCTTGAGAGCATGGAGGCGCGGTACAAGGAGATCCTCACATTTTTCGGTTTCGTACTCCCGGCGTTGACAGGCTTTACCTTGCTACTGTTCAGATACAAGGAGGCAAAATGCCCGGAGTCGATGGTTGGTGCCTTTCTTGTTGGTACCGGTGCCGTCGTAACAGTCCTTTTCTGGGGAGCGACATACGCTTTAGCGGTCAGCTATCGCTATCGTTACCTCCAAGCCAGCGTGTATTTCATAGAGGAATCTTGTTCTGTATCATTCTACGTTCCTGACGCCTTCAAACCGAAAGCGATCCATGGAGTGAAGGCTCGCTTGCTCTTTTCCTTTGTTCCTGGCATACTCCAGGTCCATGTGTTCTTCTTGCTTGGCAGTACTCTGGCAGTGACGATTGGTGCCTATGGCCTCATCGAATGGGCATGGCAAGGGGTAGTGCTGGTGTGTTTCTGGGTCGTGGGCTTTCTCGCGATAGTGGCTTTGGGAACGTTCTATTATCCTCGCAAGCTCAACCGCATAGTCGCAAACTTGGACCAGAGGACGCCCAAGGCACGACGAGGGCACCGCTCATGTTGATTCTGATCACTGGGCCAAGTGCATCGGGGAAGTCGACGCTCAGAGACTACTATTGCAGAGAACGGGCTATCCCTATGGTATGCGCCGTCACGACTCGCCCTCCAAGAGAAGGCGAAGTCGAAATACATAAGAGTGTCACCGCAGACGATTTCGCGGAGGAGCTAAAAGCAGGTCATCTGTGCTTGGTCGCAGAGAACCATGGCCACTCCTATGGTTACCGGCTCAAGGATCTGCGCAGGGCCGAAGGTGCTCCTGTTATTGTAGAGGTAGACTCAAGAACAGCCATACGTGAGGGCGCAACGCTTGGAGCAAAAGTCGTTCGGGTCCTTCCCTGGCCTGTGGATTCGGCAATACCCAGGATTCATGCGAAAGGAGACGGGATTCTCGATCGCTTGGTGCGCCTTCAGGAGGAAACCGACTCCACGTTCCTCCTGGATCGAGAGAACGCAGGCGATATCCTCTTTCGCAACACATACGATTCGGAGGCCATGCGTGGTTTTTCTGAGTTGCTCGATCTCATAATCGCTTCCACAACGCATAGTCCTGAGGCATCAGAACTGAGAACTCATCGCGAGCAACGACTAAGCTGGCAAGTTATCACGCTATTCTGCGCCGTCATTATCGCGACGAATTTTGCTGCTCAATGGCAGGCGTCCATCTGGCGGTTCACGGTTACTGTTGCTTTGCTTATCTATCCGATCACCTTCCTCATTACCGACTACCTCAATGAGGTGTACGGAAAGAGGTTATGCCGGAAACTGATCTTCGTCGGCTTTCTGGTATCAGTAGTTCCATCGGTGTACGTATCAACCATCCAGATAACTGCAGGTAGCCTCCTTGCCTATCTCGTTGCTCAACTCCACGATGTGTGGGCTTTTCATTGGTGGAGAAGCCGGACAAAAGGGCGATTTTTGTGGCTACGAAGTAATGCCTCTACAATTATGTCCCAGGCCATAGACACGATCATCTTTACGACGATTGCTTTCTCGGGTGTCTTGGATTGGACCACAATCGTCGCGATAATGTACACTGAGTTTCCCATCAAGGTTGCCTATTCTATAGTGAGCACTGGGCCGCTCTACTACTTGGTTTGGCGTTTTCGAAAGAGGATTTCAGGACCAGACCCCACACCTGAGGCTAGTAATGGGAATTGATACTGTGACGCTATCATGGGGTGAAATGGATGCGCTGCATCGCAAGGTGGCGCGGATGATTAGTGTTTCTGGATTTCGGCCTGAAGTCGTTGTTGGAATAGCCAGGTGTGGCTTGGTCTCTGCGGTCCACTTAGCCTACATTCTCTCCATTGACTCAGTTGAAGCAATCCACGTGCGCACTACCCCTACCGATGAAGTACTAGCCGAGAAGAATTGTGAGCCAGTGGTCGAATGGTATGTGCCCGAGAGCACCATTAAGGGGCGTAGTGTGCTCTTGGTGGATTCCGTGATGGCCTCCGGGACATCCGTACAGATTGCACTCCGGACGATTGGCTGGCAGAAACCCGTCGATCTACGTACTGCAGCAATCGTGGATTGGCCCAATTCACCATATAAGCCAAAGGGATTTCCGAGGCCAGAGGTTCAGTTCACTGGTCAAGCAGTCGACAAGTGGCCTGTATTCCCCTGGGAGCAATGAACGATTCGTGAGTGTCAGCAACAGGAACGGGCGTTCCAGAGCAACCTCTGGCTCCTACTCGTCGTCGCTTCCCACCCCTAGGGCAGTGCTTGGTGACGACTTTCGTTCCCACTTACCGCTGCGCGGCAGTTCCGGATTCTCACCGGATTCCCTCTTGTCGATGTCCCGAGCGACGGGACAAACCAACAACGCGACAGACTGTAGAGGGATTTATCGGGCAAGTCAACAGCAAAACGTACAGAAATCCCTGCACCGATGCGCGCAGCGCCTGAGGCGTGAAATTCGAGCCCATCAGAGGCGAAAGGGCCTAGCTGTCGACTTTTGGACTGGCGAGGATGTAGTCGAGGATGTCGCTGAGTTTGGCGGTTGCCACGGCAATCGTACAGTCGGCGGCGCCGTAGTACATGTGCAGTTCGTCGGTTTCCTTGTAGACGATGGCGCCGGTTGGGAAGACGACATCGCCCACGTCGCCCACGCGCTCGTAGTAGGTTTCCGGGCCGAGGATCCACTCGTCACTGCGTCGCAGCAGTTTCCACGGTTGGTGGAGGTCCAGCAGCGCCAGACCGGTGCGATAGATCTGCCCGGCGGTGGTGCAGCGGACGCCGTGGTAGAAGACCAGCCAGCCTTCCGGCGTCTCGATTGGTTGGCAGGCCAGACCGACGCGGTGACAGTCCCAGTAGGCCTGCCGCGTGGGCAGGAGCAACTGGTGATCGCCCCAATGCTTCAGGTCGGGTGAGAAACTCAGCCAGATATGGGCTTCGCCACGCACGATCGGACGGTGGATCAAAGCAAAACGTCCGTCGAACCGACGCGGGAACAGGCAGGCGTCTTTGTCTTCCGGGGGCAGCAGGCCGCCCAGGCGGGCGAAGGTGTGGAAGTTCTTCGTGATCGCCAGCGAGACGATGGGACCGCCCTCGCTGAAGGAGACATACGTCACGGCAAACTGCTTCTGCTCCTCCAGCCAGACGATACGCGGGTCTTCCAGTCCCCAGCGTTCCTCGTGCGAATCCGGATCGGCGGTGAGGGTGGGCTCGGGATCGACCTGCCAGTCGGTGAAGCCATTGGCGCTGCGGGCGACGGTCAGGTGCGAGAAGCCGCGCATGTCCTCGACACGCACGAGCAGGAGCGTCTCGTTGTTCAGCTTGGCGGCGGCCGGATTGAACACGGCGTTGGCCGCATAAGGCCAATCCTCAGCCGACAGGATCGGGTTGCCGTCAAATCGCGTGAAGAGGTCGTGTGCCTTACGCTCTCGTTCCAGTCGTGACATCGCCATGGCTTATGCCTTTACTAACTGTGTTTCGTAAAGCCCCTGGTAGATGGGGCAGGTCCGCATCAACTCTTCGTGTTGGCCTTGGGCGAGAATGCGCCCACTATCCATGACCACGATCACATCCGCAGCAACCACCGTGCTGAAGCGGTGGGCGATGATGAACGTGGTTCGGTCCTGCATTACCTCTTCGATGGCTTTGTGGATCTTCGCTTCGCTGTCGGCGTCGACCTGACTGGTCGCCTCGTCGAAGATCAGAATGGCTGGATTCTTGAGAATGGCCCGGGCGATGACGACGCGCTGCAGTTGTCCACCACTGAGGCCGACGCCATTCTCGCCGATGATCGCGTCGTATCCCTCGGGCAACTGACTGATGAATTCGTGCGCGAACGCTCGCTTTGCGGCTGCCACGATCTCATCCTCGGTTGCGCCGTGTCGTCCATAAGCGATATTGGCTCGGACGGTGTCGTTGAACGTGATGGTCTGTTGCGTCACCATGGCGATCTGGTCGCGCAGGCTCGACAGCGTCACCTCCCGAATGTCATGTCCATCCATGAGGATCTGGCCCGAGTCGGGGTCATAGAATCGGGGCAATAGGTTTGCCAGCGTGGTCTTGCCCGATCCGTTAGGTCCGACGATCGCGACGTTGTGTCCGCCTGTCACCGTCAGGTTCACGCCGGTCAGCGTGGGGCGTTCTTCCTTGGGATAGCTGAAGACGACCTCGCGAAAGACGACGTTGCCCTTGACAGGGGGCAGGGCGTCCGCATTGGGCTGCTCGATCTCCACCGGTTCGTCGAGAATGGCGAAGACGCGCTCGGCCGCGGCGTTGGCCTGCTGGATGCGGTTCCAGATGTCACTGGTCTTTCGGGTTGCCTCGGCCGAGGCCCCCAACAGGGCCAACAGGGCCAGAAACTCAGGGCCATCCAGACCACCGCGGGCGATCCAGGCCATGCCGACGATGATGGCGGCCGCACCGGCGGTCATGCCCAGGATCTCCAGAACTGGTTGCGTCGCGGCGTCCACCTTCGAGATTCGCAGGAGTTGCTTGAGCAGACTGTCGTTAATGCCTTTGAACTGGCCCTTCTCGTAGTCCTGCTGGTTGTAGACCTTGACGACGCGCAGCCCCGTGACCACTTCCTGCAGTTTGGCCAGCATGAGCGAACTGGCGACGAGCGAACGGCGCGTCGCCTTTTTCATTTTGGATCCGAATACTCCCAGGAGGCCGACGATCGCCGGCGCGCTGCAGAGGAAAACGAGGGTGAGTTGCCAATTGATGAGCATGGCGGCGCCCAACATGAACAGGGCGTTCATCGGTTCCCGCAGGGCCTTGCCCAGCATCACGCGGATGGCCGAGCCCATGGTTCCCGTATCCCGTACAATGCGGCTGATCGTGTCGCTGGGCCGTTCTCCGGCGAAGGCGCCGGTCGGCATCCGCACCAGATGGGCGAACAGGTCCTCCCGCAGGTTGTTGATGCTCGTCTGGACGATCGTTTGGCCGATATAGCCCTGGAAGAACTTCGCAACGCATCGAATCAACGTGATGATGAGCATCGCGACCATGATCACCACGATCGCTTTGGTCTTGTTCTCGTCGGTCTCACCGCGCGGCAGGTAGCTGACAGCCCAACCGGCGGCGGTCAGCGCGCCGAACCGGGCCTGGTACTTCAGGCGTTCAAGCCCCGACCAGTCGAGACTCTCGAGATAGTCCCGGTCGCAGGGCGTTTTCAGTTCGATGATTTCTTCGGCTGCCGCCTCGTCCCGGGAAAACTGTCTCTTGATCGTTACGACCTTGTCCTTTGTCGTGGCCAGTTTCTGGAGGAGGCGCGTGTAGGACAGCGTCGTCCCGGAGGAGGCCTCGTTGACGTCGGCGATACGATCGAGGTCCTGAATGCCCGCCCGCTCAGCGAGGCTCTTTTTCGCGACGCTCGTGACGAGCAGATGCGTACGCATCAAAGGGTTGGATTCCTCGGCGAACTCGGGAGCCTCGGGGATGTGGAACTGCAGGCCGTAATGATATTCGCAGGTCTTGCGATCGACCCAGCCGTGCAGGCCTTCGCTGCCGATCATCACGGTGAGCAGGGGGATGATCGTCATGAAGCTGACGGATATCAGGACGGCGATGGCCATCGCGCTGACAAAGACGACGACCACGCGGGGCCACTGCGGCCAGATGTATTTAAACAGACGCCCGAAGGCCTTCATTGCGGCACACCTTTCTGATGGCAACGGAGAGCACGACACCATTTTGCCGGTGCGCGACGCATCCGGTCGTTCTGTCTACTCTCGCCACTAACGCAGAGGGCCGAAGCCCCAGCGGCCCGAGGAAAGTAACAGATGTGCATGAGACGGTCAAGCCCAAAGCGGGTCCATCACGAGGGCAACGCGGGCGAGAAAAGGCTCAATACCGCTTGCGGAAACGGGCGGTGGGGATCTTCATGAGCTTGCGGTACTTGGCGACGGTGCGCCGAGCCAGACTGGGGACCCCGATTTCCGCCAGCCTCTCGCGAATCTGATCGTCGCTCAGCGGTTTGGCCTTGTCCTCTTCATCGATGATTTGCTGTAACTTGACGCGAATGGCTTCCCAGCTATGGGCCTGGCCGTTCTCGTCCTCCATCCCGCCGCTGAAGAACCGGCGCAACGGCAGGATGTCCCAGCCGCACTGGAGGTATTTGCCCGAGACCGCTCGTGAGACCGTCGCCAGATGGACCCCCACCTCGTCGGCGATCTTGGACATGGGCAGGGGACGTAGATACAGGGGGCCTTTGACGAAGAACTCGTGCTGGTGCCGGACGATGGCCTGCGCCACGCGCAGGAGCGTATTCTTACGCTGCTCGATAGCTTCGATGATCCAGCGGGCCGAGCGGATATTGTTCTGCAGAAACTTCCGCGCCGTCTGTCCCACGTGGTTGTCCTTGGCCATTCGCGTGTAGTAACCGTTCAGTTTCAGGCCCGGCAGGTTGGATTCAGCCAGACGTACGGAGAAATCGCCGCTATCGGTCGATTCCACGATGACATCCGGCGTGATCGGGATATTCTCGTTGCGGCCCACTTGCAGTCCGGGGGAGGTGTCCAGTTTGCTGAGGTGTTCGACCGCCAGGTTGATCCGCTCGATCGGACAGTCCATTTTCTTGGCGATCTCGGGGAGCCGGTTTTCCAGAAGCGCGTCCATGTGATCGGTCACGAGTCGATACTCGAAACTCATGTCCCTTCCGCTCAGGGCGATCTGAATGAGGAGACACTCGCGCAGGTCTCGCGCTCCTACGCCGGGTGGGTCCAATTGCTGTACGAGGCGCAGGGCCTCTCTGAGGTGATCGACCGTGAATTTGTCTCGGTCCTTGTTGTGGAGTTGTTCGAGGCGAACACCGAGATATCCTCGATCATCGAGGTAGTTGATGATTGCATCTCCGGCTTGTTTCACCAATTCGTCGGTGTCCACCAACCGCCATTGGTCCTCAAGGTAGTCGTGCAATGATTGAGGCGGGGCGGCCGTGTTCTTGATTGCCTCGAGCTTGCGGTCTTTCTCTTCGGTGTTCCGACGGCTCTGGTACGGTCCCGATTGGTTAATGAACTCCTTGAAGTCGTCTCCGATGCTCTCGAGACGCTCGAAGTCGTCGGCCTTGTTGTTGTCCGTATCGAGGACCAGATCCTTCTCCGCCAGGTCGTCGTCGGAGGACGCTTCCTCCTCCGGCTCCATCTCTTCGGAATTTGACCGCTCCTCTTGTTCGAGCACAGGATTGTTGTTCAGCTCCTGTTCGATGCGCTCCTGCAGCGCCAAAAGGGGAAGCTGGAGTATTTCCATCGACTGGATCATATGCGGAGCGAGCTTCATGCGCTGCTCCATCCGCATTTGTCCTGTCATTTCCAGCTTCATCTGGTCACCTTTTCACGATCCGAACGATGTCCCCACAGGCCACAACGTATCTATGATAGCCGCGCCGTTCGTCTCGTCAATGATGGCGTTTCTTTGGTGATCGCAACGGGAGCAGATTAACCGGTCTAATCCAGTGACTGTCGGCCGAGGATGGCGTCGGTGAGGATCTTGCCGCTGGCGTATTCGATGGCCGAACCGGTCGGCAACCCACGGGCCAGTCGGGTGATTCGCACGCCCAGAGGACGCAGCAGCGAGCTGATGTACAGCGAGGTTCCATCCCCCTCCAGATTGGGGTTGGTGGCCATGATAATCTCCTGGACCTGACCGGTCCGGACGCGTTCGACGAGTTGGTTGATGGTCAGGTCGCTGGCTTCCACGCCGTCGAGTGGGGCGATGTGGCCGCCTAGAACATGATACAGCCATTTGCAGGCGCCGGTTTTTTCCAGACTGATGACGTCCTTGGGCTGCTCGACCACACAGATCATACTGGCGTCCCGGCCCGCGTCGGAGCAGATCTGGCAGACATCCTCTTCGGACAGGTTCCAGCAACGTTGACACCGTCCGATCTTGGTCTTGACATCGGCGATGGCGTCGGCCAGTTTCATCGCATCGACCGCTTCGGCCTTGAGAACGTAAAACGCCAAACGCTCAGCCGTCTTGGGTCCGATGCCGGGGAGTCGGCCGAATTCTTCGATCAGTTTGTTCAGACTCTCTGTATAGGCGCTGCTCATAAGCTTTGATACTCTCCATAAACGGTCAGATCCTGAACGCACTATACACGCCGTTTGCTTTCTGTCAACTGACGCCTGTCGCAGAGCAGAGCATCGGAGTGTTCCGTGCCATTGATTGACGCCCTGGACGCACGTTTGTATCATCCACCCGTCTTGAGGTGCGTCTTGATTGGGGGTAGCCTCTATTGGGAGATGTGGAATGTTAGCAGGTGCTATTGATGCCGGTCGAGGCTCATTCTTTACGCTGGTTGTGGCGGAGGTTCTACTAGGGGCGGCTGGTTTGTGGGCGGCGCTTCCCACGCAGCAGGGCGACGCTGCGCTGCAGCGGGGCGTTCATGAGATTACCTTGGAGGCGTTCCCAGGCGGACGGAATCCCTACTTCGATGTCGGTTTCCAGGTCCGCTTCACGCGGCCGAACGAAACTCAGGTTACGGTGGACGGCTTCTACGATGGGGACCGGACATTCAAGGCTCGGGCGTATTGTGACGCCGTGGGCCTATGGCGATGGCAATCGGTCTCGAATGTCACGAAGCTCAACGGTCGCACGGGCCATTTTCGCGTCGTCCCCTCGAAGCGGAAGGGCAAGCTGCGCAAACATCCTGACGATCCCAGGCAACTGGCTTACGATAACGGTCAGTGGTTCCTCCATATCGGCGATACCGGCTATCGATACGTCACCGACACCGAGCCGCAGTGGAAGGCATATCTCGACCAGGCGGCGCGGGTCGGCTTCACGAAGATTCGCACCTGGTTCTGCCAGGGACGGGGCGATGTGCAGGTGCTCTTTTCGGAGAACCGCGCGGGGATGAACTTGCCCTACTGGCGGGAGATCGACCGGCGGTTGACCTATGCCCTGAATCACCATCCACACGTGATCTTCCAGCTTATGCCCTACGGAGAAGACACCGCGGAGATTGCCCGGTATGGGCAGGGCGATCGTGCGGCGGTGTTGGTCGGGAAATACGCGCAGGCTCGCTTCTCAGCCTTTCCGAACGTTCACTGGTGCCTGACCAATGACCGGCATATCGTTTCCCGAGAGCCGATGCGGGGTCGGGATGCGTCGCCGCATGTCATCAATAAGATGGGGGCAGATTTTCGTCGGCGTGAACCTTGGGGGACGCTCCTGACCAATCATCAGATGCGCCGTCAGGGTTATCATTTTGCGGACGCGCCCTGGTCGGATATTGTCACGCTCGAGGATGTCGATCAAGTGGCCGGCGGTCTCATTCTGCACTACCGCGCGCTGGCCGACGACCCTGTTATTCTCGATGAGGACCGATACGAGCTATACATTCCCCCCGAACACCCGCGCTATTATTTCCGGCGTCTGATGTGGGCTTCACTTCTTTCGGGGGGCGGCGCGACGTACGGCGGTTTGAAGACCTACGAACCGTATGATGGTGAACTGGGCGGTGTGCAGGGGTATGATGATGCCGTCCGGGCCGGCAAGTTGGTTGGCGGTGCTCAGGACTTTCGCTATATCCACCAGTTCTTCCGGGACACGGGTGTGACCTTGGCTGGAATGGAGCCGGCCGACACCATGGTGGGATATCAGCCGCATCGTTTCAAGTGCATTCGCGATGCCGAGCATATCATTGTCTATCTGCAGAATCCCGATTCGGCTGAACCACAGAAGGCGGGAGTCAGTTCAAAGGCGGCGGCTGTGAAGATCCATCTGCCCCCGTCTGCCTATGAGGTGCGCTGGTTCGAGCCGACGACGGGGCGGTGGATCGCCGAAGACGAATCGAAAGGGATCTGGGACGGTGTTCAGCGTGAATTCAAAGCGCCGTTCTCCGGTGACGCGATTCTCTTTCTACGCGGGCGCTCATAGGCCGGCTTTGTCCTCTTCGATCCCCGTAACGGTGGCGCCGAGTTCGACGATAACGGTCTTGACCGCCGGATCGTTGAGCAGGTCGTATCGGCCTTGCGAATTGGCTTTGGGATCGTTCGCCGGCGCCTTACTCTTGACGGCGGTCTCGGCCAGTTCGAACGCGACGCGAACGGACTGTCCCAGACGCTGGCTCAGGGCCGAGGCGATTTGGTCGCCCCTACCGTTGCTCTCGCACATCTGTTTCTGAATCTTGCCGGTCGAGGGGAACTGGATGGTCAGGAGGTCTCCCTCGAGCGCCTTAGGCAATGAACCGGTCAGCAGGCTGCCCGTGGCGGGACTCAAATTTGCCATGACCGCACTGAGAATGTCGGGCCATGCTTCCGCCAGGTCGGCCGGCGGAGGGCTCGGAGCGTCGGAAGAGGGGACCTCGGTTTCCGTGCGCGACTCTATCGGCTCATTAATTTCAGGGGCGGCTGTATGGGATGCCGGTGCCTCAACGGAAGGCTCGACGGGCTTGGGTCCAGGAGGCGGTGTCGTCGGAGCGGCTCTATGCTCTACCAGGCGTTTTTTTTTGAGCGGAGCAGTTGGCGCCGCCGTCGCGCGGGCCATGAGCTGGTCTACGTTCATAAAGTGCGCGCAGAGGGCGAAACGCAGCAGCGAGGCGTCCAGCAGTGCTCGGGGCGTGTCCGTGTTCCGGATGGCCCAGCGCAGCTTCTCCAGGGCGGTGATGTTGTAGATCAGGGCGGCCGCATCGAACTTCTGGGCCAGTTCAACGGCCTTCGTCTTCTGGTCGGCGGTCATGATCAGCAGATCCGTATCGGCGCCGGCCGAGGCGATCACCAGCAGGTCCCGCATTTGCTCGATCAGCGTGTCGACGATCTGAATCTCGCCCAACCCCGTGTTGATCAGATCCTCGGTGGCCGTCAGTGTTCCCGCTGCGTCGTTGTCGCCGATGTACGCGACCAGTTGCTGAACCTTCTCGGCGTTGGGACGCCCGAGGAAATCCTCCAGGAGTTGGATCGACAGGGGGGCCATCCCCGTGCTGATGAGCCGATCCAGCAGGCTCAGCCCATCGCGCATGGACCCGTTGGCCATCTTGGCCAGGGCCAGGACCAGATCGTCTTCGTATTCGATCTTTTCCTTCTTGAGAATCAGCTTGAGTTGTCCGGCGACCTGCTTCGGATTGATATTGGCGAAGTCGAATCTCTGGCAGCGCGACTGGATCGTTGCGATCACCTTGTTCGGCTCGGTGGTGGCGAAGATGAACTTTACATGCTCCGGCGGCTCCTCCAGCGTCTTGAGCAGCGCGTTGAAGGCCTGCGTCGTCAGCATGTGCACTTCGTCGATGATGTAGATCTTATGACGGGCTCGGGCGGGCCGATAGATGGCGTTCTCGCGGATCTCCCGAATCTCGTCGACGCGGTTGTTCGAGGCGCCGTCGATCTCGATGACGTCGATGTCTTCGCCGATATTGATCGAGATACAACTGTCGCACTTGCAGCAGGGCTGGGTCGTCGGTCCCTCGGCGTTCAGGCAGTTCAGCGCCTTGGCCAGGATGCGGGCCATGGTGGTCTTGCCAACGCCGCGCGTGCCGGAAAAGAGATAGGCGTGGGCGACGCGGTCTGTTTCGATCGCGTTCTTGAGCGTCTTGGCGATCGGGTCCTGCCCGACCACATCGTCGAACGTCAACGACCGGTATTTTCTTGCTAGAACGGTGTAAGCCATGGGCGATTGATTATTGATTAGGGATTATTGATTATTGCCAGGCAACTCATCAGACTTCTGGAATTCCGCTTTTGACCGTTTCCTCATCAATCATCAACGCTCATTGATCAATTGAAAAAAGATCGGCCGGGTTAACCCACACACAACCAAGCGACCGCTTATGGCTGCTCGGTTCCCCGTCTGACCAGGTTCGCGGGCTAGGCTTGCATGGGACCCGGCCGGTAAAAGTGCTGCCTATTTGCATCTCAAAGAACCACTCGATTCTGCCAACGCCGGTACTATAGCACACCGCTGGGCCCCGTGCCACCAAAAACATGGAGATTTGTGCCGGGGGGCATCGATACGGCCCAACAAGCCATGGACCCCGTCAGATGCGGGGAAGAGCGGGCTTTGCGGATCTGGCGACGCTCGGTATGATGTGGTTTCGTTGCTTGAATGAATAGCTATAGGGCCGCGCAGTACGAAAAGGATTGTTCTATGAATCGACGCGAGTTTCTCACGAGCATGGGGGTGGCTTCGGCCGCCGGACTTTCCCAGGGATGTCTCAGTTCGGGCGGCGGGACCGCGAGCGAGCGGGTTCTTGTGACGCCCAGCAAGCAGCAGGCCAAGTGGCAGGATATGGAGCTTGGGATGTTCTTTCATTTTGACCTCCCGATCTATAAGCCTGGATGGAATTGGCGCAGTTGGCAGGACAAGCCCAGCCCCGAGATGTACAACCCGTCCAAGCTGGATACGGACCAGTGGATGGAGGCGGCTCGCGCGATGGGCGCCAAGTACGCGGTCTTCGTCGCCAAGCACTGCAGCGGTTTTCTCCAGTGGCAGAGCGACCTCTATCCCTATGGCGTCAAGCAGTCCCCCTGGCGCAACGGCAAGGGCGACGTCGTTCGTGACTTCGTCGATTCGTGTCACAAGTATGGAATTAAGCCGGGTCTGTACGCTTCGGTCACCGCCAACGGCTATCTGGAGGTGGACAACCCCGGCCTGGTCAATCGAGGCAAAGGCGGGGACCCGGCCGCCCAGGCTCGTTACGTCAAGACCTGCGAGCAGATGCTGACGGAGCTATGGAGCCGCTATGGCGACCTGTTCGAGATCTGGTTCGACGGTGGGGCGATGGCGGTGGAAAAGGGCGGGCCCGACCTGGTGCCGATTTACCAGAAGCACCAGCCGAATGCGATTGTCTTCCAGGGTCCGGCCGCCTCGATTCGGTGGATTGGCAACGAGCGGGGCGTCGCGGCCTATCCCTGCTGGGCGACGGTCCCGCACCGGGAGGACTATCACGGTCCGGGCGACCCGGACGGTCTCCACTGGTTGCCCGGCGAGTGCGATGTCCCCGTCCGCAACCACGACTGGTTCTGGAAGCCCGACAGCGCGCACAAGCTCTATTCGGTCGAGCAGTTGATGGACATGTACTATCGCTCGGTGGGACGCAACTGCAATCTGTTGCTCAACGCCAATCCGAATCCGGATGGATTGATTCCCGAGGCGGATTTCCAGCGCTATGTCGAGTTGGGCAAGGAGATTCGCCGGCGGTTCGATAAGCCCCTGGCTCAGACCAAGGGCAAGGGCGCCGCCGTTGAACTGAAGCTCCCCAGACCGGCGGCGATCGACCACGTGGTCATCATGGAAGACATTCGTCGCGGTGAGCGCATTCGCGCGTACGAGGTTGAGGGGTTGGTCGGGCCGGACACCTGGCGCACGCTTTGCGAGGGGCAGTCGGTTGGTCACAAGCGGATTCAGCAGTTCGACGCGACCGAGGTCTCCAGAGTGCGGCTGCGGACCGCGAAATCCGTGGCGGACCCGTTGATCCGAAAGTTGGCCGTCCATAGCGTTGGCTGATCGGCGCGGTTGCTAGTTTAGAATGGCGGGCAGGTTCGGCTCTGGTGTCACCTCGAGCAGCATGCCGGGCAGGAACACCTCAGGCAGTTCGTCCAGCTTGCGGTTGTCCAGGACTCGCACGTGCAGATTGTGGCGCGGCGCCAGATGCTGGACGTACTGGATCGCTTCAACGCAGCCATAGACCAGATACGCCCGGCCACCAGGTTCGAGATGCGCTTTGAGCCCGATCAAGATCGATCGCAGGAGATCGAAATTGTCATCGCACAGGGCGTATTCCTCGATAGTCCTGGGCTTGCGATCCTCCCAGGGTGGATTCGAGATGATATAATGAAACTTCTCGGTCGGCTTCACGACCGAAAACGCGCCGGGACGCCTTCGTGAGACGCGTCGCGTCTCCAGCCGTTTACCGAAACCGAGCAGGCCGGCGTTGTATTGGGCGTTGGCGACGGCAACGGGATTGATGTCGGTCGCGACAACACGGCGGGCGCCCGCCTTGAGGCAACACAGTGACAGAAGGCCCGTTCCCGTGCCAATCTCAAGGACGGTCTTGTCCCTGAAGAGGTCTCCCTTCCCGATCAGCCTCCGCAGGGTCAATGTGTCACGCGGCTCCCAGAACACGCCCTCATACTGGTCCAGTCCCTGCGGGAATTCCTCCACCCTGTGATGGGCGACAATCTTAAAGCGAGGCCGCATGAAGCGGGGAATCGGAGCGCCCAGACCGAGCCAGAGGCCAACGCTCGCGCTGAGCAACATACCCGTCCAGAATATTGTTCGGCGAATCGTCATATCCACACACATGCGAATTGCAGATGATCTGCGTTATTCGATTACAGCGACCGGCACTATTGAACGACAGGGAACTCGGTAATGCGCAAGGTGGAGCAGCCATAGGGGACGAGGACGATCTCGTCCGCCGGTTGGTTTCTCAGATGGATCAGGGGCCGACTGTGGGGCAAGGGGCCGGCCGTCTCGTTGTACAGTTGCCACTCGGGGATGCGTTTGCCCCTGGTCCGCAGGGTGATCGGGGCATTCTCTAGGTTCCAGGGGTAGCCGGTTGTGTCGTGTTCGACGACTTCGAATCCCTGCGCCGGATCGTTCACCACCTGTTCGAGCAGACCATAGTTCCAGGGACTCTTGGGATAGACTTCCCAGTAGTCCCCCCAGTGGTCGGCATTATCGACCCACTTCCACTGCTCCTCGACTTTCAGGGCGTACACCAGTGGGCCCCGCTCGACGGCGATCGAGTTCTCCACCCACCGGCTGGTCGCGATCGACATGGGTAGTGTCAGTTCGACATCGTCGCCGTTCCGCCACGTTCGATCGATCTTGACCATGCGCGGGCCGGCGGCTTTGGCGTGGGGCTTTCCGTTGACTTGGATCGCTGCCTTCTTGCACCAGCCGGGCACGCGCAGGTGCAGCGGGAAACGGACCGGGCTTGCGACTTCAATCTTGAAGCGCACGGTTCCTTCGAAGGGGTATCGCGTCTCTTCGATGACTCTCACTTGCTGACCGTTCGCTACCTGCGTGGAGACCTCGCTGGGACCATAGATCACGGCCGCCAGACCTCGATCGGGCGTGGCGAACCAGAGGTGCTGGGCGAACTTGGGCCAGCCCTGGTGCATGTTGCAGGTGCAGCAGGGATAGCCCGTCAGGAGTCCAAAGCACAGATCGGTGCTGCCATGCCCATGGTCCTCATAGAAGTTGCGCCGATGGCGGGTGATCTTCACCTGATTGGCGATCTGGAAGTACTGGCGATAGTTGAAGTCGTCCGTGGTCTGCGTGGGCAGGGCGTTGTAGGCGATCTTCTCCAAATGGTCGGCAAAGGCCAGATCGCCCGTGATGGCCAGCATCTTCTCCAGGGAGAACATCATCTCCACCACGGAACAGAACTCCACGCCGTAGGTCGGGTCCGGGCCATGCAGGGGTTCATCCCCGCCGTACATGCCCTGGGGTTGTCCATGATATCGCTTCGTGTCGGCAAAGGCCTTCCTCACCGCGTCGATATACCTGGGGTGCGGATGCTGCTGATAGTAGATGATTGGCTCCTTGATCCCCTGGGCCAGATTGACACAGTGAAACGCCTGAAGCTGATCGATGCTGAGCCGTCGGATCAGGTTCATGTCGAACGGATAGCGGTTGCCCGTATTGTAGTGGTACAGGTGGCCCAGATCGGGTGACGGCGCCGGGTTGTCGTTTAGGAAGACGGTGGTCCAGGGGAAGCTCTGCTGATGGATCAGTTCGCCCAGTTCCAGGAGAAAGGACTCGCCCGTGATGTTGTAAAGCCAGTAGACGACCATGAGGTTGTCCCCGCCCCGGCGGTTGGCCCAGAACGACCAGTTGTCCAGCGGCGTTCTGGGCAGGGCCTTGAGCTGGTAGCGGAAGTAATTGAGCATCAGGTCCGTGACCCGCTCGTCGCCTGTAGCGGTGTAGTGCTGCTGCAGGATCTTGAGCATGACCATCTTGGGCCACCAGTCGTGGCGGGGCGTCTTCTGGATGCCCGGCTCCGCTGGTGGTTTCTTCTCGAACGGGATTGGCCCGAAGTAACCATCGTCGGCCGCGTGCGTCAGCGACCATTCGATCCAGGGCTTGACCTTGTTCTTGAGGGCATCGTCGTCGAGCAGATAGGCCAGAGGCAAGAGCCCGTCGATCCAGTAGGGGCCGCGCTCCCAGCCGTCACCGTTGCCACCCAGCCATCCGTTGCGCGAGCCGACCACGCTGGCATACCGCTCGTCCAGATGTCCGGTCAGGCCCTTGGCCTGCCTCTGCAATTGGTCGCGCAACCAGCCGGCCGGCGTAATAGCGCCCAAGGGCAATTCCAGGAAGGCCTTGGCCGCCAGAGGATCGCGATTCTGCCTGGCGGCGACCGGCGCGGCCGATTGGGCCACTGCACAAGTGAATGCGAAACATGCGATCAGGATGGCACAATGGGGTTTCAATCGATTCATGCTCACTCCGCCTCAAAAGCACGTCAATCCTGGTCCGCCGGAGGTACGCCTGTCCCGGCAATGCCACCATCATAAGGCTCCGGCCCATGCAATACAACCGTCGTCTGAGCGGGACGATGGAGGTGGGGCGTTCCCGCCTTGTCAGCGCCTGAAAAAAAGCGTTTGTGACCGGTTGACAGGGGCGGGGCGATGCCTTATTGCTTGGGTCAGAAGTGACGGCGTAAATGGGCCGCGATGCTGCAATCATGGTGATAAGGAGGCTGTCATGAAGGTGCGAATCGAAGACACGTGTACCGCCTGTGGACTCTGCTGTGACACCTGTCCGGAGGTCTTTGAGATGGGGGACGAAATCGCGACGGTTCTCGTCACCGAGGTGCCGGCCGAGCATAAGGACAGCGTCGATCAGGCCGCCGACGAATGCCCGGTCGAGGCGATTATCGTCGAGTAGTGTGATCGGGGCGTTGACTGTCTCGATCACGCTCCCGCAAGAAGGAGTGTCTCTCCTTGCGGGAGCGTCGCGAGTCATCCGCTCTTATGGCTATTGTGTTACCGCGCGGGGATACATGAAGTGCAGCAGGTAGTCGGGCCCGCCGGCCTTGGTGCCGACGCCGGACATCTTGAAGCCTCCGAAGGGCTGGACCTTTACGAGCGCCCCGACGCTGGCGCGGTTCAGGTAGAGATTGCCGACCCGGAACTGGCGTACGGCAGTGTCCAGGTGGTCCTGGTTCTTGCTGAAGATCGCACCGGTCAAAGCGAACCTTGTGGAGTTGGCCCACTCCAATGCCTGATCGAAATCCCTGGCCCGCATGATGGCCAGGACCGGCCCGAAGACCTCTTCCTGCGCCAGCCGGCTTTCGGGTGTGAAACCCTCAGCAATGGTCAGCGGGACATAGTATCCCTTGTCGGGCGTCTCACTGCGATAGAGGATCTTGCCTTCCGTTTGGGCCAGGTTGATGTACTGCGAGATCGTGCGCTGGGCGTTCTGGTCGATGACCGGCCCCATGTAGTTTTGCGGATCTTCGGCCGGCCCGATCTTCAGTTGCTTGGCGGCCTCCACGAGTTTGGGCACGAAGTGGTCGTACACCTTGTCGACCACGATCAGTCGGGAGCAGGCCGAGCACTTCTGGCCCTGGTAGCCGAACGCCGAGTAGAGCACGTCTTTGACGGCGGCATCCTCGTCGAATTCCTCATCGAGGATGATGCCGTTCTTGCCTCCCATCTCACAGACAATCTTCTTGACCGACGGCTGGTCCTGTCCAGTCCGTCCGGCCCGCTCGATGATGCGCAGGCCCACTTCCATCGAGCCGGTGAAGGCGATCACCCCTACCTTGGGACTGTCCACCAAGTAGTCGCCGATGACCGAACCGGGGCCCGGCAGGTAGTTGAAAACGCCTTCGGGCAGACCCACTTGCCGGAAGATCTGAACGAGTTGATGTCCGACGACGGAGGCCTGGCTGGAAGGTTTGAAGACGACGGGGTTGCCCGTCACGATGGCGGCCGCACACATGCCGCAACCGATCGCGAAGGGGAAGTTCCAGGGGGAGATGACGACGGCGACGCCCTTGGGTTGGTAGAAGTAGAAGTTCGACTCGTCGGTGTAGCTGCCCATGTCGCGACGCGTCCCCAGGCGAATCATCTCCCGCGCGTAGTATTCCAGGAAGTCGATCCCCTCGGTGACGTCATTGTAGGCCTGGGCCCACTGCTTGCCCTCTTCCAGAACTTGCCAGGCGGCGTATTCGAACAGATTCTCGCGGGCCAGGGCGGCCGCCTTGACCAGGTATTGCGCTCGCTCGGCCGGTTCGACGTCGCGCCAGGTCAGCATCGCTTTCTCGGCGGCGGTCAGCGCCTGCTCGGCTTCGGGGATACCGGCCTGGCAGATGGTGCCGACGACCTCATCCGGGTCGGCCGGATTGACGGAATCCAGCACCTTATCCGTCGTCACATCCTGCCCATTGATATGGAGAGGATAGGTCTTGCCCAGTTTCGTACGAACATCGGCGATGGCCTTCGGGAAGGCTTTGCGGACGGTCGGGTCGTCAAGACCCGGGAAGATACGGTCGTTCTTGAATGGCGGCAGAGTCAGCGCCGCTGCTGTCGTCTCCGGTGTCATGGTCCAAGTGCTCCTTCAGTTTTCGTTTGGCTTACCGTTGTCCATACTGTTGAGTTTGGCGCGGTGCAATCGTTATTGCCCTGCGGAAAGCTCGCGGCTTCGCTCGGCGGCGCGGTGCAGAGCTGCCGAGACCGTTTCGCCGAAGTTCGCGGCGTGAAAGACGTTGAAGGCCGCCTCGGTCGTGCCGTTGGGCGTCGCCACACGGGCGCTGAGTTGGGCCGGCGTTTGGCCTTCGTCCGCCACCTTCTCGGCCAGCAGGGCGGCGCCCTTTGCGGTCTGCAGAACCAGTTGCAGCGCGTCTTCTTCGGTCAGACCCAGCGCGACACCGGCCTTGATCATCTCCTGCATGAGCAAGAAGAAATAGGCGGGACCTGAGCCGCTGACGGCGGTGACCGGGTCCAGCAGATCCTCCTTTTCTGCGACGATAGCCTTCCCGACGGATAGCAGAATCAGACGGGCCTTCTCCACCTTCGCCTCGGCCTTCTCATTGGCATAGAGAACGCTGGCGGCCTCATCGACCCAGGCCGGCATGTTGGGCATCACGCGCACGATCGCCAGATCTCCCAACACTGAGGAGATCAGCGACGTCGTGATGCCGGCGGCGATCGAGATCACCAGAGCGTGGTCGTTCACGGCGCCTTTGATGCTCTCCAGGGCCTCCTTCATGTTTTGGGGCTTGACGCTGAGGACGAGGACATCGACCTGGGACGCCAGTTCCCGGTTCTCTTTGACCGTCCTGACGCCATAGTGCTCTCTGAGGTATTCGAGTCTCTCGGGCCGAACGTCGCTGACATACACTTTGCCCGGGCGGTACACACCCGCCTTGAGGACGCCGTTGATCAGCGCCTCCGCCATGTTTCCACTGCCGATGAAGCCGATCGTCTCCACTGCTTTCTCCTTGTCCAAGCCTTCGGAACGATTACACTGCGACAAGCGTCGCTTTCGAGGCGCGCAACTATATCCTCCGCGTCATGCGAAATCAATGCAAAAGCACTCGGATCAGCCGGTTAACAACTCGAACTGCTCCTTGCTGAGGCATTGGCGCAGTTTCTGCAAGGCGGTCAGTTCGATCTGTCGAATGCGCTCCTTGGTCAGGCCCAATTCGTCGCCGATCTGTTTGAGCGTCTTGGTGTTCTTGCGAAACGACGATCCCAGAATGCCGAAATGGTGCAGGATGACGTGCTGCTCGCGTTCGTCCAGTTCTTCGCGGAGGACCTCGGTGAGGCTTTGGCGGGTCCGTTCGATAGCCAGGACATCGGCGGTGGTCGATCGGAGGCCGCGCTGGATGTTCCCCAGCGATTGGGCCCGCTTTCGGGTCAGTTCGGTGCTCCGGCCCGAGACCCTGGCGTATTCTTTGGCAATATTCAGGGACGCTCGGCGGCTGAATCGAAAGCCTTTTGTGAAGTCGAATTCCTCCACGGCCTGGATCAGGGCGAAGTTCCCTTTGCTGACGAGTTCGGAGAAATTGGCGCCGTCGCCGGTGTGCTTGCTGGCGATGCTGACAACCAGCCTCAGGTTGGCTTCCACCAGCGTGCGGCGGATCTTCTCGGCCTGCGCGAGGTATCCCTCGAGCTTCGCCAGCAGGGTGGCCGAGACGTTGGCCAGTTTGATCTGGTGTCGTTCCTGGGCGACGCGGGATTTCAGAAAGTTGTAGCGCCGGAAGAGTTCGATTTCCTGGTCCCTGTTCAAGACCGCGGCGGTCTTGAGGACTTGCAGGTATTCAGGCAGCAGGCTTTCGCCGACCAGTTCGAACGGCTCGATGCGATTCTCCGGCTCGGTCCGGGCCACCTGTAGCGGCGCGCCCAGGATGCGTTCGGTCGCCTCTGGAGTGCTGAATTCGTCGCAGGGAACGAACGCGATCTTCTTGGCGAGCAGGGCCATGGCGCGGCGCTGATGAACGATTCGGTAGATGGTCGCCCGGCTGCGGTCGAAGCGGGCCATGAGTTGTCTGACGCTGACCCCTTGTCGATGGAGCCGATATAATTCGGCTGCTTCGGTGGGCTTCATCCGGCCGGGCGGGCGGTGGAAGATGGGCTTGTCGCGATGCTCGGCCTCGTACTCTTGCAGCGTATATCGGATCGTCTCGTGGGCGATGCCGAGCTTGACGCTGATCTGCTCGATGATCTGATATCGGGACAGCGAGGTTTTCCGGGCGAGACTGCGGGCCTGTCGGATAACCTTCTGCCGCTCCTTGCCGGTCCGTCTTCTGAAACTGCGGGCCTTCGTGACGAGTTCGGCGTGATCCTGGACGAACTGCTCGACCGTCGATTCCAGGAATCCAAGTCGATGTCCGCCGTCTTCAAAGACGAACTTCCGCGCCAGAAGCCCGCGCCGGCGCCATCGACCGACCGTTTTGGTGGAGATGTCGAACCGCTGGGCCAGTTCCTCGATGGTGTAGACCTTCTCTTGCTGCTCTGCTACCGGTTCGGCGAGCTTGCCGCTGAGCTTGGAGATGAACAGCTCCAGGTCGTCCAGAAGATCGCCACCATCGATGAGCTGCTTGTCGATGCTGCCTTTGGGGTAGAAGCCGGTGATGTGGTAGCAGACGAAGTCGAAGGGGTACCGTTTCGTCTCGTCGACCAGCGCGTAGAGTTTCTCGGCTGCTTCGAGTTCGTTGCGGCGCTTCTTCTCCGGCGTAAACCGAAGCTGCATGAGCAACTGCGCCAGGTTGTGATTCTTGATCTTTCGCATGGTGGCCCCGGTGTTTTCTCATATCACCGAGTGTCCATTCTACCGCATTCCGGGGCAAAAGAAAAGGACAGCGGTTGTTTCGCTGTCCTGTGTGCTTTAGAAACTCACTTGGAGCCCTGGCGGGCTGTCTTGCCGAAGCCTCAAGCGACGAGGCTCTTGGCCGTATCGACCGCTGAAGCGGCGTCGGGCGAGAAGCCCTGGGCCCCGATCTTCTGGGCGAAGCTCTCGGTCACCGGCGCGCCGCCGACCATGATCTTGGCCGTGATGCCGGCCTCCTTCATCGCCTTGATCGTCTTCTCCATGCCGGGCATCGTCGTGGTCAGCAGGGCGCTCATCCCGACGAGTTGGGCGTTGTTGGCCTTGACGCCTTCAATGAACTTCTCGGGCGTAACATCCACGCCCAGATCGATCACCTCGAAGCCGGCGCCCTTGAGCATCATGGCGACGAGATTCTTGCCGATATCGTGCAAATCCCCCTGGACGGTCCCGATCACCAGCTTGGCGATCGGCTCGACGCCCGCCTTGACCAGCTCCGGCTCCAGGATCTCCATCGCCATCTTCATGGCGCGGGCCGCGATCAGGACCTCGGGGATATAGACTTCGTTCTTCTTGAACGCGGCTCCGATGACGTCCATGCCTGCGATCAGGCCCTCGTCGAGCACGCTCTTGGCCGCCATGCCCTCACCCAGAGCCGCTTTGGTCACCTCTACCGCTGTGGCCTGGTCCCCTTTGATCACGGCGTCAGCCAACGCTTTCAGATCTGCCATTTTTGTCTACCTCAAATCTGTGTCCGTTGTTGTCTTTCTCCCTGCACCTCCGAAGACGCAATTAAACCCCATCACCGCCCCCCGGACAACCAAAAAATGCCAAAAACCCACCTCCCGACCCATCCGGCCACTTCACGGCCCCGTTTCGCCCCCCAATTGGCTTTGTTTCGCACTTCTGCCCTGCGACACCCTTGGCACCCTCGCGGCCGACCGGCGGCCGCGAAAATTGGCTTCGTTTTGGGTTTGTTTGGCTTTGTTTTTCCGCCAAATCCCCGTTCCTGGCCCAAAAACGCAGTAAATTGGGTTTGTTTTGCATAAAAAGGTTCGCCGCACCGGTCCGTCCGCATCTTCCCTCCCACCTCCGGCCTCCAGCCCGGTTTAGATCGCCTATGCCGTATCTCGCATCCATCATCAACGCCTCACCCTTCACAGCCTGCCCTCGCGAAGGCGGGGGGCTCACGCTTCACTCGAAGCTCTATTCGTCGTCTCATACCCATTCAAATACTCCAGTAGTAGTTCTATATATATCATACCACGCCCGGCCACGGCGTCAAGAAAAAAAGGCCGAAATTAGCCTGGAGATTTCCCGGGCCCTTTGCTCGTTGTTTGTCGATAGTGCACAGAGAACGTATCGGAACCTGGGATAGCGACAATGAGACGAGAGTTCAGAAACAGGCAGTAAAAGGCACGGGACACCTCTAGTTCCTTGCAGATGGCCGTGCCGCAATAGAGGCAGGGGCTATTGGCCAGCCAGACAGGCCCGGGCAGAAATACGTATTTCCCACAATTGAGGCCGAGGCCCCGGAATCCTACAATGAAGTAGGCGCTACGTGCATGTTTGCTAATCTGGGTCTGCCTTGAGCAGATCACAATGATCCGGAGGAGAGCTATGTGTATGTCGACCAAGAACCGCTTCCGCATGTCTCTAACAACACTTCTTGTCTCTCTGGTAACCATCTCACTTGGCACCCTGCCCGCGTGGGCTGATGACCCCGTGGACATTCCCGATGTCGCCCTAAAGGCCGCCGTGATGGAAGCCTTGGCCCTGACGACGGATCCCACGCCGAGCGACATGCTTGGGTTAAGTGAGCTGTATGCGGTTGAAACAGGTATCGTCGATCTGACAGGACTAGAGTACGCTGCAAACCTGACTCACCTGAGGCTGGAGGAGAATCAAATCGCTGACATCAGTCCTCTTTCAGGGCTCACGAACCTGACTGAGCTGACCGTTAAATCCACTCGGATCAGCGATATCGGGCCCCTTGTCGGACTGACGAATCTGACAACATTGGTCTTGCCTCATAATGATGTTAGCGACATCTCGCCGTTGTCGGGATTAGTCAACCTGCAGAATCTGTACCTGAACTACAGTCAAGTTGTAGACATGTCGCCACTGGCGAATCTGACAAACCTGAGGCGGCTAAACCTGCAAGCCAGTCAGGTTCGGAGCATATCGGCACTATCAGGACTCGGGAATCTGGTAGAGCTAGATCTCCAGAATAATAAACAGATCAGTGACATCTCCGCGTTGTCGGGGCTGACACAACTGACAATCCTACGCCTAAACTGGAATCAGATCAGTGACATCTCTCCGCTGGCAGGGCTGACCAACTTGACGGCGCTCGACATAGCCCGGAACCAGATCGCCGACATCACTGCTTTGGCCAACTTAGTGAATCTCACTAGCCTGAACATCGCCCAGAATCAGGTTGTGGACCTATCTGCGTTGTCGGGGCTGACCCAGCTTACGTATCTGGCCACCGATGGCAATCCCATCGCAGGGAATATCTCGCCCCTGTCAGGACTCACAAATCTGGTCCGTCTTGAAGCCCGATCCAATGAGATCAGCGACGTCTCAGCGTTGGTCGGACTGACGAATCTTCGTGATCTCACCCTTGCCGCCAATCTCATCGCTGACCTGTCGCCTCTGGACAATCTGACGCAATTGGAGAAGCTCAATCTTGACTGGAACCTGATTGGCGATCTTTCACTCCTTGCAAATCTGACGAACCTGGGATACGTCAGCTTCGCAGGCAATCAGATCGACGATCTCGCACCCTTGTCCGGGCTGGTCGATCTCTATCGTATAATAGCGCGAGACAACCTGATCAGTGATGTCTCGCCTTTGGCAGAACTCACGAAAATCAACATTGTGGAACTAGATGGAAATCAGATCACCGACGTTTCTGCTCTCACGGTAATGATGACTTTGCAGGAATTGAATCTGAAAGGCAATCCGCTGCATCCGGCGGCCTGTGTTATTGATATCCCTCTGATCAGGGCAAACAATCCTGGAATCGCCATTCACTACGATGCTTGCGCAGAACTGCTGCAAACACTTACGGTTTCATCAACGCCGGGAGGCTCTGTGGTCATGCCGGGGGAGGACGTCTTCACGTATCTCTGGGGCGAGATGGTACCCGTGGAGGCGATGGCCGATGAGGGCTATCAATTTGCGCATTGGAGTGGGACGGCCGTCGACGCTAACGCGATGCTGGATTCGTCGGCCATCCACACCAGTGTCATCGTGGACGCGGATTACTCCTTAACGGCTCATTTCGAGCTCCAGGAAGAACCCTGGAGCACGATCTACTTCAACGACTTCGAGGACGAGGTCGGGCCCGAGTGGTCGGACAACCTCGTCGATGCTACGCCGATCGGCCAGCGGCGTTTCCTGGGAAGGTTCGGCAACGAGGCCGTCACATTGGTCCTGGCTGACCTGCCTGCTCACTCGGACGTGAGAATTTCATTCGACGTATTCATCATTCGTTCCTGGGACGGTGATGGCCTGCCGGCGCCGCCGGGAGTGGGAACGGGCGCCGGCCCTGATATATGGTCGCTCGAGATTCAGGACGGACCAACACTGCTGCGGACAACCTTCGACAACCATATCACGCAGCCCTATCTGGATTTCCACAGGCAGTCTTACCCATATGAGTACCCGTACGCGGAATCCCTGCCACAGACCGGGGCCGCCGAGGGGGGGACGTTGGGGTATGTCTGGCCGCATCCTGAAGGCGAAGCCCCGGCCGATTCGGTCTATCATCTCGACTACCTACTTGCCCATTTGGACCAAAGCATTCAATTCAATTTCTCCGCCTCGCTCAGTTCACCGCTCAACAACGAGAGCTGGGGATTGGACAACGTGCGGATCGAAGTACTGACGGCCGCTGTGCAGTTGACAGTTTCTTCGACGGCAGGGGGCTCTGTGACCGATCCGAGTGAGGGCGTGCTCACCTACGATCACGGAACATCCGTATCGGTGCAGGCAACCGCAGAGACGAACTACCACTTCACCCACTGGAGCGGCACGGCCGTGGACGCCGGCAAGGTCGCCGATCCTGTGTCAGCCGCCACGACCGTGGTGGCAGATGGTGATTACACACTAGTGGCCAATTTCGCGATCGATAAGCGTACGTTGACAGCCTCCTCGACGGCGGGGGGGGCTGTGACAAATCCGAGTGAAGGTGCGTTGGCCTACGATCATGGAACATCCGTATCGGTCCAGGCGACCACCGAGGCGAACTACCACTTCACTCACTGGAGCGGCACGGCCGTGGATGCCGGCAAGGTTGCCGATCCGGCTTCAGCCGCCACGACCGTGGCGGTGGACGGCGATTACACGCTGGTGGCCAACTTCGCGATCGACCAGCACACGCTGACCGTTTCTTCGACGGCCGGTGGCTCTGTGACAAATCCGAGTGAAGGCGCGCTCGCCTACGATCATGGAACATCCGTGTCGGTCCAAGCGACCGCCGAGACGAACTACCACTTCATCCGCTGGAGCGGCACGGCCGTGGATGCCGGCAAGGTTGCCGATCCGGCTTCAGCCGCCACGACCGTGGCGGTGGACGGCGATTACACGCTGGTGGCCAACTTCGCGATCGACCAGCACACGCTGACTGTTTCTTCGACGGCCGGTGGCTCTGTGACAAATCCGAGTGAAGGCGCGCTCGCCTACGATCATGGAACATCCGTATCGGTCCAGGCGACCGCCGAGACGGGCTACCACTTCGCCCACTGGAGCGGCACGGCCGTGGACGCCGGTAAGGTGGCCGATCCGGCTTCAGCCGCCACGACCGTGGTGGTGGATGGCGATTACACGCTGGTGGCCAACTTCGCGATTGACCAGCGCACGCTGACAATCTCCTCGGCGGCGGGCGGGTCCGTGATGACGCCCGGCGAGGGGACTTTGCAGTACTCACCCGGAGAGTCCGTGGCGATCTGGGCCAGTGCGGATGAGCACTACCGCTTTACGCACTGGAGTGGTACGGCCGTTGATGCCGGTAAGGTCGCCGATCCCAATTCGCAGCACACAACTGTTACGGTGGACGCGAACTACACGCTGGTGGCCAACTTCAAAATCGGACAGCATCGACTGACCGTTTCCGCTGGCGAAGGGGGGTATGTAAGCATAGTGGCGGAGATAGACGGTACCGCCAGGATGTGGCTGGAAGATAAGTCTCTTCTGTTTGATCACGGGACCAAGATCACGGTGACCGCCACACCTTCCGCCCCTTGGTACTTCAAATGGTGGACCGGGAATATAGGATCAGACAGTGCCACCATGACTTTTGTACTGACAGAAGATTGGGACCTGCAAGCAGTGTTCAGCCTATAGCTTTGGAGGTTCACAGCCCGTTGAAGTGGAAGTGGCGGGTGGCAGCGTCAAGTGGAACTTGGCGATGAACTACTAGGGACGGACCCTAGTTTAGATTGTTCATCTAACCCATTTATGTGTTGGGTCCAGCCGTAGGAGGAGGCTTGATTGCCATCGAGCTTTTTCGGAGTGACACGGGCGACGGTGTAGAGTCACGAAAGGAATTGGTGGGGCGGAGCTAGGGGCTCGGTGGGCGAGGCCCACCCTACGGCCGGGAGCGGGCGAGGGATTGGCAGGGACGGGGACAATGGGAGCCAGCGGCCGGCCGGTGTGGATGGTGACGTTGTTGTTCGTTGCGATGGGGATATCCGGTCTTCTCCGGCTGGGAACCGCGTGGGTTGCGAACCCACCCTACGGACCTATTGCGGCTGCGCGTAGTAGTAGATGCAACTGCGATAGGGCACTTCCAGGCCGGTGCCATCGACAAACGGCTGTAATGCCGGCGCTTTGCCTTTTCTGGTGGCCAGGTCAAAAGGCTCCCCCAAGTCGTGTCTATAGGTCAGACGAATCTTGCACGATCTTCTGAACGTGATCTTGTCCGTATCGCGCGCACGAACCATGGCTACCAAAGACCCCCCCCTTGGGCGTTTCTTCCAGGCGGACGATACCCGCATAGAAATCCGACGACATGCCGGTGAATCCCCAGGAGTGACCGTAGAAGTCTTCGATGCCAAGACTTTCGACCGTGGGTTCGGCATGGCCATCGAGATAGACCTCATGATTGCCCTCGCAGGTTCCCTGGCCGTTGGCACAGGCCCGGTGGTCTCCTTCCAGTTGAAGCCAATGGGCGACGATTGTCCCGGGTGTCTTGATGTTGCACAGAGTCAATTCCTCGTGGGGGAACCGGAAGTGGCCTTTCTGATACGCCACTCGTAGATAGCCGCAGAGACTGGGGACCTCTGCGAGTTGGTCCCACTGAATGTCCATGTATCCGAACAGGTGGTCAGGCGTCGGGTTCTCCACCTCGATTCTGATACGATCGCGGAACGGCATGGGGAGGCGGAAGTTGTGGGATTTTCGTACGTGTGAGAAGTGGATCGTAGAATACGGCTGCGTCGCCGACTGGATGTCGCCAAGAAAGTCCATCAGAGGCATATCGATAGCGGGGTCTGTCTCGTTGTCGTACCAGATCCGCAGGATCAATTGACTATCATCTCCCTGGCCATAATCGGATGCGTGAAACAGCGTGACCACCCCCGGCCCCTGCTGATCGAGGAGCGTGAGGGTCGAATGGGGTTTCAGGGTCGCCGCATTCGGATACTTGTCCAGGGTCCAGGTCGCCGGCACCATGTGAGTCGTTCGATTTCTAACGGCACTGACATCCTCCCAGCGTTCCGGGGTCATCCTGGTGGTACTGCCATTGCCGCTATTCGGCACCGAACATCCGCATTGCATCGCGAGCACCGATAGGCATATCGCCCCAATCACCGTCCGCACCTTCATGGGTTCGTCTCCGTGGTCAGAAAGACAGTTCTGCCGTTTCATCAATATCATGCCCAGACTACAAAGTTTTTAGCGACTTAGAACGAGAAATTAACGGCTCGGTGAGAAATATAGTCGTGCGTCGTCTGGGGGGAATCAACTATCCGTCTGAGACGAGCTGCTTTCCGGGAAGCAGGGCAGATTCTCATCGATGTAGGCCCAGGGAACGGCGCACTTTGTCCATGTCTGGCAGCCTGGCTTGATTCGCTCGGGCTCATCCAGCGAGCCGGCCTTGAGCCAGACTAGGTCGGGACATTTTTCGGCCCGGGTGAACAGGGGTGAGCCGCAGTTCGGACAGAACTGGCGGGTGATCTTCCTGCCACTATCGGCGGTGGAGGTGTAGCTCTTGACCTGGCCGGCGACAAGGCGCAGCGTCGCGGCCGGCGTGAGGACGCCCACGGTGTAGGGCCCGCCGGTCGCCTTCTTGCAGTCGTCACAGTGACAGTAGCTGGCCTGCCCGGCCGGGCCGGGACATTCGTATCGCACGGCGCCGCAAAGGCAGCCGCCTCGCAGGATCGTTTTCATAGATTCTCCTTATCGCAAAGACGCCTCTAGAGAAGACCATTATCGAGCGACCGGGGGCCGCGTCAAGACGCGAGAATGTGCTGGTGCGGCGCTCGTTGTTTGGCCATAATGCACTGTGAGCCTGCCGGGACCTTGAACGACGGCAGCAAGGCGGAAATTCAGACGTGCGGATGTTGTCCCCGGGATGGCGTGAGGGCGTGCCAATCAGAAGGAGAGAAAGAATTGTGAGAGCAGAAATCAACCGCCGCCAGTTCCTTGCCACGACCGCGCTGTCGTCGATAGGCGCCTGTCTGTCTACTCGTTCTCTGGCCCAGAACCGCCAAAGAGAAACGCATCCAGCCCGGTTCTTCTTTACGACGCAAGGCAAGACGGCGATGATGAACGCCGACGGCAGCGGCCTGCGCTATCTCGAGTTTGATGAGCCTAACCAGGTGACCTGGCAACCTTCGGCTTTCTTCTCCGATGGACACCGGGTTCTTTTCTTGAGCATGGAGGCCCGGCGGGACGGCCCGGGAAAGCCGTTCGACGAGTACTACCATAAGACGCCCACCCACATCTGGATTCACGATCTGGACAGTGGTTCATTGACCGAGATCGCCACGAAGAATCGGATGGCGCCGTTCTATACGCCGCAGGTACTGATCAAGGACGAGCGTATCCTCATGCAGGTGGTGCGCAATAAGGTCGCCCAGACAATCAGCATGAATCTGGACGGATCGGACCCTCAGGAGTTCACCCGCGCCGGTGAAGGGATGCCTTATGGCATGAGTCTTAGTCCTGATGGCAAGCGGGTGGCCTATCATCTCGCCAGCCCCAAAGGCTACCAGATTTGGACGTGCAATATTGACGGAGGCGACCGAACCTTTCTCGCAGGTCACTCCGACCACCTGTATTTCTGTCCTCAATGGTCTCCGGATGGCCGGTGGTTGGCGTTTCAGGATTGCCAGTTCCGTCAGGATCCGGGGCACGACTGGTCGGATCTGGTCCTCTGTCGGCCGGATAGGTCGCAGCAACGCCTCTTGACCCAAAACCAGTCCCTGTGGTTCGGGGCGACCTATGGATATCCCGGCAATCGCAGCGGCGGCTCGAATGTCCCGGTCTGGACGCGTGACGGAAAAATCCTGTGCTCGCATCGGTTGCCCAATTCCAAGGTGCCGTGGGAGTATCAAACGAAGCGTCCCGATGTAGACCACTTTAACCGGGACTACAAGCCGGAACTGGCGCGGGGTGGAACGGAAATATGCCGGATCGATCCGCGCGATGGCGCGGTCACAAAGATTACCCGGTCCAATCCGCCGACCTGGGATTTCAGACAGAGCGAGTCATCTGACGGCAAACTCATCATCTTCTGCCGCGCCAATACCGGCCAGTCACCCGCCATCTGGGTAGCCGACTCTGACGGGCAAAACCCCCGCATGCTGACCAAGGGCTTGAACGACCGAGGTGCAGATCATCCGCGCTGGGTTCCCCAATTCACTGCAGCCGGTGACGGCGCCACCTAGAATGTGGCGATGGGTCTGAAGGTGGGCGGCGGGGGGCAACGCCAGAGAAACTAAGAAGAGTGGGGTGCGTTGGGCGAGCGGGTTTCAGTCGATCCAGGGGCGGGCCTGCTTGACGGCGAGTTGGCCTTGGGTGGTGATCTTGAATTCGATGTCCATGGCGAAGTCCCTGTCCCACGGGCGGGCGCCGTAGAGAGGCTGGAAGTGTCGTCGGATCAGGCCCATGATATCGGCCAGTTCGAAGACCTGTTCTTTGGTCAGGATCGGCGCGCCGTCGGGGGTGAGATTGGAGCGGCGCACGTACTGGATCTCGTAGCGTTCGATGCCGGCCAGATCCGCGACGAGGAACTCGTCCGGGATTGAAGCAGCCTCGGGGTTGGTGACCAGATCCTCGCCCACCTGGACGTTGACATAGTAGCCCCGCCAGTTGGCATCGTAGATGTTCTTGGTGACGCCGACCCCGTTGGCCAGTTCGGCATCGAAATTGGGATGCACGAGCACGCCCATGGCGGTCTGCTGGTGATCGATGCGATAGAAGTCACGTTCTTCGAACGCGCGGTAGGTCCACAGGCCGGCCCAGACCTGCTTGATCGATTTGGCGATGTGTCCCTCGTCGGGATGATGGGTATACGAATCGTAGAGTCCCGCGCCGTTGAAGTCGGGCAGGTCCTCGTTGTTCGTGCTGGACCGGCATCGTAGCGACGTCCCGCTCTCGAACGACTGGTGCATGGTCTCCAGGGCATCGAGCATCCATGGCGGCATGGGACTGTTGCGCAGCTTTCGGCGGAAGGCGTCCAGCGTCGCCAGGCGGGTCTGCGGGTCGGCCTGGAAGGCGGGGTCGGCCGCCATGGCGACGCTGAGGTCGTAGAGACCGTTGTGTTTCATGAATTCGTCGTAGAAGTGGAAGGGGACCGCGTAGCCGGTCGGGACCATGCCGGCCGGGAGGAACTTGCCCAACTCGGCGACGTTGGCAGCTTTGGCGCCGAAAGCGTCGGAATCCTCAAAGCCAATGGTTCTTAGCGAGGCGATCTCGGTCACGCTCAAGTTTCGGGGCGGGACCTGGATCTCGGTGGGTCGGATCGACTCGAAGAACGCGTTGACATCCTCGAAAGAGGCTTCTTCCAGAACATAACCTTCGGGTTGCACGGCGAAGCGTACGTACTTGCCGGCCAGCGCTGTTACGTCCGGCCGGGTGGCGGCGTTGCGAATGAACGCGTTCGGGGTGTTGTTCTGTTTGGCTTTGAGATTGATATGTGACAGCGGTGTCTGCGGGATCTCCGTGATGATGCCCGCCACGTGGCTCAGCGTGTTCGGGATGGTTCGAAAGATCACGATGTCCCGCGCCGAGACCGTCTCAGGGCCCGAGACGATCTTCAATCGCCCATAAGCCTGTCCCATCGTCAAAGGCGTATAGCTGATGTTGGCGTAGAGGTCCTCCGTCTGGATGACGGGCACAGGGGACTGCTCGTACAGATCCTGCTCCGCCTCGAACAGGGCCCGCTGCGTCTCGCCGGAAGCATGATAGAACAGCTTGTCGGTGGCGAAGGGCATGTTGGCGGTGATCAGGTTGTAGGTCAGTTGGACGAACCCGTGGGAGACGGCGTCGGTGGGCCAGAACTCCATGGTGAAGATGCCCTGAATCGCCTCGTTGGGTTCATAGTGATCGTGGGCGATGATGCTGCCGGCCAGGTTCTTGCGACGGTCGGAGAAATACGTCTCGGCGTCGAAGGTCCACAGGTCGACCGTCCAGCCCAGACAGTCCACGGCGAAATAGTAGTGATAGGGCTGGTTCTTGGTGTTCATGAAGTACAATTGCGGGGTGGGCGTGTCGACGTGGGCGATCAAAAACTTGACTTCCTGGACCTGCATGGCGCCGGGGAAGTTGTTGCGCTCGGAAAAGAAATCAAACGTCGCCCGATCCTCGATGGTGAGGGTCCCGCATTCAGGAGACAGTGGCTGCGCGCCGGCCAGGCCGCTCATGCCACCGGCAAGAGAGAGACTCACCACAAATAGAAACCACTGCGTTATCGTGCCCCGTTTCACCACCAGACTCCAATGTTCACTGTTTGGCTTTGACCCACTCGTTCATTACAACCCCATAAGACCAGTATAGCACATGGCGTGCGTTTTTGTTCGAGGAGTTTGCCGTTTTGGAGGCGGATTGGGCTGTTGTGCTATTGGCGGGCAAGCCAGGCGCTCGTGATGTACTCGCAACCGATCACCTTCTCCACCAAATCCAGCGGCAGGTAGTAGTAGTGGTTGGAGGCCTCGAAGCCGATGCGGGGGTCCTGGCGCGTCAGGGTGAAGAGGCGTTTGGCGTTTTCGATCTCGTCTGCGACAAGGGTCCTGATCTCCCCAATGTATGCCTCCCGTTCGGCCAGGCTCGGCGCCGGGGCCAGGAGGTCTTTTCGAGCCAGAACGAAGCGGATTTGATTGGCAACACTCTTGAAATGCAGACCGGCCGCCTCGGCGATGACGAGGTCGTTCTCGGCGTTCGCGCGTTCGCCTGCCCCGGTTGTCTTGTCTATCGCCTCTCTGAAGATGGCCAGCCCCTCTTGCCAGCCGATGGCGATCTTTTCGAATTGTCCAGCCAGGACCTTGGCGGGGTAGACGCCGCGCCAGCCATCGACATCATCGTAGGGGAAGCCCACCATCGTCGAACTATACCCTGTCGGTTCGGGATAGAGCAGATTGGCCGGGCCGTACTGGGTGGGGCCCCGGTAGACGTACTGACCATGGAAGGGGTATTCGGCAAATGCCTGACTGAACCGGGACCAAGCCGTGCGGATGCCCGGAGCGGCTGTAGAACCGTAGCGAGATTCGGCTAGTTGTGTCAGTGCTTCTTCCACTGATGGCGCAGGCCGCTGCTGGAACAGGCTGACCAGTTGCAGGTTCGCCGACGGGTATCCGCCCACCGTCCAACTTAGCATCTGTCCATCGACACCGGCCTTCGCCAGGTTGCTGCAGTGTTGGGCCACGAGATTCATAACCGGGATGTAGGGCACGGCCGACAGTTCCCACGAGCAATTCACCTGCATCTTGGCGATGGTTTTCAGACCTCGTTTCTTGGCCAGCGCCCAATGCTTCTGCGCCCGAGGGCCGGGCCCGACGGTGGACATGGAGTATTCGCCTACCGCACTTTTCACGCCGCCGCGAACGATGGGCTTACCCCATTCGCTTACGCTCATGAGGTAGACGTTCTCGGGCAGTTGCGCGATGATCGACTCGGCCCAGTTGGGCTTGCCCCAGCCGGAACCGGTGCCGTCGGGCCAGCCCCAGTCCCAGCAGATGACCTTGGCGTTCGGGTCGCCCGCCCAGACGCCGGCCGCGATCGCGCGGTTGACCTCCGCAATCACCTCGGGCCCCGAGCGCTGGGAACAGCGCGGACACCCGGCGGCGTCGCGCGTGTGGCTGTAGCAACTTGTGAGGTTCTCCGAGGCGGTGATTGTGAAGACACCCCCCAGCCCGGGCACATGCTTGAAGACGTGCTGCAGCGAGTCGGTGATCCATTGCCTCACTTCGGGAACGGACGTACACAGCGTACAGTGGTCGCCTCTCTGGATGCCCTTGAGGTGCTCCCGACCCTCGAAGAACGACAGGGGCATTGCCCGCGGTTCGTTCATGTAGAGGTAGATGTTGATGCCGTATCGTTTGGCGCGATCCACCATCTTCTTGAGGTTGGCCAGTCGTTTCTCACAACCGGCGCCAAACTCGGGGAAGATCGTACTGGGGGCTAACTGGCGCAGGACCACGTGCAGCCAGACCCCGTTGACACCGGATTCGGAGAGTCGTTGCAGCAGGGCGTCCGGATAGGGATCGAGTTGAGGATTCAACAGGGGATCGCCAAAGACCCCGAAATAGGAATACAGGAATCGGATGGGGGCTTCCTTGCTCCCAGTGACATTCGCAGTTGTCGTTTCTGATGCGTCAGTGGGTGACGTGTCTCGCATGAAGTCGAATCGTGGCCTGCCCGGTTTGGCCAGTTCCTCGCCGAAGTGGGCCGAGACGATCGCCTTTATCTCCGCGCATCGCTTCTGCGCGGTTTCGTCAGGCTCGGCGTATTGCAGTGGTGGACAGGCCGGTTTCAGCGAGCCGAGCTTGATCCAGAGGAAGTCGTCTTCCCGGAGTGTGAAGGCCAGTTTCTGAGCGTCCCAGTCCAGGAGCGTCAGCAGTTGTTCGTAGGGCAAGAGGTGCCAGTTGCGCCGAATGATGGAGATGTACCCGCGTTGCTGATAGGCCGCCGGCGGTTGCACGTGGGAGGGCAGTCCCATTGACTGGCCGATCTCGCTGACCTTCTCGGGCGAGGTCCCCAGGACATGGGCCATCCGCTCGAGCGAGACCATTTCCCAGTTGCGCCAAACGAAGGTGTGCATGCGACTGGGGAAGTGCTTGAATTCGATGGCCGGCGGGGCGCTGCCGGTTGGGAGAGTCTCGTCGGCACTGACGCCGAGGCTCATGAGACAGGTCATGCATAGGCTGCAAAGGATTGTCTTCGAGTTCACGTCCCTCATTGCTCCGTCCCCTTATCCTGGATGCGTGTCAATTGTAGAGAAGCTGTGCCGTTGCCGTCGCGTTCCGCTCGGATACGGTGCGGAGCCAATAGGCCCCGAACGTCTCCGGGAACCGGTACTCCACTGTCTTGTTCGCCGGTACGCGGAATGTCTTATAGGTCTGCCAGTTGCCGTTGCCATCGATATCCACCTGGACGCGGATCTTGACGGGGACACGCTCTCGGTGCGACAGACTCAGCGTTTTTCGATCGTATCCCGTCATCAGGTAGGGGTCCGACGGTTCGCCCGCTCTGACGCGAGTGTCCTTCCAGGGGCCGCCGTGTCCGACGGGTTTGCCGAGTGACCACAGGTCGTCGACGGCGCCGACCCACAACGCACACTGGCCGTCCTCCGATCGAATGATGTGGCGATTGCCGATCGGTGCATCATCGGCGATGCCCGTCATTACCAGCAGCCCACGCCAGGAACAATAGTCCTTGATGCGGCGGTTGTGCGTGGCGATGGGGCGAATCTTGGCAAAGCCGCCGGCGTTCTCGGCCGGAAGTTCGTAGAAACTGCCATGGCAGTTGAAAAGGTCACGCTCCGTACACACTTCCCGGTCGATGCGTTCGGCGCCCAACGGTCCTGGTCGGTCAAAGGCCGGGTCGCCCTTGGGCAACCGGAAACGCCGGCCGGAATCGTCGACGAAGAGCACGGAAGCGGCGTCGATCGTGATGACATCGGTCGGGATCGCCACGTTCTCTTTCAACCAGCGGTGTGCTTCAGGGTCGTCTACGCGTTGCGGTTTCATCTCGGCGCTGATCTCGTAGTAGCCCACCTCCTCAACCTTGCCACTGTCGCTACGGGTGCCGGCCATGTGGAGGGTCCCCTTGCCCGCGCCTCTGACGCGAATAAGGCCCCCGGAGGCGGTCCGGCATTGTGGTTTGATCAGACCGTTGAAGAGACGCCCTGGCTCTGTCGTGCGTCGCTCTTTGTCAGAGTATTGGAAGCAGGCGGTCACTTCGCTGCAATCCCGATTCGTACGAATGCGAATCCACTGGCCCGCGACTCTTGAGGGCAACGACAGCCAGGCGTAGCCCGAGGGGGCAACCGTGTGTTGCTTCCATTGGGTCCAGATGCCATCGCCTCGCTTGTCGATCTCGAACGTGAATTGGAGCGGTTCGTTTCCATTGTGGGCCAGATGCACGCCGCGACGCTCAAAGCCAGCCAGGAGGAACGGGTCCGACACCTGGTTTGCCTGGACCTCATCTCTCAGCCATACCGCGCCGCGCCCGAGCGGCGTGCCGAACCGATCCAGTTGTTTGGGCGCGATGAATCTGAGGTTGGACTGTGACTGTCCCGGGCCGGCCAGGTTGCCCTTGGCCTTGCGCTTGTTGAGGAATTCGCTCTTGGCCGTGACATCGCAGCCCAGTACGATGCGGTCGTTCCAGCGACAGAAGTCGCCCACCACCGCCAGATAGGTCGAGCGCGGCGCGATACCCGCCAAACGCCCCTGCTCGAAGGTCTTGGGGAAACGCCAGAACATCCCGTGCATAGTCATCAGCAGGTTCTTTTCGCCAATGTCCCGGATGCGGGGCCATTCCGTGTTCCAGCCGTGAGCGCCGTCGTAGGCGTGGCTGGCCCTGGGCAGTCTGAATGCATGCCATTGGCCCTTGTCCAGCAGCATCAGGATCAATGAGCGATGGTCCCACCCGATGCTCCAGATCGGATCGGTTTCGGGATGCTCGCTTCCATAGATCCCACCGGGACCGGTGACTTCGGTGAACTGGTTGCGCCGGACAACGGTCCAGTTGCTGCCGTCCCATTGGGCCAGGCATCCCGAAGGAATGTCCGGCTGACGCCGGGCCAGGGAGGAGTGTTCCCCATTGTTGGCGTAGACCAATCGACCCTGCCCGCTGTAGAGCCCCTTGCCATGATAGCCGGGCAGTAAGTCGTTCGCGACGTTTCCGATCCGGTTCCCGTCCGGGTAGAGTTCCTTGACCTCGAGTGTACGGACATCCACCTCGTAGAAGCCCTCTTCCATTGTCGCGTAGTAAATCTTGCCGGCCGGGTCCGTTAGATGGCGTGCATTACCCGTCGGGCGTCCTGGCATGACCTTCAGCGAGATGGCCCGCACGTTTCGGTGCCGATCGATGGCATAGGGTCCGATGAAAAGCTGTTGCGATTCACGATGGATCATCCGGTTGGCGGGTGTACCGCCCACGCTCTCGGGTCGGGCTGTGATGTTCAAGGCTTCGTCGATTTCATAGAGTTGGTCGTCGGAGCCGTTAGGCATGTGTGGGGAATAGGTTACGACCCAGAGTCGCTGTGCCCAGGGCACGATCGCGCCGGTGCCGCATTCTCCCTGACTATTAGAATATGCCAGATGGGGATACACGCCCGACCATTCGCGCGGCGGCTCGGAGCCTTTGCTGAGCGCCACCCCAAGAAACATAACGGCGCCTGCCAACGCCAGTCCCCACCGGCGGCGAGCGATCGGTATGAAAGGGGCGCCGCGGAGCGCACACAGGAGGAGGGGGCGAGGTTTCGGGATGAATCTCACTTGCATTCTCCTTTTTCAATCTGGGGGCACGGACTCGCCAAGCGAGCTATGCTATCAATGGCATATGTTAGCGTGGGCGGCCTCGGCTCACAAGCTTTGTTGTGTCCTTGGCGAGGGCGGGGGCGTGTTTCTTGCGTCGGTGACGGGGACGCGGAGGCCGGGTCTCAGGGAAGGGGTGTGGCTGGCGGCGCAGATTGGGGAGGTGCGGCAGACGCTATGCGCCGGCGTGCAGCAGGTACAGGATGATAGCCACTCCAAACAGCAAGACAGCACTGGTTATCACTACTTCTACTCGGTTGATCATCACACCCTCCAATCCAGAGAAGGATGACTGTGACACCATACGGTGCTACAGTCAACGTCGTGCCAAGATCCGGCGGAGGCCGGCCCAGTGTAGGACTGCCGTGGGGGGCATCCCTCATTTATGCGGTCCTACTCTACTACTAAAATATTCGTCACAAACTGGGGTCAGTCAATTGGGGGAAATACGTAATTTCTCTCGAAAGCGCCGCCGGGCGGCGCAGGAGGATTCCGGCGTCGGCGTGCCGGGAAGCGCGCGTGGATTACCAGTGGCCAGGTTCTTATCGGCCGGGTCCGGATTGTGGCTGTTGGGAGGGTTCAATCCCAGGCGGAACAGACGTTTGAGACGGACCAGCTCTCGTCGATCCACAGGCCCAGGACGCGGATGCCCGGGCATTGGGCGGCGACGAATCGGACGGACAGGTCCAACTGCTCTCTCTGCCTTTCTTCCGGGACCGGGTTGCCCGCGCAGTCGTAGTGGGCCACGATCGCCACACACTTGGAACCATGCTTGTCGGTCGATATCCGAACGCGGGCCAGGATGGATTCGGTCAGGGCCGAGTCCGGCTCATCGCCCAGGATGCGCACCGGGCCGGCCTCGGTGATCGTGTCCACGTAGTCGACCTCGAACTGTTCTCTCATATAAGCGTTGGCGGGCAATTGCGTCCGCCCATCCATGCAGTTGATCACCGTGCCAAACGACATTAACTTATCCCTCTGTTCAGATTCCGATGTCCCCCAGGGTCGTTCCATCCCCAGAATACGGCGTGAAGGGACGAAAGCCAACCACAAAGTCCACATGGATGCGGGCAAAGTGGCGAGAAGGAGAGCCCCCCGCGCCGAGCAGGGGGCTCAAGGCAAGAGTCTGTCCTGGACTGAACAGACCGAGGTTCTTACGCGTGGGCGCCGGCGGGGTGGTGGTGCATGTGGATATCCCAGCGCCGCAGGATGGCTGGCAGTGAGACGAGATCGTACAAAGCGGCTATGCCCACCAATCCGTAGATGATGCGACTGAGCATACTCATGGGGCCGAACAACATGGCCACGAGGTCAATTTCGAACAGGCCGACGAATCCCCAGTTCACGGCCCCGATCAATAGCAACGAATAGGCTACGACGTCGATCGATTTGCATGCGGAGCTTTTCATCGTATTTCCTTTCGACATGTTTGGGTCATCCGTGCTTGTTCCATTCCGCGCCTTTGTACGCGTCGTGCGCAGGCAGGTTCGCGGGCGCGGAAGATTTATTGGACTAGAGTGGCCTTGCCGTGGGCCGGGGCGTTTTCGCTTGCCCCAAGTGCGGCTCAGCGCGGTCGGACGGGGGTCTGCTTCCAGGTCTGATGGTTCAGTTCGGTCACGGCGTTGGGATTATAGTCCTCTTGATTGGTATAGATCATGTTCCCCTCGGCCGTGGTCCACCGGCGTTTGTATTCGCTGGTGTCCTGTTCGGTCCGGCCCGTGAACGGGTTGACGTACTCCTCCTGGCCGGTCAGCATGAGGTAGTTTTCCTGCTGGATGTTCGTGTTGGTCCTCGTGCGACTGGCGTAGATCTGCTGGTCGATGCTCTGGATCGCCTTCATGGTCTCCCCGACCGTCTTGCCACGTTGGCCGGCGGCGCGCACCGCGGCTGCCACCCATTGGGGATTGAATTGCACCGATTGTCGGATGATGTCGAGGATCGGTTTCCAGTCCTGGGCCTCGGCGATCGGGGCGCGCATGTTCAGGGTATAGAGATTGCTCCACATCGCCGCCGCGGCGCGGATATCCACGAGGCAGGTGACCAGGGCCTCGCGATAGCGCCGCCCGCCTTCGGTGTATTCGAGGACCAGGCCGCCGGCCTCGAAACGCAGGGGGGGACCGCCCATCATCCGCATCTGATCGCTTACGGGTTTGTAGAGTCCTTCGAAGATCTGGGCCAGTTCGGGGATCCGTTCGATCTGGACGGTATTGACGTCTGAGGCCCTCGGGTGCTGCTTCCTGAACATGAGTTGCAGGAACCGCCCAAAGTCCGGCATGGGCCGCACTTCCATGCCCTGATACCGTGACCCGACCGGGAACATGTTGGCCGCCATCGCCATCTGGGGATTCCGACTCATGTCGGCGTAGTTCCAGGTGGGCAGCCAACGAAGCGAGACGGTGCCCTGGGCGTCACTTTTCAGGAGCAGATCGCACTTGCCTTCGATCGAGTTGCCCGGACCGCCCGCCTGCGTCGGGTCGACGTGGAACATGCCTCCTTCAAAGGTCCAGCCGGCCGGCAAGAGAAAGGAAAAGGCCTTCTCTTTCGGCTCCCATTTCCGCTCGAAGCGCACCGTGGCAGGCGCCCCCACGCCCATCGTCAAGCCGCCAAACAGCACAACCAACAACAGCGCCAATCGATCCGCACTTCTCATGGTTCTCTACCTCCTTAAGGCCATCGATCCGATGGTTCGTCTCAGGTCTGGGGCCATTATGAAGCCGATAGTCGCCTTTGGCAACATTCTACCAGGTCCAAATTGTCTCTCGGTACGGTGCGTTGTCCGTCGTCGCTTCGAAAACGAGGTCCTCCCGCATCTGGGCGGCGGTCATCGTTCCCTTGAACTTGCACAGTATCATGCGTTTGTCGGGCAGACCTTCCATACGCCAAAATGCTTCCTCTTCGGTCTGGACGAAGAGCTTGTCTGTCACCCTATGTGAGTCCACCTGTCCGGCGTGACGAAACACCAGTCGCGCGCGACATAGTCACCAAAAGCGGCCGTGTCTTCTTCGCCGAAGGCGAATTCGTTTTCCTTGAGCCATTCCATCACGGGCTCGGCCTTGTCTCCTCGAATCACCTTCACATCATAGATACCCACCTGCTCGGCCTTGACCACTTCAACGCCACCGGAAAGGCCTGCTCTTCCCAAGCTGGGCATGGTAAAGAGCACGAGCAGGAAGCCGAGCAGTGTCATCGTGCACCCAATTGAACCGCGACGCTCCCAGTTCGCTCTAGAGAGCCTTTTCATCCTGACCAGCGGATATTGCACCAGGCACAGCAACAGGAGGACAACGCCTGCAAGGAAGATGACTGGAGGGACGAAGCGGAGGAAGGTCGACACGCGTCGCGCATGCGGCCGAGCGAGGCGGGACGCGTTTGAGAAGAACAATGAAGTCGCTCCCGCGTGGCCGGCGTTCAATTCAGGTATATTGGGGACGGGCACAATCCAGCCCAGAGCCTCGACCAAGGTCGGGGTACCCAGGGCGTATTTGCTCTGAACGACCAGGGTCTCACTGCCCTCATCGAAGAGCAGGAAGGCCCGTTGGTAGGGGATGTCGGGCGGGACCTCCTCACGCACCCAGAAGAATTTTCCGTCGGCGCGGACCTGAGCCGTTACGAGTCCCACCAGGACCAGTACGAAGACGCTCGTGCATTTCATCCGCATCTCTGATCTCGCTACACATATCCACCGCACACTCTTGCTCGTTACTATCGTCTTCTTTTCAGTATAACGATCACTCTCTGTAAGCGCCAGTCTCTTACGTCGGACACAGCGCCGACCTTCAACGTGCCTTCGGTAGGGCGAGCATCCCCGCTCGCCCCTTCCCGGACTGGCCGACTGGCCGGAGACATCGTGCCGTCACGCGAGATCAGAAAGGCGAGCGGGGACGCTCGCCCTACCTTTCACACCATGCCAGTCCCGTCGCCCTGAATTCACTTTCCTCCGACGGAGTGTGTGGCTATCATAGAGGTGACAGAAACGGCGCCGGGCATGGAGAAGAGAGGAGTATCGAATGCCGGAGGAAGCGGTTGATAAATCGGCCCAGACGGCGCACACCCCGTTCGATCCCACAGCCCCACGCAGTTCTCAGTGCGACGATCCAGAGGCGATTGAGGCGGCCCACTTCTGGCCGAATCACCCAGTCTCAAGGACGTAGCGTGTCGAACCTACTCAAGCGCAAGAATGCGACTTCCACATCGTGGCTACAGTGACACCTATGGCCATCGATACACGGAGGGGCACGAGTACTATGACCCTTGGATGGGGAGGTTCCCAAATGGTACAAGCGTGCGATCCGAGGTCCAGGCAGACGCTACGAGATTAACTGGCGCGACGGCATGTACCGGGGCGAGCTAATCGTCGACGACGAACGGTACGTGGTTTACGTTCACGTGGCCCGCTTCTGAAAGGGGCCGGAATGTGCCTCCACGTTTGTATTGCGCATCGGATTGAATGAGACGCCGGTTGAACTCGGCGCGGCGATCACCGATGCGCGGGGGGCTGATAGTCGATGGCCGATTGGATGGCGGCGATCAAGATGGGTGCCTGGGTGACGCCGAGGAAGCGTTCGAAGATTTCTCCCTCTCGGAAGACGATAAGGGTGGGGATGGCGGTGACGCCGTATGATTGTGCGACGCTTCGCGCCTGATCGATATCCAGCTTGGCGACCTGGGCCTTGCCCCGGACCTGCTCGGCTACGTCGTCCAGGATGGGGGCTTGCGTGCGGCAATGCGAGCACCATGTCGCATAGAAGTCCACGAGGACCACGCCCTGGGCGATGGTGGCGTCAAAGTTTCTTTCATACAGTTCGACGACCGCAGCCGGGCAGGCAGGAACCTCCTGCAGTTCCCATGCCAAACGCGGATAGTTGGGCTCCGAGATAGACCAGATATCCTCGGTGCCATTGACCGCCTCGCAGACGAAGTCCCATCCGGCGTTGAGGAAGGTGTCGGCTGTCTGCATCTGGGCGGTCGTGAGGTCCAAACCGTCGCCATCCAGCGAGAAATCGGAGATCTCCACATCCCAGAAGCAGTCGATAACGTCGCCCATGTTGCGTCCTGTTAGGCCTCCGATACCCTCCGGCTCAGTCTGGTTGGCGGGATCAGAATTGTTGTCGATTACGCTGGCGCTGTAACTGTGAGTCACCATCGCGTTCGGATCGTTGTCGCCGACGAGACCCCCGACATAGACCGACCCGCAGATAGCGGCGGTGCTGTAGCAGTTCGCCACAAGGCTCCTGTTGCGACCGACCAGCCCACCGACCCCTTTCACCGCCGTGATGTCGGCGGAACTGCAACTGTTCTCTATACTCCCGCTGTTGACCCCGACAAGACCGCCGACGACCCAGGTGCCGGCGACCGCGCCGGTGCTGTGACAGGCATCCACATCTCCTTCATCATTGTATCCGGCCAGGCCGCCAATACAGTCGGAGCCCAGTATGTTGACGTCCACGACACCGAGCCCCGTGACGTCGCCCGACAGCCACCCGAACAGACCCAGATGGCTTTCGCCCGTGATCTCTAGACGCGAGATGGTGTGGTCGTTGCCGTCAAAAACGCCTGCGAAAGGTTCGCCCTGAAAGCCGTCGTCTTCGACACTGGTATCCGGCGCGATGACGGCTCCGTCGAAGACCTTGCGGCCGGGCAGGTTGGGGTCGAGGTCGATATCGGCGGTCAGGATGAAATGCTTGTCGTAGTCGTCGGGCGTTCCGCCCAGGGCGATCAGATCGGCGGCGGTGGCGATCTGGTAGGGGTCGTCGTCGGTGCCGCTGCCCCCGGCGTATTTGCAGGGCGCCGTTTCCCATTGCCAGGCGTTCATGCCCCCGGTCATGTCGTAGATTGTGGAGAAGCCCTGGGAATCCAGGAAGTTGGCGGCCTGGTTGCTGCGACCTCCACTGCGGCAGACCACCAGGATGGGGCTGTCCATGGGCAGTTCCTCAAAACGAGCCTGCAGTACCCCGGAGTTCAACGGGTAGTTCTGTGCCCCTGGAATGTGTCCTCTGGCATCGCAGTATTCGGAGGGCTCCCTGACGTCGACGACAATGAGCCCGTCCACCGAATCGATGAGGTCGTGCGCTTGCTCTGGTGTAACATCGGTATGGGCCCAGGCGCAGGGACAGGCCACAATCAGACATACGCCGGCCAGGAATAGTGCGATTCTGAGACTTATCATAACCGTTTTTCCTCCGAAGACAGATGAGGCTGCCGGAAGCGCATCGTCGATGGCAGACGTCGTGCTCCCGCCCAACACTTCATTGTAGGGTTTTCGAGCCACCAATTCAATCTCGGGAAACGCGTATTTCTTCAAACGCACGGGCTATCGTCCATATTGAGTGTCTTCGGCCTTCGATCGGCTCCGGTTATCGCATCCTTATATATCTGCAAAAAATACGTATTTTCCACAATTGACGAGACGGGGGCGCATCGGGTATTTGGACGGTCATCATCATGGCGAACTACCTTGAGCAACAGCGTGGCTCGTGAGCCGCATCTTCTGCTAGAGCACACCTACTGCACGTGTCGCGCCGATCCCGGAGCGGGGTGAGGCGTCATTTCTGTACGGTCAAGAGGGTTGATGCCGCCTGCACGGCGGGGGGTGAGGTGTGCCTGCAGACTGCCAACGGCGAAGGGACCACGGTCCCCCGATAGAACAATTTTATGTAAGGAGGTGACTCATGAAAAAGCACGTGTTTTTATTGTTGTTGGTGCTCGGGTTCAGCAGCACCGCGTGGGGTTACTGTTACGTCAACGTGAACGTCGATCCGGTGGTCTGCGGCGATCCTGTTAATGCCCAGGTGACGCTTTGCTGCAGCGGGCAGTGTGAGTTTGAAGACGTACAGATATGCCGCTGGGGCAATGTGATCTACGCCAATGTTTATCTGGACTGCACGTGTATGAACGGCTGTTCGCAGCCCCCGGTTCCGGATATCGAGGTTCTGGATGAGGCCTGCTGCGGGCTATACGTCGTAGTCGTTCGGGTCTGGTGTACGTATGAGTGCTGGCCGTATTGCATGTTCGGTCGGCCGATGATCTGCGGCATGGGCTCGACGGCCTTTAGGGTCTGTTGCGATGACGGTTGCTGCTGCTTCCCATGCCTGCCATGCTGCCCATCGCCGGGCAGTAATAGTGTCGTGTTTCTTCGCTAGAACGAGGTCTGTCAATCCGAGTGTGGGCGATGCGGGGCGCGTCGCTTTGACAACGGTAACTGACGTCCTTGTCCAGCCGGTTTGAGCCGGCGGCAAGGCCCCCTGAGGAGGTGGTTCCTTCCCCGACCGAGGAGGGTGACTTTTTTCGTCAGGTATCGTATGAGCCAGGCACCTCGTTGGCATGTGTCTGCCGGCTCTGGCCCCGAGGCTCGAGCGACGGGCTTCAACGGAAGGTATAGGCCAGTTTCACGAAGAGGCTGTGATTGGTCTCGGGTTCGTCCTCTTCACGCAGGCCGTTGTAGACCAGATAGAGGTGGGCGTCCTTGACGAATTCCCAGCCGTAGATGACGCTGATGTTGTGGACGTCCGTGCTGCGCTGTTGTAATGAACTCTTGATCCACATCAAATCGCTGAAAAAGTAGTCGAACACCAGTCGGTTAAGCCAGATGGTGTCCTCATCGCCGTCGGGTTCTTCCTCGATGCGCACGACATACTCATAGCGTATGGGCCAGCGCTCCAGGGGCTTGAAGTGTTTGCCGAAGCCCAATTCATCGTAATCGCTCTCTTCAAAGGTTCCGAAGGACCACTCGATTTGCATGGAGCGCCAATAGTCTGATTCCCAGAGTTCCAGTTCGAGATTGGTGCGGCGGTTGTCGTAGGGGTCGTGGAAGTCGTCGCTGTGACCGATGTTGAAACCCACATCGTTTTGCAGGGTCACGCCCGTTCTCGCAGAGTAGTCGCGCAGCGCCGTGTTGTGATCGCCATCTTCGTAGTATTCAGTCCCGAAATAGGCGAAGAAACTCTTGTACCACGCTTCGGAGGAACGGATGTTGTAGATCGAGCGAAATGACGGCCCGAAAATATCCTGCCTGGGGATGAAACCGAGTATGGGATTGAAATCCTCGGTAATACCGCGATAGCCGACGCCGATTTCCCAGGGGTAGCGCTCGTAGGTAATGGAGCCGTAGCCATAGTAGTCGTCGCGGTCCTTGGTGGTTTCTCCGGCGCTGTCCTCCAACTGCTCGTCCATGCCGGCCAGTTGATAGCGGAACCGCCAGTCGTCGTTAAGATAGAATCGTCCGTCCTGGCCAACCACCTGGGAGTGGCCCTCTTTGAACGCCGAGTCACTGGCGTGCAGACCGATACTGGATTTTTCCCCCACGTTCCGGAGGACGCGAAAAACCGAGGAATTGCCATAGTAGGAATCGTCGTGGACGACGTCGCCATAGACGTTGATGAAGGCGAATTTGTTGTCTTTCCAGTCCCCGCTGACCCGGGCGCCGGCGTCGATGTCCGTGAAGCGTCGGCTGTAGTAGAGCCGATCGCTGCCGCCTTGGAACAGATCTTCACCCTCTCGGAAGAAGAGTCGTTTCTCGGGAAGGAACCGTTCGGTGTCGCGCAATTCGATGGTGTCGGCGTCGGCCTCCACCTGGGCGAAGTCCGGATTGACCGTCCAGGAGGAGGTAATCGAGGGCGTCAGGCGGAAGCTGACATCGCCTCCGGTTTCCATTTCCGTTTCCGTATGCCCGTTGAAATCGGTGCGCGAGGTGACGTAGGGTGTGACCTCCAGATTGCGATCGAATTCACTGTCGGCCAGGTCGAGCCCGGTGAGGTGTCCGAAGTGACGCGGTTTGAAGTAATCGGTCTGATTGTAGCTCCAGAAACTGCTGACGTCGGTGCGGACCAGGTTCCGGGTAAAGTTCAGCCCCCAGGTTTGCCCGTCGGTTTGCTGGAGATTCAGGATGCTCAGGGGAATGCTCATCTCGAAGACCCAGCGATCTTCAAGGATCTTGGCGGCCAGGTCCCACTCGGCCGACCAACTCGTGCTGAACGAGCCGCTCGGGCCCTCGGAGGCGTCCACCCGCGTCCCCAGAGGATTGGAGAAAAAGGCGTACTTGGAATTGTGGGTGTGGGCGGGATCGAGATGGATTTCCACCCAATCATCGCCGCGAAAGAACCGGTCTTCGCGCAGTTCGGTGGCGTGGATCTGGTCGATGCGATCGTCCAGACACTCGACAGCGATGTAGAGGTGTGTGCGGGTATACGCCACGCGGATGGTGGTCTGCTGGTCCGCTGGTTGGCAGGACCGGGTATCGGTGAAGCCTGTCCCCACCAGCGTTTCCTGCCAGAACGGTTCATCCAAGACCCCGTCAACGACGAGAGGGCTGTCGACTTTCAAGGCGCGCAGGGCGGGAACCGTCGCGTTCGGGTCATCGTGGGCGAGGCAGCGGCCCTGCATTCCCAGAAATAGAACGGCCGAGAGTGTGGGTATACAGAGACGTAGCCATGATTCCCCTGATGCCATGCAGACCTTTCATTGCGACGGACGCCTGTAATCCGCCTCGACCCATACAACGGCAAAAGAAGCAGGAGGGATTCGGACCCCCGTGACCTTTCGGTTCAGTGGCTTTCAAGACCACCGTGTCAAATCCACAAATGCCGAAAAAAAAGGTACTTACTGATTCTCAGAAAGCACCCTCACAAAGATACCTTGAAAACGGCCAGAATCAAGCCATTTCCTTTTTGTACCAATAGGTAGTGTCCAGGAAAGTTGCCGGACGCGGGAATTCGGGCTTGTGACCCGCCCTGGGCGTCAACTTCGCTTGCCATTTCCGCGCGGCGCCTGTCCCCGACCTTGATCGGGGCGGTGTCAGAACCGGCTTGGGGGCTGCCCGCCGATGGGATGACCGAATTCGAGGTCGTCGATGTAGATCAGGCCGGAACCGCCCAGGGCGGGATTGTCCCGGTCGCCGACGCCCAGGTATATCTTCTTGACCCCGGACAATCTGACGTCACCGAATGCAGAATACGGAATCATCCACTCCCGCCAGGCGGTGGAGGTGACAACGGTCGGATCGGGATGAGTCACCGCCGCGACACGTCCGCCTGTATCCTCGACGGCAATATAGAGAGCGCCGGGATCGTTGTCTGCACGCCCGCGCACGAAGAGTCGCAGCGTGTCGGCTCCGTGGCCTTGCCAGTCCTGCTCGAACGCCAGATTCCGCACGGTCTCCGAATAGAACGGGGCCTCGGCGTTATGGTAGGCAAAGGGCATCGACTGGCCCCCACCGTGGACAATGATCTTCTCGGCGAAGGGGGCGTCCATATGGCCGACCACCGAGCCGGTGCCGTTGTCGTAACCATCCCTCCATATCTGGTAGATACGCTGGCCTGAATCGTCGGTGTAGAGCTCAAAACCATCGACGACCGCGTATTCGCTGGTGGTAAAGGTCCAGATCTGCCCCGCCCATGAACTGGGGTTCTTGGTCTCGTTGCGTTCATCGATCCGCCAGTAGTAGGGTGTCCCGAAGTCCAGCGACTTGAGAACATACCGGTTCACAGTCACTGAGTCCAGCAGCGCCACGCCGGTGGCCACCATCGGGGCGCTGTTGCTGAGGTGGACGTCGTGCAGAACCGCCTCACGGCCGGCGCTCCAGTTCAGCGTCAAGTTCACATCGACACCTGATTCTCCGTCGGCCGGTTCGGGGTTGCGCGCTTGGGTGGGAATATGGAGGAAGCGGACTTCGCTAAGACCATATTGGGCCGCCGTGCCCCAGTTGGCCTGGACGGTCAGTCTGATGTATCTGGCCGCCACACCGCCCAAGCCAACAGCCGTATTGGCGGCATAGTCCGGTGTCCCCGTCCCCCGAGCCAATTCGACATTCCTCAGGGTGCTCCAGGTGGCGCCGTCGGTGGAGTACTCGACAGTCACATCCTTGAGTCCGGAACCAAGGCCCAACTCGGTCTCGGCGTTATAGTTCCAGATGAGCATCTCGTGCAACTTGCAGACTGCATCGAAACCGTATTGGAGCCAGACCGGTTCATCTCCGTTCGGGACTCCGAGCCACATGTCGGCAGCCGAGGTGGAATGCTTGTCGTCGGCGCTGAGTCCGGAGCCATTGACGGTATTGTTCGGCCCGGCGCCGTCATCCGAAACGGCGTTGCTGGTCGCTACGACGTTTTCAATCGCAGGGGCAACCGGCTCGACCGTGAAGCTCCAGACGTTGCCCTTGTAGATGGTGTTGTCAAAGGTCGCATTGACTTCGTCGATTCGCCAATAGTAGGTCTGGCCGAATTCCAGGGGGCTGGTGGGAGCATACCTCGTCGGGGCGGTCCCCCGCAGGGCAAGCACGCCTCTGGGACTATTTCGACTGGCGTTATTGACATCCGCCGCGACCGTGCCCAGGTACACGTCGTGCGTCTTGGCGAACGGGCCGGCCGCCCAGTGCAGGGTCACATCCCGTGGCACGTTTATCGCTCCGTTTGCCGGCTGCGGCGCCGAACTGCAGCCCACGTTGGCCCGCATGATCTGCCAGATGTCCACCTGGGTGACGGCGCGACTGTATATTCGCATTTCGTCAATGCGGCCGTCCCAGCCGCAGTCCGAACAGCCGTTGCGGGAGCCGATCAGAATGGGCAACGCGTTGTCACTTAACAGGTTGTTCGGGATATCCGTGGTGTTGCTGGCCCGCAACTGACCATCGACATAGATTTCAATGGCCGCTCCCGGTCGGTAGAGGACGGCGAGGTGCACCCAGCGATCTGTCGGCAAGGATTGTGTGTCGCCGACACTGACGGCCTCCGAAGGACCGCCGGCTACCTGGAACGTCACCGCATTCGCCACGCCGTCGACATTGGCCTCGACGCCGAGATCCCACACTCTGCTTTCGTCATCGGCCTGCCGGGTGATGATGCGACCGTTGTTCTGATTGGACCCATTGAGGAAGACCCAGGCGGTCAATGTCATCGCCCCGGTGATCTGCAACTCGGCTGGGTCGCCGAGATCGACGTAGGCGTCCGCCTCTCCCGGAAAGAGCAGGGCCGCACTGGGCATGCCGTACCGATCGGGCGTCGATCTCACGTTACCGACGATTGTCCCGTTGTTGCCACTCGTACTGGCGTCGGTCGCGTCCCCATCCAGCGGCCAATACCCCGCCAATCCCGCCTTTACATCGGCGTGGGTCGACATGGGCTGCAAGGCAACCACACCGAACGCCAGAAACACAAAGGAAAACATCTTCTTAGACATGTCCACACCTCCATACGAATGTATCGACCGAATGAGCAGGCCTCTCACTGCAGATATGACGGAATCGGAGGCCATTCTCGAGGATAGCAGCAGTCCGCATACGCGCCCCTTGTCTTGCGATTTTACGACGACACGGGCCCAAGAACAGGCCCCTCCAACCTATTCTTTTGTACCAAATGAGTGCCCTGGACACAACAGAATCTTGCGTGTCCTCGGGAGACCTTCTGTGCTGGACCGCGTGAGACGAGTTTTTGCCGTTGATTTGGATAGGAGGGCGTCTCAGGCACATCCAGGCCTTGCGATGGCCAAGGATGACGCAACGGAGCAGGAGGGATTCGAACCCCCGGTACCTTTCGGTACAGTGGTTTTCAAGACCACCGAGGCAAATCCACAAATGCCTGAAGCAAAGGGACTTACCGATTCCCAGGAAGCTCCCTTACAAACCAGCTTACAAAGACATCCTCAAAATGACCCGAATCAGCCCCTTTCTCTGCCCCCAGACTTGGCTGAAATCGTGGCGGTATGGCCGAAGCTGCCCGAGCATATCAAGGCGGCTGTCACGGCGCTGGTGCAGACACATGTTAGCAAGTACGGACTTATATGGTGAGCATGAGCACACGAGCGATCATCATGCAGACACGGCAGGTGGTCTATGATGAAATCCATGTTGAGTTCGAGGCGATGGGCAGGGACGGCCGGTACAGCCGACGGCAGAAAGACTACGCCCTCAAGCTTATCGACGAATACGGTGTGCGAGCGACCGCGCGGATTATTCGGATTCCGCGCCGGACGTTGCAGCGGTGGTGCCGGGAGCAAGGCAAACACGTTCGGCGGTGTCCGGAGTGGGTCTATTCGTGGGCGGCCAAGCGGCGGAAGCGACGTGAGGCTTGGGAACAGTTGCGGAGTTTTTCGACACCGTAACGCGCGCCCGCACACGCATAAGTGGCGACAACAGTCTTTTCGCCCCGTCCATTGGGTCCCATCGGCGGTGTGTAAGCCGGATAGGGGGGTCGGTCTGCGGATGGGCGGGGGTGGTGGACCCTTTCTAAAGCCTACCTGTCTGCCCCACTGGAGTCGATGGGCAGGGGGAGCCCCCCGTACCCCGTATGGGACCCGCAGTACCGTTTGGGCCGCTCTTCAAGCGGACTTGGAGTCCCACCGCCGACAGAGAGCGGTTTTTTATATGGAATGGGTCCCATCTGGCCGTTTCAGGAGAGGGGGGGGCGATTGACGTGGGTAGCTGAGGCATTTTGCCGAGGCAAGAACCAGTGGGTTGATCCATCCACGAATCATTCATAAAGGCCTCACAAATAAGTAGTTTCCCGTATAGACTTGGGATACGTATTCCTGTTAAGATGTAGGTGTATCGTTCCTCCGGGAGCGAGCAGGAGTGAGTGAAGAGATAAACGCTGGCAGATCTTGAAAGCACTGTTTTCCTCTGAGCGACCTTCGCCAGGACGGGAGATGTGCGATTAGGGATAGGTCACGCCGCTCGATTCCGAGAGGGGAGTCAACTGCGGATGAGTATCTGGAAGCTGTTGCGGAGCAAGAAGAGAGAGGTGAGGAGGGCTCCGCAAGAAGTCCGTCCTAGCCTCGAACAGCTCGAACCCCGGCTTCTGCTCAGCGCTGACTTCGCAGGAATCGAGCCGATCCTTGCCCCGGATGCACCTTCCAGCGAGCACGCCATATACATCGATCTGGAAGAGGGGCAGGCAGATACACTGAAAAGCCTGCCGACCATCACGGTCGATCCGGATCAGTCCCTCCAGGCTGAAGAAGTGATCGCTTTCTCACAGACCGAAGCTGCTTGTTCTGGTCAGGAAGAGTCACTCGCAGGGGAGGCTCAGCCTGTCGAGGTTACTGGTCCGCTTGGCACAGACGCCGGAATGGAGGAAGCGATCTCTGGCTCCTCGTTGGGCCAGATGACCTGTGTAGCACAGGCGGAGTGCCCTGATTGCGCCACTATTTCGCAAGAAGAAACTGCTGGTCCCGTTGTTGCCGATCAGCAGGAAGTCATACCGACTTCGGAGTCGCCTTCGATCGAGATTCGTGGGCCTCCGCAAGGGGGATCGGATTCCTTAAATTCTGAATCAGAAGTACTTTACAGCGATAATCAACAATCAGCTATTCTGGCTGGCTGTGAATGTGTATCCACTCTGGAAGGGGCTGTTGCGCCCGTTTTGCCGGGTCTGGTACTGGTCGATCCGGACATCTCTAACTGGCAAGGCCAAGTTATCTACCTTGATTTCGACGGCGCCGAGGATGTCACCTACAACGGCCCGGTCACGATCGGCCCCTTCGACGTTCCGGCCTTCCAAGCTCCCGGCGAACTGGCCGGACAAGAACAGACAATCATCGATCAAGTCCTGGCGAATCTGCAGGATATCTTCGCCGGCTCCGGCGTCATTTTTACCACCGAACAGCCCACAGGCGGAACGAAATACTCCACCATCTACATCGGCGGCGACGATTCCCCCTTCGCCCAATACGGCGAGTTCTTGGGATTGGCTGAGCGGGTAGATGTGGGGAATGAGGCTCTAAGCGATAGTGGTTTTGTGTTCAGCGAACATTTTACTGCCTGCCGTGCAGAAATGAGCGTGCTCACAGATTGCCTAGAAGACTTGATTGTCCATGAGACTGCTCATCTTGTGGGTTATGAGCATGATGAGGGTGCCCTCGCGGCCGTTCGAAGAAATCCGCTCGCACCTTTTGCAGCCATCACGTACATTGACGACGACTACACGTCATCCACGCCTGGCTGGGGACAAGACCATTTTGCCAAAATCCAGGACGGTATTGATGGAGCAATAGACGGCCACGTAGTCATTGTGGCCGATGGCACTTACCATGAGAATATTGATTTCGCGGGAAAGGACATAGTCGTGCGAAGCGAGGGGGGACCTAGCTCGACAATCATCGATGGGGGGCAAATATTCAATGTCGTAAGATTCACAGGGGGAGAGTCTCGTGCAACAGTATTGGATGGCTTCACATTAACAAATGGTCGCGCTCCATATCATCACACGGGCCACAGTGGCGGTGAACAGGGAGGGGGGATTCTTATCGACGACTCCTCGCCGACAATTCAAAACTGTGTAATAGGTAATAACCAAGCTGCTATTGCAGGGGGCGGCATGATGATAGGCAATTCATCTGCTCCTCTAATTGAGAATACCGTGTTCTGGTATAACGTCGCGGGTGCCTCTTCGGGAGCTGTATATGCGGATGGTCCGGCCTGTGCACCTATTTTCAGCAACTGCCTATTTGTTGGGAATGATTCAAGCGGGCAGGCAGGCGTGATGCAGGCAAATGGCGGGGCGTTAATAACGGTGCTTAATTCAACTATGTCTGACAATGCCGCTGTAAGTGGACCTGCTGCTATTTTCACACATGGTTCTTGGGAGGGATTTGCCCAGGTTCAAATGACTGACACAATAGTGTCTAGTAACCGGTCGAGCGATGTTATACAGCTGCAGGGTGATATCGTTGCAACATACTCCTTAATCGAGGGTAGTTGGCCGGGCTACGGAAATATCAGTACTGATCCGAATTTTCAGACCGGTCCCTTAGGTAGTTATTATCTGTCTTTGAGTAGTCCGTGTATTGACGCTGGCAGTGGCCCAGCTTCATATTTCTATACCGCAGGAACGACACGGGTAGACCATATTCCCGATGCTGGAACTGTAGACATGGGTTACCACTACAGTTGTGAGACCCTTTCTACGGCGGTCGATCCGGACCGTTTCGAGCCTAACGAGACACGCCAGACGGCGGCGGACCTGGGTTTGGTGAGCGGGAGGGTGGTGGATAGCGGTCTGACAATCCACGATGGCAGTGACCGTGACTGGTTCCGGTTCGAGACGGCGGCGTCCTCGACAGATGCGTACTACGTGGAGGTCTTGTTCAGTCATTCGGCGGGCGACCTGGATGCTCGCTTGTACAGCGCCGACGGGAGCATGCTGCATTCGGCTGCGACTACGACAGACAACGAGCGGTTGAGCCTGGCCGGCCTTGGGGCCGGAACGTACTACATAGAGGTGTTCGGTTGGGACGGGGCGACCAGCGCGTATGATCTGGTCATCGTGGCGCCGCCGGACGTCAGCGCGTCAGGCAGCGGGTTTGACTACGGTGAGGCGTTCGTCGCCGCTTTGGGTTTTGCTCCCATTGACATTGCGTTTGAGGCAGATCCCGCAGACGATACGCGATATATCATCGAGGGAACGGTCAGTCTGCCGAGTTTCCTTGGCTCGGCACAGGTGGGTATTGCCGAGGGCAGTTACGTGCAGGTTTCGCAGTCCGGCTGGCTGGCTGATGGAGCGGTGTTTATTGAAGACGTGACCTTCGCCAGTGTGTGGGGGATCGAGTCGGCGAGCGTCGATTTCCTGCTCGGACCCGATGCGACCGAGACCTACGTGCGTGGAGACGCCGCGATTAGAATTCCGGGCGGTGTGACGGCGGAAGGGTACGTCGAGTTCATCGATGGCCAACTCAACGCCGTGGGGCTTGGGGCCCATGAACTCCAAATGCCGATACCCAGTACGCCCGTATACCTTCAGGATATCGGTGGGACGCTGGACCATCTTCAGGACCCGGACCCGGTCACCTTCGGCGGCGAACTGGGCCTGACGGCCGGTCCCGAGTTCAACATCAGGCTGTTCGGGTACGAAGCCTTCTCCGCGCTGTCGCTTCTACGCGTGGACTTGGAGGGGACGGTGAACCGCGATCGGTTGGAGGGGAACGGCACCGTGACTGTGCTTGGCGGGCTTGTGGTGACGGATGGATACGCTGAGCTGAATTGGAGTCAGGGATACTTCGAAAGTGGTTTCAGTGTGGACGTGCTCTCGGGTCTGTTCACCGGCGATATGGACCTGTATATGGACACCTCGGCCAACTTCACGATTTCCGGCAGTGGCGCCGTGGGGATTCCAACCTTCATTCCGCTCATCGGTGGTATCGAACTGGCGTCGGGGAGCGGACGATTGGAGTTCACCAACAACGGGCTCTACGACGACGATTACATTGCAGTTTGGGGGCAAGTGCCTTGGTGGGTGCCTTACTGGGGAGGCGATCCGGTTGGCGTGCAACTCACTTTTGACGGCGACTGGTCGCCGCTTGGCGCCAAGGAGATCGAGGCGATCGCGCCGGTGACAGTGTTGGCATCGTCAGCCTTAACGGGATTCTCGACTCGATCGCTGTCGACGAGCGTGACACGCGGATTCCTCATTCCCGAGGGAACACCCCATCTACTGTTGTCCGGCGAATGGGAAAACGCATATCCAGATGTGTCCATCCGCCTGACCGCGCCGGACGGGACGGTATACGAGGATGAGGATTTTGCCGCTGCCGGGTTCATCGCATTGGTTCCCGAAATGACGGATGAGCAGCGCAGGACGGTGGCTTTGGATGCGCCGGCGGTCGGCGAGTGGCGGGTGGAGGTCGTCAGTGATGGCGACCTGGGCGAGGTGTCCGTAGGGGTGTTGGCGGGCACGACCACGCCCACGGTAGTGATCACCGATGTGTCCCACGATCCTGAGGCCGGTACGGTCTCGCTCCATTATGCCGCTCCCGGGGCCGATGATGGGGCGATGGTGGGACTGTTCTATACATCGTCGGGCGACGGAGCGGCCGGTATCCGTTTTGCCACGCTGGGCGTTCCGGGCGAAGGCGACGGTGTCTATGCGTGGGATATATCCGGCCTTCCGCCAGGCGATTATTACGTTTACGGCATCCTTGAGGGTCAGGGAGTTGTGCCGTCAGCGAGTGTGTATTCCGATCCATTTACAGTTGTGCCTGACAACGAAGCGCCTCTGACACAGGACAAGGCCTTCGAACTCAACGAGGGCGCCAACTATGTCGCTGCTCTGCCGGCCAGCGACGCGGATGGCGATGAACTGACGTTCGAGTTGGTGGACAATCCCGTGTACGGCGAGGTGGTGGTGAATGCGGACGGCACTTTTGCCTACACGGCATACCTTCAGCCGACAGCCGGCTTCGTGAGTGAAGACGCCTTTACGTTTATCGCCAACGATGGGCTGGCCGACAGCAATATCGGGACAATGACGGTGACGGTGAGCAACACGAACCGGGCGCCGGTCCTGGCCTCGATCGGGGATCGGTCGGTGACGGAGGGCGCGTCGCTGAGTTTCACGGTCTCGGCGACGGATATCGACGGGGATGCGATTGCGTACTCGGCGACGGGCCTGCCGACGGGGGCGACGTTCTCAGGGCAGACGTTTAGCTGGACACCTGGGTACGATCAGACGGGGCCGCATGATATCACCTTCATCGCCAGTGACGGCGAAGCACAGGACTCGGAGGTGGTGACGGTGACGGTGAGCAACGAGTTGGATTCGCCGGAGTATGAAGCGGAGGACGCAGTTCTGAACGAGTGTGTGGTTAGGGATACCTATCCCGGCTACACCGGCAGCGGGTTTGTGGATTTTCTACATTCGACAGACGACTATATTGAGTGGACGGTGAATGTGAGTAGCTCGGGGCAGTATGAGTTGGAGTTTTGCTATGCCTTGAGCAGTGGGGACCGGCCGCTGGAGATCAGCGTCAACGGGCAGATCGTAGAA
>Ga0208279_1000073_pt1 | contig 92510 bp, 91 predicted proteins | sample AntAceMetag02UKM_FD_184766 | JGI IMG/M metagenome (GOLD analysis project Ga0208279, IMG submission 184766) | Saline lake microbial communities from Ace Lake, Antarctica - Antarctic Ace Lake Metagenome 02UKM (SPAdes) (version 2) | ecosystem: Environmental > Aquatic > Non-marine Saline and... | reverse complement strand
TCAAGGAAAGGATAGCTATGTACATTGCCGGAACAATACAAAATATAGTAACTTTATGGCGTTCTATATTTTTTAGAAACTCTAAAGGTTGGAATCTTTCCATTAACACAAGAGTTGAAGCAAAATGAACCATTAGCAATATATATCCTAGGCCTCCTATATGAGAAAAAGGAACCCCGCCACACAAAAAGACATCATCTCCAAATACTCCTAAAAAATGATTAATTGTATTAGAAGGATTATCTAAATGTCTATATTCTAAACTCACTCCCTTAGGATGGCCAGTAGACCCAGAAGTATAAAATAAAGCTGCTAAATCATTTTCTTTATGTTCTAAGTTTGGTTGGTTAGAATCTTCTTCTTTTAGGATTGAATCAAAAAAAGAAGAATTTTCGTTATCTTCACTACAAACAATTATTTTATTTAAGCTGGGACAACTATCTTGAAGATTAGCTAAATCTAATTTAGGATGAGCAATTAAAATTTTTGACTGACTATGATTTATAAAATTAATTATCTCATTCTCAGTCAGCATAAAATCAAGAGGAACTACTGTAGCTCCTGCGCTAAATATGCCTAAAAAAGCAAAAATAGATTTAGGAGTATTCGGAAGGAATATGGCTATTTTATCATTACTAATTACACCAATTTTAAGAAAATAGTTAGCAAGTTTAAATGCTGCATCTCTAATTTCAGAAAAAGTAATCGCTTTACCTTTAAATGAAATGGCAACTTTTTGAGGACAGATTTTATTCTGTTTTGCAATTAATTCTCTTATATTCATGGTTTAAATATTAGTAAAATTTGAATAGTAAAATTTTACTATTTATAGCTATTTAGTCAAGGTTTTTATAGACAAATTGTTACTTTTTCCGCTTTAGGAAACTTAAAGCTTCAAGATGAGGAGTATGGGGGAAAAAATCAAAAGGCTCAATAAAGACAAGATTATATCCGTTTAGAAAACCTTCTAAATCTCTAAAAAGAGCATCAGGATTACAAGATGAGTAAATAATATTCTTAGGCTCTAGCCTTAAAATAGCTCTTATTATCTTAGCTGAAAGCCCGCAACGCGGAGGGTTTATAACCAAAAGGTCGGTACCCTTATAAAATGCGCCTTGAGTATTAAGAAATTTTCTAGAGTCAGCGGCAAAAAAAGAAATATTATCTATTTTATTAATCTTAGCATTTTGCCAAGCTATATCGACTATTGCTTGTTCTCTTTCTACACCCCAGACAAACTTTGCATCCCGAGCTAAAAACATTCCGATAGAACCTACTCCGCAAAAAAGGTCTAATACTTGATCAGTAGAAGAAAGTTTAGCATATTCTCTGATCTTCTTATAAAAATCTACTATAGCATAAGGATTAACCTGGAAAAAAGTATCAATCCCAATTCTAAAAGTTAAATCATCTAATCTCTCTTCGATAAAAGCTTGACCATATAAAAGTTCTTTTTTATCAAAAACTACTGCATCAGAAAACGAATCATTAATAATCTGATAAATAGACTTTATTGTAGCTTTTAATTTTAATTCAGTTAAAACTTTTACAAATTCCTGATTATCTAAAGTTTCACTACTGCTTGTAACCAAACCAATCATAATCTCTTTGGTAAATTTTGTTTCTCGGACAATTAGATAACGCAAGAACCCTTGATGAGAATACTTATCATGTACAGAATAATTTTTTATTTTAAGAAAATCTTTAATTGCTTTTATAATGTCTTTTAAGTCTGGAGAAAAAATTAAGCACTCTTCTATATCTACTACCTTTCGTCTTTCTACTTTACTATAAAGACCACAAACCATACCATCCTGATTGGCAAAACTAAATTCCATCTTATTGCGATAGTATCCAGGAGAGGAAGAATTAATCGGTTTTAACTCAGTATCAATTTTATAAAAATCAGCTAGATTTTTAATTTTACTTTCTTTAACAATAAGTTGTTCTTTATAGGGAATATCTTGAGACTTACACCCTCCACATTCTAAAAAATGTTTACAAACTTTCATTTTATAATTAGATCCTTTATTCGCTTTCGCGTTGAGCGATTAGAAGATTTAAGAAGATACTCTAAAGCTAAAACTACTGATAACTCTAAGTTTTTAGAAGTTTTTAAAATATCCACACTCAATACCTTTAGCAAACTATTCCCACCAATATCCTAATTCTTTTAATATTCTTGGCTTATCTTGCCAATTTTCTAAAACCTTAACCCAGATATCTAAAAAAACTTTTTTGTTGTAAATTTTCTCAATCTCTGGCCTTGAGCGACTTCCTACTTCCTTAAGTACCTCTCCAGCTTTGCCAATAACAATTCTCTTTTGAGAATTTCTCTTAACATAGATAACAGCTCTTATTGAAACTATTTTTTTCTTATTATTTATTTCTTCAATTTCAACTGCTACAGAGTGAGGCACTTCTCGTTTAAGTTGTAAAAATAACTTTTCTCTTATAATATCAGCAATTCGAAATTTAATTGGAAAATCAGTTAATTCCTTTGTATCATAATAAGGATGAGATTCTGGTAAATTATCTAAAAGAGTGTCTCTCAATTTATCAACATCTTTCCCGGTCTTAGCAGATAAAGGAATATAGTAAACTAAAGGGTTTCTCTTGCCTTTCACTCTTTCGGCCCATAAATCAATATAAAGATTAAAATACTTAATTCCTAGATCAATTTTATTTAAAACCATAATTGTTTTAATTTTTTGACCGGAAATAATACGCATCAACTCTTGTTCTTCTTCTCCCGGACGTCGAGACATATCAACAACATAAATAATTAAATCACAACCTTCTATAGCTCTTTTAGCAACTGTATTTAAATGTGCAGCCAATTTATCTTCAAATGAATGAATCCCAGGGGTATCAACAAACACAATTTGAGCATTCTCTAAATTTAGGATTCCTTTTATTTGATGACGTGTAGTCTGAGGTATTGGAGAGATAATGCTTACCTTGTTGTCTATTAAGGCATTAAGAAGCGTAGACTTGCCCGCATTAGGCCTACCGAGAATAGTAACAAAACCTGATTTAAAACCCTTTTTTAACATATCGTTTATTGTACCTTAATTCTAAAAAATGTGAACACTTCTATTTTTGAAAGTGACAAAAAAACTTTTCAGGCTATTTTACCCTTTTTAAAATTTTTTTTTCAAAGATAAACTCAAAAATTTTCCTGTTAAAGGATTATATCCATGGTAGGTAAGTAAAAAATAGGCTGTTGAAGCAAGAGAGCCAGTCCTACTCCCTCTAGGAGTTCTCCACCCATGTCCAGTATCAACAAAAGAACTAGAAGCATAAGGAAGACAAGGATCTTCTCTACCAGCACGAGAAGGAGAAGTTATAAGCATCTTCTGTAATTCATTAAAATAAAAAATCGCTTTTTCTTCATATTGCTTAGACTTTTTGGAATCTTTGTCTTTAAAATAATCAGCCATAACTTCAAAAGCTAAAATCATTTGTGCTGTCCATTCTCCAGATACTACCCCTCCTCGAGAAGCGTTACTAGTTTTGGAGAAATCAAAACCTCTTACCTTAACCTCTCCATTTTTTCTCTTAATATTCACTCCAATTTCACAATGCTTAACAGCAAATTCTAAAATTGACTCTGGGTTCATCTTTAAAGATAAAAGCTCTTTAGGACCAAAAGCAGTTACTGACCAAGCATAAGTATCAGTAGCAATGGTAGAATCACCTTTCCCTCTTTTTATTGGGGGAGTACCATAATTAGTATAAGTATAGCATGAGACCCATTTTTTTACACTATCAGCAGCATTTAAATATTTTTTCTCTCCACTAATCTCATAAAATAATTTAAAAAAAGCAAAAACATCTAAATTGTGTTCAGTAGAATACCAAGATACATCTGGACCTCCCTTTACTCCACCTTCCCCATCCATCATTGCTAAAAGAAAATTAGCTACTTTTTTAGCTATAGGCAAATATTTTCTATCTCCAGTTTCTTTAGTGTAGCAAAGAGCAGCTAATCCTAACCAAGCATTTGGCCCACTATGTAGCACATACTCGAAAACATCTCCTTGAGTAAAATAAGCATTATAGATATCCTGACCCTTATTTATATTATTTAAATAAAAATCCAACAATTTACTTGCCCGCAAGCTATCTCCAGAAACAAGAAATACCAATGCGGCTAAAGCTTGATCATAAGTAAAACAAACTCTATCTAAACTGTCGTCTCCTTCATAACTTAACACCAATCCTCTCCTTAAATCTTGGCGATTCTTTATCCAATCATACATTCCATTAATAACCTTCTGAGAAGTTTTTACCTCTTCTGCTCGCAAATTATTAACTACTTCTTGAATTTTTGAAACTGCAGTTTTACTATCTTTTTCTTTATTCTTTAAAAGGTCATTTTCCTTGTTTAGCCTTGCTAACTCTAATTCAAGAAGAGTTAATTTTTTCTTAAAATTTAAAGCTTCATCTGGAATGTCTGTACTGTCACTATCTTCAACAACCAAAGCATCATATTTATTTTGCCAAAAAGTAGCTTCTTCTTTAAGAGAAAAGATCGCTACTTCCAAGCTTGCTTGTTTTTCTTTAAAAAATTCTTCTTGGCTAATTCCTTTTTCTAATATATCTTCTAGAGATGAACGTTTTTCTTAAATATTTACATAATCACTTACTAATTTTCTATTTTTTCTTACTAATGATCCCATATACAAAAATAAAGAAAAAGAAAAAACTAAAAGTGCAACCATAATTGTATTTACAACAACTGGTGTAAATTTTTTAACCAAAGCATATTTAAATAACTTGTTTACCTTTTTATCATTAGTTTCTGTAAATTCTAATCCTAGCACATATTGGTTGAAATCATTTAATTTTTGCTCTTTAACCCAGCTTATCTTAGCATTCAAACGCATTGGCTGGGTTTTAAAGGGTAGATTTATCCTTAAAGATAATTGAGTATCCTTTTGTTTGAAACGATTAGAAAAACCCCACCAAAGGTCATTGATTAAAAGACAAATGCCTCCCTTTCCAATATCATTAGTAAAACCTTGAAGCCAAGGGGTTATTTTACTATCTTGATCATTAAAGATAAAAAACTCAATTGGCAAAACAGTAGAAATTCTTATATATCTTCGTTTATCGCCCTTATTCATGTTGTTTATTTTTCAACCTCTTTAATTTAGAAAAAAAGATCTTATACTCCGACAACTTTCTTACATTTTCTAAATCCGGATCTTTAGACATAAAAGAAAATTCATCATAACCAAACAAAACAGCTTTTTTTAATTTTGCTAAAGCTTCATCTGAATGACTTGTCAAAGATAGGCTACAGGCAAGATTATAATGCACAATTGGATCGTTAGGCAATAATTGTATTAGCTTTTTATCTACAGCCAATCCTTCTTCATAAAAACCTTTGCGGGTATAAACATCTCCTAAGGAAATAAGTACATTGATAAAATCAGGGTGCTGTTTAAGGAGATCTTCGTAAAATTTTATTTCAAAACTTTTTCGTTTAACTGTTTTTTGGGATTTATTATTTTTTATTAATATTTTTTTATTCATTACTTCTTTTCTAAAATAATTTCTTCACGCAAAAAATAAAGAGCCTTTTTAAGATATCCCTTAAAAACATTATATTCTTCTTTCTCTACGAATCTCTTCTTAATCCTAAACTCTTGATTAAAATTAACTATATTAAGATCTTCTTTATAACCAATCTTAAGCATAAACCAAGAATTATCTAAAATAATAGAACGAGGTAAGTACTTAACTATTAAATTATTAGGTAAAGTTAATTTTATATTTGCAGAAATACTGTGTACTGCTTCAAAATCAATCGGGTAATTTCTATCATCTTTGCTAATTAAACCATGTTCAATAGACACTTGGTCTAGGACTGGAACAATCCTTAAACCTCCAGCCGGATTAAGAAACTCTTCAGCTTCAAACCTATAGATAAGACCAGGCACAGTATCAAAACTATCAATATCACTTACTTGATAATCAATTAACTTAGATAAAGATGATATTTCCATCATCTTTTGCTGAATTTCTTCTTTTATTGTAGCCGGATGAGTATATTTTAAGTACCAACGATAAAAAGAAGAGTAAAATCCTTTAGTTGACACTTGACGAGTAATTGCTACGCTTTCATCATGATTAATCACTATATCCATTCCATAGACAAGTTCATTGTCCGCTATGTTTTTAACCCTATCTATACGCCAGCCATCATCTGCGAATACTAAGGTTAGTCTATTCTGATCGCCAAGAGGGATATAGCCAAAAGCTGTAGTTTCAGCTGTAGGGTCAATGAAAATTAGCTGATTATCTATTTCGACAGCACAAATAGCATGATTAAAAATAGCAGATGGAAAATCTTCATATATAGTATAAGTACCACGAGTAGATATAAGTACTGGATAACCTTTTAAACCAGCATACTTTAACATTGCTACTAAAAGAATTGCCTGATCTTTACAGTCCCCATACTTATTGATAAATACTTCATTAGCATAATGTGGCTCATGGCCACTATCTCCATACTCTATAGCAACATAACGAATATTCTTGGCTACAAATTCAGAAAGAATTTTTGCTTTTTCGTATTCAGTAAAACTATCTTTAATAAGTTGATCCACAAAATCTTTTACCTCTTTATTTAATTGAAGTTTCTCCTTATATAAAGATTTCCACCACTTATAAATTTCATCCCAAGAAGAAAAACTGGAAATTAAAATTGCTGGGTTTACATATGAGACCTCAGGCATACTATATTCAGGAATAATAGATTCTATTTTATTGAAGCTCCAAGAATATATTTTTTTAGTTTCTGTCTTTGTTACTTCAGGTTCAAGACTAATCCCTTTTGCGTATTCTTTGTTTGGAAATTTAAAATTAATATCACGACTATTAGGAATCATTAGATCAAATTTAGATTTAAAAACAGGATAACCTTCACGAAGCCGATAAACAAAATTAAAATCATCCTGATTAATTAATTTTGAAGAATAAATTTTTACCTTATATTCAATAAAAGAACCTACTTCCACCGAAGGCATAGAAATAATAAATGCTCGAGAGTTACTATAAAGAGGGAAATTTAAATATCTGCTTACATCGCGAATACTTTCCTCCCCAGCATAAACAACCTTGCCCTCTTTAGTAATTGTTCGAGCATACTCTAGTTCTATCCTTTCATAGGTAGAATCATACCCCATTTCAACCTCAGCTAACTCTTTACCTCTTTCTTGTAAAACTTTCTTTATAACATGTATCGTAGATACAGAAGTATTATCAGTTTTAATCTCAATGTCCTCATCCACCAATAAGTATATTGCAGCTTCATCTTCTAAACCTTTAAGAAAATCTTCAGCTTCACTAGATATATCTCTTACTTCTTTAGGCATGCTTCCTTCTACTCTAACTTTAATTAATTTTATTCTCTTTTGGGCATTTTCTTTAAAAGATCCTTCTACTTTTTGATAAATTTCAAGCGCCTTAGGAAATAAGTTTTTTTCCTCTAAAACCTGACCATAAAGATACAAATATTCACTATCTTCAGCAATAAGATCTAATTTTTCAAAGATCTTAATAGCATAACCGTAGTTTTTTGATTTAACCATAGTTTTTGCTAAGATCACCTTAGCTTTTTGATTATCAACATTCTCTAAAAGATCTTTTACTTGTGAATAGTCTTTAAAATCATAATAAAACTTAGCTAACTGAAATCTTAATTCTAAATCATTAGGGTTAAGTTCTAAAAGTTGACGTTGTTGGATTACTAAATCTTGATAATATTCTTTAAAATTTTCTAACCCAATAACACCCTCTTTAGAAGATTCTTTAGAAATCTGAGTACAACCAAATAAGCTAAAAATAAAAATTATTATTAGTAATTTAGATAATATTTTTAAAAACATTTTTCCTCTTTGATTATATTTTATACTATACAAAACAACAATCTAAAAACATAATGAAATACTAAGAAATAAAGGTTAGGATCTATAGCTTACTTAAGAATCTCTCTATCCTTACTGTAGCTTCTCTTAAATTCTCTAAAGAATTAGCATAGGAAATTCTTACATAAGAACCAAACTCTTCTCCAAATGCTGTTCCGGGAACTACAGCAACTTTTTCTTGGAGTAATAGTTTCTTAGCAAAATCTAGGGCATTTATTTTATACTTCTTCACTGAAGAAAAACAATAAAATGCACCCTGGGGTTTAACTGTATAAAGACCTAGGCGATTAAGTTCTTTAACTATAAAATCTCTTCTCTTTTTATATTCTTTTTGCATTTGGCTTACTTCCTTCCTTGAATTTAAAGCTTCAATTGCAGCAATCTGAGATACAATCGGACCACAAAGCATTGAATAGGAGTGTATCTTAGTCATTGCGGAAATGGTCTCTTTATCTGCACAAGCAAAACCAACTCTAAAGCCAGTCATAGCATATCCTTTAGAAAATCCATTAAGCAAAATTGTTTTCTTTTTTGCTTTTTTGTTTAAAGAAGAAAATGGAATATGACCTTTACCATAGTTTAATTCATCATATGTTTCATCACTAATAATAATTATATCTTTTTTAGATAAAATATTCCAAATCTGACTTAACTCCTTACGATCATAAGTCACTCCTGTGGGGTTAGAAGGATAATTCAATATTATTGCTTTGGGGTTTTGTGAAAGTAAATTTTTAAGCTTTTCAAGATTAATTTTAAAACCCTCTTCTTCTTTGGTTGGCAGATAAAGCACCTTACCACAACATATCTCAACCAAAGCTGGATAAGCAACATAATAAGGCGTTACTACGATAACCTTATCCCCTGGGTCTATAATAGCTCTTATAGCTAAATCCATGCCTTCGCTAACCCCCACAGTAACAAGAATTTCTCCATCAGGATTATATTTTAAAGAATACTTCTCATCCAGAAGATTAGTAATGCCTTTGCGCAAAACAAAAAGACCTTGATTTGAAGTATAAGAAGTTAACCCTTCTTCTAAGGCAGTAATTGCTTTTTCCCTAATTCTCCAAGGAGTAATAAAGTCAGGCTCACCTACGCCTAAAGATATTACTTCAGGCATACCCAAAACTAAATCAAAAAATTCTCGTATCCCTGAAGATGGTATTTTTTTTATTCTTTTTGATATCATAATCTTATTTTATTTAATTTATTAGTTCTATTTACTTTTAAAATATTATCTAGATAAATCATAAAAACTATCAATAAGTTATCGGTAGCCTTTGGTTTTTTTCTCCCTTTACTAAGACTACTCCATCTTCTTTATACTTTTTAAGCATAAAATGAGTAGCCGTGCCTCTAACTGAGCTTAAAGGTGATAGTTTCTCAGCAACAAAACTAGCTACTGTATTTATATCTTCTCCACAAACTTCTAAAAGTAAATCATAGGTTCCAGAAAGAAGAAAACAGCTTTTTACTTCTGGAAATCTATAAATTCTCTGAGCAACTAAATCAAAGCCTACATCTTTCTGAGGAGCTATTTTAACTTCAATTAAAGCAACTACTCCCTTATTATTAGTTTTTTGCTTATTTATGATTGTTTTATACTTTACGATTACTCCTTTTTTCTCATAATTCTTCATTGCTTTTTCTATATCTTTCTTGCTTTTACCAGTTAATTTCTGTAAATCTTCTAAAGAAATCCGAGCATTGTTTTCTAAAATTTCTAATAGATCATCCATAATAACCTCCTTTTAATAATTAGCAGTATTAATATTTAGCTACTGCCAATACTATTCATTTTATCAAAATAACCTTTTAATTCATAGCAAATTAATTACTTTTAAAATCTTCCACTTTTAAGATACGACTGACTCTTACACTAAAGGAGCCCTTATCCTTACTCTGGCATAAAAGATATGGATATCTACCTTCAGAAACAATGCGAAGAGGCACTGCATCTTTTTCCTCAATAACATTATTAGAAGAAAAATACTTTATTTTTAAAACTGTTCTCTTTTTTATAGCTAAATTAAAGAGCTCTATTTTTTCCTCTTCCTTTACTCTAAAAATTTTATTATTCAAGCCATAAAGAGAAATAAATTCATCTAAATTTCTTATTCCTTTTTCTTTAAATATATCCAAAAGTTTTACAAGGGCCTGAAGAGCAACTGAAGCATCATTCGCAGCCCTATGCAATCCTTGGCTACAATCAATATTAAAAAATTTAGCTACTGCATCTAAATTATACCGTGGTAGCCTAAGACCATCTCTAGCCATAGAAAGGATATCCACTGCTGGTAATTCTAAAGCTGGTTGATTAATCTTCCCTAAATGATTATTAATAAAGCTCATGTCAAATTTAATATTATAAGCAAAAACTACAGACTTTCCTAAAAATGAAACAAACTCTTCAGCTACATCTTCAAAGCAAGGAGAGTTTTTAACATCTTCTTCAGATATCTTGTGAATATTATAGGCTTGTATAGGAATGCTTCTTTTAGGATTAACTAAGCTATGGAACTTATCAATAATTTTTCTATTTTTAATCTTCAAAGCTCCTATTTCACATATAGAATCGCCAGTAACAGCATCTAAACCAGTAGTTTCTAAGTCAAAAACTATCCAGTCAAAATCCTCAATGTTTTTTATTAAATCCATATTAAATAATTATTAAGCTAATATTCACAATATCGCTATTACCCTTTGTCCTAACTCTTATATTTTTTGTTAGCATAGGCTTGATTATAAAAATTTACTTTACTTTATTGCCAACATCTACTTCTTTGTCTAAGACTACCAAACTAATATCATCCTTGCCTTGAGCAGCCAAAATCATGCCTTCTGATAAAGACCCCCTAATGCTTTTTGGTTCTAAATTAGTTAAAACAACTATAAGTTTATTCTCTAATTGCTCTGGAGCATAAAAAGGTTTAATCCCAGCTACTATTTGGATTACTTTCTCACCGATATCAACCTTTAATAGATATAGCTTTTCGGCATCAGGATGAGAGCTAACTTCTAAAATCTTACCTGTTTTTAAATCTAGTTTAGAAAAATCATCAAAATTTACCATTCTTTATCTCCTTTTTCTTATTTTTGAAAACCTAAACCATAAAGATAATTTACAATTTTAAAGAATATTCTATCAACTCTACTAATTAAAGCAAATAATTTATTATTTTGCAATATCGGAATTTTAAGTGGATAAAAAGGCAGGCATTAAGCGCTAACGATTAAGTCTTTTACTATTATCCAAACTAAAATAATAATAATTACTACTGAAATTAAATAAAAATCATTGAAATACATAAACTCTCTTATCCTTTCTAGAGAGCGATCCTTTCTCTCGGGAACATTATACTTCTTTTTTATTGCTGGCTTAATTCTTAGGATATCTTCCTTTCTAAATCTTAAAAATTCTCCAGCAACTTTAAAGTGAGGGATGATATTTTTATTAGCTAACTCAATAACATCTTTCTCGTAAATACCCAAGATATGGGAAGCTTCTCTTGTAGTACAAAGTTTCTCTTTCATTATTTATTTATAAAAATTTTATAGGTTAACTTTACTTAATCTTGGAATCTATGATAACCTTTTTAAGGTTTATGGGCAACCCAAGCTTCTACTTCCTGACGATCAAATAATAATTTATCGCCTTCTTTCTCTACAGGAATTTTACCGCCTTCAACCCACTCTATAATCTTCTTCTCTTCAATAGAAAGATAATCAGAAAGCTCTTCTATAGAAATCCTTGCTTCAGCTGTCCTACACTTACCATTAAAAATTGCTCCCTCTTCAATAGAAAATTTAGGAGCTTCTATATTCCCAATAATTTGAGCAGTAGAAAGCAGTTTAACAATGTTTGCTGCTTTAATGTTTCCTTTTATGCTTCCACTAACAGTTATACTTTCACCAATGATATCAGCCTTTATTACTGCAGCCTGACCGATAATAAGCTTTCCTTTAGTATTAAGGCTACCTTCGAACTTACCATTTATTCGCAAATTTACAGGGTCAGAAAAAACTAAACTTCCCTGCATTGCAGCGTTTACATCAAGAATTTTTTCGTCTTCTTTTCGTCTAGCCATTTTTTACCCCCTATAATTAATTACTGTCTTTTAAATTAAAAAAATGCTACTTTAGAATAAAACCACTTAATAAACTAACCAACCTCTTTTTCTAATTTCTTTAAGATTGAAAGAGCCAAATAAGAAGTACCAGTAACAATTATAGCAGCGCTAAAATATCCACAGCCAACAGCTAGCCCAATCGCCGCACTAATCCAAATACTTGCCGCTGTAGTTAGCCCACGAATTCCTTCTTTACTTCTTATGATCGTACCTGCGCCAAGAAAACCTACTCCTGTAACCACTCCAGCGGCAATTCTCCCAGGATCAATAGAACATCCATCTTCTTTAAACATATAATAAATATAAAGAGAAGTTAGCATTATTAAAGTTGACCCAACAGTAACTAGAATGTGGGTTCTTAACCCAGCGCTAACGCCTTTTTTCTCGCGCTCTAAACCAATTACTCCGCCCAAAATAACGGCTAAAATTACTCGTATTGTTGTAGAAAATAAAGTTATCATCTTAATTAGCTTGGACTTTTAAATTCATAGCACTCTTTTTCCCTTTAATATTATACAGGTAAAAGCCTAATCCTGCAACTATTGCTGCATTATCACCTGAATACTCTAAAGGCGCAAGAAAAACTTTTATTCCTTTTTCTGCTTCATCCTCAAGGCGTCTCCGTAAATATTTGTTAGCAACAACTCCTCCTCCGCAAACAACTCTCTTCATCTTAAACTTGTTCTTTGCCTCTAAAATAGTACTTATAATTGTCTCTAAGGCTACATATTGGAAAGAAGAAATAAGCCTTTTTTTTATCTCTAGCTTTAAAGGACCTTTTTTCTCTATCTCTTTCTTCTTATAAATAAGAGCAGTTTTAATGCCACTAAAACTTAAATCAAGACCTATCTTCCCACATTTAAATTTAAAATCATTCTTATATTCATCTTTAAAAAGTTTATCAATGATTGGTCCACCTGGATAACCTAAATTATAAGCTTTAGCTATTTTATCAAAAGTTTCTCCACAAGCATCATCACGAGTCTGTCCCAAAATTTTTATTCTATTAAAATCATCTACTTGGCAAATCTCAGTATGACCCCCTGATATTATTACTCCTAAAAAAGGAAACTTTAATTTATTTGAATAATTTAGGAAAGGAGCAAATAAATGAGCATGAAGATGGTTAACACCAACAAATGGTTTTTTTAAAGCCACAGAAAGCGCTTTGGCAAAATTAAGCCCAACAACTAATGCCCCACCTAAACCAGGCTTATAGGTTACAGCGATCAAATCTAACTTTTCTAGAGATATTTTCGCTTCTTTGCTAGCAGCAGCTAAAACTTTATCAATATTGTTAAGGTGAGCTCGAGTAGCTATTTCTGGTATTACCCCACCATATCTTTTATGTTCTTTTAAAGAAGATAAAGTTACATTGGAAAGTACTTGATACTTATTTAAAATTGCGCAAGAGGTTTCATCGCAAGAAGTTTCGATACCTAAAGTATACATATTTTATATTATTGTAGGGTCAGGGCTGGGCCTACCGTTTCAATATAAGGATACCTTTAACCAAGTCCAAAGCTCTCACTATCTGGTTATCCTTTTTGTAATCAAATTCTTTTTTCTTATCTAAATCCTCAAAAACATCTTCTTCTGTTTTCTCAACATTCTCTTTAGGAATTATAATATCTGGTTCGATGCCTTTCTCGTGAATACTCTCACCATTTGGCGTATAATATTTAGAAGTTGTAAGACGCATGGCTGATCCGTCAGACAAAGGAAGTATTGTTTGTACAGACCCTTTTCCAAAGGTTGTTTCCCCAATTAAAACTGCCCGATTATTTTCTCTTAAAGCTGCAGCAAGAATCTCACTTGCTGAAGCACTACCCTTATTTACTAATACCACTATAGGAATATTTAAATACTTTTTACCAAAAAATTCTGATCTATATATCCTTTTTTCTTCGTTTCTTGAATCAGTAGATACAACTACTTCCCCATTACTTAAAAACTTACTTGATATATCAATGGATGAATTAAGCAATCCTCCAGGATTATTCCGTACATCAATGATCAAGGCTTCTAACCCTTCTTTATCTAATTTCTCTAAAGCTTTACTCAAATCTTTAGAGGTAGACTCTCTAAACTCTCCTATTTTTACATAACCAACACCATCTTCTAAAATCATTGGTCTTTTTATGTCTTTTATTTTTATTATTCCTCTTACAATAGTTATATCCTCAACTTTTCTGCTCTCATCTCGTACAACAGTTAAGATAACCTTAGTTCCAGGATCACCACGTAATTGTTTAACTGCACCATTTAAAGTAATATCCTTGGTCATTTCACCATCTATTTTTATAATAATATCTCCAGCTTCAATCCCAGCTTTCCATGCTGGTGTATCTTCAATTGGAGAAATAATAGTAAGAAGACCATGTTTCATAGTAATTTCAATTCCTAAACCTCCAAATTTTCCTTCAGTCTCTACAAGAAGATTCTTATAATCATCAGGAGTTAAAAATTGACTGTAAGGATCTAAAGAAAGAGCTATCCCTCTCATAGCTCCATAAATCAAATCTTCAGCAGTTTCTTCCTCTACATATTTACTTTCAATGAGTACTAATCCTTCAGCAAATATTTCAAGTTCTCGATATAATTCATCTTTGTCTTTACCAAAAGATAGTCCTACTTGGTATGAAGAAATAATTACTGCTAAAATTACTATAAAAACAATAGATCTTCTTTTCATTTCTCAATCCTCCTTTTTAACATTTCTTTTGCCACTTGGGGGTTAGCATTACCTCTGCTTTTTTTCATTACTTGACCAACAAGAAACATTATTGCTTGTTCCTTGCCTTCTAAATATTCTTTAACTGGCTTAGGATTTTCTTTAATGGTCTCTTGAATAAATAGACTTAGTTGATCTTCCCCAGAAACTTGGACAAGATTTTCTTTTTCAATAATATCATCAATATCTCTGTTGGTAGTAATGCTTAAAGAAAGAACTTTCTTGACTGCTAAATTATTTAATTTCTTTTCAGCAAAATATTTTACTATCTGAGCAAATTTTTGTGGAGATATTTTTACCGAGTCAAATCCTTCCTCTAAAGTATTTACTTGTTCCAAAAACGCTCCTAGGAGCCAATTAGATAATTCTTGAGATTTAGAATATTTTCTATTAGCTTCTTCAAAAAAATTAGCTAACCATGGATCAGAAAGAATTATATCTATTTCTTTTTGATTAATTTTATATTCTTTGATGAATCTCTCTTTCTTCTCTATTGGTAATTCTCCAATCAAAGATTTTTCGTGTTTGATAAGCTCATCAGGAACAGAAAAGTCTAAGAGATCAGGTTCAGGAAAATAACGATAATCATGAGCCTGTTCTTTAGTACGCATAAGCACTGTTTTCAAATTATCAACATCCCATAACCTAGTCTCTTGAATTACTTTTTCTCCTGATTCTATCACCTTAGCTTGGCGTTTAGCTTCAAACTCTAAAGCAGCTTTGACACCTCTAAAACTATTCATATTCTTTAATTCAACTCTTGTCCCTAATTTATCTCCTTTTTTGCGTAAAGAAATATTAGCATCACAGCGCAGAGAACCCTTTTCCATGTCGCAATCAGAAGCACCAACATATTGAATAACTAATTTTAAATAAGTTAAATAATCAAAAGCTTCTTCAGGGCTTCTTATGTCCGGTTCAGAAACAATTTCCAATAATGGCGTACCAGTACGATTAAAATCTACCCATGAACAATTATTTTTATGAATAAGTTTGCCAGCATCTTCTTCCATATGCACTCTATTTATATTTACCTTCTTACCTGATGGAAGCTCTAAAACCCCTTCCTCCCCTAAAGGCATTTTATATTGAGAAATCTGATAGCCTTTAGGCAAATCAGGATAAAAATAATTTTTACGTTCAAAATATATAGAATTATTAATTCTGCATTTTAGGGCTAAAGAAACTCTTACCGCTACCTCCAAAACTTTCTTGTTGAAAACTGGTAAAACTCCTGGATAACCACAACAAACAGGACAAATATTAGTATTAGGTGGGCTTTGAAATTCTGTAGAACAAGAACAAAATATCTTTGACTTTGTTTTTACTTGTGTATGAACCTCAAGACCAATTACAATTTCAAAATTACTCATAACTAATCCTTGGTATTTCTTTATGAAACTCAGTACACTTTTGGAAAGCTGAACCTAATCCTATAAGCGTCTCTTCATCAAACTCTTTTCCTATTAGCTGTGCTCCTATTGGTAATTTTTCAGAAGAAAATCCACAAGGAAAAGAAACAGCTGGCAAACCAGCTAAATTTGTAGAAATAGTATAAATATCTGATAAATACATGCTCAAAGGATTACTAGTTTTTTCTCCAATTTTAAAAGCAGTTGTTGGAGATGTTGGAGTAAGAAGAACGTCAACTTTTTTAAAAGCCTGATCAAAATCTTTTCTAATTAAAGTTCTAGCCTTAAGAGCTTTTAAATAATAGGCATCATAATACCCGCTAGAAAGACTATAAGTACCTAAAAAAATCCTTCGCTTTGCTTCATCTCCAAAACCTTTACCTCTAGAATTAGTATAAAGTTCTTCTAAGCTCTCACCCTTTTCTCTTAAGCCATACTTAACCCCATCAAACCTTTGCAAATTTGAACTCGCTTCAGAAGAAGCAATAATATAATAAGTAGCTACAGCATACTCAGTATGAGGTAAGCTGACTTCAATTATTTCTGCTCCTTTCTCTTTAAAAATGTTTTTAGCTTTTTCAACTACAGTTTTAACTTCCTCATTTAGCCCTTGACCAAAATATTCTTTAGGTATCCCTATTCTTAACCCTTTGATATCATTATTCAAGGCTTTAGTAAAATCAGGAACATCTAGAAAAGCTGAAGTTGAATCTTTATCATCATGCCCACAAATGATATTAAGAAGATGAGCACAATCAATAAAATTAGTAGTGATCGGTCCAATCTGATCTAAACTTGAACCAAAAGCAACTAAACCAAAACGTGAAATTCGACCATAAGTAGGTTTGAAACCTACTACCCCACAAAGACAAGCTGGCTGACGAATTGAACCTCCAGTATCTGAACCTAAGGAAAAAGGGACTAACCTTGCTGCTACGGCTGCTGCAGAACCACCACTTGAACCACCAACAACTCTCGTTGTATCCCAAGGATTTTTTGTTGGCCCATAACAAGAATTTTCTGTTGACGAGCCAAAAGCAAATTCATCCATGTTGGTAGTTCCAATAATATTTAATCCCGCATTTTTTAACCTCTTTATTACCTCAGCATCATAAACTGCTACATGACTAGCTAAAATTTTAGAAGCACAAGTAATCTTTTTTCCTTTTATGCAAATATTATCTTTTATAGCAATTGGCAATCCTGAAAGAGTAGACCCTCCCTCTCCTTTAATTGGTTGGTCATAATCTTCAACAAAACTACCTAAAGCAGGGTCAATTTTCTTTATCCTACTTTTAAAGAAAGAAAAAACCTCTTCTTTGTTCAGCTCTTGATTTTTTATTCTTTCTGCTAGTTGGCTACCATTAATATTAATTAAATCTTCCATTTACCTCATTAGAAGTTTTGTTTTTTTCTTCAACCCCGATACTTCTAACGGGGTTTATTCAACAACCTTGGGAGTTTTAAAATAACCATTTTCTAAAGATGGGGAATTTTTTAATATTTCCTCTCGACAATCAGAAGGCACAACCTTATCCTCACGAAAAACATCCCTAGCAATATGAGCTCCTCTTGAAGGTTGGACTCCTTCTACATCTAATTCTTTTAGTTTATCAATGTAACCAATTATCTTAGAAAATTGCTCTTCTAAAGAAGTTTCTTGCTCAGAAACTATTTTTATCTTAGCTAAATTAGCTACATATTTTACATCTTTTCTATCAGCCACAAATCTCCTTTTATTTTAAAATTATACCACCGACTATCTAAAAATCTATTACTTTCCCTCAAACTTTTTTGTTTTTTACTTCTTTCTACGAAGAATGCAATTTGCCTCTAAAAAGAGTAAGCTCCAAGAATGTCTGAAGTCGTCGAGAACGACTAGGCCGTCTTAATTTTTTTAATGCCTTAGCCTCAATTTGTCGTATACGTTCACGAGTAACTTTAAAAATGGTTCCCACTTCTTCCAAAGTTTTAGGGCTACCATCTTCAAGCCCAAACCTTAGAACTAAAATATTTCTCTCACGTTCAGTTAAGCTGTCCATAGCCTGACCTAATTCTTCTTTAAGCATAGAAAACACAGTAGCATTAGCTGGTGATACCGCTTTTTTATCTTCAATGAAATCACCAAAAGAAGTGTCCCCATCATCACCAATTGGTGTATGGATAGATATCGGTTGTTGAGACACTTTCATGATATCTTTTATCTTGTTAACCGGAAGTTTTAATTCTTTAGACAATTCTTCTGGGGTAGGCTCTTTCCCTTTTTCTTGAATAAAAAGCCGTGAAATCCTAATTATCTTATTAATAGTCTCAGTCATGTGTACAGGAATTCTAATAGTCCTAGCTTGATCAGCAATAGCTCGAGTTATTGCTTGTCTTATCCACCAAGTTGCATAGGTAGAAAATTTATATCCTCGTTTGTACTCAAACTTTTCTACTGCCTTAATAAGACCAATATTGCCCTCTTGAATTAAATCAAGAAAAGAAAGATCTCTGTTTACATATTTTTTAGCTATGCTAACCACTAATCGTAAATTTGCTTCAACAAGCGTACTCTTGGCTTGGTTATAAAGAAAAGCTTTGTGAAGAATTGCTCTCATCTTGTCCCTTGGTGCTTCTTTGTCAAAGCCTAATTCTCTTAATAATTTATTTCTTTCTTTTGTCAAAGATCTCTTCTCAGTAACTTTCTTTTTACCTTTAGTTTTAATTTTTTCAATTTTTCTTCTTAATTTTTCAGATTCTCTAACAATATTCCTTGTTTTAGCAATGATTTTCTCAATAATGCCAATTGTAAAATTGAATTCTTTTAAAACATCTGTCTGGCTTTCAATTTTCTTAATTCTTGATAACTTACCATAAAGTTTCTTGATCCTTTGAACCTCTTTTTCTTTATTTTTAATTTCACCCTTAACAAAATCATCAGGATTAAGCAAATCTTTTATTAACTGCTTAGATATATGTATAAAAGTATTCCTGGCTATGCCAGTAGAAAATACTTCCTCCCGTAAAGTTTCTTCAGTATCTTCAATTCTTTTTGCTAATTTTATCTCTTCCTCGCGAGTAAGCAAAGGAATCTGGCCCATCTGTTTTAAATACATCTTAACCGGATCATCTATCGGTTGTGTTGTAGTTGTGCTTTGTTTTTTATTTTCCTTCTCCCATTCTGGAACCTCTTGAGTTTCTAAAACACTTATGTCCTTACTATCTAATTGCTCAAAAATAGTATCCAAATCCTTAGCGTTTACTATATCTTCGGAGAGAAAATGATTTATCTCATCATAAGTAAGGTATCCTTTTTTCTTCCCCAAATCTGCTAATTGCTTAATACTTCTTTCTAAAAGTTTTTTCTTAACCATTCCTTACCTCACTATTAATTCGACTATATTCTTTCATTAATTCTTTTACCTTCGCCTTATCACCTTTTGCTTCAAATTCTTTTATCTGAATTTTTAATTTTCTTTTAACTCCTAAAGCAGCTTGTTTATGAAGCTTCACCAAGCTTTCCTTAAATAATTCCTTATCTAGTGCAATATCATCATCTAAGGAAATTCGAGAAATAAAACCACTAATTTCCTTATCTGTCACCTTACTTAATAATTTTTGTATTGATACATCTTTCTCTTTGGAATAATTATCAAAAAGAAATGACACAGTTTTTTGAGCTAATTGTGATTGAAAATACTCTGATTTTAAATTCTTTCTTGCTATAGAAAATGCCTTAAAATTAGTAAACATAAATTTAAGCAAAACTTTTTCAGTAACTGCTAAGGGTTTATTATCTAAATTTATTTTTTTTTCTTGGTAAGCATTATCTAATGCCTTCCTGTTATTAAAGCCACTTTTTTTAAAAAAACTATTACGAAATTCTGCAATCACAATTTCTTCTTTAATATTCAAATCATTAGCAAGTTTTTTAATATATTCATACTTTTGAATCTCACTATTAAGCTTACTCAAAGTAATCAACATCTCCTTAACAATATTTGTTTTACCTTCTATAGATTTATTATCGTAAAATTCTTTTAAGCTATCTAATTTATAATCAAAAAAATCAAGCTTTTCATCTAGCAATTTCATAAAAACTTCTTTGCCGTTTTTATGGACTAAAGAGTCTGGATCATATCCCTTAGGTAGGCGCACAATTTTAGCTTTTAAATTATTTTCAATAATTAAATCTATTGATCGTGTTGTGGCAGCTTGTCCAGCCTTATCAGAATCATAAACTAAAACTATGCAAGAAGTGTACCTTTTTATCAAACGAATCTGCTCAGAGGTAAGTGCTGTCCCTAAAGAAGCTGCTATATTTCCTACCCCCCTCATAAAAGGCGTAATCATATCTAGATAACCTTCAACTACAATTATATTATCCTTTTTAACAATTTCTTCCTTGGAGAAGTTAAGACCATATAAATGGTCTCTCTTGCTATAAATACTGCTTTCTAAAGAATTAATATACTTAGGAGAATTTGGTATATCTTCCCAGGTTCTTGCTCCAAACCCAACAACACGCTTGCGAATATCAAAAATTGGAAAAATAACCCTATTTATAAAAAGATCACGAAAACTTCCTCGAGTTGAAGTAACCAAAGATGCTTTTTCCAAAACTTCTAAGGTAAAATTTGCTTTACGCATATGCTGAATAAGAGAATTATGCCCTGGAGCAAACCCAAGATTAAATTTATCAATTGTCTCTGGACCAATTCCTCTTTTTGCTAAATAGGAACGAACTGGCTGACACTCTTTATTCTCTTTTAAAACATTATGAAAAAAACAAGCTGCTTCGTTAATAACTTCATAAAGAAAATTCTTATTTTTACTACTCTTACCTTGCTGTTGAGGCATAACCATACCTAATTTGTCCCCTAATATTTCTACAGCTTCTGGAAAAGTTACTTTTTCAATAAGAGTCAAAAACTGAAAAATACCTCCACCTTCGCCACACCCAAAACAATGAAAAATTTGCTTTTGGGGGCTGACAACAAAAGAAGGGGTCTTCTCACCATGAAAAGGACACACAGCCTTAAAATTTCTACCAGCTTTCTTCAAAGGTATATAGCCAGAAATTAACTCTACAATATCTGTCCGGGATTGAACTTCTTCTATAAATTGTTGAGGAATCATAATTGTAAAAATAAAATGATAAGCAATAAATGATAATCAAGAAATAAAAATCAAATTTTCTTCCTCTAAATTACCAATTATAAAATATAACTGTGAATTTATTTATTTCGTTTGAATCTTCGAAACCCTGAAAATTCGTAAATCTTAATTTTTTCCTTACTCTCGATATAATCAAGCATAATATTAATACCCAAGCTATCAGAAGCAATATGTGAAGCAAAAATTACATTTATCTTGGATTCTTTACACTTATTAAAGTGTTCTTCGGATTGATGCATAGCAATTATAGTATCAACTCCTTTAGCAGCAAGCTCTTTGTAAATGCCCTTTGGACCTTCGGTGCCTCCAGTAAACTCAAGATGAATATTCCTACAACGAGATTTCTTATTCCCTAATACTATTTGAGGAGGATTATTATTTTTTGCCGCATCAATATACTCAGGAATATTTTGAAGAATATCACTTATATTGCCTAAAGAAGTAGGTTTAACCTTATCTATTTTTTTTCTCAAGTATTGATAAGCAAGATTATCGCAAGGCGTATGGGCACACATAAAATCTATATTAAGTAATTTAGCTATATCAACACTTCTTGCATGATTTGCTGCGCTTACTCGTCTGGCAACTTGCGATTTTCTCTCTTGAAGAAGTTCTTCACAAACCCCTAAAGCTATTCCTTCGTTAGCAAAAACATCAACCTGTAAATCCATTACATCATAGAATTTAGCATACGCTCGACCTTGAGGATGATGAGATACTACTAAATCTATTTTTTCTCCCTTTTCTCTCAATCTATCAACAAGGACTAATTCTCCACCATCAACATCAATCCCAACAATCATAGATTTTATATTTTTTGTTAAATCACCAGTAAGAATACGAGTATCAGCAAAAGGATTAAATAATACATCTTGATCAAATAACTCTTTATCTCTATTAGATAATTCTTCGAAATTCTTTTTATTTTCCTTAAGAATTATTTCAATTTCTTTAAAATTACGAACATCAGAATCAATGCCTTTTTTTACTATTTCTTGATAAAGGTTTTTCAGCTTCATAGTACTTAACTACCTCCTTATTTATTAATATCTTAAAATTAGTTTTACTATAAACGTTAAAAGCCATTATATAAATTTTAGGCCCAATATTTTTAAATATACTATAAGATATACTATGACAAAAACGCTTTGAGTCAAGAGGAGATAAGTACAATGAGAATAAAATTATACTCCCTATGAAAGACGCCCTAAAAGCTCCTAAAAAGAACAATAACCATCTTTTTTTTAAAGGTAAATCTTCTTTTTTAAAGAAGAAAGTCCCTATCAACCTAACTACAGCAAAAATTAATCGTATTCCTAGGAAAATTAAAAGAAAAGAAAAAAATAAAAAATATTCTTTGCTTAAAAAGTGTACTTTATTACTTATTTTGTCTGCTAATGAAGAATAATAATGAAAAGCAAAAAAGGCTCCCAAAAGAAGTCCTGTCAATTTAAAGCTTTCAGATACAATACCTCGAGAAATTGAGATGTAAACAACTCTTAGACAAAGAATTAAAAAAAATAAATCTATAAAAGTCTGACTTCCAAATATTTCCATTTTTAAGCGTAAGTAGTATATAGCATATGCGCTAAATTTTGTCAAGGAAACCTTCGAAAACCCTATATTATTTTAAACATTTTCAACCTCTTTCATTAAAAGGACTTTTCGACGCCAAACACCAATAAAAACGGTAAACATATTGATACTTCGACATTAGCTCAGTACCAACCCTGAGCAAGCCTTAGGCTAAAAGCCCAAGACGCGTCGAACGGGTTGATTTTTAGAGATGTTTATGGTAAGTTGAAATCGATGAAAATACAGAATAATTGTTTATATGAATAAAGAAACCTTTGCTATAGCTTTTAGTGAAAGAGAACGAACAGGAGCAATTAAAGAAATCTCTTTAAAAATAAAGCTAATTTTTCCTAAAAAAATAAATTTTCTTATCCTTTTGTTCACTCCAGGCTATAATCCTAAAAACCTTTTAGAAACAATACGTCTTACTTTAAACCCTGAAAAAATACTAGGTTTAAGTTCGCCATTTTTAATTTTTGAAAACAGAATTATTTCTAAAGGAGTTGTGGCTTGTTGCATAAACAAAGAAAGCATGGAATTATATGAAACATTTTCTAAGGGGGCTAACCCTCAAGAAATTGAACTATTTCTAACTTCTTCATTTAAAAAATTAAAGAAAAAAAACTTTTCTTTTTTCTCTTTTATTTCTTCTCAAGTTGATCCTAACAATTATATTAGAGGAGTAGAGATGTCTTTGGGCAAATTTTCTAATATTCTAGGTTTTGGTTTTTCAAGACAATACTCCTCTAATACCTCTCAAATTATAAATGCCACCCCTTGTAATGGCTTAACTAATCTCGCTATTAAAGGTCTCGAAATACACTCACTAAGATTAGGAGGATATGTGCCCTTAGGAAAACCCTTTACGATCACTAAATCTGCAACCAATAGAAATATTATCATGGAAATAAACAACCAGCCAGCAATAAACATTTATAAACATTACCTACAAGAAAAATTTAGTATTTTTATAAAAAATCATCTTTTTTCTTTTTACCCCTTAGGAATAAATACTAATGGCACTTTAAGGCTAATTAATATTGTTGACTGTCTTGAAGACGGATCTTTAATGTGTATAGGAAAAATAAGAAAAAAAGAATCTGGACACATCATGTTTCTTGATTCCTCTCTTTTCATAGAAAACTTAAAAACCACACTAGCCCCCTTAAGAAACAATGGACAAACATTAATTTTTATTATAAACTCTTTAACAAGAAAAAAAACCTTAGGCGAAGAGGCTAAAAAAGAAATATCAGCTATAAAAAAAACTTTAGGAAACCAATCAAAAGTTATTGGTCTTTATGCTGATTACTCTTTTTTCTCCGACAAAGAAGAAGAAGATATTAATATAGAAACCGGCAATCTTATTTTAACTATGTGGGAGTGACATGTTAAAAAAAATATTACCTATTGACCCTTTAGTCGCTTTAATTTTTATATTTTTTGCTATAATATCATTTCTTATATTTTATATTCTTAACAAATTACAAAGTATAACTAATTTAAGGAAAGACCTTAGCCGTGCCAATAAAACTATTGACAGTTTAGATCAACAAGCAAAATTAATTATAAAAAGTGATATGGAATTGAAACTATCTCAGCAAGAAATGGAAAGTGAACTCACCAAATTAACATTAATAAAAAATTTGCTTCTCTCGGCTAGCTATACTTTAGAAAAAGATAAAATCTATTCCTCAATAAATAAAGAGATAATAAATGCTTTGGGCTTTAAAAAATGTCTGATATTAGATTTCTCTGAAATTAAAGAAAAGGTTAATATTGGTTTCACTGCTTCTGAAGCTGAATCATTTAAAGAAATTTTTGAACATAAAAAAGAATTATTAAAAAGTGTTTATCTTCTCCGTTCAAATTCTGAAATTTATAAAGATATATTCCCAGAAGCTCCAGCTAAAAATATCCTTATCGCACCAATAAAGGCCAGAGAATCAATCTATGCTATTTTTATAGTATCTGATCTTAATTTGCATGCTGAAATTAGAAAATCTGAAGAAGAAACTTTTCTGATTGTATGCATGTATCTTAGCCAGTGCCTTGATAATATCCGTTTATTTGAAGACATATATCATACCAAAGACAATCTAGAGAGAAAAATTAAAGAACGGACTAACGAACTTGTAAAAAGTTTAAGAGAAATTGAAGCTATAAGTAAAACTAAATCTGACTTTATTTCTAGTGTTTCTCATGAATTAAGAACCCCTCTTACATCAGTAAAAGGGTTCTCTTCTCTATTAGTTGATGAAAAATTTGGTAAATTGCCTGAAGAAGCCAGAAAAAGATTATTGAAAATAGACAAAAATGTAAATAGCCTTATGTCTATCGTTAATACTCTTTTAGATATTTCTCGTATAGAATCTGGAAAAATGGAGGTAAAAATTGCTCCATTTGAAATCACAAAATTAATCAAAGATGTTGCAGATTTTCTAAGCCCTCAAATTCAAGCTAAAAAATTGAATTTATCTTTTAGTCTTCCTCAAAACTTAACTGCTTATTTAGATAAAAATCTAATTGAAAGAGTATTGATTAACCTTATAAATAATGCTATAAAATTTACTCCTAGTGGTGGAAAAATAACTCTTAAGTGTATTCAGAAAGATAAACAAGCTATTATTTCTGTTTCCGATACTGGTTGTGGCATGGAAGCATCTGATTTAGAAAAAATATTCCAAGAATTTTTCAGAGCATCTCATCCTTCAATCACTCAAATAGAGGGTAGTGGCTTAGGACTTTCTTTAGTGAAAAAAATTATTGATACTCATAAAGAAAAAATATGGGTAGAGTCAAATCTAGGGAAAGGTACTACTCTCACCTTTACCTTAAGGATAATTTAAAATGTATAAATTAAAAATATTAATTATTGATGACAATCCTGACATCTTAGATCTTCTCGAAGTTACTTTACAAGATGAATTCGAATTAATAAAAGCTTCTTCGGGTAATGAAACTTTAGAAAAATTAAAAATTACTAAGCCTGATCTTCTAGTCTTAGATTATGTTCTCCCTGATATAACTGGCCCTGATATTTGTAAAATAATAAGAAAAGATCCTTTACTGTCAAATATCCCAATTCTTATGCTTACTGGCAAAGGTGAAGTAGAAGATAAGGTTGATGGGCTTGAAGCTGGTGCTGACGATTACATGTTGAAACCATTTAACCCTAAAGAATTAATAGCTCGGATAAGAATGCTTATACGTCGCTCTTCAGCAAATTTAGACGCAAGCCCTTTAACTCGATTACCAGGAAATGTTTCAATTAATAAAGAATTAATGGACAAAATACAAACTAAAGAAAGTTTTGCTGTGCTTTATGTTGATATTGATAATTTTAAAGCTGTCAACGATTACTATGGATTTGAAAAAGGAGATAACGTAATTAAAGAGACTGCCCGAATCCTTATTAACGCTATCCAAAAAAAAGGAACAACTAAAGACTTTGTAGGACACATTGGTGGCGATGATTTTGTGATTATCACGGCTCTTGAAAAAGCAGAAGAAATAGCAAAAAAAGTGATAACCGATTTTGATAATGTTTCCCCAACTTTTTTTGAAGAAAAAGACAGATTAAAAGGCTACATTGAAACAAAAGGACGTGATAGCCAAATTCATAAATTTGGCTTTCCAACTATTTCACTTGGAATAATCACTAATCTAAAAAAAGAATTTACTCATACTGCCCAAGTAAATTCCTTAGGAGCAGAAATAAAAAGTCTAGCCAAAAAATTCTCAGAAAGTAAATACATATTCGATAAAAGAAGTTCTTAATGAAAAGGATGAAGGATAAAGTTAAGAAATATTTTTTTATTTTTGCCTTTTACCTTTTTCCTTTAACCTTTATCCTTGAATTTGCGAGGGTGGCGAAATTGGCAGACGCACTAGCTTGAGGGGCTAACGGTAGCGATACCATAGGGGTTCAAGTCCCCTCCCTCGCATAGTTTTATTCAACATAAGGGGACGGTTCTTCTTGCCCTATCCATCACCAGCACACCAAGTTATAAACACACCATTATAAATATTAAAATAATTGAAAGAAAAAGCCTTGCTATTACGTCTATATAGTAAAGAGGAGGTTTTTATGCCACGTCAAGCCAGAAAGGTCCCGTCAGAAGGATACCTACATATAATAAGCCGAGGGAATAACAAAAGGAAAGTTTTCCGCTATGAACGAGATAAAGAACAATATTATTTTTATCTTAAGATTTTAAAACAAAAGGAGAATATTGATATTTGCCACTATTGTCTTCTGAGCAACCATATACATCTTCTTGTAAAAGTCGGAGAAAAAAGTAATCTTTCTAAGTTTATGCAACGACTTAATCTTAAATACGTCTATTATCACCGCAGAAAGTATACTTATTGCGGTCACCTTTGGCAGGGTAGATTCCAATCAAAAATAATCAATAATGACCCTTATCTGGTACAATGTGGTAAATATATAGAACTAAATCCTATACGAGCCGGTATTGTTTCTTCTCCGGAAAACTATCTTTTTTCAAGCTATCGCTACTATGGATTTGGTCAAGAAGATTCACTAATCACCCCAAATCCTTTATACGAAGACTTAAACAAACAACAAGGAAAAAGACAGCGTATATATAGAAATCTAGTGATTGAAAAGGAAGATAAGGCATGAGGAGTAATAAAATAATTGTCTGTTCATAACAAACTGGGGTGTAATAAGTAAGGAGCGAGAGAACCGTCCCCTATTATTAAGCGAGCTCTAAATCTCCCCATAAAAATATCTTTTTGTCAAAAGCAACTAGCAACCCTTCAATAGGGAGACTGTCCTTAACCTCAATTAAAATCTTATCGATGTCTTTTATTTTCTTTATCCGGTTAGATATAGCAGTAGCAAAACCATCAGCAACAATTGCATCTTTAGCAACTACACTAACTAAATCAGCTTTACCAAAATTAAGACTATGCCCAAGAGCAGAAGACGATGAAGCAATCCCAAAGGCTTGGCTTCTTTTCTTTATTTTTAAATTAAGATTATTAATCTTAAACTTTTCTCCTAAATAAACTCCTATAATTTTATCTTGATTAATTTTTAGAAAGATGTCTCCACCATTTTCTATGATAAGCTCTGGAGAATAATCTAACAGCTCCTCTCCTACATATTTAGCAATTGCTCCAGCAACAGCAGAAAAAGGACCAACCCTAGTATTTTTTGAACTCTTCAACATCTCTTCTATGATAAGTGGTGCTGACCAGTCGTTTTCCAAAGGAGAAAGTGAAGTTAAAAAACGAGGATTTTTTGTTATATATTTTTCTATTTGGTCATAGTACTTTACTAAAATACTTTGGGCTTTTTCCTTGGCAATCTCTTTATCACTACAAATCAAAAGATCACTCTCTTTATAAGAAATCTCTATTTTAAATTTAGATATAATTTGATTACGGTAAAATCTTTCTTCATACATATCTTTATTAGCGTTGGTGTTTTAAAATAACTATTCTCTTAAAAGATTCTTCTCTGTTTTGATTAATTTCTAAATAATTTTTATTTTCATGATCACAATTAATCTTTAAAAATTTATCCACACCATCAATATCAAATTTTAATTTAGAAGTCTTATAATGCATAGGAATAGTTATCTTAGGGTTAATATCTTTTACTAATTGACTTGCTTCAACTGCATCAATAGTAAAGGTTCCTCCTATTGGCACTAAAGCAACATCAATATCTTTAAAAAGGCTTAGCTCAATATCTTTTGTCCCTAAATCTCCAAAATGAACAATTTTCAACCCTTCAGCGTAAATAGTAAAAATTATATTCTCTCCCCGCAACCGACCATTGTCATTGTCATGATAGGACAGCATACCTTCAATGCTTATATCCTTTATCGAAGTCTTTGTTTCACTATCAATAACTAAAGTATTTTTAAAATCTTTAATATTATTATGATCATTATGTTGATGTGAAACAGTAACAACATCAGCTTTGCTATTTATAGGGTCATAGCTTAAAGCTCCATCATAGCTCCCAGATTCATAAGGATCAGTGATCACCTTAGTCTCTTGATTAGTCTCTAGCAAAAAACAAGAGTGCCCCAACCAATTTATCTTCATCGTCTCTTTTCTTCTTTTCTACTTATTAATTCTTCTAAAACATTTTGAGATATTCCAATATCAGCTATAAATATCTCACCACAAAGGCTAGGTCCTTGTTTTAAATAAAAGCCTAACTTAGAATCAATAAAACTCACTGTATAATCAGCTTTAATTGCTTGCCCTAAAATTATTCCTTGATCTGGGGATAAACCTGAAGGTATGTCACAAGATATTATTTTTTTCCCGCTTTCATTTATAAAACTAATAGTCTCTTTTAAAAAATTACTAAGCTCACCCTTTACCCCAACTCCTAAAATCCCTTCAAGAATAAAATCTCTATCTTCAAATAATTTTTTAATTTCACAAACATTATCGCTAAAAGAAATTATCTGACAGCCTATTTTTTCAAGAACTTCTCTTTGAAAAAAAGCTTCTGGCCCTAATTTTTTCTCTGAGACAATAGCCACTATTACATCATATCCCGAAGAAAAAAGTTTTCGGGCACAACTTAAAACATCAGCCCCATTGTTCCCTCTTCCTGATATAACAAGTACTTTTTTACCTAAATTTAATTTATCGATTATTTTAAAAAGATTACTTGAAGCATTCTCAATAAGTATTCTTCCATCTAAACCAATTTCTATAGCCATATCGTCTAGCTTTCGTAACTTAGTTACTGATGAACCCCTCATTTATTTCCTTTTTATAATATTTTACTTATCGCGGAGAGAAAAATATTGCTCTAGTGTTCTTCTTTGCCTTTTTTCTTGAATAAATCTAAAAATTTATCCTCGTATTCATTATAAACATTCCAACGATCAAGCTCATCCTTTAGCTTATTTGCTAAAGTCATGTCCTTTTCAGCACCTTTGAAAAGTTTCTCTATTTCTTGACGAGCTGACTGAGGTAATTTTGTATAAGCAGCTAAATCTTTTTTAATCTTATCAATGTCCTCGTCACTTAAAGGACTGTGCCCTTGAGTAGGGACTTCTCCCTTTAAATAACTTATTAATTTTTCTATTTCTTCTTCAATGAGCTTGCTTCGTGAAGCTATTGAAGAAAGATTTAAGTCTATTCCAAGATACTTACCAATCACTTCTAAAATACTTCTAGTTGCTTTAGGATTTTCAATTTGAACAGTATAAAAAGGAATCTCTCCTAATAAACATGCTCCTTTTATAGATTTTCTCTTACCTGCCCCTAAAATAATTCCATTAAGCCCGCTTATTTGACCTTCTTCTAAAACTTTTAAATTAAACTTACCTAAAGATTTTAAGACTTCCTCATGGGTTGCTGCTATCCACACCTTAGACTTACTCTTATGATCAATCGGTTCAGGCTTAGCAGCAAAAGTAAACATTTGGCTTACTTTATATTTCTTTACAAAATTAATAATCATTAAAGATAAGGCTTGAGCATATTCTAATGGTGGCTGGACTTCACCTAAAAAAAGAATAATGTCCGAATTCTTTTTACTTTTGTAATAGTAAAAAAAACCTGCTGGTATCTCAGGAATACTAAGAATACCCTTCTCTACAGATACTGCAGCCGGTTTAAAAAATTGCGAAGCTTGAAGCTTAGCAAAGGGCTTAAAGCTTAAAACCTCTTTTAGAAAAAGAGCAGCTCTATAGGCAACTTCTCCCATTCCCGGCCAAGCAGCAATAAAAACTGGATTCTTTAATTTAGGTGTTACTATTTCTTTAATCATTTGAATACTCTACCACAAGTCAAACAAAACACAAATAAAAAAACCCCACCATTAATCCGTTACAGGTGACCGCTATCAACCCTAATACACAGGTGGGCGCCGCATCCTTACCGCCTAGGCGATCAGAAATATTAGCTCCCTTTTAAGGGTGTTGGTTGTAGCGTATCTTACCTGCTATCGCGATAGGCAGGGTTATTTATACCTTTATTATAACACTACCTTTTTTCTCTATCAATATAACTCTTGCTCTAAAAATTTTACAGACAAAAGTATCTAGCGTAATTTTATATCCTCTTGCTTATTTAAGCTTTCCCTTATCTGGTTATGAAAACAATCAACCTCACTAGAAGTTAAAGTCTTCTCAGCGGATTGATAAAAAATTCTTAAAGTAAAAGCTTTGTGTCCCTGAATAATATCCTTGCCTTGATAAATATCCACAATAGTTAAACTAACTAAATAATTACTATTAGCTTTGACAAGCTTTTCTATCTCTTTAAATTTTATAGATTTTTTTACAGAAATGCTTATATCTCTTGATATCGTTGGGAAAGGACTAAAAATTTTATATTTCCTTTGGCCTCTACTCTTAACACAAGATAATAAATCTAATTGAGCAAAAAACAAATCTTCTTTTAAATCAAAATTATTTTTCTGTTGTCGATCTAGCTTCCCTAAAAATCCTAAATTACAATTCCCAACATTTACTTCTAAAGAATTGGTAAAATTATTTAAAGAACCTTCCTTAAATTCAAAATTATTAATATTAAGAAAGTTTAAAATCTTCTCTACAGCTCCTTTTAAAAAAAAGAAATCTCCTTCTTTACCGCTAGTAGCTAAAGCTAAAGTAGGTTTCTCTAAAAAACCTTTGTTCGACTTAGAATAAGTATCAGCTATTTCAAATAAATTTAAATTACCATAGTTACCTGTACCAATTGAGGCACGATTCAAATTATACTTTAAGCTTTTAGCCATCCCAAAAAATAGATTGCTCCTCAAAGCATTCTCTTGACTACGTAAAGGATTAATTAATTCTATAACATCCTTATCGTCTATCCTTAATTGTTCTTTTTCTTCTAGGCTATAGGTAATTATTTCTTTAAATCCTAATAAAGCTACAAAATTGGCTACTTCTCCTTTAAAATGATAATGCCCAGTTTGGTTAGATATAACTAAATTTCTTTTTAAAAATGGAATCTGGCTAGGTATCTTATCATACCCATAGATACGAGAAAATTCTTCGTATATATCAACTTCTCCCTTAACATCATAGCGAAATTTAGGAGGAAAAACTATTATTTTATCTTTTGATATATCCCTTACCTTAAAATCAAGATTTTCGAGAATTTTTTTTACCTTAGACTTAGAAGGTACTAAACCTAAATAATTAGCTAAGGAATTAAGACTTATCGTTATGCTCTTTTCTGCTAATTGAGGTTTTTTACCAACAATCTTATACCCCTTATTTTTTCCTCCACTTAATTCATTTATTAATTTAGCCGCCTCATAAGAAGCATACTCTAATAGGTGAGACGGAACTACTCGTTCAAAACGATAAGAAGATTCTGTATCTAAACCAGCAGCTCTTCTAGAACGTCTCACGGTCAAAGGAGAAAATACTGCTGCTTCAAGAAAAATATTCTTAGTTGTCGCAGTAACTTCTGTATTCTTGCCTCCGATAATTCCAGCTAAAGCAATTACTTTCTTGCTATCAGAAATTACTAAATTTTCTTTATCTAAGATTCTTTCTTTCCCATCAATACCTATCAACGACTCATTCTTTTTTGCTCTACGTATATAAATATTTCCTTCTAGTTTATCAGCATCAAACGCGTGCAAAGGATTACCCCACTTAAGCATAGAATAATTAGTAATATCAACAATATCATTCACTGAAGCAAAACCACAATTTAAGATTCGTTCTTGTAACCAAGGTTTAGATCTAGATACCTTTACTGCTTCTATCCTTCTGGCAATATAATAAGGACAGTCCTCTTTGTTTTCAATTATAATATCTCTTGTTATAAGAGATGGTTGTTTAGCTATCTTGGGATAACTAATTTTTAATCTCTTACCTAAAACAGCTGCTATTTCTCTAGCTATGCCTAGAATTGAAAGCCAATCATACCTATTGGTTGTAACTTCAACATCAAAAATCCAATCTGAGGCTTCTTTTTCTAAACTTTCAACCTCCATCCCGGCCATAGTAAGAAGAGACGCCAACTTTTTAGGTGAAATATCTACTTTTAAAAATTCTTGAATAAAATTTAAACTAAATCTCATTTTTTACCTCTAACTATAAAGAAAATTGCTTTAAAAATCTTAAATCATTTTCATAAAAAAGTCGGATATCATTAATTCCATATTTAAGCATGGCTATTCTTTCTACACCCATTCCAAAAGCAAACCCTTTATACTTTTTCGAATCTATTCCACAAGCTTTTAACACTTTAGGATGAATCATTCCACAACCTAAAATCTCAAGCCAACCTTTTCCTTTGCAAACACTACACTTCTTTTTATTATTTTTGACTTTTTTATCTCCACAAATAAAACAAGATATGTCTACCTCTACTGACGGTTCAGTAAAGGGGAAAAAATGAGGCCTAAATCGCAATTTCACTTCAGAGGAAAAAAACTCACGAACAAAATGAAGAAGAACTCCTTTAAGATGAGCAAAGCTCATATTTTCACCAACTGCAAAACCTTCTATTTGATGAAACATAAAAGAATGAGTAGCATCCACTTCATCAGGCCGATATACTCTACCTGGTGAAATTACTGCTAAGGGCGGCTTTGATTCTTTCATAACTCTTATCTGAGAAGGTGAAGTGTGACTTCTCAAGAGATATTTACCTTTATCTTTTTCGTTGATATCTAAATAAAAAGTATCAAAATCTTCTCTCGAAGGATGTTCTGGAGGGATGTTTAAAGCTTCAAAATTATACCACTCCTCTTCTATCTCACCCCCTTCAATAATCACAAACCCTAACTTTTCAAATATAGAACAAATCTCCTCACTAACTGTGCTTAAAATATGACGCGAACCTTCTTGCCTAAAAATTGAAGGTGCGGTTAAATCTATTTTTTCTTCACTATTTTTTTCTTGATTTATTTTACTCTCTAACAAAGAAGTTACCTTACCTTTAAAAGCATTCAGCCTCTTACCCCAAAAGCCTTTTTCTTCTTTAGCCAAAGTAGGTATGCGTGAAAAAAGCTGCATAAAAGCAGACTTCCTACCTAAATACTTAATCCTTAAAGCTTCTAAATCATTAGAAGATTCAATTTTTTGAAAATCCTTTTGGAATTCCTCTTCTAAGCATTTAATCTTGTTTTCCATATTTCAACCTTATTAAATAAATTAATCCTATTATCAAAAATATTATTGAAAGAATCTTAGCTAGTTGCTTCTTTTGAGAAGAAATAATATATTTGTTCTTATGACCTTTACCAACGACTTCTAAGCTCTTACAATGAACATCACTTATCTGGTGCTCTGGACAATCTTTATAGAAAATACCTTTTACTCTTACCTGATCTCCTGTTGTTCGGTAATCCCCCCAATAGGTTATTTCTTTTATTTTTTCTTTATCAGCAAGAAAAACTCCTATTTGCTGCTTAGCTGAAACATTCACCCAAACACCTAAATTGCCATTTAAAGGCTCGCCAATCACTTCTCCTTCTATTTGAACTTCTTTGCCATCATAACTATCGGGAAACTCCAAGATATCTTCTAAAGAAGTACTATCAGCATAAACAAAACCAATAGATAACACCACAAATAATAAACAAAAAATAAAAAACTTTAACTGATCTCTCATATTCATTTCTTAAACAACGATAGAATAAAACCCAATGAAACAAAAATTGAAATAAACTCCAATCTTCCAGCCCACATCTGAAAAATATAAACTAATTTTAAAACTAAAGGCATGGTTGGCGAAGTTACCCCTACTGATAATCCCACGTTAGCAGTTGCTGAAACAGATTCAAATAAAGCTAATGATGCCGGATAACCAAAACCCATAGCTACGATTGCCCCAGCTACATAAGTAAAAAGAAAAATAAAAAAGAATAAATAGGCATCTTTCATCCTTTTGTCAGAAAGAACTAAATTTTGTAAATGATGAAACCTATTTTTATAGACAGCTCTAAAAGGCATCATCCAACGTTTAATCTCCATAAAAAACGATTTAAAAACAATACCAAATCTCATCAATTTTATTCCACCAGTAGTAGAACAAACACATCCTCCAATCATCATTGCAAAAATAATCGCTAATAATCCTAAAGCTGGAAAATGATTTAACTCTCCTCCAGCTAAATTGGTAAATCCACAACCAGTATGAGCAGAAATTAATTGATAAAACCCTTTACGAAACATAGCTGGCCCCATTTTTATAAGAGAAAAATAAAGAATAAGGCTTAAAGAGCAAACTGTAAAGAAAAATGTTTTTATTTCAAAATTCTTAAAAATTTCTTTTTTACTCTTATTCCATAGCCAAAAATGAAGATTAAAATTTATCGCTCCAAGAATCATAAAAACAATTGTAGCAATCTCTAAATAAAAAGAATGATAATAAGTAATATTTTGAACTTGCGGAGCAAATCCTCCAGTATCAAAAGAAGCAAAAAATAACCAAAGAGCGTGAAAAAATGATCTCTCTGCAGTCAATCCTTGATTATATAAAATAATAAAAAAAGTAATTACACCTAAAATCAAATAAATGAAACTTACCTTCCAAATAAATCTTGCAGTATCAATTACATTGGGTAAAATTTTCTCCTGACGAGCTTCACCAATATAAAACCCTAAAGCAACTGAACGAGCTCTAGTTAAAATAGAAAGGCTAGCTAAAATAATTCCTTGACCACCAATAAACATCGTTAAGTGACGCCACATATTATGAGATAAGGAAAGGTGATCTAAATCTCTTACTAGTGTTAATCCTGTGGTTGAAAACCCACTCATAGATTCAAACCATGCATCAATAAACGATGCAAAATGTTCTGATAAATATAATGGTATTGCCCCAAGAAGTGAAAATGCAAGCCAACCTAAACTGACTGTAAAAAAAGCATGAACCCAACTAACTTCTTTTTTTATAGGAAAAATAAGAATAAGAGACATTCCTAAAATAGCACTAAAGGTGAATCCAATAAGAAAATCAAACAAAGGAGACTGCTCTCCTTTTGTTAAAGCTACTACAATAGGAATAAGCATAAAAAAGCTTAAACCTAAAATAAGCTTTCCTAAAATATTTAGGATCGTGGAAAAATCTCTTCTATCTGGAGAAATAATCATAGCTTTTAAGATAAATTAAAAAGACTTCTCTTCTCTTAAAAGATTAAAGAAAGACAATATCCTAAGCCAACAATAAAGAAACAAAACAAAACTTCAGTTATAATCCCTGTTACTACCCGCATATTTCTTCTCTATCTAATTAAATTTTGCCGATAAGTGCTTTAATTAATTCTTTTTCTACATCAATTAAAGCAGCAGCAATTACTTCATCACCAGGTAATATTACTGTCGAACCATAGGGAATAATTATATCTGGTCCTCTTAAAATAGAAACTAAAACAGCATTATGCGGCAAACTAATATCTTTTAAGGCTTTCTTGGCAACCGGTGAAGTTTCAGGAATATCAATTCTTACAATTGATAGCCGACCCTTTTTAATGCTTAAGAGACTCATAACATCAGTAAAAGAAGCTTCTTCCTCTACAACCCGAGCAATTATAGAAGTTGAATCCACTGGATTATCTACTTCCATATATTTATAAAGAGGTATATGCTTAGGATCATTAACTCTGGCTACAGTTCTTTTAACTCCAAATAATTCTTTTGCCAAATAACAAATAATTATATTGTCTTCATCAGTAGAAGTAGCACTAACGCAAACATCGGCTTTTTCAATCTTTGCCTGCTGCAAAATATCTGGGTAAGTAGCATCCCCTCTAATAATCAAAATATCTTGTACTTCGCCAGCTAACTTATTACAAAGAGCTTCACTTTTATCAATAATACAAACCTGATGGTCATCTTCCTTTAATTTCTTTCCTAAAATTAAACCTAATCTACCTGCCCCAGCTATAACTATATACATTTCTTCAACACCTCAGCAATCAAATAGGTACGATTAACAATAGTTAAACCTTCTTCTTTAAATATCTTCTTCTTCATAGCATCATTCACTTGCAAAATTACTTTTTTGACGTTATATTTTCTTTTCACAACCTTACCAACAACTAAATTAATATTATCATTACCAGTAAGTAAATAGACTGCGCTAGCGCCTTTTGCTTCAGCTTTCTCAAGAGTATCTATATCCAAAGCATCAGCCCAAATCTTCTTCCCATTAAAATCATCATCTAAAGAGTCTAATCTTCTTAAGCTTTTGTCTATAACTACAACATTATTGTCTTTAGACAATTCCAAAGCTAGATTTTTTCCGGTTTTACCACAACCAATAATAATAATATATTTCATTCTTTAACTGTTTTTACAATTTTAGCAAATATATCTGCATGCTCAGCAGCAATTTTGGCCAATATATCCCGAGAAAGAATTATTTCTTTCTTGGCTAAAGCATGGATAAATCTACTGTAAGTAAGATCCATCCCCTCTAATGCTCCATTGATACGAGTAATCCATAGAGAACGAAATTCTCGTTTTTTTGTTCGTCTATGCCGATAAGCAAAAGCATAAGCTCTTCTTAAAGTTTCAATAGCCCGACGATAATTCTTAGAACGCAGCCCCCAGTATCCCTTAGCTGCTTTTAAAACTTTTTTCTTCCTATTACGGGAAGCCACATTACTTTTTACTTTCATTTTTCTCCTCCAACAATCTCATTTTTTACATAGAATAAGGCAATGCTTTCTTCAATGCTTTCATATCCCCACTTGATACTAAAGTTTTACGTCTTAATTGTCTTTTTCTCTTGGTAGTTTTACAGCTCTGTAAATGGCGTCGACCAGCCTTAGACCTTACAGCCTTCTTCTTTTTAGTAATTTTGACTCTTTTAGCTACTGATTTTCTTGTTTTTAACTTAGGCATATTCGTACTCCCTGCCTACCGGCAGGCAGGCTTTGTCTCTCTTCTTATTATATAAGAAATTAAAAGATATAAAAGTTGTTTATCCCATTAGAAGTTTCGTTCTTTTTTCCTTTAAGTCTAATACTTCTAACGGGATTTATTTCGGGCTCAAAATCAAGACTAAGGTCTTGCCCAACATATGAGGTTCCCGATCAATCCTTCCAATTTTCTCAATATCTTTAAGAAGTTTATCAATTACTTTTTTCCCAATCTCTTTATGGGTAATCTCTCTTCCCCTAAACCACATCCTTACTCTAACTTTATGTTTTTTTTCTAAAAATTCTTTTATATGTTTAAGCTTAACACCATAATCATGAACACCAATGCGCGGCCTAATTCTTACTTCTTTAAGCTGAGCTTGCTTTTGATGTTTTTTTACTTCTTTCTCTCTTTTATCTTGTTCATATTTATATTTAGAAAAATCAACTATGCGACAAACTGGAGGATCTGCTTGAGGAGCAACCTCTACCAAATCTAAATCCATTTCTTCTGCCTTTTTAAAAGCCATATCGCGAGGAAAAACACCTAATAGTTCCCCTTCAGGACCAACTACTCGTACTGTTTTTGCAAAAATTCTATCATTTACCCTCACATATTTCACTTATTGCTATCCTCCTTGTTTAAAATATTTAATAACTTTTCTATCCCCATACTACCTAAATTATTCATACCTCTGCCTCGCAAAGAAATATTCCCTTCTTCTAACTCTTTTTTTCCAACAATCACCATATAAGGAATTTTTAAAAGCTCTTTTTCACGAATTTTTTTCTGTAATGTTTCGTCGCGTGAATCAACTTCTACCCTATACCCTTCTTTCTCTAAGTCATCCTTTATTTTAATAGCATAATCTTTTATGCCAGAAGTTATACTTAATACACTTATTTGAATCGGGGCAAGCCACAAGGGAAATTTCCCAGCATAATGCTCAATCAAAGTAGCGATAAATCTCTCAAAGCTTCCCAAAATTACTCGATGAATCATAATTGCTCGCTCATTCTCGCCAGATGAAGCTCGATAAGTTACATCAAATCGCTTAGGTATATTATAATCTAATTGAACTGTAGCACATTGCCACTCTCTTCCAATAGCATCTTTTAGCTTAATGTCAATTTTTGGACCATAGAATGCCCCATCTCCAGGATTAATTTTATATTGAAAGCCTTGTTTTTTTAAAACTTCTTCTAAGATATTTTCTGAATTATCCCAGTCAACTGCATCACCAATAAATTTATCCGGCCTTGTGCTTAATTCAGCAGTAAACTCAGTAAAACCAAATTTATCCATAGTTAACTTTACAAACTCTAAAACTCCTTCTATTTCATTATAAAGATCATCTTTCTTACAAAAAATATGAGCATCATCCTGAGTAAAACTCCTTACTCTTAATAGCCCATGTAATACTCCACTCTTTTCATAACGATAAACCGTACCTAACTCAAATAATCTTAAAGGCAAATCTCTCCAACTGTGTAATTTAGATTTATAAATAAGAATATGTCCCGGACAATTCATTGGTTTTAAAACAAATTCCTGATTATCTTTTTGAGTTAAATACATATAATCTTGGTAATATTCTAAGTGCCCGCTTTTCTCCCATAATTTCTTATCCATAATATTAGGAGTTTCAACCATTTGGTAACCTCTTTTTAAATGCTCTTTTATCTCCCAATCTTCAATTATTCTCTTTAAAATTGCCCCCTTGGGCAGATAAAAAACTAACCCAGCACCAGCCTGATTATGATAAATGTCAAAGAGCTCTAATTCTTTGCCTAACTTACGATGATCTCTCTTTTTTGCTTCTTCTAAATTCTTAAGATGTTTATATAACTCATCCTTAGTAAAAAATGCTGTTCCATAAATACGTAAAAGTTGAGGATTACCTTCCTCACCCTTCCAATAAGCACCAGATATTGAAAGCAATTTAAAATGCTTTATTTCACCAGTTGACCTAAGATGTGGCCCTTTGCATAAATCTGTAAAATCACCATGCTTATATATTGAAATCTTATCTTGATTTAAATCTTTTATTAATTCTACTTTATAGTTTTCACCTTGTTTTTCAAAAAAATCTATTGCTGACCTTGAATCCATCTCTTCACAAATAAAAGGATGATTAGCTTTAGCCTCCTCCTTCATATTACATTCAATTATAGCTAAATCTTCCTCAGCTATTCCACCTGATACCTCAAAGTCATAGTAAAACCCATTTTCAATAGCCGGCCCTATGCCTAATTTAGCTTCAGGATAAAGCTTTTTTACTGCTGAAGCCATTATGTGAGAACAAGAGTGTCTTAAAGAATTTAAATCCATCTTCTACTTTTTCCTTCTACCTTTATCCTTTTGCCTTATTTTATGGTGGGCGATGCAGGAGTCGAACCTGCGACTTCCTCCTTGTAAGGGAGGCGCTCTAAACCAGCTGAGCTAATCGCCCAAAGTATACCGTAAATAATACCAAATTTTAAAGAAAAAGCAAGTATCTTTACCTTATTACATTTTAGGTAAAGCCATCATGCAAAAAGCCATAACAAACAAAGCAACGGTCTCAATAATCCCTAAAACCATTATATATTGCCCAAATCCCTTACCAGTTTCAGCTAAAGCGTCTGATGCACTCGCCCCAGCCTTACCTTGCATCCAAGCTGAAGCTCCCATGGCTAATCCAGCAGCTAAGCCAATGACCATCTGATAGATATAATTCTCTGGAGAAGCTGGAATATTAGCTTCGATTATCTTGCCTCTTAATATCATCCCATAAATTGTTTGAGTCAATGGGGCTCCAACAAAAGTAATCAAAGCAAATGGCGCAATTTTATTCTGAGCAAAGGCTCTTTTCCAAGCACCAATTGCAGCCATGCCAGCGATTCCCGTACCAAAAGCTGACCCTATAGCAGCAAAAGTTAAAGACAAATTCATATCACCAAAACCTTCTACCATATTACACCTCCTCAATGATCCGCCTTAGGCGGAGAATTGATCCTGAGCGACTACAAGAAGTCGAAGGATCTAAAAATAGTTCACTCTTTAAATGGCTCGTATTTAATACCTGTCCACTCCATATCTAAATGTCCAGAAAATTCTAACATATTAAGCCGTATACCGTGAACAATTACAGCCATTAAAGCTAATAGTATATTTAAAGTATGTCCAAGCAGAAGTATTAACACAGCTACTATCCCTGAGAATATACTATTAACGCCTAATTCCAAAGCCATATTATTAAAAGCCATCGCTACTGCTACTGTAGCATAACCAACAGCAAACAAACGTAAATAAGAAACTACATCCGAAAAAGAATTAATAACCTTTAAAGGCAAATCAGCTAATGAAAGCAAAGCTCCTTTAAATATGTTTTTCTTAGGATATGAAAACAAAACAACTAAGCTAACACCAATAAAAAATAGAATTGAAGTAATAGCTGGAGCAGCTTTATTTAAAACTAACTTACCAGCAACAAAGAACACACTCCAAACAATACATATCCAGCCTACCTGAGACAAAGCCAAACGAGAATTAATAAAACGAAAAGCTCTTATTCCATGAGCTATGGTTAGATGAATTGCCCCAATAAAAAAGCATAAATATATCATAAAAATCTGATTAGCCCCAACAAAACTATTTATTTTGCTGATTACTAAAGAATTAAAAAAAGGCAACTGAGCGATTGCTTCCATACCAAACCAAGTACCAGTAATTGCCCCCCAAACAACAGTTACTCCGCTTAATAAATAAAGCAACCAAAAAATACTTTGTTGATCCTTCTTAAATTTACGCTGAACAAAAAATATAATCGCTAAAAACACTAAACCATAGCCAGCATCACCAACTAACATAGCAAAAAATATACTAAAAAAAATAAGAAACCAAAAACTTATATCGTATTCTTTATACCCTGGGATAGTCCCCATAAAATTAAATATTGGCTTTATAATCTCCACCCATTTTGGATTACGGATAAGTGTTGGCACTTCATCACCATCGTCAGGATCTTGGCTAACTGTTGCCCACCCTTCTTTCTTAGCAATTTTATTGATTTTAACAACTTCTTCCAAAGGACAAAAACCTTGAATACAACAAATCTCGCAGCTAGAAGAGACTCCAGAACGAACTTTATAAAATTCTATCATTTTTAAAATTTCTTTACGATATTCAACAAATTGCTTCTTATAAGTAGAAGCTTTAACTAATTCTTTATCAATTTCCTCTAATTCTTTTTTAATTACTATTAATTGTTTCTGTAAATAAGAAAAACCCTCTCTAGGAATCTCAATCTCATCCAAGTTTAAAGATTCTTCTTGGCTCTTTAAGAGAGCTGCTACATAAAATACACCTTTATCTTTCTTTAGAATATAAATTAGCTTATCTTTAGGTAATTCTTTTAATTTATTTTTGCCACAAATATAAAGTTTTATAAATACACCAAATTCTTTTAGCTCAGCTAAAGATTGTAATGGAATATTGCCCCATTCCTTAAACCAACATTGTTTGTCTCTAAGCTCTCTTGAATTATTTTCAAACTGATGTTTTTTTCTCTTTAAAATAATAATTTCTTTGACATAAAAAGAAATATGATGCTTGTCTAAGTCTGTGCTAGATATTTTTGAATCACCAAGAAGATGCATAGCTCGATCTAGAAGTTGTAATTTATTTTCTTGAATTATTATCTTTTCAGCCACCGGATTCTCCATGTGTTTAATATGCATTAGCCCTAGACCTCTTAGCTTACCTATAACATTATCTATATATTTATTAGAAGCAAGTAAAGTAACTTTTTTCATTTTAACTATCATATTCTTGATGACTCTTTTCTTTTTTCTATCTTAGCCTTAGCAATTTTTCCTCTTACAACTTCAGCAGTTTGAAATTCGCCCAAATGTATTTGTATGGTTCTAATGATTTCATAGGCTTCAGGTATTTTAACTTTTTCAAATAAATTAACTCTTTGGTTAACAATCCTTAGTTCCTCTTTTAAAATATTTACCTGCTTATAGTGTATGAGCAACCTTGCTTTTTGAGTTATCATATCTTTTTCTGTTGAAATAGCTTTATCAACCCAAAGAGGTGTGACTAAAAGATCATAAGTTTTCTGATTAAACTCAACATTTAAAAATACAGGCATATCTACCCCAGCAATATTGCTAATACTGGTATCTATTTTGCCTAGTTTGCAAAATTCTTCTATAGACGATCCTTCTGAAAATACATCAACCCATTTTAAAACGCTATTTCTCAAATTATTAACTTCAGAAGAGGCAACCAGAATAGCTTGATGGATTTTGATTATCTCCAACTGCAATTGCTTCTTCTTAAGTTGCAACATCGGTAGATAGCGTTTGTATCTCTTAAGATCTTCTTTTTGCTTTTTTAATTCGTTTTTAGTTAATCTTATTTTAGCCATCTTTTAACCAGAAGTCAGAGGTCAGAAGTCAGAGGTCAGAAAAATCTGTCTTCTGTTCTCTGTCTTCTATCTTCTGCTTATTAGGCCAGAATTCCTTTATTAGATCTGTACGAAAACTAACCTCACTGGGTAAGAAACACTCAGAAAGAATTTTCCAACCATTATCAAGAGCGTCTTCTAGAGAAATTTTAACTGATAAATCCATCATCTGAGATTCAAATAAATTCCCATACTTTAATAATTTTTTATCCCAATCACTCATTCGAAAACCCATAGCTTTTTTTTCTTGGCTTTCTTTGAATTGAGCATAAAGCTGTATCATTCCGTCCATAATTACTCGATGATCCTTGCGGGTCTTATCGTTTACTTGTTGCTTAAGACGACTTAGCGAACCAAAAGGTTCAATCCTCCCACCTCTTAAATAAAACTGTCCTTCAGTAATATACCCGGTATTATCAGGAACTGGATGAGTAACGTCATCTCCTGGCATAGTAGTCACAGCTAAAATAGTAATTGAACCCGCTCCTTGAAAATCAACTGCCTTCTCATAACGCTTAGCTAATTGACTATATAAGTCACCAGGATAACCTCGATTAGAAGGTACTCTCTCCATGGTTATTGATATTTCTTTTAAGGCATCAGCAAAATTAGTCATATCAGTAAGAAGAACTAAAACATCTTTTCCACCTAAGGCAAACTTTTCAGCTACAGCTAAACATAAATCCGGAACCATTAACCCTTCAACTATTGGCTCAGATGCAGTATTAATAAAAAAAACCGACTTGCTTAGGGCTCCCCCTTCTTCAAGTGTATCTTTAAAAAACATATACTGATCATGTTTTAAGCCTATCCCCCCTAAAATAATCATATCTACTTCAGCCTGAAGAGCTATTCGAGATAAAAGCTCATTATAAGGTTCACCAGATATAGAAAATATTGGCAACTTCTGTGATACTACTAAAGAATTAAAAACATCTATCATCGGAATATTAGTTCTGATAATTCTCTCAGGAATTATTCTCTTGGCTGGATTAACTGGTGGTCCACTAATTTCAATCAAGTTATCAATTAAGGCTGGACCTTTATCTCGAGGTTCTCCACTACCATCAAAAATTCTTCCCAATATGTTATTTGAAAAAGTAACTCTCATTGGATGACCCAAAAACCTTACTTCATCATTAGTAGAAATACCTCTACTGCCTGAGAAGACCTGCAAAGACACAATATCATTTTCTAATTTAATAACCTGAGCTAAAGATTTACCACGAGAAGTTTTTACCTCAGCTAACTCCTCATAGGCTATATCCTTAGCCTTTACGGTAATAACATTCCCAGCAATACTAAGTATTTTACTATGTACTTTTCTCATTTATTTTTTCCTTTTTATTGCTTCTCTTCTATTTCTTTATAATTTTGAAGAAAATTATCTATTGTCTTCTCTTGCTTCTTGAAATCTTGACTCTGGAGTTCCTTATAATTCCAATCTATAAACAAATGTCTTAACTCATAAAATTTTTTCCGAGCTATTTCTTTCTTATCAAAAATAAACTCTTTATCTAAAACCAGTGAAATCTTATTAAAAACATACTCTTGGCGCTTAAGATCAGTAGCAGCATCAACTTCATCAAAACCATTCTGCTGCAAGTAAACACCATCTAGAAATTCAGACTTTAGATAAACTATAAAATCTTCTATTGATGTTCCCTCCTCTCCAACGACTTTCATCATTTGATGAACTTCATTCCCATTATGCAAAATATCTTTAGCTTTTTTTACTACTTTAGCGTCAACAAACCCCTTATATCGAGACCAACTATCAATTGGATCTATTGAAGGAAAGCAGCGAGCGTTCGCTCTGTCTCTAGACAACCCATGAAAAGCTCCCACAACTTTTAGAGTAGCTTGAGTTACTGGTTCTTCAAAATTGCCTCCAGCTGGACTAACCGTTCCACCAATAGTTAAACTCCCCTTTCTCCCATCATAAAGACTAACTAACCCTGAGCGTTCATAAAATTCAGCAATTCTCGATTCTAAATAAGCCGGATAAGCTTCTTCTCCAGGTATTTCTTCTAATCGACCCGAGACTTCCCGCATAGCTTGAGCCCAACGAGAAGTAGAATCAGCCAAAAGCAAGACATTCAGCCCCATTTGCCGATAATATTCTCCTAAAGTGGCTCCAGTATAAACCGAAGCATCTCGGGCAGCAACTGGCATTGAAGATGTATTACAAATAATAATTGTTCTTTCCATCAAAGACTTACCAGTTCTAGGATCAATTAATTCTGGAAACTTTCTTAAAGTCTCAACTACTTCCCCAGCTCTTTCCCCACAAGCTGCTAAAATTACAATATCAACTTCAGCATAACGACTGGTAAGTTGTTGCAAAACTGTTTTACCGGCTCCAAAAGGACCGGGAATACAATAAGTACCACCTTTAGCTACCGGGAAAAAAGTATCAATAATACGAACCTTAGTAATCAAAGGTTCTTGAGCCGTAAGTTTTTCTTTATAAGCATCTATAGGAATCTTTATCGGCCAAACAAAGACCATAGTTAATTCTATATTTTCTCCTCTATGATTCTTAATTTCAGCGATTTTATCTTTTATAGTATATTCTCCCTTATTAACAATATTTTGAACCTCAAACTCTCCCTCTAATCTAAAAGGCACCATAATGTAATGTTTAAATATTCCTTCAGTAACAAATCCCAGAGGAATTCCTTTGGTTACTTTAGTTTTAGCTTTAACTAAGGGAGTAAATTCCCATTTCTTTTTTTGGTTCAAAGGTTCAAGGTGCACACCTCTAGGTAAAAAAAAGTCAAATTTTTTAGCTAATTGAGGAAGAGGGTTCTGCAAACCATCATAGACTTGGCCTAGGAGACCTGGCCCTAATTTTACTGAAAGCATTCCAGAAGAAAATTCTACTTTATCCTCAACTTTTATGCCTTTAGTGTCTTCAAAAACTTGCATATAAGCAATATCTCCGCTTATTCTAATAACTTCTGCCATTAAGCGTTCTTCTCCAGTCAGAACATAGCCTACTTCATTTTGGATAATATCTCCATCAAAGGAAACAGTTATCATATTGCCTTGTACTGACGTAATTTGCCCTTTACTTTTATTCATTTAACTACCTCACATAATTTATCAAAAACAACTATCCCTTTATCTCTATCAAAAGTAAATAATCTTTCTAACACCTGTATCTTTAAAAAATAAACAATTAAAACATCTAAATCAAAAAAATGGCCTTCTTCTAATGATTCAATGAATTTCCACCGCATACGTAAAAGGGCTTTTTCTATTTCTAAAGGTGTCCCTTCATTTAGATTTACCTTTAAATCTGAAAGAAAAGTTCCTCCTCGATTACTGTTCTCTCGAAAAGATTTAATCGCATTTCTTAAATTCCTTTCGAAATTCTTATATTTAACCAAAACCTTATTATCGCTATCCTTTAAATAAAAATTATTTAAACTAACATCAGAAATTATTGCAAAATCCTTATCCGACAACCATTTTATAGCTTGATCTAGGAAATATTGTCTATTAACATAACGTTCTTGCCCAAAAATTAAATAAGGAAGCTGTGTCACAAAATAATAATACTTATCCATCATCTGTATCTAGAATTGCTGTAAGAGAGGGGTTTAAGAATTCTCCTAAAGCCTCTACAATGCTCTGATCAGTAAAATCATAATGGAGATCTTCTCCTTTTATGCCAATACGAAATCCTTTTTCTATTGTTTTGCTCACTCTTATTTCTATTGTTTTCTTAGTTTTTTCTTTTAAAGACACCAATAATGCTTTTTCTATTTTTTCCTTATCACTTTTATTTAATAATATTTCCCAAGTTATATTATTTGTTGGAGACCACTTATCAATTATTTTAGAAATTAATTCTCCTATAAAATCAGGGGTTAAAGCTTCTCCTATTCTATCCTTCAAAATTTTATTTAACAGCGAAATTAATTCTTCCTTCACAACTAATACCAAATCTCGCGATGCTTGTCTAAGAGAATTTTTAGAATTAAATTTCAACTTAGCAGCTTCAGCTTTTGCTTTTTCTTCAATATTACAAGCTTTATTCTCAGCCTCTTTAATGATATTACTAGCCTCGATATTAGCTTTCCCAACAATCTCTTTCGAAACCTTTTTAGCTTCTTCTATTCCATCTTGTTTAATTTTATCAATTAAACTTTCTAATTTTACATCCATTAACACAGTGCGCCTCCTTTATCTTAAATCTTCTACAAAGTCTCCAATTCTTAATTCAAAATTCTTTTTTACCGTCAGCAAGCATAACTGACTCATTTTTTAACCAACTTCCATCTCTAATCCCGCCCTGTTATAAAACATAATAGACTTTTTCTCTTTCCATTGACAAGCTTATCACGCCCCACATATTTATGTCAACACAATCTTTAAAGCACCCTATTGTTAGCTATATTTTCTACTATAAAATACAGTAAAAATCTTCCATTGTTAAACTAAGGAATTATTTTATCTACTTCTGGATTGGTTAGGTAAGTTAAAAATTTTACCCTCTTAAAATCTCTTCAGCAGCCTTTAAATAATCGATCTTTTCAATAATTGGTCTACCTACAACTATATAATCAGCTCCATTAGCAAAAGCCAAGGAAGCTGTAGCAATTCTCTTCTGGTCTCCTTTCTGATCTAGGAGATTACGGATGCCTGGGGTAATTACTTTTAAATTAGGAAAATCTTTTTTTATATCTTTAACATCATGAGCTGAAGAGATTACTCCTTCTATCCCTGCACAATCAGCTTGTTTAACTAACTGATTAATTTCACCTTGAGTAGCTTTTGAACTTGTAAGCACGCTTACCCCTAAAATTAATGGCCCTGTTTTGCCTAACTTATTAGCTGTATCTTTAACTGCTATTTTTACTGCTTCAAGAGCTTCTCTCCCTGCCTGTAAATGCACAGTGAAAGCCCAACATCCTAATTCAGTAATAATTGAAGATGCTCTGGCCATGGTATTAGGGATATCGTATAATTTCAAATCTAGGAAAACATCAATTCCTCGGTCAACCAATTCTTTAACAAAATCTGGCCCAAATTTAGTAAAAGTAATTGACCCGATTTTAAATTTCACTCCTTTAGGAGCAAGGGTTTCTACTACTTTCTCTATTTCGCTTCTTTTGTCTGAATCTAAAGCAACAATTAACTTTTCCCAGTTATTGTTCAATTAGACCTCCTCTCAACTTATTTATATCGTTAACTTTTGCTTTTTCCATATACTTTTTTAGCCCTAACAAAACATCTTCTCCGCTGTTAGGATTAACTAAATTTATAGTTCCTAGGCTAACTGCAGTAGCTCCAGCTAAAATATATTCAATAGCATCGTTTGCATTTTCTATTCCACCTCCACCAATAATTGGAATTTTAACTTCTTTGGCTACTTTCCAAACTCTATAAAGACTCATTGGCTTAATTGCCTTGCCAGAATAGCCTCCGTAAACATTCCCTAAATAAGGTTTTCTAGTTTCAGTATTTATTCGAAGAGAAAAAAAAGTATTGACTAAGGATATACCATCAGCTCCACCTTGCTTTACTGCTTTTGCAATTTTTACAATATCACTTACTTCTGGGGTAATTTTTATAAATAAAGGTTTATTAGTTATTTTTCTTAAAGACTTAGTTAAATTATAAGTTGCCTTAGCATCTTGAGATATTAATTTCTTTAATTTTAGATTAGGGCAAGACAGATTGATTTCAAAACCGTCTATTCCTCTTTCACAATTTAGGGCTTCTACAACTTTTATGTATTCCTTATTTGAAAAACCACCAACACTAACAATACACTTAGTGTTTAATTTTTGAATCTCTGGCAATTTTTCCTTTATAAAAACTTTTAATCCTGGGTTTTCTAACCCCACTGAATTCATCACACCACATTCGCTTTCATAAATTCTTGGTGGACGATTCCCAGCTCGAGGTTTTAAAGTTATAGTTTTAGTCGTAATAGCCCCAATAGCTTTGAAATTAGCTAAGTCTTTTAGCTCATCTCCATAACCAAAAGTACCAGAAGCAGAAATTACTGGATTATCTAATTTTAGTTTTCCTAATTTAACTAATAACTTCATATATTATTTAATTCTACGCTAAAATACACACTATTACAAGCTTTTGCGCTCCTATTGTCAAATTGTCTATTACAGATACTATGTCTTTTCTGATATTATATGCAAAATACATAGACAACCAAAGTTTTTGACATATCAATAATATTATGGAACAATTTAAAGAAGTTGACCATAAACGTGGTATCAATAGACAATATGTATATTAATTGTTATGTTCAAAAAATAAATGATAAAGACATTCAAACCCCGTAAAATAATAAGATTAAAAGAACGAGATTATTCAAGACAAGGATATTATCATGTAACCATTTGCATATATAATCATCTGGAAATTTTCGGAAAAATAGAAAACAATAAAATGGTATTGAATCAACACGGAAATATTGCGTATGATTGTTGGAATGATTTACCCAATCATATCCATGGAATAATCAACAGTCACAAAACAGATCAATAGATTACATAATAATTCATTCAAATGGCAACGATCGTTTCACGACGAAATTATCCGTACCGGTAATCATTCTCTATATAATATCCGTAAATACATTATAGATAATCCCGCGAATTGGGATGCCGATGAAAATAATATTAAAAATTATTCTGTAAAGGGCCAGGCAGGCCTGGCCCCTGCAACAAAGGTTTGATAAAATATAATTGGATAAAATAAATAAAACATATCAAACCAATGCACCTGACCCTACTTCGCTCCTTCGGAACTTCGAAGGGCAGCTGAGTTTGAATGTTAGACTAAGAATTTAAATTCCAAAAATATCACTGAAACTGTTTTCAGAATATTTAATGCTTGTGTATTGACAATGCGCATAATATATTGTATACTTTATACAGGAGGTGATACACATGACCCGTTTGAACATTACACTACCAAATGAAATAGCAAAAAAACTAACAAGCAAACGCAATAAAAGTCGCTTCATTGCCTTAGCATTGGAAGAAAAGTTTGAACTAGAAAGGAAGGAAAAAATAGAGAATCTCCTATTAGAAGGATACAAAGCAACATCCAAAGAAGATACGAAGTTACAAGCTAACTGGGGAAAGGCAGGCCTAGAAGAATGGGATTAAAAAAACATCCGGAAAGGGGCGAAATTTATCTTGTATGTTTAGATCCAACGATTGGCTCCGAAATTAATAAAACTCGTCCCGCTTTAATAATTTCCAATGACATAAACAATCAAGTTGCGCAAACCGTAACTGTTCTTCCTATCACTTCTAATACAGAAAAGATTTACCCTTTCGAAACACTTCTACCCTCTCAAGAATCAGGACTCCCTAAAAATTCTAAAGTAAAATGCAACCAGATAAGAACTATAGATAAGAAACGGCTGATAAAACCTTTGGGGAAAGCTTCGCTTAAAAAACTAAAAGAAATTGAAAACTCTCTGCTTATACATTTGGGAATCTATTTTTAGAATATAACAAAATATGTAGAGACCGGACCCTGTTATTTCATTTTCCTAAAATCATTTTTAAAGATATTAAAAATAGAAATATCCCAAAGACCTTCTTTAATATAGGAGCTGGTACTTTGTGAACAAAAATTGCCCCGATTAATGCTCCAAATAAAAATCCAATACAGATAAAGGTCGCCATGTTTAATTTAACGTTGCCTTCAGAGTAATACTTCCAAGCAGCTAACAAGCCTATCGGTGGAATCATTAAAGCTAAAGTTGTGCCTTGAGCTTGATGTTGAGTAAGCCCAAACATATATACCATTACTGGAATTAGTATTGACCCTCCGCCAATACCCAAGAACCCGCTAGCAATTCCTGCCCCTAATCCTAAAGCTATATACGTATACCACATACCTATACCTCTCTTCTACCAAATATCGTTGATATCAAACACCGGACCATCTTTACATACTTTTTTGTAACCATTCTTAGTCTCAATAGTACATCCACAACAGACTCCTATTCCACAGCCCATAAACTGCTCAAAAGAAACTTGGCAATTTACATTTTTATTATTACCAATAGCTTTTCTTATTCCTTTAAACATGCCTTCAGGTCCACAAGCATACAAATTTATTTTATCACTCTTGTTAAATTTATTAAAAAAACTTTTTAAGATATCTACTGCAGTACCCTTCTTACCAATTGACCCATCTTCAGTTGCAAGATAAACTTTGCTCCCTCTCCTTTTAAACTTATCCACGCATATAACTTCATCTTTATTTTTTGCTCCTAAAATAATAATCGGCTTAAGTTCCTTTAATCTATCAGCAAGAAAAACTAATGGCGCAACGCCTAACCCCCCGCCAAGAAGAATATTCCTACTACTTTTAATATTCAAGCTAAATCCCTTTCCTAAAGGACCAATCATATTTAATTTATCTCCAGTTTTATACTCAGCCAAAATCTTAGTCCCTCGTCCTCTAATTCTAAAAAGAACAAATACAGTTTTTCCCTTAACACAATGTATGCTAAACGGCCTTCTTAAAATAGTTTTAATTATCTTAATATGAATAAATTGTCCAGGATAAGCTTTTTTTGAGATATAAACAGAATCAAAGCTTAAAAGAAAAATATCATTCTTAACTTTACTAATTTTTTTAACTCTTACGGTAAGTTCTTTAGGGGCATCAAACTTGCTCATACTTTCAGCATTATAGCAGATTATCTTGGTTTAACAATGGAAGAAAACCAAGGCTTTCTTACGAATAAAAGCTTTCTCACAGAATTTCCTATGTAGATTTCTTCAGCAGTTTCCAAATCCTTTAAATAGAGTACTTTTTCTTTGGCTTTTTCTTTGCTTATAAGGCTTTCTCTTAATACCCCTGGTAAAAGACCACTCTTAACCAATGGCGTATATAGCTTTTTGTTCTTTAAGATAAATATATTGCTAATGGCTCCTTCGGTAAGTTGTCCTTCCTGATTTAAAAAAATAGTTTCAAAGTAACCCTTAGCTAAACCCTTGCTTCTTTCTTGGTCGTAAAATGTTCTATTAGTGGTTTTATGATAAAGAAATCTATTCTTAGAGTCTATTCTCTTTTCACTAATTCTTATCTTGACCGGACTTTTGATTTTTTTTAAAGTCTCTGCTTTAACATTAATCCTCCCATCAAAAAATAAGACCAGTCTTACCTTTACATCTCTTTTTTTATTTTTTATTATTTGTCTTAACTTATCTTTAATCTCTTTCTCTCGATAAGGATAAGAAAAATATTGAGCTGATTTTCTTAATCTCTTTAGATGTAAACCCAAGAGAAAATACCCTTTGCTCTTATCCCAAAGAATGCTTTCAATAAGCCCTGTTTTTTCTAACCCATCTCGAAAAAATTTTCCCTTAAGCAAAGCTTCCTCATATTCATCCTTAGCCTTAGAATCATAAACTATCCCTCCACCAATACCTAATTCTCCTTTATTCCTTTTAATCCAAACAGTTCTTATGGCAACATTAAAACAACTTTTCTTCTTCGGTGAAATATAGCCAATTGCCCCAGTATATATCCCTCTAGGTTCTTTCTCTAATTCTTTTATAATCTCAATTGTTTTTATCTTAGGTGCTCCAGTTACTGACCCACAGGGAAACAAGGAAGAAAACATCTCTTTTAATCTTATATTCCTCTTTAGTTTTCCTTCTATGGTTGAAGTCATTTGATACAAAGTAGGATGTTTCTCAATATCAAAAAGCTTAGGCGTCCGCACTAATTCAGAAATTCTTCCTAAATCATTTCGTAATAAATCTACTATCATTAAATTCTCAGCTTTTATTTTTTTGCTATTTTTTAATTCACTCCTGCTTTTGCAATCTTTCTCTTTTGTTTCTCCTCTCTTGGTTGTCCCTTTCATTGGCCGAGCAATAATTTCATTCTTGTCTGTTTTAAAAAATAACTCTGGCGATAATGAAAGTATCTGCTCTTGCTTAGTATTAATTAATGCTGAATAAGAGGTTGGCTGGGCCTTTCTTAAATCCGAATATAAACTTACCGCATTCCCTTTAAAAAAAAACTTTTCTTTAAAAGTAAAATTAACTTGATAAGTGATCCCTTGTTTAAGATATTGTTTTATTTTTTTTATTTTCTGATTATATTCTGTCTGACTAATGTTTGGTTTTATATTTTCTATTTTGTATGCAGGCTCACCTAAGGAAAAATTAGAGCTTTGTTGATTAGTGCTTTTATTTTTATTTGTTATTATCGGTTTCCTACACACCCCTACCCAAGCTAATGGTCCTTTTAATCCTACTCTTAAAAGTCGATAAGCTGGTTCTAAAAAATATCCAAATTCATAAGAAAAATAACCAGCAAGCCAATAGCCTTTTTTGGAATAATTTTCTAATTTTTTAAAAAATAACTCTAAATCGTCCCCTGCCTTGAAAATAACAACATCTTTAAAGTTAGAAAATAAAAAGGAACTTTTCTCTTCTTGGGCCTTGTCCATAGTATCAAGAAACACATAAGGTGGTTTTAAATTATAAAGATGATTAAGAGAGTCACTCATTTCTGACAATGGGAACAAAAACAAGTCCCTCTTCCTCCTAAAAATATTTTCGTCAAAGGTTTTTTGCAAAAGTAGCAGCTTTCGTCTTTTTTCCCATATACTTTCAATCGCTTCTCCATGCCACCCCTGTCGCCACCTAAATCCCTATAGCTGTTAACTGAAGATCCTTTATATTTTATAGCTTCTTTTAATATTGAAACTATTTTCTCATGAAGTAATTTTATCTCTTTTTCACTTAAGGAATTAGCTGTTCTTCGCGGATCTATTTTAGCTAAAAATAAAGCTTCTTGAACATAGATATTCCCTAATCCAGAGATTAAGGTTTGATCCAAAAGAAGAACTTTTATTTTAGTTTTTTTAGAAACCAGCGTTTCTCTAAATTTACTTAAGCTTATGTCTAAAGCTTCAGGGCCTAATTTTTTTATAAAGTTTAAATCCTTATAATCTTTGCATAGTCTTAATTCTCCCAACACTCTGGAATCCATATAATTTAAGACCTTTCCATCTGAGAGGTAAAACACTGCTCGAGCTCCAGGGTCTTCCTCTCCATAAAGAAGCCAGCCAGCTATTCTTAAGTGAATTACTAAAAATTTATCTTCTTCTAATTTAATTATAAGTAATTTTGCTTTACGGATTACTTGTTTAACTTCTTGGCCAATTATACCTTTTTTAAATTCATTGGCTGAAGGCTCTTTGATAAGTGTTGATTTAGTTGTTTTAAAATTAACAATTTTTTTATTGGTAATTTTTACAACAAGTTCTCTTTTTATTGTCTCAACTTCTGGCAATTCAGGCATTTATCCCCCTTTAATAGATTTTAGAAAAAACAATAGTAAAACTATTATTAATATAATGGCTACGCTTAAAAACCAGGGACTTTTTTTAGAAAAAGAAACCTCTTCCCCACAATAAAGACACATTGTTGCATCGTTAGGAATAGGTTTATTACAATGTGGGCAAGGAACTAACTTTTCAAAATCTAAACTTTCGCTCTCTTCAGACACACTCTTATAATCAAAATGCCCTTGATCCATATTTATCGATTTTTACTTTAAATTTTTAAAAATTCCTTGATACTCTTCTGTCTCTTCAAGTCCAATAAATATTAGTTGGACAACTCTAGCATTTTGTTTAATATTTATTCCTTTTGAGTTTGAAACTACTAAAATAAATTCACCCTTACCCTTAAAGCCAGCATCCCAAACCCCATTTTGGGTGAGCGCTCCCATTCTAAGAAGTGAAGTACGTGTAAACCCTAAAGCCGCTAAATTATTAGGTAAATTTACAGCCTCATTGGTCCTTATTTTGTAGGCACCTTGTGGTAACACCCACCATCCACATGTATCCTCTTGCTTTATTTTTTCTGGAATCAATTCTTTTCCCTGGGGAACTACTCTCTCAGAGTTAGAAAAATCTATGTCTCCAGCAGATTCAAATTCAAAAATTTTACCAACAGTTAAATCAAAGCCATTAGGAGCCAATTGTTTATCTAAGTTAATATAATTCTCAATTAAGTTTTTTTCTTTAATTAAATGATTGATTTCTTTTTTATTTAGCATTTTTCACCTTTTTCTTTATATAGTTCACTGCTTCCTGAGCACTATTTACTTTTTTTACTCCCTTTATTTGCCAAGTTTCTATACCAACAATTATTTTTTCTTCATCAAGACCAAAAGCAATTTCTGACAAAGTTCCATTCTCTCCATTAATAGCGACTATTGCATCTGAAGCCCTTACTACCAAAATATTTCTAGCATAACCTAACCCAGTAGGAATTTTAACATCTACATATTGATTAGCATCTTTTGCTTCAGAGCTAGAATGATATAACTTATTTTTAATGCCCCTTGGAAGAATCGAACTTCCATCCCAAGCTCCGGAGGCTTGTGCTTTATCCGTTAAGCTAAAGGGGCAATGTATCCGTTGCTCAATGAGACTATAATTTTTCAAGCCAAAAATGCAGAAAAATTATATAGTCGAATTAGTCCACCGTAGCTTTAGCGTAGGTGGAAGCTACGGGGACTTTTATTTAGATTAATTTTTATTATTCTTTTATCTATCCACCAAAGATATTAATTATACCATACTCTCTGCCGTAACCAGAAATTACTTCAATCTCCTTATCTCTTACTTTTCTTATCAACACAATATTTACTCCCTAAAACATTTGGTTGTTAATTTTTCTAAATTATCGCTCCAATAGCTAAAAGTGTCAAAAGATATATTGAAATTAGTCTTTAAGGCGGGAATAAATAACTTTACCCTTTTTAATGGTTTGTTCTATCGTTCCTTCTAACTCGTGGCCTAAAAATGGTGTATTCATAGATTTGGAGGCTAAGTTTTTCCCTTCTACTTTCCACTTCCTGGTTAAATCAGTGATAACTAAATCAGCTATATAGCCTTGTGCGATTTTCCCACGCTTATCTAACCTAGCAATAGCTGCTGGTTGAGTTGAAAGTTTATTAGCCACATCTTCTAAGCTAAGAGTTTTATCCTTTACTAAATAACTATTGGTTAAGGAAAAAGCCATCTCTAACCCAATAAAACCAAATGGTGCAAGCTCAAATGGTAGTTCTTTTTCAGCTAAGGAATGTGGAGCATGATCAGTAGCAATGCAATCAATAGTGCCATCTGCTAAAGCTTTTTTTATGGCTATAAGATCTTTTTTATCTCCTAATGGCGGGTTAACTTTATAATTTCCCGGAAAACCTTCTCTCTCTAGATCATCAATAGTTAGAGTAAAATAATGTGGACAAGTCTCAGCAGTGACTTTTACTCCTTCTTTTTTAGCTCTTTTTATTATCTCTATGCTTTTAGCACTACTTATGTGAGCAAGATGAATCCTAGCACCTAGATATTTAGCTAGTTCAATATTGCGAGCAACAATCAAACTTTCAGCAATATCAGGAATACCAGCTATCCCATATTTAGATGAAATAAAACTCTCCCTCATACTACCTCCATGAGATAACTGACTATCTTCACAATGTGAAATAACCAAAAGATCAAACATCTTAGCATATTCATAAGCCCGTCTTAAGACTAAAGTATCCTCTACCGAAACCCCATCATCACTTAAAGCAAGGCAACCAGCTTTTTTCAAGGCTCCAAATTCAGTTAGTTTCTTTCCTTCTCTGTTCATAGTTATTGCCCCTATTGGGTAAATATCTATTAAGCCAACGCTTTGACTTTCTTCTCTTATCCACTTAGCCAAGCCCTCATTATCTATTGCTGGCTCAGTATTAGGCGTACAAAGAATTGTAGTAAACCCTCCCTTAGCAGCAGCAGTCGAACCACTTAAGATATCTTCTTCCCCTTCTCTACCTGGAGTACGTAAATGAGTATGCAAATCAATAAAACCAGGGAAAATATGCTTACCTTTGGCATCTATTTCCTTGTCAGCCTCTTTGATATCTTTGCCAATACTAATTATCTTCCCGTTCTCAATAAGTAAATTAGCTTTAATTGTCTCGTTAGCATTAACTAGAATTGAATTTTTTATTAACAACTTCATATTTCTCTTTTTTTTGTTCCTACTAAATATAAGGCCGCCATCCTTATGGCTAAACCATTTTCAGCCTGTTTTAATATTAAAGGATGCACTTTTTCCTTTAATGAAGAACTTATCTCAACATCCCAATTTACTGGCCCAGGATGCATAACTAAAGAATCTTTCTTAGCTTTTTTTAATCTCTGAGGTGTCAAACTAAACCTATCAACATATTCTCTTAAAGTAGGAAAAAAGGTGGCTCCTTGTCTCTCTTTCTGAATCCTAAGCATCATAATGATGTCAGCTGACTCAATTTCTTTATCAAAATCATTAGATACTTTAACACCAATTTTTTCAAATTCGTAAGGAATAAGTGAGGTTGGACCGCAAACAGTAATATTAGAAGAAAATTTTTGAAATCCAAAAATATTTGAACGAGCCACTCGAGAATGGGCTATATCTCCAACTATTAAAACATTTAGATTTTCTAAAGTTCCCTTAATTTCTTTTACAGTAAACATGTCTAACAGGGCTTGAGTAGGATGTTCATTGTTCCCATCTCCAGCATTTATAAGAGAGGCTTGTGTATATTGGGAAAAAGACTTTAAACAAGCCCCCACACCTATTCTCATTATCATTATGTCAGGATGGTAGGCTTCTAAATTTTTTATAGTATCAACTATGGTCTCACCTTTAGTTAAACTACTAGTAGAAAATGAAAAATTTACCACATCAGCGCTTAAACGTTTTGCGGCTAGTTCAAAGGATGTCCTAGTTCTAGTAGAGTACTCAAAAAACAAATTAACGATTGTCTTACCGCGCAAGGCCGGAACTTTTTTAACCTCTCTTTCAGAAATTTCTTTAAAAGAATCTGCCAAAGAAAGCACAGTTTCAATCTCTTGACGGCTAAAGTCTTTTATTCCTAAAATATGTTTTTTCTGCCACTCTTCCATATTAGTCCATGTTCTTAATTACTACTACCTCATCGTTGCAATCACTTTCTTCTAAATTAACTTCAACAACTTCTTGGCGTGAAGTAGGAATATTTTTACCTACATAATCAGCCCTTATCGGTAATTCCCTGAACCCTCTGTCCACTAAAACCAAAAATTCTACTCTTTTTGGTCTACCAAAATCCATAATCTCATTCAAAGCTGCTCTTACAGTTCTACCAGTATAGAGGACATCATCGACAAGGATTACTACCTTATCGCTTAAATCAAAAGCAAGTTTAGTCTCTTTAACTATTGGCTTAGGCCCAAGAACAGTTAAATCGTCTCGATAAAGAGTAATATCTAACACCCCCAAAGGAACGTCTTTACCCTCTATTTCTTTTATTATTGATTGAATTCTACGGGCTAGATATACTCCTCGAGTCTGGATACCAACAAGAGCTATCTCCTCAGAAGAAGAACTTTTTTCTACTATTTGGTGAGCTAGACGATAAAGAGTTCTTTTGATATCGTCTTTTGAAAGTATTTTCTTTATTTCCTTTTTATTACTCATAAAAATAAAAAAACCGTTTCAGCTTTATACTAAAACGGCCCACTTTTTGAGATTCTTTAAACTTTCTCATAATATGTCCTTGCTGGCCTCACCGGACCAAATTAAAGGCTACATAATATATACCTTATCCTCAGTGCTTTGTCAAGAAAAATCTCATAGGCCAAAAATCTCTATATTGGCTTAATCTTTTAATGCTTTTCTTGCTTCTTTAGCTTTTCTTGCTTCTTTAGCTTTTCTATTGTCTATAACCAAGACAAACTCACCCTTAGGCGCTTTTCTGCTAAAGTGCTCTATAGCTTCACTTACCCCAACTTCTAGGACCTCTTCAAACTTTTTAGTCATTTCTCTGCCAATAACCACCCTAGTTTCTCCTAAAATCTCTTTTATCAACTTTAATGATTTTATTATTCTATAGGGAGATTCAAAAAACACTAAATTAATGCCCCATTCTTTTGTTTCTTCTAACAACTTTTTCTGAGCACTTTTTTTTCGTGGCATGTATCCTAAAAAAACAAACTTATCGTGAGATATTGAAGACAAAGCTAAACAATTAATAATACTACTTGGGCCAGGCAAAGAAGTAACTGGGATGCCTTCTTCCCTACAAGCTTTTATTAACTTATACCCTGGATCTGATATGGTTGGTGTGCCTGCGCTTGAAACCATCGCAACGTCTCTTCCTTTCCTCAGCTCTTCAAGGACCAAAGGCATTTTTCTTGTCTCGTTGTGCTCATAAAAACTAAATAATTCTTTTTTCACCCCGTTAGAAGTATTACCTTTTTTTTCTTTAAGCTCGGCACTTTTAACGGGGTTTATATTTAGCCTCTTTAAAAGCATTCCAGTTTTACGAGTATCTTCAGCTAAAACAAGATCCACTTCTGCTAAAACACGAATAGCTCTTAAAGTTATGTCTTCTAAATTTCCAATTGGAGTCGCAACTATGTATAACATTTTGTTTTACGATTACTATTCCACAGTAACTGATTTTGCAAGATTCCTTGGTTGGTCAATTTCACACCCTCTATTCTTGGCCACATAGTAAGCAAACAATTGCAAACTTACTGCCACTAAAAAAGGGCTTAGACTTTGATTTTTTATTTTAGGTATATATATTATTTGTCGGCTTAGAGTACTAGCCTCTTTGTCTTCGCTATTTAAAATTGTTAAAATTTTTCCCTTCCTTGCTTTGACCTCCTGCATGTTGCCTACCATCTTCTCATAAAGGTTATCTCTAGGAGCAATACAGACAACAGCTCGATACTCATCAATTAAAGCAATCGGCCCATGTTTCATCTCTCCAGCTGGATAACCTTCAGCAGGAATATAAGAAATCTCTTTCAATTTCAAAGCTCCTTCTAAAGCTGAGGGGTAATTTATCCCTCGACCTAAAAATAGAAATGAGCCAAATTTAGAAAATTTATTAGCAATCCTTTTAATCTTTGAACTGTCATTTAAAATTTCTTGCAAATAATGCGGTGTTTTTTTTAGACCACTTAAAATCTCTTGTATTTTTCTATCCTTTGTTACATTTTTGAGCTTAGCTAAATAAAGAGAGAATAGATAAAGACAAAAAACCTGAGCTATATAGGCTTTAGTTGAAGCAACACCAATTTCAGGACCAGCTAAAGTAAAGATAATTGTATCGCTCTCTTTAACTAAGCTTGAACCTAAAACATTGCAAATACTTAAAACTTTTACTCCACATTTCTTAGCCTCTCTTACTGCAGCCAAGGTATCTGCTGTCTCTCCAGATTGTGAAATAGCTAAAAGCAAATCTCCTTTTCTTAGTTTAATCTTCCGATAGCGAAATTCTGAAGAAGTATCTATTTCAACATCAACATTACAATATTTTTCAAGAAAATATTTAGCTACATAACCAGCATGATAAGCCGTACCGCAAGCAGTTATAAAAATCTTCTTGGTTTTCCTTAGATATTTATCAAAATCTTCAAAGTTCGGGAAATGTATTTTTTTTCCTTTACAATATGATGACAAAATTTTGCGCAAAACTGTCGGCTGCTCAAAAATCTCTTTAAGCATAAAATGCTCATATCCCTTTTTTTCTGCTTCTTCATTTTTAATTTTAATGTCTTCTATTTTTAACTTTATTTTTTTTTTCTGAAAATTAAATACTCTAACTGTTTTTTTCTCTAAAATTGCTAGTTCTTGATCTTTTAAATAAATTGCTTTCTTAGTAAAAGAAAGTAAAGCTGGCACATCTGAGGCTAAAAAATTTCCTTCTTTACCTAAGCCAATAATTAAAGGGCTGTCTTTCCTAACAGCAATAACCCTATCGGGTTGGTCAATAGATATCACTCCTAAAGCAAATGATCCTTTTAATTTGCTTATTGCCTTAATAACGCCTGCTTCAAGAGATTTTTTATAAAATTTTTCAATTAAACAAACTATAACCTCAGTATCAGTTTCAGTGACAAATGTATAACCTTCTTTAATTAATTGATTTTTCAAAGGAAGAAAATTTTCAATAATCCCATTATGGACAAGAGCAATTTTCTTTTTACGATCTAAATGAGGGTGAGCATTAATTTTATTTGGTCTACCATGAGTTGCCCAGCGAGTATGTAAAATACAAAGAGAGGTTTTCTTGTCGAGCTTATCTTCTAACTTTTCTTTTAACTTTTGAATTTTGCCAGATCTTTTCTGTAGAAAAAGTTTTTGATTATCTATTGCAGCTACACCACAAGAATCATAACCTCTGTATTCTAACTTTTCTAGTCCCTCGATCAACGAAGAAAAAGAAGCTCCTTCCCCTACATAACCAAAAATCCCACACATTATTCTTTCTCTCCTATTTCGTCTTTTTCTTGAGAAAAAACAAATATTTTTTCAATCTTCTTATTAGTAAAATAAATAATAAGTATCCCTGGATATACTATATGCAGAAAAGCACTGTTAATTGATGCTGGTTGAAATATAACTGACACTGCAGCTAAGATAACCATAAAGAAAGAAAAATAAAGAGTTAAGCGACGGCCCCATTCTTTTTGACTAAGAACCCCCCGGCCTGAAATTAAAAATACAATAGCTAAAATTATTTGAGATAAAATTATTGTCTTAAATTGTTCTATACTTAAAGTTTGATCTGGCACATGTTTGCTAAACTCAGTTAGCAGAGTTTTGCTAATTTCTGAAGAAGGGTTCATATAAACAATAGAAAAAAAACCTAAGGAAAAAACCCCTAATATTATAAAATTAAGTCCTCCTAAAATTAACAAACCTAAAGGTTTTTTCTTTTTCGTCTCTTGCATCTTTTATTTGCTTATAAAAATAAAAAACGACCCCAGCCGGATTTGAACCGGCGCCGTCGCCGTGAAAGGGCGATGTCCTGAACCAGGCTAGACGATGGGGTCGAAAGTGTTTCTATTTTAAGTTATAAAGTTAATTTGTCAATAAACTTTCTAAATAACTAATTTATATCTGCAGCCAGCAAATCATGAATTGTTTCTTATTCTTCAGGAACAATACGGGCTATAGTGGAAAGCTTATCCCCTTTTTCAAGATTGATTATTTTTACTCCTTGAGTAGAACGACCTGACACTCGAATACTTTGAACCTTTGCTCTGATTAAGATACCTTTTTGAGTAATACACATAACTTCATCATCAGGCCTTACTAAAATTAAAGCTTTAACTTCACCAATCTTTGGTGATAACTTTATATTTATTACACCCTTGCCGCCTCGAGACTGAAGTCGATACTCTGGAATAAGGGTTCTTTTAGCAAATCCATTTTCAGTAGCAGTTAGAAGGTAAGCATTTTCTTTTTTTAAAGATTCTTTTACTAAAACCATTTCTAAGGCTATATCATCCTTCCCCAATCTTATCCCTCTAACTCCTTGTGATTGCCTTCCAGTTGGCCTTATATCACCATTCTTAAATTTTATTGAAAGTCCTTTCCGGGTAGCTAAGATAACTTCTTCGTCTCCACTAATAACTGCCCCTATAAGATTATCCCCCTTAGCCAAGCTAATCGCACATATCCCATTTTTACGAAGATTAGAAAATAAACTTAAAGAGGTTCTTTTAACCATACCCTGTTGAGTAGCCATAAAAATGAATTTATTTTGATCAAATTTATCAACTGAAAGAACTGTGGTTATTTTTTCTTTATTTGATAGGCTCAAGACATTAACTATCGCCCTACCTTTAGAAGTCCTTGAACCAGTAGGTACCTCATAAGTCTTTAAAGGGTAAACCTTGCCTTGATTAGTAAAAAACAAAAGGATATCCTTGCTTGAAGCTACGAATAGCTGTTCAACAAAATCAGCATCAGAAGTGCCCATAGCAGTTACTCCTCTACCCCCTCTTTTCTGTTGACGGTAAGTAGTGATCGGCAGACTTTTAATATAACCCGAACCAGTGATGCTGATAACCATGTCTTCCTCTATTATTAAATCTTCGACTTCGATTTCTTCTTTTTGAGTCACAATATTGGTACGTCTTTTATCAGAAAATTTTTCTTTTATCTCTTTAAGTTCTTCTTTTATTAAAGCCTCTTGTTTTTTTTCAGAAGCTAATATTCCTTTTAAATATTCTATTTGTTTAAGAAGTCCTGAATATTCTTCTTCTATTTTTTTCCTTTCTAAAGCACAAAGCCTTTGCAATTGCATTTCAAGAATAGCTTGAGCTTGAATCTCACTTAATTTAAATTTCTTTATTAGTGCTTCTTTAGCTTCAGGAGGATTTTTAGATTTTTTTATTGTCTCTACTACCTGATCCAAAAACTTAAGAGCTATTTCTAAACCTTCTAGTATATGAGCTCTACGCTCAGCCTTATTTAATTCAAACCGAGCTCTTTTCACAATAACTTCTTTACGAAAATGGACATGATGGGATAGCATCTCTTTTAAATTCAGAGTTTGCGGTTTCCTGTTAACTAGACAAAGAAAAATAGCTCCAAAAGTAGTCTCCATACTAGTATGTTTATAAAGCCGATTTAAAACTACATCAGCTTGGGCATCTCTCTTCATCTCAATAACAACCCTTATTCCTTCTTTGTCCGATTCGTCTCTCAAATCAGAAATTCCTTCTATTCTCTTATCGTTAACTAATTTAACTATCTGTTCCAAAAGAGTTGTTTTGTTTAATTGATAAGGGATCTCACTAATAATTATTTTTTCTTTATTTTTATCATGTTCAATCCTAGCCTTAGCTCTTACTGTAAGTTTACCTCTCCCATTTTTATACATGTTGAGAATATCGCTTTTTCCGCAAATAGTTCCTCCAGTAGGAAAATCAGGACCGTGAACAAATTTGTAGAGATCCTTGACTTCAGCTTCAGGGTGATCTATCAAATACTCTAAAGCATTGCAAACTTCCTCAAGATTATGTGGTGGAATATTTGTAGCCATACCAACTGCAATACCACTTGCTCCATTAAGCATCATGTTTGGTAATATAGAAGGTAGGACTTCTGGTTCAGTTAAAGAATTATCAAAATTAGGAAAAAAGTTAACAGTCTTTTTTTCAATATCCTGTAATATACACTCGCTTATTTTTGCCATTCTGGCTTCAGAATAACGCATAGCTGCTGGAGGATCACCATCAATTGATCCAAAATTACCTTGTCCATTTATTAATGGATAGCGCAAAGAAAAATCCTGAGCCATTCTAACCAAAGCTTCATAAACCGCGCTATCACCATGAGGATGATACTTACCTAAACATTCACCAACTATTCTTGCGCATTTTTTATGAGGCTGACTGAATCGTAAGTGCAGATCATGCATTGCATAAAGTATTCTTCTTTGTACTGGTTTTAACCCATCTCTAACATCAGGCAAAGCTCTCCCCACGATTACACTCATAGCATAAGAAAGATAAGACTCCTTCATCTCCTCTTCTAAATATCTGTCTACTATCTTTCCTGTATTTTCTTCACTCATTTTTTACACATCCAAATTACTTGCTTCATGAGCATAAGCTTGAATGAATTCTCTTCTCGGTTCAGCTTGATTCCCCATTAAAATAGTAAATATCCTATCAGCCTCTACTGTATCCTCTAAAATTACTCGGACTAGTGTTCTTTTAGCTGGATCCATTGTGCTTTCCCATAATTGTTCAGGATTCATTTCTCCTAACCCTTTATAACGCTGGATACTCATCCCTTTGGTAGCTAATTTCCTTACCTGTTGAAGAACAGCTTTTAAAGATTTACACTTAATTTCTTCGCCATTATCTTCACTTGCCACAATAAACAAGTCTTTATTTTGACCATAATAATCTTGTAAAGAAGTTTTTAATTTTAGGAATTCTTCATTAATTTTTTTAATTTCATGGGATTCATATATTTCTATGTGATTAAGTTCTTCAATAGAACCATATGAAGCTAGTTTGTCTTGCTCAAAAAGAAATATCGGGTTTTGGTTAACTGCTATTTTATGAGCCGGATATTTCTTTTTCTTAGTATCAATTGCTTTTATATACCCTTTAAACGGAATACCCTTTTTCTCTAGAGATAATTCTAGTTGCTCGATAATTATAATATGTTTTATAAGCTTCTCTAAATCTTTCTGAGATAAAGTCTTTTCTCCTTTTCCAACTTTTTTTAATTTTGCAGCTTTAGTCCCTAAAGAAAGCATAATATCGTTCATTTCTTTTTCTGTGTGAATATATTCTTCCCAGTTTTTCTTTTTTATTCTATACAAAGGTGGCTGAGCTATAAAGATATTCCCTCCTTTTATCAACCCTAGCATGTGCCGATAAAACAAAGTCAATATTAAAGTTCGTATGTGTGAACCGTCCACATCAGCATCAGCCATTATAATAACTTTATGATACCTTAATTTTTCTGGATTAAATTCATCACCTATTCCAGTCCCCAAGGCTGAAATAATAGTTCTTATTTCTTCGCTACCTAAAATTCTATCTAAACGAGCTTTTTCAACATTAAGTATTTTCCCCTTTATTGGTAAAATAGCCTGAAAAGTTCTATCTCTCGCCTGTTTAGCTGAACCTCCAGCAGATTCTCCTTCAACTATATAAACTTCAGAAAACTCAGCATTTTTTTCTGAACAATCAGCAAGCTTTCCTGGTAAACTAGCAGAATCTAGAGCCCCTTTTCTTCTAGTTAAATCACGGGCTTTTCTTGCAGCATCTCTTGCTCTTGCTGCTAAAACTGCTTTTTGAACTATTTTATTAACTACTCCTGGTGTCTCTTCAAAGAATCCACTTAAGGCTTCGAAAGCAACTGAATTCACTAACCCGTCAACTTCAGAATTCCCCAACTTTGTTTTAGTTTGACCTTCAAACTGCGGATTAGGTATTTTAACACTTATAATCGCGCAAATTCCTTCCCTAGCATCATCTCCAGAAATATTATTTAAATCTTTTAAAAGATTTTTTCCCTTAGCATATTGATTAAGAGCCCGAGTGAGTGCAGTTTTAAACCCACTCAAATGAGTCCCTCCTTCAATAGTATTTATATTATTAGCAAATGAATAAATTGTTTCTTTATACCCATCATTATATTGAAGAGAACCTTCAACAATAATTCCATCCTTTTCTTTTTCAAAATAAATTATTTTTTTATGTAAAGGGTCTTTATTGCGATTAAGGTATTCTATAAAAGAAACAATTCCTCCTTTAAACTTAAAAACAACATCCTTTTCTTTTTTTTCATCTGAGAGAGTTATCTCTACAGTTTTATTTAAAAAAGCCAGTTCTCTTAATCTTTGAGAAAGAACATCGAAAGAAAACTCAGTTACTGAAAATATGCTTTCATCGGGTTTGAAAGTGATTTTAGTTCCAGTAGCCTTAGCTTTTCCGATTACTTTTACTTTTGTCTTGCTCTGACCACATTCAAAACTTTGGTGATAGACTTTCCCTTCTCTTTTTACCTCTGCGTCTAACCATTCGCTCAAAGCATTAACACAACTAACTCCTACTCCATGTAACCCACCACTAACCTTATAGACTCTGTGGTCAAATTTTCCCCCAGCATGAAGAGTAGTCAAAACAACTTCTAAGGCTGACTTTTTTAATTTTTTATGGATTCCTACTGGGATACCTCTACCATTATCTTCCACTGAAACACTATTATCGCTGTGCACAGTGACTTTTATCTTGTCGCAATATCCTCCTGAAGCTTCATCAATAGAATTATCAACAACTTCATAGACCAAATGGTGAAGGCCTCGGGTTGCAGTGTCACCAATATACATTGCTGGACGTTTTCTTACAGCTTCAATCCCCCCTAAAACCTGAATTGTTGTAGCATCGTATTTTTGTTCTTTTGCCATATCTAACCTATTTCTAACCTTATATTTTTAACTCTTGGAAATCCTTTTATAACTTCCGCAAGTATCTTTTCTTTCTTTAACTTAAAATCATAACTAAAACTAGAAGACGGGGAATAAAGAACTACTTCGTTTTTACAAATTCCTTTGACACAAACTTTTTCTCTCTCTCCAAAATCTAAAACCTTTTCTATTATTTGCTGGACTTTTTCTTTTTCTTGATACTCTTCTTTTTTTTCAGCTAAAAACTTCTCTACTAAATCTTTTATATGTACGGCCATAATAAATTAAGATTTCATTGGAAGAAGAAGATATATATAATCTTCCTTTCTCAAAACAGCTGGTTTGTCAGAACCGAAAAAATCAATACAAACTTCTTCATCGCTTAAATTCTTAAGCACATCTATTAGATAACTTGGATTAAAACCTATCTCCAAATGTGACCCACTATATTTTACATCCACTCTCTCTCTTACCTCACCTAACTGGGGGGTATTTTTGTAAATATTCAAATGATCTTTTTTTAACTCCATCTTTACTCCCAGATGGTCTGTTGTAGAAAGCAAACTAGCTCTCTTTAAAGCAAAGAGCATTTTTTTTCGTTCAACTACAAGTTTATCTCTCCCTTCTTTAGGAATATATTGCTCATAGTCAGGGAACTCCCCTTCTATTGGGCGGGCAATAAAATGAGTATCTTTAAAGTCAAAACCAACTCTATTATCTTCTACAGACAAATACACTTCTCCAATTTTATCTTTTATTAGTTTCTGGAGTTCATTTACCGCTTTAATTGGTAAAATAAAAGATATTTTTGAGGTTATCTCTGGTTGTTTAGAGGGTAGCTTTCTTTGTACAAAGGATAACCTTTTGCCATCAGTAGAGATTAACTTGATTATATTTTCCTCTATTTCAAATAAAATCCCTCCTAATACATAATTAGAGTCTTCGTGCCCAACACAAAAAGAAGTTAATCTGATCATTGCTCCTAATTCTTGAGGATCAATCTTTATTAAAGATACTCCCCCTTTCTCCTGAATTTGAGGGAATTCCTCAGGATTTAATGTGCTCACCTTAAACTCAACTTTTTCACATCTTATTAAGAGGTGATTCTTGATTGTCTCGACAGTAATTTTTTCTGGTGGAAGCTCCCGAATGATTGAAAAAAACTTTTTCATTGGAATAGCTATTTCTCCACTTTCTGTTTTCTCAAGCTCCTGTAGAGATATTATGCTTATATCTAAATCAGTAGTTGTAAGTTTTAAATTGTTTTCTGTAGTAGTTAACAAAACACTACTGAGCATAGGGAAGTTTTGTTTGGTTGTTGTCGGTCCCAACACTTTTTGTAAGTTCTCTACTAATATATCTTTATTAATAATAAATTTCATAGTAGTAATAGTAGTATACCCTGTGAATTCTGTTAAGAGGTGGTTATTGTATCAAAACCAAAGACAAAAACAACTATTTTATTTAAAAACTTCTTTATAAGTTCTTAATTTCCTGTGTAAGAGTGTCAATAATTAATCTAAGCTTAATATTTGTTAATAAATCGTGGCGAACCTTTTTACATGCGTAAAGAATAGTTGTATGGTGCTTAGCTCCAAAAAAACTACCAATCTCCGGTAAAGACAAATCCGTAAGTTCTCGTATCAAATACATTCCTACTTGACGAGGTATAACTAAGGTTTTAGTTCTTTTTTTCTTTTTTAAGTCTTCTTTTGGTATTCCAAAATAGTCACCAACTTTTGATAAGATAGTAGCCGGAGTTATTCGGTGATATATCTCTTTTACCATGTCTTTTAAAATTTCTTTGGCTAATTCTAAGGTGATTGGTTTGTTTTCTATAAGAGAGTAAGCAATAATCCTAACCAACGCTCCTTCTAATTCTCGAATATTGGTAGTAATGTTTTTAGCGATAAAGTGAATTACATCAGAATCTATTTTTATTGGGTCTTGTTCAAGTTTTTTTTGTAAGATTGCCACCCTAGTTTCAAAATCAGGAAGCTGGATATCCACCACTAGCCCCCAATTAAATCGAGAAACAAGTCTTTCTTCAAGCTTAGCAATTTCTTTTGGGGGTTTATCAGAAGAGACGATAATTTGTTTATGGTAATCATATAAAACATTAAAGGTATGGAAAAATTCTTCTTGAGCAGCTTCTTTACCAGCAAGAAACTGAATGTCGTCAATTAATAGGATATCAATTTCTCTATGTTTTTGGCGAAATTTTTCAGTGGAACGGTTGCGTATAGAAAAAATAAGTTCATTGGTGAATTTTTCAGAAGAAGTGTATTTTACTTTTGCTTGGTTGTTAAGAGAAAGAGTATGTTGAGCTATTGCTTGCATAAGATGGGTTTTCCCTAAGCCTACTCCTCCATAAATAAAAAGAGGGTTATAAGATTTTCCAGGAGCATTGGAAACAGCTAAGGAAGCAGCATGAGCCATACGGTTTGAAGCTCCTTCAATAAAATTATCAAAAGTAAAACGACGATTTAAACGTAAAGAGTCTTGAGGCTCTTCGCGAAAACTTTTCTGAATTGTTTTAAAAATTTTAGTAGTTTTTCTTTTTAAAAGAGTTGGGTTTACATCAAAAGTAATTTCAAAATCTCTTTGAGTAATGTCTTTTAAGGATTGTTTTATTTGAGGAAGATGTCGGCTTTCAACCCAATCTTTAAAGAAACTATCTGGCGCTTCTAAGACTAATGATGAATGGGTTATCTTTTTTAAATTTAACGGAGCAATCCAAGTATCGAAAGAAGTATCTCCTAACGTATTCTTAAGTTTTTCTTTACAGGTTTGCCAAATTTGTTCTGCCATAATAAGGATGAGTTCACAAAATTCACAAGTTATTCACACCTAGCTATGAGGTGAAAATAATTATACCGCAATAAAAGTTCTTTGCAACATTTTTATAGTTGACACAGGGGTAATATATGCTAAAATTTCACCTATGCATCCAATCTGTCGAAGACAGATACCCGAAGGGTTTTATTGGATCCATCACTAATATTGTTTGGGAGTAGGGCCTTAAAATTAAAAGCAAGGCAATAAAATAGGGAAAACCATTATAATTAAAAGATGAAAAAGAATTTAAAAACACCAACAAATATTAAGGCTAAAAAAAAGAGAGGGTATCGAGCTCGTAAGGCTACTGCTGGTGGTAAGAATATTATAAAACGCAGAAGAGCAAAGGGGCGGAAAAGGCTTACTATATGAGGAGAATAGCCCTTTTTTTAATAGGGCTATATCGTTCTGTTTCAAGATTTTTTCCGCAGCATTGTATTTATACTCCAACTTGTTCAGAGTATGCACAAGAAGCCTTTTTGAAAAAACCTTTTTTTAAAGCTCTGAAGCTTACTGTTATACGTGTCCTCCGTTGTAATCCTTTTCTAAAAGGGGGTTTTGACCCAATAAAATAATATGGAAAAACGACTATTTTTAGCATTTTCAATAACTCTTGTGTTTTTTCTTGTTTATTCGCATGTTGTTGCCAAATTTGTTCCACAACCAGCTCCAGTTCAAGGAAATAGCCAACAACAAGCTGTAGAAACAAGGTTTAACACTTTTCCTGCTGAAATATCTCAAGAGGCTACTCCTCTAGTTTTAGAAGATGAGGAAGAAAGCCTAGAATTGCCAAAAATTTCTGTAGGTAATTTTGTTGTAACATATTCTACTACAGGTGGTTATATTAAAAAAATTGCTATAGGAGAAGAAGAATATGAATTACCTTTTCAAAATATAGGGCTTTTGCCTGAAGATCGGGAAAAAGAATTCACTTTTAAACTTAGAGGTGAGACTCTTGAATTTAAGGGTCCAGAAGGAGAAACAAAAGAATTTAATTTTCAAGATTATGTTTTAGGAATAAAGATCAATCCTCTTCCTGCAACGCCAGTAGTTTTATTTTCTAATTATCTGAGTCCCAAGGTTTTAGACCAAAGGTATCAAGAAATTTTTTATTCTCAAGATAAGAAAATAAAAAGAATTTCCCCAAGAAAAATAAAAGAGGTTACCTATAATAGTGTAAAGTTTTCTGGAGCCCGAGATAGATATTATGCTATGTCTTTGCTCAAAGGAGATTATGATCTAAAATGGGTAAGCGAAGGCAAGAAAAAAGCACACCTATATTTAATGTCTCCCAACAACGAAATCTTTCTTTATCTAGGCCCGCAGGTTGAAAAAGAATTGGAAGTCTTTGGGTTGCAAGGAATTATGTATTATGGGTTTTTTAATGGAATAGCTGTATGGATGATAAAGCTTCTTTATTTCTTTTATGGTATTTTTAAAAATTGGGGAGTCAGTATTGTTGTGTTTTCAGCTTTAGCCTCTTTAGTCCTCTTCCCTTTTACTTCTAAAAGTAGCAAAGCAATGAGGAAAATGCAAGAAATCCAACCTGAAGTTGAAGAGCTCAAAACAAAATATAAGGATAATCCTCAAAAGATTCAAAAAGAAACACTTGGACTATACCGTAAGCATAAAATAAATCCTTTAGGAGGTTGTTTACCCTTATTTTTTCAGATACCGATAATCATGGCTTTTTATCAGATTGTTTATCGTTTTATAGGATTTAGGGGGGCTAGTTTTTTATGGATTAAAGATCTTGCCTCTCCAGATCATTTATTGCAACTTCCTTTCCCAGCACCTATAAATTATTTAAATCTTCTTCCTGTTTTGTTAATGATCATGGGGATAGTACAACAAAAAATAACTGTATCCTCCCCTACAGCTTCATCCCAACAAAAGTCTATGGGGTTGTTCTTTGCTGTGTTTATTGGAGTTATATTCTATGGTTTCCCAGCAGCATTGACCATTTATTGGCTCGTACAGAATATCTTTACCTTAAGTTACCAATCACGCCTATCTAAAGCTCAGCAAGTAAAATAATTCTAAAGCTATTTTTTTGTATATCTAAAAAGCTAAACCCAAAAAAGCAATGGGGAACTGTATATTTAAAGTTTCCACGTGAAAACGCAATCAGCGAGCTGTAGAATAAAAGGGGTCAACTCCCTTTCTTAAAGGGGTCAACTCCCTTTCTTTGGAAGAAGATTGTAATCACAAGTGCGACAGTTAGAGGGTAAAAAATGCCCATAGCTCTCAAAATCTGTTATTTTGTAAGGTAGCAAAACCAACAAAAAACAGAATAGGAATTTTGAGTTGAATGTTGTCGCAATATGAGTTACAATTTACCTTTTGCAGGAGGTTAATACAAAAAGCTTGACAATACTACCTATGGTGTATTAGAATAGATTAAGTTTTACCTGAAAAGGGAAACAGAAAAAGGTAAGAAATCAGTAAGCTTTTAAAGTTTCCACGTGAAAACGTAAAAACTCGTAAATAAAAATGGGCAAAATAATTGGTATTTGTAATCAAAAAGGGGGGACAGGCAAAACTACTACAGCTATTAATTTAAGCTCACTTTTAGGTTTAGCCGGTAAAAAAACTTTGCTTATAGATATGGATCCTCAAGGCAATGCTACTTCAGGAGTTGGGTTTGATAGTCAAGACAAAAATTCAATTTACGATACAATCATGGGTAAAACTAGTATTTCAGAAAGTATTTATCCTACTAAATGGCCCAATTTATATATTAGTCCTTCAGATATCTCTCTTACCGGAGGAGAAGTTGAGTTAGTAAATATTGAAAATAGAGAGATGCAACTACAAGATAAAGTAAAACAAGTAAAAGATGATTTTTCTTATATTATTATTGATGCGCCGCCATCTTTAGGGTTACTTACATTAAACGTTTTGGTAGCTTCAGATAGCTTAATTATCCCAATCCAATGTGAATATTATGCTTTGGAAGGAGTTTCTAAATTGGTTAATACAATAGAATTAGTTCGCGAGAGGCTAAAACCGTCTTTAGAGATAGAGGGAGTTCTTCTTACTATGGGTGATTTTCGTACTCGTCTTACCTTACAGGTTATAGAGGAGGTAAGGAATTTTTTTCAGAAAAAAACATTTAATGTTATTGTGCCACGAAATATAAGACTTGCTGAAGCACCTAGCTTTGGTAAGCCAATATGTTTTTATGATTCTGGTTGTGTAGGTAGCAAAGCCTATTTTAATTTAGCCCAGGAAGTATTAAAAGAAAGGATAGAAGTTGGACAAAAAACTATCGAAGTCCAATAACAAGTTATGGTTAGCAATTGAATTAATTTAATAGGAGAACTAGGAGGGGAAATGGATAGAAAGGTTTTAGGTAGAGGATTGGATGCACTTATTCCTAAAAAGACAGCAGCAATGTTACCAAGAGAATTCATTCGCTTATCATTAGATAAAGTAAAGCCTGCTAAATGCCAACCTAGACAAGAAATAAGTGAAAAAGAATTAGGAGAACTAACTAGATCAATCAAAGAAAAAGGATTTATTCAACCAATTGTAGCAAGAGAAATAAGTGGAGGAAGCTATGAAATTGTTGCTGGAGAAAGAAGGTATGAAGCTGCTAAGTCTTTGGGGCTCAAGGAGATACCAACTATTATTAAGGAACTAGACGATAAAGAGGCTTTTGTTTTAGCTATTGTTGAAAACCTTCAGAGACAAGATTTAAATCCCATAGAAGAAGCAGAAGCTTTTAAAAGGTTAATCGAAGATTTTGATTTTTCATTAGAAGATGTTGCTAAATTTGTTGGCAAAGATAAGACCACAGTGGTAAATGTTTTACGATTACTTAAATTACCAGAAAAAATAAAAGAGGCTGTGCGTAAAAGAATGATTACTCGAACTCAGGCCCGAACAATCTTAGGAGCTGATAAAATCCAAACCCAAGAAAAAATATTTTATCAGATTTTAAAAGAAGGAATGTCGGTTAGAGAGATAGAAAATAAAGTTAGGATGGTGTCTAAAAAGAAAAAGAAGAGCGATCCTTTTATAGTTGAGCTAGAGGAGAGACTTCAAAAATTATTAGGAACTAAAGTTAAAGTCTTCAACAAAAAGAAAAATCGTGGTAGAATTGTTGTTGAGTATTACAGCTTAGAGGATCTAGAACGAATTATTAAAAAATTAAAATAAAGTTTATAAGGAGGTTCAAAGAAAATGAGGGATGAAGCTACTTTAGTTATTATTAAACCAGATGGATTAAAAAAGTCTCTTACCGGGAATATTCTAAGCAGGCTTTCTGAAGCTAAACTGAAAATAATTGGAGCAAAAATAGTAAAGGTTGATATTGAATTAGCTAATAAGCACTATCATCATCTTCAAAAAGAATCTTTTTATCCAGAACTAGCTAAGTATATTACAGGGCAGCTTCATGGGGAAAATAGAGTTATGCCTTTGATTTATTGGGGAGAGGATGCCATTAAAAAAGTTAGAGATATAGCTGGGGCAACCAATCCTGAACAGGCTGATCCGATAAGTATAAGAGGAGCTTATGGGAGAATTTTAACAACCGGTTTGTTTGAAAATGTAATTCATGCTTCAAGTAGTATAGAGGAAGCTGAGAGAGAAATAAAATTATGGTTTGACCCTGATGAAATTGTTTGCGAACTTTATCCTTCAAAAAAAATAGCTCAAGAAAATAGCAACAAGGAGATTTGGATATGAGATCAATGACCGCTTATGCTTCTGCACAAGTAAGCAGAGGAGAGCAAACTACTCAAGTAATTTTAAGGTCTTCAAATTTTAAATATTTAGATATTTGTATCCATAATTTACCAATTGAAGATCTTTTATTAGAAGAAAAAATTAAGCGAGAAATTAAAAAAAAGATTAATCGGGGTAAGGTAGAAGTTTTTATTTTTTCAGCTAAGCCACAAATTAAAAAAGTATATGTTGACGAAGAGGTTGTTTGTCGTTATGTTACTCAGATAAAGTCCTTAAATAAAAAGTATAATCTAAAGGCTGATATTGAAATAAGTGATATTTTAAATTTGCCACAAGCAATCTCTTTAAGCCATAGCGGAAAAAGAGATAAGGGGTTAATCCCTTTAGCGATAAAAGAAGTCTTAAACAAGTTTGTAAAATTTAAAGAGAAAGAAGGAAAAGCCATAAAAAAGGAAATTATAGAGAACCTAAGCAAATTAAAAAACAATGTTGAGAAGATAAAAAAAGAAAAACCTAAAGTTAATAAAATTGAAAACGGGAGAGAAGATATTGATGAAGAGATTTCTTTAACATTGTTCTATATAAGTAAATTAGAAAGCAAAATTAATTCTAAGCAATGGACGCCCCAAGGAAGAGCTTTAGATTTTTTAACTCAAGAAATTTTAAGAGAATTAAATGCGGCTTCTAGCAAAACCAAAAAGAAAAATTTAGCTTTGCTAATAATTGAAGGAAAAAATTATTTAGAAAGGATAAAAGAACAGGCGCAGAATATAGAATGAGAAATCCAAAAGTTTTTATTATCTCTGGACCAGGGGGGGCAGGTAAAACTACCATTGTTGAGCAATTGTTTGCGCGGGAAAGAATAAAAAAAGATTTTGTAAAAGGGGTTACCATAACTACTCGGAAAAAACGAGATAAAGAAAAAGATGGAAAAGACTATTTTTTTATTGAAGAAGATGAGTTTTTACGACTAAAGAAAAATAAATTTTTTCTTGAAAACCAGAAGGTATTAGAAAACTATTACGGAACGCCAAAGATTTTATATGGGTTAGCCAAAAGAACAGGTAAAAACCTTGTTTTATGCATTGATGTTAAAGGAGGAATGTGCCTTAAAAAAGATTTAAAGGCTAAAAAAGTAACTACTATTTTTCTTGTTGCACCGTCAGAAAAAGAACTTTATCGGCGAATGGAAAAAAGGGATGAGGATAAAGGAGTTATTAAGAAAAGAGTAAAACTTGCAAAAAAAGAAGTGGAGCTTTCCAAAGATTATGATTATTCGGTAATAAACAGAAATATAAAAGATACCTTAAAGGAACTAGAAAGTATTATTCTTAATTCGGATAAATAGGAGAGTGAAATGAGCGGAGTAAGCATACCCCTAGAAAAACTTTTAAAAGCAAGTAGTGGATCAATTTATGAAGTAACTATTTTAGCTGCAAAAAGAGCTATTGCTTTAGCTGATGGAGAAAAGGTTTTAATTGATAAACCTGGAGAGAAGGTTTTAGATAATGCTCTGAAAGAAATTAGAGACGGAAAGATAAAAGTAAAAGCAAAAGAAAAATCAAAACCAAAAGAAAAAAGTAAAAAGTAGTCTGTCTATAGTTTTTTAAAAAATAAAAGTATTAGATAGTGGCGTGGTAGCCAAGTGGTAAGGCAGCGGTCTGCAAAACCGCTACGCGCCGGTTCAAATCCGGCCCACGCCTTGTGTAGCTTATAGCTCATAGTTTAAAAGTAAATTATCTATGAACTAATATCTATGAGCCATGAGTATGAGCTATGAACTTTGAACTAACTATGCCGGGGTGTTGGAATTGGCAGACAACACAGACTTAAAATCTGTTGTTTCGTAAGAGACGTGCGGGTTCAAGTCCCGCCCCCGGCATATTTTTTTATTTAAATAGGGCGATTAGCTCAGTTGGCTAGAGTACTACCTTGACATGGTAGGGGTCACAGGTTCAAGTCCTGTATCGCCCATGGTTTTATATTATTTGGTGGAGGACAAGGGTAACAAAAGTTTGATTTTTTAATTTGACAACAACAGGTTTTTTACTTATAATCTACATTTGTCGGGGTTGTCGATTAGTCTGGCTTAAGTCCCCTGCCTGTCACGCAGGTGATCGTGGGTTCGAATCCCATCGACCCCGCCATTGAAACCAATTCGAACTCTTGTTCTTCTCATCGAGAAGGGCAAGAGTTTTTGCTTTTATATGGGCCAGATAATAGGGTTTGAACTTTCCTTCCTGGGCATTAACCACTGAATAGAAGTCATTGTCAGGATTCAACACAGGCTCAAGGGCTATCGGGGATAGGAGCTCTTTTAAGGCAAGAGCCGCAGATGTGGTATTCTTGCTAAGAGTTTCATATAAACGTTCCAAGCGGTGTCTTATCCATTCTACAGGAGGGGATTGAAAAGTATTACTCTTCTGGAATTCCAGGGACTTGATTTCTTCGGTTAACAGCTCAAATCTTGATTCACATTGTTTTAGAGCCTCAGATACAGCTTTTGAAAAGTTACCGGATTTAATATAATTAAGATAATTTTGCATTTCTAAAGAAAGCTTATCATATTGGACCTTTTTCTTTTTAATGGCCTCAGGGTTGTCGTTTAATCTTTTTGCTATTTGTTTTTCCAGATTTTTGTAAATGTAGCTTACATTGCCAGGAGTTAAAATTTTTTCTTGTAACGCAGAGAGAATGATTTTTTCTAGGCGCTTACGTGATACTAATAATTTATTAGTACAGGTTTTACGGCGAAAATTATAGCAGCCGTAGTAACCGCCACCTTTTCCGCTGACAAGAACAATTGGTCCGGTGCAACAGTGACATTTCATAGTTCCCGAAAAAAGATGAGTTGGGGAATTATGGATATAACTTTTTTGTTTTTGGCCGTTTGCTTTTGCTTTTTTAGATAGAGGATAAGCACCTTTCATATTGGACCATCTTTCTCGGGTTTTATCCCAAAGATCTTGCTTAATGATTATCAAATCTTCTCTGTGTAGGGATAAATGTTCTTTTTCAGGACGGGGAATAATTTTCTTTTTCCCGGTTAGAGGGTCTCGAACGGTTTTGGTTTTTTTCCATACCCAGATACCTATATATCTTTTGTTTTGTAAGATTCTGCGTAAACTGGAAATATTCCAGCCACCGAAAAGGCCGCGTTTAGTAGGGATTTTATCCTCATTAAGTGATGCGGCGATCTTTCTCAAGCTTTTACCTTCGGAGAATTCGGTAAATATTCTTTTTACTATATCGGTTTGTTCGGGGTTTATCTTATGGACCATTCCATCATGTTTTGCTTCGCCTCTTTTACCAATTCTTAGTTTGCCAACCGGCTCGGTAGAATAGCCAAATACATTTTCACCGGCGCTAAAGCCGCGAATCTTTTGGCCTTCCAATCCACGCATAGTTTTCTTCTTTAAATCATCAAGATAAAGTTCATTCATAAGTCCGCGCAAGTGAATGCCTAATTTAGAATTGTCATCATCGGTACTAATACCGTCGGAAACAGAGATAATTTTAATCTGTAAATAATTGAATTTTAAAACCAAAGTTAGCATCTGATGGTTGCTTCGCGATATCCGAGATAAGTCATCAACAATTACAGTATCAAATTCTTTGTTTTCAGCAGCCTTTTCCAAAGCTTGTAATCCAGGACGATTAATAATAGAACCAGAAATGGCTTCATCAATATAAATATGTTCATCTTCGGCAAGGAAATTATTTTTACTGGCATAGTCTTTACATACACGTATTTGATCATCGATACTTTTAGCGCTTTGGTTTTCAGAGGAGTAGCGGGCATATATGGCAACTTTCATTCTTGGCCTCCTTGGTTTAAAAAGATTTCAGAATTATATTCTGCTATTTGGGCGTATTCTTCAGCGAGAATAGAGGAGATTGCATCCAGTAGATTTTTGATAGCAGGATTATCAGGCCAATTAAAATTTTTTGGCTTAACCGGGCGCTTGATCTGGTGAATTTCCTGTTTAACAGCCATATTTAAAATACTTGATAATTTTTTAACTAAGAGTTAAAATATCATTAAATTAAGAGCAATAAAGTGATAGTAGTCTATTAATACAATATTAGCAATATATTGATAGTTTGTCAAGGGAAAATTATAGATATTTTTCCTGTCCCCAAAGCCGTGGGCAGAAAAACATTCATTCTTAAAAACAAAGGAGATTTATGCTTTCAGCCAACATTAAAGAGTTAAGAAAAAAGCACCAGTTGTCCCAGGAACAACTGGCCCAAAAGGCCGGTGTCACCTACAGCACTCTTATCAAGATAGAATCCGGGTCAAACAAAAATCCAACCCTAGAAACTTTAACGAAACTTGCGAGTGTTTTTAAGGTTAAGATTGATGCGTTGGTGGGGGAATAACGAATCAAAAGAGCAATTTTATGAGCAATGTTTTATCTTTGTCGGCAAAAAAAGCCAAAACATTTTTCTTGAAAGAGGAAAGTTATTTTAATTCTGATTTACCGCCTTATTTTCAGTTTGGAGAGCTTCTACAAAGTATATCAAAAAAAATAAAAGATAAAAAACTTTCAGATTTTTATGATTCAGGCATCAAACCAAAACATAGTGAAGATATAAACTACAAGCTAATTACCAATAAGGATGGGAAATATGCCTGGAGACCGTTACAGCTAATTCATCCCGCTTTCTACGTTTCTTTGGTTCATGAAATTACTAAAAAAAATAATTGGGAATATATTGTAAAAAAGCTTGGCGAATTAATAAAAAACAGTAAAAACATTAAGTGTGCTAGCTTGCCGGTGCTTTCAGGCAGATACAAAAAAGATAAAGCAGCTCAAATTATTCATTGGTTAGGAGAGGTGGAGAGACAATCTATATGTAATAGCCTAAAGTATGAATACTTATATGAGACAGATATAGTTGATTGTTATGGGTCAATTTATACTCATTCGATCGCATGGGCATTGCACGGTAAGAATAGTTCAAAGAAAGATAGAGGGAAAGATAGAGCCCTTATCGGGAATATAATAGATAAGCAAATTGAAGATATGTCATATGGACAAACAAATGGCATTCCCCAAGGAAGCACTCTCATGGATTTTATAGCCGAAATGGTTCTATGTTATACAGATAGCTTACTTTCTGAAAAATTAAAAAACTATACAAAAAAAGATTATCAAATTATCAGGTATCGAGATGATTATAGGATTTTTGTTAATAATCCGCAAACAGGCGAACAAATTATAAAAGAACTAGCAGAGATTATTCATGATTTTGGAATGAGAATTAATCCTCAAAAAACAAAAATTACAGACCATATAGCCCATGATTCAATAAAAAAAGATAAACTATATTGGATGGTAAATGGAATAGACACGGATAACTTACAGAATAAATTATATAAAATATCCTTTTTGGCGCAGAAATTTCCTAATTCTGGAACGGTGGCAAAGTTATTAAAAATATTTTATACCGAGACAATAAAGGTAAAAAAAGAAGACATAAAAACAGATATTACGGTTTTAATAAGCATCTTAGTTGATATCGCGTACAAGAATCCAAGAACATACTCTATAGTTTCAGCTATCCTAAGTAAATTCATAGATTTTTTGCCTAAAAGAAAAAAAGAAAAGGTACTAAAAAGAATACTAAATAAATTCAATAAAATACCCAATACAGGGATCATGCAACTTTGGTTACAAAGGTTCACAATTAAGATAGATAATAGTTTGCGATATTCAGAAAACCTGTGCAAAAAAGTTACTGACCCTAGTGTTCAGATTTGGAATTCTGATTGGCTGGAGAATAAGTTTAAGAAAGAGATCAACAACTGTGTATTAGTTAACAACGAAGAGCTAGAAAAATTAGGCGCTATCATAACCAAGGAGGAAGTAGATTTATTCAATAAGGTCGAATACATTTAATAATCTTTTGGTAGGTAGAGAATTTAGATAGAAGAGGCTATATATAAATAAGAAAAAAATAATCGAATGACAAGAAATGAAGCTCAGATAAAAAAATAAGGACGGTTCTATTTTTAAGTAATTAAGTATCGTGAGCTACCATGGAATTCTAGTGGGGTAAAAATAATGAAAGACACCAGGAAATCAACTAGCATTAAATCTTGGCCACAGGATGATAGGCCTCGAGAGAAGTTATTAAAGAAGGGAGCTAAGGCATTGAGCAATTCAGAGCTTTTGGCGATTCTTTTACGAACTGGGACCAATGGTTTAAGTGCGATCGATCTTGCGCGGGATGTATTAAAGAGATTTGGTACATTTAGAAATATGGTGCATACGGACGCGCGTGACTGGAAAGATTTTAAGGGATTGGGAAACGCAAAGATCGCTCATATCCAAGCGGCTCTTGAAATTGGCAGGCGGTTTCGTGAAGATGAGGTAAGTGCCGGAAAACAAAAAATAAACTCAGCAAAAGATATTGTGGATATTCTGATGCCTCAGCTCAGAGATTTAAAGACCGAGATCTTTAAGGTAGTTCACCTTGATAGTAACAACCGAATTATTGATATTGTAGATGCGGCAACAGGCACAGTTAATCAGGCAATGCCGATTGTGCGTGAGATTATCCACTTAGCATTACAGAAATTTGCGGTATCGATTATGTGTCTGCATAATCACCCGAGCGGGAATATCATACCAAGCATACAGGATAAGAAATTTACTAAAGAATTGAGCGATGCTGGGAAGTTGATGGAGATTAAATTAGTAGATCATATAATCGTTGGTGACGACACCTATTGTAGTTTTTCGGGTGAAGGATTGTTGGAGTAAATATGACAAGAAACGAAGCGCAGACAAGGAAAGAAATAATTGATAAACGGCTTAGAATTGCAGGATGGAATGTCGCTAACCCTGTGCAGGTGACACAGGAGCTTGATATCTGGGTTGGTTTGCCGCAGGGAGTAAGAGAGCCTCAGACGCCTTATCAGGGGTATCTCTTTGCAGATTATGCTTTGCTTTCAAAAGAAGGTAAACCAGTTGCTGTTATTGAAGCAAAGAAAACGTCAGTTGATGCTGAAATTGGCAAAGAGCAAGCACGCAATTATGCCGAGAAAATACAAAAAACTAATGGTGGCCCCATGCCGTTTGTATTCTACACAAATGGCTACGACATATTTTTCTGGGATACCGAACGTTACCCTCCAAGGAAAGTATTTGGTTTTCCCACAATCGTTGATTTAGAGCGAATGCAGTTTCTGCGAAATAACAGTAAGATTCTTTCAAGCGAATTGATTAATAATGATATTGCCGGGCGCCCTTATCAAATTCAGGCAATTCGTTCAGTGCTGGAACGCATAGAAAAGAAGCATCGCAAGTTTCTTTTGGTCATGGCAACAGGTACCGGAAAAACACGAACTTGCATGGGGTTTTTGGACGTTTTGATGCGGTCTAATTGGGCTCAAAAAGTTTTGTTCCTCGTCGATCGTATTGCTTTAAGAGAACAGGCGCTAGAGACTTTCAAGGATTATTTGCCTAACGCGCCAATATGGCCTAAAAGTGGTGAAGTAAAGTTTGTACCGGATAGACGAATTTATTGCGCGACATATCCAACTATGCTTAATTTGATACAGCAGGAGGAGTATCCGATCAATCCCTATTATTTTGATATGATTATCGCGGACGAAAGCCATCGGTCAATTTATAATATATATAAAAATATATTTTCTTATTTTTATGCCATACAGCTCGGGCTTACTGCGACTCCTAAAGATGTTATAGATCACAATACGTTTAAGTTATTTAATTGTGAAGATGGCTTGCCGACATATGCTTATTCTTATGAAGAAGCGATTAATAATATTCCGCCATATTTATCTGATTTTGAAGTTTTAAGACTCCGTACCAAATTTCAGCAGGAGGGAATTAATAGCGAAACCATAGCTAAAGCAGAAAAGAAAAAATTGCTTCAGGAAGGAGAAGATCCGGACGAGTTTAATTTTGAAGGGACTGAATTGGAGAAGAAAGTTACCAATAAGGGCACAAATGGCGTTATCGTGCGTGAGTTTATGGAAGAATGCATCAAAGATTCAAATGGCGTTCTTCCGGGCAAAACCATATTCTTTGCGATTTCCAAAAAACATGCTTATAGATTATGTGATGTTTTCGATACTCTTTATCCCGAATACAAAGGGCGGATAGCGGATGTCATCATTTCGAATGTCAAAGGTGTCCATGGGAAAGGGGGCATGCTTGACCGCTTTAAAACAAAAGATATGCCCCGCATTGCTATTAGCGTGGATATGCTTGATACAGGCATTGATGTGCGTGAAATTGTGAACCTTGTTTTTGCTAAGCCGGTATTTTCTTATACAAAATTCTGGCAAATGATAGGGCGAGGTACTCGGATACTTGACCCGGATAATATAAAACCATGGTGTCCTGAGAAGAGTAAGTTTTTGATTATAGATTGTTGGGAGAATTTTGAGTATTTCAAGATGAAACCCAAAGGTAAAGAGCCAAAGAGTACTCGCCCGCTTCCAGTCAGGTTGTCTGAGGCTAGGCTTAATAAGCTGTATATTGCTGAACAGAAAAAAAATGAGCAAATCAAAGTGAAAACAATCGATAAGATCAGAGAAGATATTGCGGCGTTACCAAAAAATTCCGTTGTTATTTTAGATAATCAGGAATCCATAGAAAAGGTATCTAACGACGACTTTTGGATAAACATAGCGGATGAAAAAATAGATTATTTACGTATGTATATTAGTCCACTTATGCGTGTTTTGTCAGATACTGATTTTAAAGCTATGCGTTTTGAATTAGATGGCATAGAAGCCCAAATAGCAAGGCTTGCCGGCAATGATGAACGTTATGAGATACTCAAAGAAATAATTATTGAAAAAGTTAGCGAGTTGCCTACGACGGTCAATGTGGTTGAGCGTGAAAGAGAATGGATAGAGAAAGTGCAGTTAAACCATTTTTGGGTAACAGCATCGGATGATGGCCTTGATGAGATGATAACGCGTCTCGCCCCACTTATGAAGTTTCGCCAGACGCAAAAAACTCCGGAGAAGAAACTAAACATTCAAGACTTGTTAACAGTTAAAGAAACCATTGAGTTTGGACCTCAGCATGAACGCATGACAATAGATAAATATAGGCGTAAAGTTGAAGAATTTATCCGCGCGCTTGTTAAGACTAATCCAGTGCTTCAAAAGATTATTCAGGGAGATGAAATTACTGATAAAGAACTTAAAGGGTTGGCTAACATTTTAAAAAAACACTATCCGCATGTTACTGAGTATATTTTGCGTGAGATCTACGATAATAAAAGTGCTAAATTTATCCAGTTTATTAAGCATATTTTGGGTATTGAGGAGGTTGCGACATTTGCGGAAAGCGTATCAGCCCTATTTGATGAATTCTTGCGTGAACATAATAATTTTGGAGAGAAGCAAATACAATTTATTTTGACTCTAAAGACCTTTGTGTTGCAGCGAGGCGCCGTGAGAAAGAAGGACCTTATTCGAGCACCGTTTACACAACTTCATCCCGAAGGGGTTAGAGGTATTTTTAAATCGGATGAAATTAACGATATTCTGCAGCTTACGAAAAAAATAACGTGATAAAAAAGAGGTATTTATGTTAACACCAAAAATGAAATCATTGATAAGTCAGCTTTGGGATAACTTCTGGAGCGGGGGTATTGCTAATCCATTAACAGCTATTGAGCAGATATCATATCTTTTATTTATGCGCCGATTAGATGAAGTTGACAGTAAGCTTAAAAAAGACGCTGAATGGACAGGAGAAAAATATAATTCCGTTTTTACGGGAAAATTTATCTCACCTGTAACAAAAGAAAAATTGAACAAGCAGACACTTCGCTGGAGTCATTTCAAACAGCTTGAAGGCGGAGAAATGTTAACACATGTACAAGCAAAGGTTTTTCCCTTCATCAAGCAGATTAATGGGGGAAACAGCGTTTTTGCCAAATATATGGCCGATGCTGTTTTTATTATTCCGAAGCCTTCACTTCTTGTTGAGGCGGTCAACATTATTGACGCGCTTTATTCTGAGATAGAAAAACAGACGCAAGCCGGCCAAACATTTCATGATACACAAGGTGATATGTACGAATTTTTACTGTCTGAGATTTCATCATCTGGCAAAAACGGGCAGTTCCGTACCCCAAGGCATATTATTAAATTGATGTGTGAATTGGTAAGTCCAAAAATGGGAGAGACCATAGGTGACCCAGCTTGTGGAACAGGCGGATTTTTACTTGGAGCTTATCAATATATTTTAACAACTCATACCAGTAAAAACCACATTACAGAAGATGAGGATGGTTTTAAGCACGGGTTTGGCGATAAATTAACAGATAAGCGCTTGTGGGCTGCTTTACGAAAGAAAACATTTTTCGGATATGATTTTGATACCACGATGGTACGCATTGGATTGATGAATCTCATGCTTCATGGAATAACACATCCCAATATCGAGCGAAGCGATACACTTTCAAAAAAATACAATGAAGATAACTACTATGATGTCATCCTTGCTAACCCGCCGTTTAAAGGCAGCATTGATGCAGGAGATATCAACGAAAATTTATCACTTAAGACAAAAAAAACAGAACTTCTTTTTGTAAACCGGATTATCAATTCGCTTAAAATCGGCGGACACGCAGCAGTAATTGTGCCTGACGGTGTTTTATTTGGCTCATCCAATGCTCATAGAAATTTAAGAAAAATGCTTATTGAAGATTGTGAGTTGCAAGGTGTTATTTCTATGCCCTCAGGAGTATTCAAACCCTATGCCGGAGTCAGCACTGCCATCATAGTATTCGTTAAGGGCGGCTCAACTGAACGAGTATGGTTTTACGATATGCAGGCAGACGGCTATTCGCTGGATGATAAAAGGGACAAAATTAACGTAAATGATCTCCCGGATATTGTGAAAGAATGGAAAGTTCGGAGTAAGAATCCGAATGATGACCGAAAGGCAAAGCATTTCTTTGTGCCTGTTCAGGAGATCGTAGACAATAAATATGATCTTAGCATTAACAGATACAAAGAGGTTGACTATACTCCCCCGCAATACGATAAGCCGGAAGTGATTTTAAATAAAATTCAAGGATTGGAAGATGAGATCAATAAAGAGATACAAATCCTTAAGGAATTGAAATAATGTTATTAGATTTAGATATTTTTAGCAGTAGAGAAAAAGCCCTTATTGTTTGGCTCGTACTGTTTATGGTGTGGGCTTGTTTTCAAAGAAATATCAGGAAATCTCTATGGGGTGTTGTAAAAGTATTATTTCACAGAAAAATTTTTGCTGTGATTTTGGCAATGTTTTCATATGCGTTGATGCTTGTTTATGCCTTTCATCGACTTCATATTTGGGATTATTCTTTGGTCAAAGATACTGTATTTTGGGTGTTTGGATCTGCTTTTATCTTGTTAATGAATGTTGATAATGCTTCGAAAGAAGAAGGTTACTTTAAAAAGCTTGTTGCTGATAATTTAAAGCTGATTGTATTATTAGAATTTGTTGTTACTTTCTATACGTTTAATTTTTGGCTTGAAATGACTATTATGCCTATCCTTTTCATAGTAGCGGTAATAAGTGCAATGTCTGAAGCTAAGCAGGAGTTTGCTCAAGTGAAAAAGTTGGTTGATTCAATTTTGTGGCTTTTTGGCGTAGGCTTAATTATATTGACGGTTTCGAGTATTTTTAAACATTACCAGAGTTTAGTGGATATATCAAACATTCGAACAATCATGTTACCCCCAGCCTTAACTATTGCGTATATACCATTTTTGTATTTTTTTGCTTTAGTCATGTCGTATGAAACGCTTTTTGTTAGGCTGGATATCTTTTTAAGTAATCGAAAAGACTTAGCTCGTTTAATAAAAATTGAAGCAATCAAAACCTGCAAAGGCAATTTGAATAAATTAAAACTGATCTCATCGAAGATTATTCCTGAGGTTAGAGGTCTTTCTGATCTTGAAGCGGTACGTGAGTATTTCAGGGTTATCTCGAACAAAAGGATTAAGTGTTAATAAATGGAAAAATATAGTGAAGCGACATTAAAAGATATTGCTGTTTTTATCCGTACGGGAAAAACACCGCCATCAAAGACTAAAAAATATTTTAATGGAAATATTATCTGGGTTACTCCCGGAGATTTTGGCGACAACATGCACATACAACAGTCTGCAAGAACAATTTCTGAGGAGGCGATTAAATGTAAGAAAGCCGTTATCTTTCCTAAGGGGACAGTATTAATTTCTTGTATAGGAGATATTGGCAAAGTTGGGGTATCATGTGAAACCGAATCTTCATCTAATCAACAGATAACAGGAATTTTCCCTAAAGAAAATATTTTGGCAGAATATTTATACTATTGGGTAAAGTCTAACAAAAATGCATTAGAATATTATGCCAATAAGGCAGTTGTGCCTATTTTGAATAATGCGGCCTTAGCAAAATTAAAAATAAAATATCCCGATATAAAAGGTCAGAAAAGCATAGTTGATATTCTTAATGCAGCCAAAAATCTTCGCCAAAAACGCAAACAACAACTTGCCCTTCTCGACGACTACCTCAAATTTGTTTTTCTCGATATGTTCGGCGATCCCAGGAGTGGTAAAAAATGGGAAATGATTGATTTTGGTGAAGTTATAGACGTGTTGACAGATTATCATGCGAATGGGAGTTATGAAATTTTACGGAATCATGTAGAACTTAAGTCGACATCTGATTATGCCTTGATGGTTAGAACTACTGATCTTGAAAATAACAATTTTACCAATGGTGTTAAATACATATCAAAAGAAGCGTATGAATTTCTTGAAAAATCAAAGGTGTTTGGTGGCGAGATAATAGTAAATAAAATTGGAAGTGCGGGGAATGTTTATTTGATGCCACATCTTGACAGACCTGTATCTTTGGGGATGAATGCATTTTTACTTCGGTTTAATGATACTGTGAATGATCTGTTCATTTATTATTTGCTAACTTCGGATTACGGTAAATCTATTATTGGAGCGAGGGTCAAAGGAGCTGTAACAAAAACAATTCGAAAAGATGCAATAAGAGGGCTGAAAATACCTTTGCCACCTATTGAGTTACAAGAGAGCTTCGCTTCTATTTTAAATCGAGTTGAACAAACAAAACAAAAAATGCGGGCGTCATTAGGCGAAATGAACAATCATTTCAACGCTCTTATGCAGAGGTATTTTGGATGAATGTTTATTTTTCGGATTTTTTCAATGTAAACCCAGACTCCGTAGAAGATTATGGGGCTTTTAATATATCCCTTATAAATGACCTCCCACTTTTTATCGATCCATTCCTTTTGTTCAATAGTGAAAAACAGGAATATCAAAATTTGCACAGCGAGATTTTGCGGCATGTTGCATTTTTGAGAGATCAATCAATTGCTAAGAATATAAACGAGGGGCTTTTGAAAAGCTGGTATTGTTTTCCTGAAGTTAAACAAACATGGCTTGGCTATAGCGAGGTTGGCAACGGAGGCCGAGGTCCCGGGATAGAATTTGCAAGAGCATTGAATGATAATCTAAACGGCATCTTTTCTGGTTTTGACAAAAATACGATTTCACGTAGCTCCCACTTGGAAAAGCTTTGTTTAATTAAAGAAAATACAGGCAGAGACAGTATCAGCGATTTTGTCACAAATCTTATTAAGGGGTATCTGCTCGAGTATACACAGAACTTTGCAAGGCAACACATTGATAAATCCTTGCTTTTTGAATTTACAGTAAGGCATGTTACATTTAACTATAATACGTCGACGTGGAGTGCCGGCAGATTTCTACTGCCATTTATTAATGTCTCTGGCGTTGAAAGAGATTATGTGTTGCTTACTCCAAAAGATCTATTAACAAAAGATGATACATGGATTAATCGGCCTGATTTAGTTAATCAGTTTGACGATATAGTTTTATCTGTTTCAAACCAGCAATTGCGGTCGGAATTAAACTTTTATTTCGCACAAAACTTGCCAAAACCAGAATATACCAAAAAGGGGAAAGAGAAGGCTCCTAAAAAACAAGATATCGCTACGGCTGTTAATGCTGTCATTCGTAAATATCCAGAGTTATTGGATCACTATATGAAATTCAAGGAAGATCATGGAGATGAGGCAAGATCTATCAGTGAAGAAAGAGTTGAAGAAATACATAACTTGTTTGTAGCAGATTTATCTAATTTTATTGAAGGTTTGGCAAAGGAAACGGATTTTTATGATAAGGGCGTTGATACCCTTTCGGAAAGTTATGATCGTGTATTATTCTTAAAAGATTTCATTGAGAACAAAGACGGATATCGAATATTTTACCGAAAAAATGATGTTATTCGTAGAGAAGCTGATTTGCAATTAATGTACAGACTAACATGGTTTGCAACTATTTCTGATGTTACCCGAGAGGCTAATGAAGGAAGGGGACCTGTCGATTTTAAAATTTCCAGAGGGTCAAAAGATAAGACCTTGGTTGAGTTTAAGCTGGCATCCAATACGAAATTGAGACAAAACTTAGAGAAACAGGTTGAAATTTACAAAAAAGCACATGACACAGATAAATCTATAAAAGTTATTATTTTCTTTTCTCTCGATGAAGAAACAAAAGTTAAGAAGGTGCTGGAGGACTTGGGAATCGACAAGGAGAAATATGTGGTTCTTGTTGATGCCCGAAATGATAACAAAATATCGGCTTCAAGGGTGAAATAATGGATGTAGAAGAAAATGGGGACGGTTCTATTTTAAAATAATTAAGTATTGTGTTCCTGGAATTTTATCGAATTATTGATAAGGGGGTAATACCATGGGGGTGTATTTATACCGTATAAATGAAGATTATATTCATAGATCATCTATTATTGGTAAAAAGTTCGAAAATGAATGGATGAAGCTAGATGAAGACGGGACAGTTATGATCAAAGGTGGTTATTAGACCGGGTATTGTTGGGATGGGTGTAGTCCTAAAGGGAAGCTGTTTGATATATGTCTGGGTACGCCAGAAGCGGTATTAAATCCGAAAACAGGGGTAAGCAAAACTTACCACGCCTCATTAGTTCATGATATTTTTTATCAGTTTAGTAAAGAGCTAAAATCAATTGTTAAACGTAAAGAAGTAGACCGGGAGTTTTATAATATCCTAAAAAGTAATAATTTTAGATCAGCTAAATTTTACCATTGTGTTGTACGCATGCTTGGATGGAGGTTTTGGTAGAGAGATAGTTTATAAATAACGGAAGCAGACCTGTATGGAAAAGAGACGGTTCTAATTTAAAATAATTAAGAATTGTGTTTCTAAAATTTCTTAACTACTTACCCCCTAATCAGTTATAAACCTGTAAAAAATACCAAAAACATTGCAAAACTTTACATTATATGGTATAAATGTATTGAGAGTAAAGTAAACTTTACATAACATAAATATGTAAAACACATGTAAAGTTATTAAGGAGGTAGAGAGTATGTCTGCAATAGCAAAAAATTTAAAAAGGATGCGGGTAGCACGTAAATTAACCCAGCAGGAAGTTTCTGACCGTATCGGGTTAAGTCGCGTTGCTTACAGCAGCATTGAATCTGGGAAATCAGATCCACGTGTTAGCAATTTGCAAAAATTGGCAGGCGTTTTTGATGTTAAATTACAAGATATCGTAGTGCCAATTCCAAAGATAACTTCGCTTAGATTTAGGGCCTTGGCTACTTTGAAACAATATGAGCTAAGCCAAAGAGAAGAAATTGTCAGCGATGTTGGTATCTGGCTTAAAGATTTTAATGAACTCGAGGATATAGTTGAGGATAAACCGGAATATTTATTTTCTGAGTTTTCTGTAAAGAGCAAAGATACTCTTACTATGGTGGCGGAAAATGCAAGGAAGAAACTTGAGGTAGATGAAAATATTCCTGTTTCTGATATCTGTGAAATATTAGAAAAAGCCGGGATTAAAATATATTTAGTTGATTCTAAACTGAAGGGATTTTTTGGGCTGTCTGTTTCTGAATATGACGGAGGTCCAGCCATTTGCGTTAATACTTCAAAAGAAATATCAATTGAAAGACAAATATTTACTGTTTGCCATGAATTTGGTCACCTTATTTTACATAAAGATTCCTATAATGTGGATGAAGTTGAAGAGAACAAACAGCAAGAAAAAGAAGCAAATGAATTTGCTAGCTATTTTCTTATGCCCCAGAAATTTTTTGAGGAGAAGATTGAGGAAAACAGGGGAATGCATTGGATAGATAATGTATTACACACTAAGCGTTTCTTTAGAGTAAGTTATCAGGTGGTTTTAAAACGGCTAGAACAATTTACTGGTAATCAAATCTGGATGAAATTCTATACCGCCTATTATAGGAGGTACAGTGAGAGATTAACTAATCATAAAGAGCCAAGGCCATTGGAAGGTATGAGTAGAGAGCCAAAAAAGGAACCGAAAGCATTAGACTCGGTAGATTTCGTGGAAGATAGATTAAGCCGTTTAGTGATGATCGCGCTTGAGAAAGGGCTGGTTTCCTTTAGTCGCGGCGCGGAAATATTAAGAATTAACCTTGATGGCATGAGAGAAAAGGTCAACTCTTGGGGAATGCTTAAATGGAAAGAAAACAGTTTATAGCGTTAATATGTGATGCCGATGTGCTAATAGACTATTTGAGTTCAAATAGACGAATTCTTGGAAAAGCCTCGTTGTTGATTTCTCAAATATATGTTCTTTCTCCTACGTTAGATGAAGTTCGGGAACTTTCAAAAAAAGAAATAAAAGAATTAAAGATCAAAGTTTTCGAGCCAGAATTAAACGATGTTATGGTTGCCTCTGAAAGGGGAGGCCCGCTTTCTTTTGAGGATAAATTATGTTTAATTGTTTCTGGCAAGGAAAACTGGACGTGTGTTACAAATGATAAGAGCCTTCGTAAGGCTTGTGAAGAAAAAAATATTGATGTTTTGTGGGGATTAGATTTAATGCTTCTGCTTAATCAAGCAGGGGCGCTGTCAAAAAAAGAAGCACAAGACACGGCAGAGAAAATTAAAGAAAATAATGCGTATATAAAAAAGGATATAGTGGATAGTTTTTTGAAGAAACTAAAATGATAGAAGGAGGTGCAAAAATGGGTAAGAAAACAGCCAATTTTAACAAAACAGGAATTAATAAATTGCCAGGCAATAAACCAGTTTTGTATAAGATAAAAACACAATCAGGAAGTACGAACTATACGGGGATTGCTAAAAAAGGAAGAGTCCATGAAAGACTCGAAGAGCATCTTGGAAAAATACCGGGAGCCAAAGTTCAAATAGAGCAATTCAAGAGCATAAAAGATGCGGGGAAAAAAGAAAATGGCGTTATCAAAGTAAGCCAACCGAAATATAACAAAAAGGGTAAATAGTAATTCGGAAGGCACTGAGTTTAATCGTCTAACGTACTTTCCTTAATGTGAATTTTAAAAGCACCCTTCTTTAACTTTATTTTATATACCTGTGACTTAGGAATCCAGACTCTCTTATCGTTACGATAAACTAAAATAGCCTTGTTGGTTTCGTGCAGAAAACGGATCTTGATCCAGATTTTCTTTTGGTAAGGATATTTTGGGTGATAATTGTAAAAAAACCAAAACATTTTTATTCTTTCTTATAATTACAGGCTTTTCGTGCTGTTGATTTGTCAATATTTAGACTTTTAGCTATGCTTTTATAAGACACACCTAGCAGACGTAACTGTTTGACTTTTTGGGATATAATCTGGTATAATGCTGTTCGTTTAGCAGGTTCAATAACTACAGTAGCTTTAATTTCTGAGAAAGTTCGAATTGGTTGCAGTAGCGCCCGCCACTGAAACCAATTCGAACTCTTGTTCTTCTCATCGAGAAGTCCAAGATGAATTAAATGACAGGCCACGTAAAACATTGAGCTGGCAAACACCTCATGAGAAATTTTCTGAACTGTTGCGTT
>Ga0208279_1000070_pt1 | contig 94141 bp, 83 predicted proteins | sample AntAceMetag02UKM_FD_184766 | JGI IMG/M metagenome (GOLD analysis project Ga0208279, IMG submission 184766) | Saline lake microbial communities from Ace Lake, Antarctica - Antarctic Ace Lake Metagenome 02UKM (SPAdes) (version 2) | ecosystem: Environmental > Aquatic > Non-marine Saline and... | reverse complement strand
TCTGGTGCAAACGTTCGACGCTTTGACATTGTGTTTCCCCTTTCTTGGACTGATTCTACTTGAACTATCGTAGTTGTCCAATTCTAGGGGGTCAGTACAACCGCTTGCCGTGAATCTCGTTGCTGCCATTGTTTATTTAGCGAGATGTTGTGAGCGGGCGGCTCAATTCCATCGTTCAGCAGCACAAAACAACCACATAACCACCCCCCAAGGCATCCCTCACAACTTAAGGCCTTTGTACGGCCATTGAGGGGCGATTTCCTTGTGATTCACGGCAATCTACTGATATCCAGGCACAAACGTATACCCGAATTAGCGTCGGAGTGACATGTTTAGCACGAAAATCAGTCGTTTTGGTGCTATCTGTGGCCGATTTGGCCCCTGAAAGTCGACCATTTCGTTAAGTTGTGACAGATGCCCCAAGGAAAACAAAATGACCCCACCCAACCAAGTCCTGGAACTGATCGAACGCTTTGAGCGCAACCTGGACCATTACAAGCAGCCTGCGTACAAAGAAACCCAGGTGCGCGTCGAGTTCACCGCCACGCCTGCCACGAGAGCCCCGCCACGCCTGCCACGAGAGTACTCTCGCAGTGGAGCCCCGCCACGAGTACTCGCGGTGGTACTCGCGGTGGTACTCGCGGTGGTACTCGCGGTGGCATTGACCCTTTCTTCGAGGCCCTGGGTTGGGACGTGCACAACGCGCGAGGGCGCGGGGAGTAGCGCATACTGCCGCTGCACCAGAAACTGGCCGCGCCGCCACCATCCCCGTCGACAAGCAGTTGTACCAGCGCCAGACCTGGCGTGCCACCGCGAGTACTCCACTGCGAGTACTCGTGGCAGGCGTGGCGGTGAGCTTGCCGAACGCTCGAGGCCACCGACCGCCAGATTGACGCGCTGGTGTACGAGTTGTATGGGTTGTCGGAGGAAGAGATCGAGATCGTCGCGGGCGGGGGCGGGTGACGGGAATGGTTGGCCTGTGGCACGCGGTTGTGCGATGGGGGGATGGGTGTACAATTGGGGCGGGGATCGTTTTTGATGAGCATACGGGTGGGCGAACGCCCGTCTATTCGTGGCCACGATACAAGACGAGATCACTGCAACTGATCTAGGCTGGATTGCGGAAGCGGCCCTGTTTGGCGCAAACAGGCGATTTCTAAAGAGCCCGGTGTCCCTGTTGGTTTTCCAACAGGCAAAAACCGCACGCCGGGATTTGCGTGGGGGCTGTTTGGTAACTGGCAGTCCTACCGCGATGCCCCCAAGGAGAGTGTACCGATCTACAGAGAAGAGATTCTAACTGCAAAGAGTGCGAAACCTGTCATTACTACCGCCTTTCCAGAGTTTCACGGCGCACGTGTGGAACTGCTGGATGAAGGGTGGGATTTTCGGGTCTTTGAAGTTGATGGAAGGTGGTTGTTTCGCTTCCCAAAGCGAGAAGGGGGCGTAGCCAAGCTGAACATGGAACGCAAACTCCTTTCCGGCCTTGGGGAGTGGGTGTCACTGCCAGTTCCCAACTATGAGTATTTCTGCGAATCGCATGAAAGCTCAAGCCGGCCATTTGCCGGATACAGGAAACTGCCAGGTGTTGGTGGCGATACCTCAAAGATGGTTGATCGGCATGGGGTTGCGCGGCAGCTAGGAGTATTCCTCGCAAGACTGCACACTTATCCTGTTGACAAAGCCAGAGAAGCAGGCGTACCGGAAGCACGTGACCTGGTTGCGCATTGGCGGGGCAAGTCCCGCGAACAGTTGCAAGGGCTGGATGGTCTAAACGTGAATCTGAGTCTCTTGCGTCGCTACCTTGAGAATGAAACTCCTGTGTCATTCGAAGGCGCAGCGAGTCTGGTCCACAATGACCTGTGGGCAGAGCATATTCTAGTTGACAGTCGTTCAGGTAGGGTGAGCGGGATTATTGATTGGGCTGATACTGTTATTGGTGACCCCGCGATAGACTTTGCCTGCCTGTATACCTGGTATGGGGAGAGTTGGCTGGAAAACGTTTTGGCGCATTACACCGGCAAGTTGGATGCTGAGGTCATTTCCCGGTCACGCTATCTGGCGACGTGCGTGGCCATTCATTGCATCACGCTTGGTCGAGACCTGGGGCGGGTCCAATGGGTCGAGGCTGGGCACGCGGCTTTGCAATTGGTCCTTGCCACCTGAAGCGAGGTGGATTGGTAGCGCAAAGCAGCAACATAACCACCACCCAGGGAAAATAAAATGACCCCACCCGCCCCAGTCCTGGAACTGATCGAACGCTTTGAGCGCAACCTGGACCATTACAAGCAGCCTGCGTACAAAGAAACCCAGGCGCGCGTCGAGTTCACCGCCACGCCTGCCACGAGAGCCCCGCCACGCCTGCCACGAGAGTACTCTCGCAGTGGAGCCCCGCCACGAGTACTCGCGGTGATACTCGCGGTGGCATTGACCCTTTCTTCGAGGCTCTGGGGTGGGACATGCGCAACGTGCAAGAGCGCGGGGAGCAGCGCATACTGCCGCTGCACCAGAAACTGGCCGCCGCCGCCATCCCCGCCGACAAGCAGTTGTACCAGCGCCAGACCTGGCGTGCCACCGCGAGTACCACCGCGAGTACTCGTGGCGGGGCTCCACTGCGAGTACTCGTGGCAGGCGTGGCGGTGAGCTTGCCGAACGCTCGAGGCCACCGACCGCCAGATTGACGCGCTGGCGCCTGCCTGTCGGCAGACAGGTACGAGTTGTATGGGTTGACGGAGGAAGAGATCGAGATCGTCGCGGGCGAGGGCGGGTGACGGTGACGGTTGTGAGTGAAACGTGAGGAGGCCCCCCAATGGTAGAACTCACCTGGGAAGGCAAATACACCCCCGACGGCAAGCGCACCGCCCCCCTGCGCCTGGCGCTCCCCTTCCAGACGGTCGAGACGGTGAATGAGAGCGCGCAACAGTGCCAGATGGCGCTCGACCTGTTCAGCGCGGGCCGCGTTCGCTCGAGAGAGGGCCAACGGTGTTGACCACGTCATAGAACTGTTGTATTATAGGGACAAACCTGGATAGAGCCACCATCCGCGTGAGGTCGAGTAAAATGATACTGTACGTAAAAGGTAATTTACTTCAATCGCCCGCCCAAGTCCTGGTCAATACGGTCAATACCGTGGGCGTGATGGGCCGGGGAATAGCCCTCGAATTCAAGCGTCTGTTCCCCGAAATGTACCGCCAGTACCGGGAGTTGTGCGAGTGAGGGCAGTTCGAAATTGGAATGTTGTGGCTATACAAGAGTCCCAACAAATGGGTGCTGAACTTCCCTACCAAGAAACACTGGCGCAACCCCTCACGTGTCGAGTATGTTGAGGCAGGCCTACGAAAGTTTGTGAACAGTTACGCCGACCTGGGAGTTCACAGCGTTGCTTTCCCGGCGCTCGGTTGCGGCAACGGTCTGTTGGACTTTGAAACGCAAGTGAAACCGCTGCTGGAAAAGTACTTGCGTCAACTGCCTATCGAGGTGTTCATCCACCCAGGCCAAAAGAGCGTGTTCGTTGAACACTTGAATCCAGAGGAAATGAAAAAGTGGTTGCGCTCCGAGCCGACCAACTTGCCTTTCGCCGAAGTTTGGGATGACTTGACCCAGTTGTTGGGCGAAAGGGATAACTTTGAGACAATTGCTAAGAAGCGACCGTTCACCGCTCGAATATCCCAGGATCCTTTGGGTATAGAAATCGTTGCTGCTAAACAACGTTATTACGTCCAATATGAAACCCTCGTGGCTTTCTGGCAACGGCTTCGGACACACGGGTTCTCGATGCGTCACATTGCGCCGGGCATAGACAGGCAAATGTCCTATCTAATCCCTATCTTTGCCGCGCTGGACTATGTCACACCCGTACACGTGGCAGATAGCTACGATAGGCTCCAAAACGCCGTCGTCACTGGCTTGCAAGTGCTCCCTTCTGCATTTGTTCGTGAGCCTTTTCAGTTCGCCCAACTGTCACTGTTCTAACCAAGTTGGCCTACATGGTCTCCTCGAAACCAGACGCCGGTCGAATCGAAACTGTCTTGAACAATCTGGCAAAGCAAGATTGGGTCAAGCGCACGGAGCGGCGTTGGTGGCCACAGTTCGTCTTCCACTACACGGATATTAGAAATGTTGTCCGGGTTTTGCGGGAAGGATATTTGTACAGTCGCAAGTACCTGGAAGACGCGGGCAAGCCCATAGTCAGCAGTGGCAGCCCTGCCGTGTTAGCCGGCACGGACATCACCATCAAGGATTGCGTGCGTTTGTACTTCCGCCCCAAAACGCCAACGCAGTATTACACGGAAGGGATCTATTCCCAGGATACACTCTCAAGATCAAGATTCCCCAACGCACATTGCCCTGTACCAGTTTTCTTTCTATTCGACTCGGTCGATGTACTAACACGCAGCGATTGTCTATTCTCTGATAAAGGTTTAGGAGCACGCGATTATCAGATATTCTCAACCGCTGCTGAACTTGAGCAGTTGCCTTGGAAACAAATCTATCAACCCGGATGGGTAAATCCTCCCAGGGCAAACAAGGCAACAGGAGTTTGCGGCAAACCCAGCCTGACTTTGGCGAAAAGTCAACGGGGGTTTGATGCAAAATCCAACAGGACTTGAGCGCAAAGTCGCGGTGGGGTGGCGAGCGTATCACGGAGGGGACAAGAAATAGGGGAAAACAGGGCTCCAGCGTTCGTTATTATGTGAGGGTATGGGGCAGCTCCGGCGGGATCGCGCCGTTTTTCGCTTGTCCCAAACATGTTACGCTCACGGATCTTCTGTTTGTCAGTGTAGGACAGATGGACTATAATAGCCCAAAGCAAAAACCCTCACTGAAGCAGGGAATCTCGAGCACGAGGACGTAATGAATCGACGGGAGTTCTTGAAAGCAACGGCTAAGTAGGTCACAGAAAGTTCCTTACACTTTTTTGGCCGACAGGTGCCGTTTTTTGTGGAAGAAACTTTTTACTACCTGCTTAGTCTCAGTGGACTCGCACTGACGTCGCTGCTGCTGGAAGCCTGCAGCCGGGCGACGCCCGCTCTTCTTGAGCAGCCGACCACCACCCCCGCCGCGAGTACAACCACCGAGGCCACCCCGACGACCGAATTGCCGGTTCGTCCAAGCCCCACTACGATGGCCACCCCACCAGTTACCAGGAGGAGTCCAATGGCACAAGTCGCCTTCGTGAAAACCCAAGACCGAGCAGCCGGTGTCAACAAAGCGTTGGACCTGCTGGAAATCAACTCAATGCAGGGCCAGGACCTGTTCCTGAAACCCAACTTCAACAGCGCTGATGCCCCGCCCGGCTCTACCCACAACGACACCCTGAGCGCCCTGGTGCGAACGCTCCAGGCTACGGGCGCAGACCGAATTACCGTCGGAGATCGCAGCGGCATGGGCGACACGCGGAGCGTCATGAAGCAAAAAGGTGTCTTCCGTTTGGCCGACGAGTTGGGCTTCGACGTCGTCGTGTTCGACGAACTGGACGCCAGTGGCTGGGAGATGATGCAGGTCGAGGGAAGCCACTGGCAAAATGGGTTCGCCGTGGCCCGACCGGTACTCGAAGCCGATGGTGTGATCCAGACCTGCTGTCTGAAGACCCATCGCTACGGCGGACACTTCACCATATCTCTCAAGAACTCCGTCGGGCTGGTTGCCAAATCGGTGCCGGGAGAGCGGTACGACTACATGAGCGAACTTCATAGTTCGCCCCATCAGCGACACATGATCGCCGAGATCAACGTCGCCTATCAGCCCGCTCTGATCGTAGTGGATGGCGTCGAAGCCTTCGTGGATGGCGGGCCAGATCGGGGCAAACGGGTCGCCGCCCAGGTCATCCTGGCCGGCACCGACCGCGTGGCCATTGATGCCGTCGGTGTGGCCATGCTGCGCTATTTCGGCACCACGCCAGCCGTCAGCCAGGGGTCCATCTTCCAGCAAGAACAGATCGCCCGCGCCGTGGAGTTGGGTCTGGGCGTGGATGGTCCCGAGAAGATCGAACTCATCACCGACGACCCGGAGAGCGCGGCTTATGCCGGAGAGATTCAGCAGATCCTGCAGCAGGAGTAGACTCAAGAAAGCACGTTCATTGTGCTCTTTGTGTTAAGCTAAAAGGTGTCGCCTTTTGGAGTACTATTTGAGAAGTGTGGTAGACTAGGGATGGCAGCCGTAGTAGTAGGCGCTGTAGGAAGTGTGGGCAACGCGGAGCGTTGTCCAATCTTGTGGGCAACCGTAGGCTGTCCACAAGGCGGCACTTTCGACAGCGCAGCCACCGGTCGTGGTGGGGGAAGTGGAGCGGCGGGCGTTTTGCTCTGACCCTGCCGAAGGGGCGTTCGTTTGTGCAAGGGCCGTTGTCGGGTATAATAGAGGCGCTCCCCATGGCAACACCGACGCGATGCGCGCCAACTCACCGGGAAGTTGTGCTGACTGGATTGTATGAAGGAGTTACGCGGTGAACCGAATCTACCACAAGTCCTGCGAGTCAATGAATGAACTTCGCGATGATGCCATTGCTTTAACCGTGACTTCGCCTCCGTACTGGAATGCGATAGACTACGATATTCACGCATCTGATAAGACCCAGCATTATCGTACACGTACATACGCCAACGGATACTCCAACTATTCAGACTATCTTGACTGGCTCGAGCGAATGTTTCAAGAAGTCCACCGTGTGACAAAACCTGGAGGCTTTTGCGCAATCGTCATCGGGACAGTGTTGCTCAATGGCACACTCTATCCAGTGCCATTTGATCTTGTCTCGCGTTTATCTGGCCAGGGATGGCAATTTCATCAAGACATCGTATGGCACAAATGTACTGCCGGGGTGAAGCGGGCCGGGGTCACAATTCAGAAACCTTATCCCGGCTATTACTACCCCAACATCATGAATGAGTATGTTATGGTCTTACGAAAGTCTGGCCCGAAGATCTACAAGGGTCGAAGTGCCGACGAAAAAGATGAGGCCGAGTTTCCAATCAATCGGCTGTTTACGATGGACATTGCCAATAGTGTCTGGCACATCGCCCCAGTTCCCCCCAACTTCATTGACCACCCATGCCCTTTTCCGGAAGAAATCCCGTATCGTTTGATCACTCTGTATGCTTATCCTGGCGAAACAGTCCTTGACCCATTTGTAGGTTCGGGGCAAACTACCAAGGTTGCCAAACACCTGGGCCGAGGATTTGTCGGATACGACATCGTTCGCAAGTATGTCGACCTGGCCACGGCCAGACTTGGCGAACCGCTCTCTATCCGGCCTCAACAGTTGATTGTCATCTTTGAGAAGATTGGGCTGAATGATCCAGCCGGGCAAAGAAAAGAAGGAAAGATCAAGGTCAAAAAAAGAAGGCCGGAGAGAGTATACGCGACGCAACCCCTGCTACTGGAAACGTCTGAGGAGTACTGTACTGAACCCGATGGTGATACGCAGCGATGCATAAAGGAAACGAAATACGACAGATGATTCACTACAGGACTGAGGGACGATGACAGACAGCATCCAAGAACTCATCGTGGCAATCGCTAGAGTGGGCAAGGACAACCCATCGCACCCTCCACCAGGTGATATTGAGCCTTTTCGCTATTTCTTTCTCCCTGATGGTAGCCTTGATTACGCTCACCTTGACGAACGCGACGGGTCATGTACGCGAAGGGAGCTGTTACTCCGCTTTCTCCTGTTGAATGCTGTGATTGATCAGGGGCCAGACATAGTGGGAGTGAGAGAACTGCTCGTGGGTGTGACAAATGGGCTGTACCGTAGGGAAATCAGATTTCTTCACAAGCCAATCTCGTTCTTTGAGGAATTGGGATTTGCTATTGACCAAATTCTGGACAAGCATCAGTCTATCAAGGCAGTGCGCGCTGCTATTTGGGCAGCCGAAAACCAATCGAGTGCAACACGATACAATCTATTTATGGACAATTCGAAACAGGCTCTAAACTATGCCGTGTTTCGATGGGGAGTCCCTATCGCCCTTCCGTTGCTCCTTGAGAGGGATGCTGAGGATGAAGAGGGTAGGGCTACTGCACTGCTTGACTACTTGGAATCGTGGATTTCCGCTGAAGAAATGAGCAGGCAAATAAAATCCCATAGGCGGTATGGCTTGGGGAAAGCCATCGGTAATAAAGATTGCCATCTCTTTGCAAAATGGATGGTCTCCAGTTTCCGGCTGACGCGGCGAGAACCTCCCCCGTGGGGCGAGTTCTCGTTTGAAGTCCCATACGACTCGAACGCAGGCCGCATTCTATGGCGTACGGGTTTCTTGCTGAAGTGGGCATCTGAGGAAGAATACATACAGCAAGATGCTGTCCAGCCGCACAAAGGTAAAGGGGACACCGACTACATCAGGGTTACGAACATTCGAGGGATGGGAACATCCCAACCGCTTCCCCGTAGTCTGCAGCGGGCATATGAGGAAATCGCTGTGGATCACTTGATGACTCACAAAAGGCACCCGCGCAAAGTAGTGATCCAACGAATCCAACATGCATACTTGCTGATGGCTTTCCCCTCTACAAAGTTGGGAGTTGCCGACTTTGATGAAGGTCTAATCCATATCGGAACAACATATTGCTTCAATCACTCTGAACCTCGCTGCTCCGAGTGCCCAATAAACAACCTCTGCGAAGGACACCAGTCAAATTGCCGGCTGATTGACGACTGTCGAACGTGATGACGACTGAATCGTCTGCACTAGCAGACCGTCGGTGCAACCCTGTGTAACCCTGATCGCCAACACCATCTACGAGTTCGACGTGTCCGAGTCGGTCAGCCTGAACAAAGACGGCGCGATTGCCAACGTGCAGTGGGACTTTTGCCACCAGGCCGGCAAGTTCATCTCTACACAGGGCTACGCTTTCCTCCGCGACAAAAAGACCAAACGGGCGGTGGTACAGGTTATCGAGGTCAGGCAGACGGAATTGTTGACAATCTGCGTTTTGTCGAGTACAATAGGAGCACATCCCCCCGAGTAGCTTCGGCGAAAGGGTACGAAGCCGCCTTTCGGCGGCTTCTGTGTTAGTGGGAAGGGGGAACAAAGTCTCGATGCAAAGAAGGAAACTGCTCCAGAAAGCTCTATCAAGCCCCAAGAACGTTCGGTTCAGTGAAATGGTCACACTCGTGGAGGCTTTTGGCTTTTGCCTGTCGAGAATCAAAGGCAGCCACCATATCTTTGTCCATCCACAAGTGCGGGAATTGGTCAACCTCCAAAATGTAGGTGGAAAGGCCAAGCCGTACCAGATTCGTCAGTTCCTGCGCCTGGTGGAGCGGTACAATCTCGCATTGAGAGACGAGGAAAACGAATCATGAGAGACTATCACATCAATATCTTTTACAGTGAAGAGGATGGTGGGTACATCGCGGACATTCCTGACCTGGAAGCCTGCTCTGCGTTCGGCAACACACCCGAGGAGGCGCTCAGGCAAGTTGAGATTGCCAAAGAAGCCTGGCTTGAGGCAGCCGGCGCCGAGGGCAAACCAATTCCGGAACCTACCTACCGGCCGGTGATATATCAGGCGATACCATCTTACGCCACTGTCTGATTTCGCAACCCAGTGGGAGTACACTTTTCCCCAAGCAGGTGCGTACACCGTCGCTTGCTCCGTGCAGGATGACCAGGGCGGCGAACGGACGGTGGTACAGGTTATCGAGGTATTGCCGTCTCCAGCACCCCGTCCATGTGTTCGACCAGCAGCGCTCCGATCTCGGCCGCATCCCTGGCTTTTTCGAGGCGGGGAAATGCCCGGCGCCGCTTCGGTCACCCGCCCCTACTCACGACGCACCGACCGCCCGCCGACGGCGCGGCCCCACCAGCCGGCGCAGATGCTCTATGTAGGCCCGCGAGCGCGCCTGCCGTGCCCACTGCCGGACGTGGTCGCGCCCGTACAGCCGCAGCAACGGCACGACCAGCATGTCTTGCAGCCGTCTCCACGCCTCGCGCGGCAGCGCACTCTGTAGGATGTCCAACACTTCCGAGCGCCGGGCGGGAATCAGCGAGAGCAGCGCCACGCGCGGCAGTTGCAACCGCAACCCCCGCTCGCGCCACAGCAGTTTCAGCAGAAACGGCAGGTTGTGGGTCACGCTGGAGATGAGCAGGCGCAGCGCCCGGCGGGCGGAGTAGAAGCGCGCCATCGCCCGCATAGTGCCCACCTGTAACTCGTAGGGGCTCATCAGCGCCGGTTGAGTGACGCAGTGATGCCCGTCGTACAGGCTCCAGTCGTTTGTCAACAGCCTCCCCTGCGCGACCATACGCTCATATAGCGGCGTGCCAGGGATGGGGATCAACATCAGAAACTGCACCGTGTCAATCTCGTTGCGCAGCGCAAAGTCCGCCGTCCGCCGGAAGATCCCTACGTCATCGGTGTCTGCACCCAGCGCGAACATGCCGTGCACGTGGATACCGTAGTCGTGGAAGACGCGCACGCTCTCGCGGATGTCCTGCACATCCTGGTGCTTATTGTAGATGATCAACGTGTCCGGGTTGACCGACTCGAAACCGCAGTAGACCATCGTGCAGCCTGAATCACGCATCAGGCCGAGCAACTCGTGGTCCAGTTCCCTGCTCCGCCTGTCCTTGTAAACCACCCCTGCGCGCATCTGCGCCGACCAGGGGACCGTCAGGCCGCGCTCGATCATCCCCCGCAACAGCGCCCTGGTGCGCACCTTGTCCACGACGAAGTTGTCGTCGTAGAAGAAGACAGACCCACGGCCGCGATAGGTCTCCAGTTCGGCCAGTACGTCCTCGATGGAACGGGCACGCACCCGCCGGCCAAACATGCGGATGACGGCGCAGAAATCGCAGGCGTAGGGACACCCCCACTGGGTCATAATCGGCACGTTGGTCATACGTTCGTGACCGACGATCAGGTGCAGGGCCGGGTGAGGCAGCGCCGCGAACTGCTCCTGCGTGCAGGGGGGACGGTCGGGGTTGTGGACCGGCTGTCCCGCCGCGTCGCGGTACGACAGGCCCGCGATGCGGGTAAGTTCAGTGCGGCCCTCCAGCGCGTCCACCAGTTCCAGCAGCGTCACCTGCCCCTCTCTGCGCACGACGAAGTCACAGTGCTGCAGCGCGTCGTCCGGCAAAAACGTGACGTGCGAGCCGCCGATGACGGTTGGGATGCCCAGGTTGCGCACCCGGCTGGCCATCTCGTAGGCCACCGGTGTGGTCGCGGTGGTGCTGGAGAAGCCCACCAGGCCGGCTTCCGCGACGTCGGCCCAGTCAACCGGGGCCAGCGTCTCAACGTAGATGCGCACATCGTGGCCGCGCTCGGCCAGCAACCGGCCCAGCAACGGCAGGCCCAGGCGCGGCAGCCGCGCCCGGTCAAAAACGTTCAGCCCAGGAGCCCTGGGCTCGATCAATCGGATCTTCATATTATCCTCCTGTCGGGAATACTCAACAGTCGCAGCGCAGTGATGGTTTGTTCGGCAAGGTCTCCGACCGCAGCCGGGTGGGGCTCGGTCAGAGACCTTCGCCCAACGGCAGAGACCTTCGCCCAACAGCAGAGACCTTCGCCCAACGGCAGAGACCTTCGCCCAACAGCGGCCTTGGAGCAGGACGCAGATGCACGCAGATTCTCGCAGATAGATCGAAGGATCAGCATAGATCGGCGTTAATCTGCGTCCCCAATACGAAACAGGGAGCCGTCAGGCCAGGGGAAGGTGGAGACAGGATCGCGCCGTGGGTAGGCGAGATCGGGGAGAGGAGAGGAAACATGAAGACGAAACCGTGTGCCGTCCAGACGGCATCACAATGGTACAACGTTGGCGGTCATCTTCCGCCATCAACTGGAGCATCAATCCCAGGCACAGTTCGACCAACGCCTGAGCAGCGGTCTCCTCCGGCGAGCGTTCCGTATCGCCGGAACGGCAAACCTCCAGCACCTGCTCCAGCGACAGGTGCAGGCGCGGCGCAGCGGCCAGTAGATCGCCCAACCGCTGCTGGCCGCTCAGGAACAGAGTACGAGCCAGCGCCCCCGAGCGCGAGACGCTGCTGTTCACAGTCTGCGAGACGCCCACCAGCATTTGCAGCAACAGAAGGGGCTGCAAGCCAGCCAGGGCCTCGAGAGTGACCTTGCGCCGCAGCGCGTGGAGTGAGGGCACGGTTGCCCGCTTGCCTGAAAGAAACACAGTGGAGGTATTATAACCGTTTGCTCCCGGAAGTCAAGCAAATGTAACGGAATTTGACTCTATTGTGCACTTGCCCTATACTAAAAGGCATGTAAGCGTTTACGCGGGGGCCAAGAAACCGGGTTTTTCGTACAGGGAGACATCCCTGGCAACGGAAAAGCACCTGCAAGCAATGGTATCATCTCAATATTCTGGGGCCAACGTAGGGCAAATTGCCAATTTGCCCCACCTTCCCCGACTTATTGAGAGGATACAAGCAATGCTACTCCGCTTGTGGAGCACCAAAAACCCGGTTTCTGATCTACCCCCTGAACGGATACGGAGATTCTTCGCTACGCTCAGAATGACGATCAACCATTGAGGAGATTCTCATGCACATAGCGGTATTTGGCACAGGTGCCGTGGGTGGCTACTTTGGCGGACGGCTGGCCCAGGCTGGAGAGGAGGTCACGTTCATCGCCCGCGGGGAGCAGTTGCGGGCTCTGCGCGACCGGGGCCTGCGGGTGGATAGCATCAAGGGCGACTTTGTGGTCCGGCCCGTGCAGGCGACCGACGATCCGGCGCAGGTGGGGGTCGTGGACGCGGTCCTGGTGGGAGTGAAGGCCTGGCAGGTGACGGAGGCGGCGCAGGCAATGCGCCCGCTGGTCGGGCCGGAGACGTTCGTGGTGCCGCTGCAGAACGGGGTGGAAGCGCCATCTCAGTTGGCGGCGGTGCTGGGCGCCGAGCACGTGTTGGGCGGTCTATGCAGAATCGTCAGTTTCGTCGTGGAACCGGGTCACGTCCGCCACACCGGGCTGGAGCCCTACGTCGCCCTGGGCGAGTTAGACAACCGTCCCAGCGAACGAGCCGAAAGACTGCGGGAGGCTTTCACACAGGCAGGGGTGACAGCCGAAATTCCGCCGGACATTCAGGTCGCCACGTGGAAGAAGTTCCTGTTCATCGCCTCGTTCAGCGGAGTGGGCGCAGTGACTCGCGCACCGGCCGGGGTGCTGCGCAGCCTGCCCGAGACACGCCAGATGCTGGAACAGGCTATGCACGAGATTCTGGCCCTGGCGTGGGCGCGGGAGATCGGGCTGCCAGAGGAAACCATCCGCCAGACCATGGCTTTTATCAATAGCCTGCCGCCGGGTGGAACAGCCTCGATGCAGCGGGACATTATGGAGGGAAGACCCTCGGAACTCGAAGCGCAGAACGGGGTGGTGGTGCGCCTGGGCCAGGAGGTGGGAGTGGCCACCCCGCTGCACACCTTCATCTATCACAGCCTGCTGCCGCTGGAGCAGCGAGCACGGGGCCAGGTGCAGTTCGCGCTTTGAGCCCCTACTTTACCTTAGAAACAACGTGAACACAAAGTTCGTCATCCGAGGGGTGCTCCTGGCGCTGCCGGTAGCAGTGATCGCTACGGCTGTGGGCCTCGTCCTGATGGTGAGACAAACGGGGATCGGCCCGCCGCCTGGCCCCACCCCACCGCCCCCGACCATCCTCGCGCCGCGCGGCGCGCTACCGGCAGGGCCGGCCGGGTTTCAGGAGTGGGTGCGATATCGAGGCGAACCTTATGGTCTGGCAGGAAGCGGGTTCCTGATCCTGTTGAGCGACGGCGAGATCGTGGGAGTGACGACAGCACACAGTGTGTCGTTCGGCGACTCCAATCGTCCACTCGAACGAATCGCGCTGCGCGTGGCCGGACAGACGGATTTCGTGGCCGAGTTCGACACGCTGCGAGGGCAGCCTGGCCGGCCCCGGACGGGCGGCGACTTTACGGTGGATTACGTGTTGCTGCAGCCCACCCAGCCGCTTGATCCAGCCCTGGGCCTCATACCAGACCCACGCGGCGCGCCGCAGCCTGGCGAGCGAGTGTCGCTGTTCAGTGGTCTGGGAGATGACCACGGCGGCCAGCGTATCCTGGATGGGACGGTTCAATCAGTCAGCGATACAGCCGTGTGGGTGTTGATGGATGATATGTTCAATCCAAGCATGATGAGCGGGTCGCCGTTTGTCAGCCAGCATACCGGCCAGGTCGTGGGGATGGCTGGCGCGGCCAGTCCACGGCGCAACCGGCTGCTACTGGGCGCACATCCCATTGGATCTATCGTGTATCTGGCTGAGATGGCAGCGGAGTTCCAAAAAATGAGCGAGTAGCGGCAGTAACATCTGCCGAATCCGTACAACTACCAATTGACTCCCGCGCTAAGACTCGCTACAATGGATTCGAGCAAGGCGTATAAAGCGTATGAATTCTCTCGATCGTTCAATCTTGCGTCTTCTGCTACTCTGCTCCGCCGTCCTTCCATTGGCTCTCCTCTCGCAGGACATCGCGGAAGCGGATAGCCCCATCACCTTGCAATACGACTTCGCCGCGCCCGAGATTGTCCAGACAGGCAAGTATCATTCAGTAACCATTGAGGGATTGGCCAACCTCGACCAGGCCGGCGACCCCCGCTTGCCCATCAAGGCAGCCAGAGTCCTCGTCCCCTATGGCCAGCAGGTGAGCGACATTAAAGTCATCTGCGATACACAGATAACGCTGGAAGGCTCTTACGTCATTGAGCCAGGTCAAGAGCCGCTTCCGTTGAGTTACAAAGGCCAGGTGCTGCCCACCCTGCCATCCCCTGCGATCTACGACTCGTCGAAGCCCTTCCCCGGCGTACTACACTCCGCGTCCTCGATCCAGACGAAAAAAGGGTATCAGATCCTCGCCCTCACTCTCTACCCCGTACAGTATGTCCCGCAGGAGGGCAGTCTCTCCTACTGTGCGAGTATGACTCTGCAGGTAAGCACCAAGCCAGCCTCCACCAAACTGGACGAGATGCTGAGATACCAGCCCCAGCAGTGGGCGGCCGATAAGGAAGAGATACAGGCCATCGTGGACAATCCTGGGGCAACGAAGGGTTATCCCAGTTCACCCCCCCCTTCCTCCCCCCCATTGGGGGGGATTGTGGCACCTCTCCTGGATCCAGACACGTCATACGACTACGTGATCATTACCAACGAAAATCTGATGAACGCACCAGTCCAGCACAATTTCCAGGCCCTGGCCGCGGCCAAGGAGGCGCGGGGAATCAGCACCGTCATCGCCACCACAGAGTGGATCTCCGCCACCTACAGTGGATTGCGCCCCGATGGCGGCCATGACCTCCAGACCAAGATACGCAACTTCATCCTCGACGCTTATCAGACCTGGGGCACCGAGTACATCCTGCTCGGCGGCGATGGCGATGGGGGAGACGTGGGCGGGGAGAGCGGAGACGGGATTATCCCCCATCGGGGATTCGCCAGCGTCAGCGTTGAGATTGACGACGATATCCCCGCCGATATGTACTACGCCTGCCTGGACGGGACCTTCGATCACGACGAGGACGGCAAGTACGGTGAGCCGAACGACGGCCCGGACGGTGGAGAGGTGGACCTGTACGCCGAGGTCTACGTGGGGAGAGCCGCTGTGGACTCGGCGGAGGAACTGGCCAACTTCGTCCGCAAGACACTGGCCTACGAGGACGAGGACACCGCCTATCTGCGAAACGTTTGGATGGTGGGAGAGGACCTGGGATGGTCAGCGCCGTGGGGCGGCGACCGCAAGGATGACATCAAAGAGGGATCGAGCGCGGCTGGCTATACGACGGTCGGCTTTGAGGATTCGCCCTGCGCGGCCTTTTTTGACACGCAAACACTGTACGACAGGGACTACGCCGGCAACGATTGGCCCAAATCCGCGATCATTGACGTGATCAACAGCCCGGCCCACCTGATCAACCACATGGGGCACGCCAGCGTGACCTACGTGATGAAGATGCACAACGCCGACGTGGACAACAGCCTGACCAATGAACACTACTTCATCGGCTACAGCCAGGGCTGCTACGACGGGGCCTTCGACAACCGCGATGCGCCCCTGCCCTACGGTTCCGGCGGCTACCTCACCTCCGACTCCATCAGCGAGCACCTCACGAATGGGAATCATGGCGCAGTGGCCTTCATCGGCAATTCCCGGTATGGGTGGGGAAACGGGTTAAACCCCCATCTGGGGGCCTCCCAATACTACGATCGCCAATTCTGGGACGCCGTCCTGGGGGAGAACATCCTCAACATCGGTCACGCCAACCAGGACTCGAAGGAAGACACTTATGGCGTCGTCGGCCAGGGCGGCTTCACCTGGGTCATGCGCTGGGTCTACTATGAACTGAACCTGTTTGGCGACCCCGAGTTGGTGATAAAGACAGGTACCGGCATCATATACCAGAGCCACACTGTGGACGATGACAACAGCGGCGGGAGCAGCGGGAACAACAACGGGCGGGTGGAGGCGGGGGAAACGATCGAGATGCCTGTGACGCTGTTCAACTCCAGCCAGACGAAAGTGACCACCGTCACGGCGTCGCTCTCGACCGCCAGCACCTACATCACAATCACCAACGCTCTGGCGAGTTATGGCGACATTGCCGCGAGGGGGAGCGGCACCAGCACTGCGCCTTACGTGTTCTCCGTGAACCTCACCTGCCCCGACGACCATCAGATCACGTTCACCCTCGACATCAGCGGTACGATAGACGGCACTGAGACGGTGGAAACCTGGAGCGACACCTTCCGGGTGGAAGCACACAGTGAACCGCAGATTGGGGTCGCCCCCACTTCCTTCGATGAAACACTCGATTGGGGCGAGACAATCACGCGAACGCTGCTCATCTCCAACGCTGGCCCGGGGGCCCTGGAGTTCGAGTTGTTTGAGATTGAGGGGGACTTCACACCCACAGGGCTGTCTCTGGGCAGCGGCGGGCCAGATGATTTCGGCTATACGTACCAAGACTCAAATGAGCCGGGCGGCCCCGAGTTCGATTTCGTGGACATCTCGGCCACCGGTACATCGGTTTCGTTGGGAGATGATGGCTACGCAGGGCCTTATGCTGTCGGCTTTGATTTCCCCTTCTACGGTACTGATCAGACCCAGTTCTACATCAGCAGCAACGGTTTCCTCTCCTTCGGGTCTGGCTCGTCAGACTGGGGTAACGATTGTCCTCTGCCCAGCACCAACGCGCCGCACAATCTCATCGGGCTGATGTGGGACGATATGGACCCTGGCGATACAGGCGACCAGGTCTACTACCGGACCTTTCCCTCCTGCCCCTACAGCGATGGGGCCTGCCTGGTGGTGCAGTATGAAAACTACCACCACTATCCGGGTGGCGGGGCCATTGCCGGCACCTTCGAGGCCATCCTGTTCGAGAACGGCAATGTCTTGATCCAGTTCGAGGACGCTGGCGCTGAGGAGGGCAGCGGTTCCACGACCGGTATTGAGAATGGAAGCGGCACCGACGGCCTGACCTACGGGAGTTGCAACACGGCCGGCTCGCTGCAGGACAGCCTGGCAGTCTGCTTCCAGTATCCCGGCGCGCCCCCTTGCGCTGCCGTGGACGTCCCCTGGCTCTCCGAGGAGCCGATCACGGGCACGGTGCCGGCCCACAGCGCGACGCCCGTCACCATAACGCTCGACGGTTCGCAGGTTGACGAGCCCGGCATCTACTGGGCTGGCCTGCGCGTCCACAGCAATGACCCCGACAGTCCCACTGTGAACGCGTCCGTGACCATGACCGTGATCCCACGCTGCGACCCGATCTCTGAAGTCCAAATCAGCCGCACGCCGGCCGGCGACCTGTTCACCGGCAACAGCGTGCGCTTCACGGCAGACGCAGACGGAACCACGCCTTTCACCCACACCTGGACGCTGAATGGCACGTCGGTGGGCGCGAACAGGAGCACCTTTGAGCACACCTTTGACACCGCCGGTACCTATACGGTGGGCGTGACGGTGACCAACGATTGCGCCCAAGGCAGCGACACGATGGTCGTGGAGGTACTGCAGCCAGCCTCTGAGCAACCCGACCTGTCGGGGTCGTACAAGTCGGTCAATCTGACCAGCGTGGAGAACGGTGACACACTGACATACACGCTTTTCCTGCGCAACAGCAGCGCAGTGGCGGCGGCAGTTATCCTGACTGACCCGATCCCGATGCACACGACCTACATCCCTGGCAGCGCCCAGGCCGGCGACACCACTCCGGTGACGCTGATAAATGGACAACTTCACTGGTCAGGCCAGGTCATCTCGGGCACCCCGGTCGTCCTCCAGTTCGCGGTCGAGGTACAGGCTGCACCGGTAGGTACACCAATCACCAACGTAGCCCACCTCGACGACGGGCTGGGCCACGTGGTACTGCTGGAGACCAGATCGACCTACAACCCGGGCTACGGGCTGACCGTCAATGAGGGCGCTCTGTACACCAATGTCCAGACCGTCACGCTCCGTTTTTCGTGGAATGCGGACGACGACATCACACACGTCAAGATCAGCAACGACGGTGGATTTGGCCCAGCCGGTGATACGACCGGTTGGATTCCCGTCAATCCAGAGACCCCCACCTACGCCGACTGGGTTCTGGCAACCTACGGCGACCTGCGCATGCCGCGAACGGTATACGCCAAGTTCCGCGACAAGAGCGGAGGACAGTACGGGCCGATCCAAGACGACATCATCTACGACCCTGACCCGCCACAGGTGACCCGGGTAGAGATCATCACCCAGACGGTTCAAACCACCGGCGCGATGGAGGGACAGGATGTCATCGTGCGGGTGACGACCAGCGATAACAACAGTGGCGTCAGCAAAGTGCAAATCAGTCACAGCGCAGACTTTGAGCAGTTCTCAGAGTTTGCGGTCACCGGCACCATAACCGATATCCCCTGGACGCTACAACCCTCCGGTGAAGTCTACGTCCGCGTCGTGGACCGGGCGGGGAACCTCTCGCAGGTCAGCAGCGGGCAGACGTCCATACGCTTCAAGATCCATCTGCCGCTCTTGATACGGAGCCTCCTCGCCGCTCCCTAGCGCCAGCGCAGTTCAGTCCCCGCCGTTGAGCGGCTGCGGTCGGAGACCTTGCCGAACGAAGTTGGACGAGGGTCTCTGACGTTGGGCGAGCGTCTCTGACCGAGCCCCACCCGGCTGCGGTCGGAGACCTTGCCGAACGAACCATTTTCGTCCTCTGGGGTGAGCCAAGAACCATGATAAACTGCGTCTGAGGCCTGACTCGTATGGGTCGGCCTCCAGTGGTATAATCTACCCTACCATGGGCAAATGGTTCCTCACACATCACGCATCACACATCACGTTTCACGTTTCGCGTTTCACGTTTCACGCATCTCTTCTGCTACTCCTGCTCTCGCTGGCAGCGTGTGTCCCCGATAGTTCTTCCCACACCGTCACGCTCATCGCTGACGGCGAGACGCGCTCGCTCGCTACCGACGCCCTCACCGTCCGCGATCTGTTGGCTGAGGCCAGCATCACGCTCGACGAAAACGACCGCGCGGTACCGGTCGAGACTACCTTCATCGAGAACGGAATGACCGTCCGCGTCATCCGCGTCGAGGTATACTCCGAGACTGAGCAGCGCGAACTCCCCTTCGAGCGAAGGACCGTGCACGACGCATCCATCCCTGAGGGTGAGACCCGCCTGTTGGAGCCAGGCGTCACCGGGATCGAGGAACTGACCTACCGCGTCACCGTCGAGGATGGCGTCGAGGTCGAGCGGCAGCTCGTGCAGCGAGTCACGCTCCAGGAACCCCGCACTGAAGTCATCCTCATCGGCATACAGGCGGAACTCAAGCCCATGCCCATAACCGGCACCGTGGCCTACATCGCCAACCACAACGGATGGGTGATGCAGACCACCAGCCTCAACCAACGGCGGCTGACGCATACCGGAGATATGGACGGCCGTGTCTTCGCTCTCTCGTCCGACGGCTCCTATCTGCTCCACACCCGCGTCGCCCTCCCCTCTACCCCCCCCTCTATCCCCCCCAATGGGGGGGAGGTCACCCCCTCTATCCCCCCCAATGGGGGGGAGGAAGGGGGGGGCGAGACGGCTCCCCTCAACACCCTGTGGATAATCGAGACTGCCACCGCCGACGCCGAGCCAATGCAACTGCAGGCCGAGAGCATCCTGTGGGCTGACTGGGACCCCAAATGTAAAATCACTCCCACCGGCACTGGCTGCCGCATCGCCTACAGTACCGGCACACAGGCCGAGGGCAGTCCCGGTTGGAAAGCGGAGAACGACCTCTGGATCGCCCGATTCCGCCCCAGCGATGGCCAATTGTTAGGCGAGCGACGCATCGTCGAGCCCAGCGCTGGCGGGGCCTATGGCTGGTGGGGCACCACCTACGCATGGTCCCCCGATGGGAGGAGCCTGGCCTACGCCCGCGCCAACGAGGTTGGCGTCATCAACTCCGCCAGTGGCGCGCAGACCCCTCTGGCCCGCTTCCCGCCGTACCGCACCTACGCCCCCTGGGTCTGGACACCGACGGTCAGTTGGTCGCCAGAGGGGAAGTTCATCGTCACCACGTTGCACGGCCCTGCCCCGACAGGCGAAGCGCCGGAGGACAGCCCCGTCTTCGACATTTGGGCGCTCGCCGCCGACGGAATGATCACGGCGGAATTGACCAGCGAGGCTGGCATGTGGGCGGCACCCGCCTACGCACCGGAGGGAGATCACATTGTCTTCGGCCACGCCCGCAGCCCATACACCAGTTACACCAGCGGCTACGCCCTGTACTTGATGGACCGCGACGGTTCCGACCGGAGACCGCTTTTCCCACCAGAAGAGGAGATCGGCCTGGAGTACCCAGAGATGGCCTGGGGGCCAGAGGGTGACCGGCTGATCGTCGTCTACCAGGGCAACCTGTACCTGATCGACATCGCGGATGGCGAAGTGCATCAACTGACCGACGAGGGCGGAGTGACGGCTGTCCGCTGGCAGTGGTGAGTTTAGTTGATTGGCTGGTTGGTTGGTAGATTGATAGGCTGGTGAATTCACAAGTGAACCAGACCTCGCGAACCCATGCACTCTTCTGTCTGATCGGCCTGTTGGCCAGCCTGCTTCTGGCCAGCATAGTGCTGGCCGCCAGGCGACATACCCTCCTCCAGACCATCACCACTTCCTACACCCCCCTCTCCGGCGTGGCCGAGTGGGAGGGGAACTGGGAGTTCTCGGAGTTGGGGGCCGATCCCAGCCAGGCCTGCACCGAGCGCGTCACCATCCCCTTCGTCGGCACCGACTTCGCGCTGCAGGTGCGTCGCGGGAACTATCGCGGCTACTTCTTCGTCAGCGTGGACGGCGAACCGGCCAACCGGCTGCCCCGGGAGGAACGCGGTGCCTATCTCGTGCTCACCTCGCCCGACTGCGCACCCCAGGTCGTCACCATCCCCATCGCCACTGGACTGAACGATGGCCCCCACGTCGCGGTGGTCGTCGCCGAGCGAGGATGGGACCAGTGGCCACTGGCCGGCTGGAGCGTGAGCCGCACGCCGGACACGACCGCGTACCGCTGGGCGCTGGTGGGACTGGGGGCGCCAGGGCTTGCCTGCCTGGGGGGTGTCGTCTGGTGGGGCACAAGAAGCAGGAGGCAAAAAGCAAGAGACAGAAGCCATCCTGCGTCGTGCATCCCGCGTCCCGCATCCCGCGTCCTGCATCCTGCATCCCTCCTGGCCCCCGCTGCCATCCTCATCGCCGCAGCCACGTTCTACTTCTCTCCCTGGCTCCCGCTCACGCTCATCAGTGGCCTAACAATGGCCGCGCTCGTCCTCCTGCGGCTCGACCTGGGCCTGGCACTCGTCGCAGCGACGGCTCCCTTCTACCTGCATCCCCGTCCCCTTCTCGGTAAGACCTTCTCGATGGCAGAAATCGCGATGCTGCTGTGTTTGGCCTCGTGGGGAGTAAGGCAGATCGGCCAAAGGCAATCATCTCAATATTCTGGGGCCAACGTAGGGCAAATTGCCAATTTGCCCCACCTTCCCCGACTTATTGAGAGGATACGCCAAAGGCAAGAAGCGAGGGGCAAGAGGCCGAAGACAGAAAGCAGGAAGCACTCGGCTCCCTCCATTCCCCATTCTCCATTCCGCGTCCTGCATGCTGCATCCTCTCTCGACCTCGCCGCCCTGTTCTTCGTGCTGGCCGCCACCGCCTCCACCTGCGTCGCCGAATACCAACACGTCGCGCTGCGCGAGTTGCGCGTCCTCGTTCTGGAACCGGCGCTCTTCTACCTGATGCTGCGCACGAGCCACCTCGACGACAAGGATATCTGGCGCATCGTGGACTTCTTCGTGGCGGGGGCCATCGTGGTCAGCCTCATCGGCCTGGTGCAGTACGCTCTCGGCGTGAACGTCATCACCGCCGAGCAAGGCTTTCGCCGCCTGCGCTCTGTCTACGGCTCACCCAACAGCGTTGGCCTCTACCTGGGACGAGTGTTGCCGGTGCTGGTGGCCGTCACCCTGTTCGGTGGTTCTCGTGGTCGCCGCGTCGCCTATGGCCTGGCGGTCGTCCCATTGGGGCTGGCGGTGCTGTTCAGTTTCTCCAAAGGCGCGCTCATCCTGGGCATCCCCATCTCGCTGCTGGTGCTGGGTCTGTTGGCAAGCGGGCCGTGGCTCTGGGCCTCGCTGGGGACGCTGGCCGCGGCCACCGTGGCCGCCGTGCCGCTCCTGCGTACCCCACGCTTTGCCTCGCTCCTCGACACCCAGAGCGGCACTACCTTCTTCCGCCTCCAACTCTGGCGCTCATCCTGGACGATGTTCCTCGACCATCCGTGGCTCGGCGTCGGGCCTGATAACTTCCTGTACCACTACCGCAGCCGCTATATCCTGCCTGCCGCCTGGCAGGAACGGAACATCTCCCAGGCGCACAATATCCTGCTCGACTACGCGACCCGCATGGGAATCGCGGGCCTGGTGGCAGGAGCATGGCTTCAGGCTGCTTTCTGGCGGCTGGCCCTGCCGCTGCGCCGCACGACCGACCCCGACCGTCGCGCACTGGCGCTGGGCCTGATGGGCTCAATGGCTAACTTCCTGGCCCACGGCCTGGTAGACGCCTCCCACTTTCTCATTGACCTGGCCTTCGCTTTCTTCCTGACGCTGGGTCTGGTACAATGGCTGGCATCTGAAACACGAATGTCACGAAGGGACGAATGGCACGAATGAAAGAACTTGGGTTACTACTCAGGTGCAACGCACTTTTGCTACAAACCTGCCTGTTCTACGGTGCAATCCACTGCGAGTACTCGTGGCAGGCTGCTGGACAAAATCGCTGAAATGGCAAGAGACAAGTGCGTTGCACCTTTATCTAAGTTTTCCTATACCACAAGCAAGGAGGAGGATGTCTGGTGAACTCAAAATCTAACATCAACACGGCGATTTTGTTGCTGATCCTGCTCGCCCTCGTTGGCGGCGGGATCGTCTTGATCGGCTCGATACAGCGACTGATACAACCTCTGGAGGAGGCTGAGCAGGCGCTGCAGGAGCAGTTCGCGGGGATCGCCAACCCCACAGTAACCATCATCCCCGACCCGGTGACGATCATCCGTCAGGTGAGCAGCCTCAGCCGGCTGGAGACCGCTTCCTACACCATCGAGAAGGTCATCACCGCCGAAGCGGGACAGGGACCCTTCGCCTTTCTCTTCGGCGACCGGCTGATTCTGGTTGCCCACGGTCAGGTCATCGCTGGCGTAGACCTGGGCAAGATGGGAGAGGACAACATCACCATCACCACCGACGGCGCGGTGGTGGTGACGTTGCCCCCGGCCGAGATACTCGTCGTCAGGTTGGACAATCAGAAGTCTTACGTCTTCGACCGGGACACCGGGCTGATCGGGGTGAATCCGGCCTTGGAGACGGAGGCGCGTCAGGCGGCCGAGGAAGAGATCAAGAACGCGGCTCTGGAGGATGGTATCCTGGACATGGCCCAGCGGAACGCCGAGACCTACGTGCGCGGGCTTATCCTGGCGCTGGGCTTTCGCGAGGTCATCTTCGCCCAGACGGTCCCAACCCCGATTCCCACCGCAACGCCATAAGGGGATAGGGTGACAAGAGAGTGATAACTGAGTGCCACCGCCACGCAGGAAACAGCCGCAGCGTGTTCTGGATATCCTCCGCCCCGGCCTTGACCGGGGCGACGGAAGCGCACTAGCGACTATTGCTTCAGCAGTGCCACCAACCTCTCTCGACTGATGCGTGTCTTGCGCAAGATTCCAGAGAGAGTTCCAACCCTAATGATACGGCCAGTGTGGACAGGAACCGGAACGGTCACTACCTCACCGTCGGCAAAGGTCTTCTGGAGAATGAAGTGGCTGCCCTTGACGCGGACGACTTCAAAGCCGTCTCGTTCCATCGCCCGCACCAGTGCTCGTCCCTCAATGCGCGGCAGTCTAGGCATACACGGTCAACTCGACTTCCCTGCGGATGGCTGGCTTGGGCCGCAGACCGAGCCCGTCCAAGCCCACGACCTCGATGTATCCCTCTGCCGCCTCGCGGAGGTTAGCGATGGCCTCCCCGACCGTCTCGCCTTGGGTATATATGTCAAGTTCAGGGCAGTACACCGAGTAACCACCCTCCTCCTCGTCGGGAGTAAGTTCGGCGGTAACGACCAGACGGTACGCCGTCTTGACCTGATATTGCTCTACCTTAACTTCATCCATAAGCAGCCTCCTGGAGCAGGCTCATTATACCGACAATCGCTGTCTCGCGCAAGAGTGGTCGCGCTCTCACGTTTCACGTCTCACGTTTCACGCTTTTCGCACCACAGGGAGGCAACATGCACATCCAGATCAACCAGACCGTCCTGGAATTGGTGCAGGGCGACATCACAGAACTGGACACCGACGCTATCGTCAACGCCGCCAACGAGCGGCTGGCCCACGGCGGCGGCGTGGCGGGGATCATCTCCCGCAAGGGCGGCCCGGCCATCCAGCGGGAGAGCAACGAGTGGGTGCGCCAGCACGGCCCGGTGCGCACCGGATCGGCCGCCATTACCTCCGGCGGCAACCTGAAGGCCCGTTATGTCATCCACGCTGTCGGCCCGGTGTACGACGGCACGCCGCGCTCGGCGGAACTGCTGGCCTCGGCGGTGCGCGCCGCGCTCCGTACGGCGGATGAGCACGGGCTGCGTTCTATCGCCCTGCCGGCCATCAGCACCGGCATTTTCGGCTACCCGATAGAGGAGGCCGCGCAGGTGATGTTGCGGGCGGCTAGCGCGTACCTGCGAGGGAAGACGGGGTTGAAGCGGGTCGTCTTCTGCCTCTACGGCCAGCATGCGTTCGAAGTCTTCGCCAGAGAACTGACAACCCAGGCCGGCTAGACGACCTTATTCACTCCCCCGCCACGCCAAAGCCCAGCCTGGCGATCACCGGCCGGTGGTCCGACCCACTGTAATCTCCCACCGCCGTAGAGAACGCGAGCAGGTCCGGCGAATGAAACACGTAGTCAATGCGCCACATCGGGAGACCGAGGCTCGGGAAGCGAGTGAACGTGAACCCCATCCCCCCACCCGCTCTCCTGGTGCGCGTCGCGCAGGCGGCGCGTCAGAGGCCTGTATAGGCTCTGCTGATCGGTCAGGTTAAAATCGCCGATGACGACCAGCGGGCCGTCCACGCTCTCCAGACGGGCCAGCAGGTCGCGCATATCGGCGTCGCGCCCCTGATTGGCAAACCCGGTGGGGACGCCCAACGGCAAGCCGAAGAGGTGAAAACCCCGCAGCGGCGGCGAACGCGGATGGACGCTTCTGAGTTTCGATACAGTAACTGCTCAGCCCAGCAGTCGTTACACAGAGTTACACGGAGAAGACACAGAGAATCACAGAGATAGGCAGATAGCCCGTATGCAAACGCTGTATTCTTTGCTAAAACATGGTATTATGGGCAAACTTGGTCTTTTTCTCTCCGTGAAACTCTGTGCATCCTCTGCGCCGCTCTGTGTTCCTGGTTATGCCTGAGTAGTAACTCGATACAGGACGTTTCAGTCTGTTGAGGCCGGCGTTGGCAAGCCGCTTGAGGAAACCCAGCAGGGATGAGGTGAAAGCCATTCTCGGATTTACCCTCCCCAATTCTACCCCGCCCCGCCGACCCGCGCAAGTCGGGCAAGTTCCGGGATTTCGTAGCAGATCGTAACTGCTCAGGCTCTTCCCAAAACAGGCACAAATAGCACACGGATACACACAGGTGAACCCGCCACGAGTACTCGCGGTGGACGGGTTCTCACAGGTTTTTTGTCTTTATCTGCGTACATCCGTATGATCCGTGTTGATCCGTGTTCTATTTATGACTGGCTGAGCAGTTACAGCAGATCAATGAAATCCCAAAGAGCCTGTTTTGCTTCGAAAACCCTTGCACGCGAGGACTTGCCCCACCTAAACCGTTAGAGTATAATAACAATGTCAACTCCAGTTGCCGGGCCAATTCCAGTCGCGTGTCTGCACCTGAGCCCACTCCACCCTCGTCTCCGCCGAGAACCACAGGGCCAGCCCATCCAGGGCAGTGTGATAGACCCAGACCCCGTATTTACGGGCGACAGCCCCCCGGGCCTGGCATCCTGGAAGGTACGCTCTGCAAAGTAGCGCAGGCGGTTCCAGATTCGGATGAAAGAGTTGCGGGATGAGAATGTGGCGCTGAGGAAACGGCTGGAGCAGGAGGAGGGCTGAGGAAAGGGGCATAAGGGTGAACAGATGACAAAAACAGTATCGCACAAAATCGCCGTTCTTGGTTTCCTGCTGACGATCTGTCTACTGACAACCTATTACTTTCATTTTGTTCTGGAGGCCGAGATTGTCTTCACGCACCTCTTCTACGTGCCGATTATCCTGGCGGGTTTGTGGTGGTCGCGCAAGGGCATACTGGTGGCCGTATTCCTGGCTGTGATGCTACTGATTTCGCACGTCCTGAGCCCGCTTGAGACCCCCACCGGGGCAGACGTGGCGCGGACTACCATGTTCGTGGTCGTCGGCGCGGTGGTCGGCATCCTGAATGAAAAGCGGCTGATACTGGAGACCAAACTGCGGGCATACAGCAGGACATTGGAGCAGCGGGTGGAGGAACGCACGAGTGCACCCAGAGAAGCGCAAGAGAGGCAGCGGGCAATTCTGGATGGCATCGGCGACGCGGTCATTACCCTGGACGAAAACCTGAATATCACCCGGGCAAACCCGATCGCAGTGGAGCAATACGGGGCTGTTCTGGGCAGGAAATGCTACGAGGCGTACGAATGGCTGAAACAGCCGTGTGCCGACTGCATTGCACGAAAAACGTTTGCAGACGGAGTGGCCAGGTCATCGGAAGAAGAGGGCACCCTGAAAGATGGAAATCGTGTCAATTTTGTAGTCACTTGCTCACCGGTCAGAGACCCCGATGGGGAGGTTGTTTCGGTTGTCGAGGCGCTCCACGACATCACCGAGCGCAAGCGGGCGGAGGAGGCGTTGAGAGAAACCACTCAACTCCTTGAAATGATCCTTGATCATACTCACGTGCTGGTCGCCTATATGGATCCGCAATTCAACTTTGTCAGAGTAAACAGGGTCTATGCCGAGGCTGATGAACGGGAGCCATCGTTCTTCCCCGGCAAGAACCACTTTGATTTGTATCCCAACGCAGAGAATGAGGCGATTTTCCGGCGCGTGGTAGAAACGGGTGAGCCCTACTTTGCGGACGCCAAACCATTCGAGTACGCAGAACACCCAGAGCGCGGCGTGAGCTACTGGAATTGGAGCCTGGTGCCCATCAAGAATCCTGAAGGCGCTGTAACTGGACTGGTCTTGACGTTAGTGAATGTCACCGAGCGGGTACGGGCGGAGGAGGCACTGCGAGAGTCCAAGGAATTGTTTGAAAAAACCTTCAACAGCCAGCGGGATGCGATCTTCCTCTTGGATGCGGAGATTCCGGCCAGGATCGTGGACTGCAACCTAGCCTCAATGGAGATCTCTGGCTATACTCTCCAGGAAATGCTGGGCCGCACAGCGGCCTTCTTGCATGTTGATGAAGCAGCGCTACGAGAATTCCAGGGGCATCTCTACCCGGCCATAGAAGAGCACGGTTTCCTACATCTGCCTGAGTTCAAGATGAAGCGCAAGGATGGAACGGTCTTCCCCACCGAACACACCGTGATTCCGCTCGAAGACGAACGAGGCAGGCGTGTCGGCTGGGTGAGCGTGGTGCGCGACATCACCGAGCGCAAGCGGGCGGAGAGGACATTGCGGAGAAGTGAAAAACAGGCATCTGCGGCGATAGAAGCAGCAAGGGGATTTACATTCAGTTATGATATCGCTACAGGCAAGATTACCTGGGGCGGCGCGATTGAAGAGATTACAGGATATACGCCTGGAGAATTCGCGCAAGTTGACGCTGAGGGCTGGGCAGACAGAATACACCCTGAGGATAGAGATGAGGTTCTATCAATTCTGCAAGAGGCTATTGAGACGTTAGATCGTGCTACGGCCGAGTACCGATTTAGGAAGAAAGATGGTAGTTATGTTACGCTTGCTTCCATCAGCCTTACAGAGAGGGAAAACGGCAAATCCGTTCGCTTAGTGGGTATATTGCAGGACATCACCGAGCGCAAGCGGGCGGAGGAGGAGTTGAGGAAGCACCGTGAGCACCTGGAGGAGCTGGTTGAAGAGCGCACCGCTGAGCTGGAACGTCTGAACCAGGGGATGCTGGCCATGCTGGAAGACCTGACCACGGCCAAGGAACGGGCCGAAGAGGCCGACCGGCTAAAGACAGCCTTCCTGGCCACCGTCTCCCACGAACTGCGCACGCCGCTGGCCTCCATCAAGGGCTTTGCCTCAACGCTGCTGGCCGACGACGTGACCTGGGAGCCGGAATTCCAGCGCGACTTTATGGAGACCATTGACCGCGAGGCCGACCGCCTGACCGAACTGATCGGCCAGTTGCTGGACATGTCCCGCCTGGAATCCGGCACGCTCAGGATTGACCGCCTGCTCTGCCACCTGGCCGACGTCCTGGCCCAGGCCGACGAGCAACTGGCCGTGCTGGCGGCCAACCACGTCCTGGTGATGGACGTGGCTCCGCATCTGCCCCGGCTAAACGTGGACTCCAGCCGCATCAGCAACGTGCTGACCAACCTGGTGAGCAACGCCGCCAAGTTCGCGCCCTCGGGGACCAGGATCACCGTCACCGCCCAGGCCGGGGACGGGCAGGTCGTGGTCAGCGTGGCCGACGAGGGACCGGGCATCGCGCTCGAGCACCAGGCACACGTGTTCGAGCGCTTCTACCGGGTGGACAACGCGCTCACCCGCAGCAGTCCGGGCACCGGGCTGGGACTGGCCATCTGCAAAGGGCTGGTCGAGGCCCACGGGGGGAACATGTGGGTCGAGAGCGAGCCAGGCCGGGGAGCGACCTTCTACTTCAGTCTGCCCGCGCCCCCCCTCTAATCCCCCCCCATAGGGGGGAGGTGGCGGGTAGGGCGTGCTCCCTCCCCTCGTGGGGGAGGGCTGGGGTGGGGGCATGCGCTGTGAAACCTGAAACTGTCTGTCCAGGGAGGACACCATGTCAACAATCCTGATCATTGAAGATGATCCCGACGTTCGAAAGTTTATCACCGTGAACCTGGCCCGGCGGGGCTACCGGGCTATCGAGGCCGCCGATGGCGAGGACGGCCTGATCCAGGCTCGCGCCGAGCGGCCAGACCTGATCCTCCTGGACCTCAAACTGCCAGGCGCTGACGGCTGGGCCACGCTGGAAACCCTCCGCGCCGAATCGGATCTGGCCGGCATCCCGGTGGTCATCATCACCGCCTCGGCGGTCAAGGAAGAAGAGAGGCGGGCCCGCCAATTGGGCGCTGCAGACTATCTGGTCAAACCGATCAGCGTGCGGCAACTGCTGGCCGCCGTGCAAACTGTCCTGAGTGAGGCCTGAGCGAGGTAAGGAGCATAGGTCGATGACGAAACCAGTGCGGATACTCGTCGTGGACGACGACCCCAACATCCTCAAGTTCGTGTCCGCCAACCTGACCGCCCGCGGCTATACGGTGACCACCGCCAGCGACGGGGCACAAGCGCTGGACACCCTGGACCGCCACATGCCCGACCTCATCATCCTGGACATCACGATGCCTCGCGTGGACGGCCTGACCGTCTGCCGGCGAATACGCGAGTTCTCGCCAGTGCCCATCATCATCCTCAGCGCCCGGGAACAGGAGGACCAGAAGATCCAGGCCCTCGACCTGGGGGCCGACGATTACCTGACCAAGCCCTTTGGCGTGCGCGAACTGTTGGCCCGGGTGCGGGCCGTCCTGCGCCGGGCCTCGCCGGAGGAGCGCCCGCCCACCGAGACTGCCTTCCAAAGCGGCGACCTGGCCGTGGACTTCGTGCGCCGGCGGGTGACCGTGGCCGGCGCCGAGGTGCACCTGACGCCGACCGAGTACGCCCTGCTGCGCGAGTTAGCCAAACATCCCGACCGGGTGCTGACCCACGACATGCTGCTCGCCCGGGTGTGGGGACCGGAATACCGTGGCTCCAGCCACTACCTGCACATCTACATCGGCCGTCTGCGCCGCAAACTGGCCCCGGCGCGCGGGCCGGAAATCATCACCGAGCCAGGGGTAGGCTACGTGCTCAAAACGGTCACCTGAGCCTGCTGCCCGAGGATCGGTCGCAGAATAAGGAGCACCGCGTGATGCGGTGCTCCTTTTTGTGGGTCAACGCGGATTCGTGGGGTAAACTCGCTCAAAGGGGGTGTGCCACCCATGCGCGTCAACCTAAGACAAATGGCCCACGAAAGAAGCCCAGCACGCTCGCCGACCAGCCCCGCCGGGGCATAAAGTGCCCCGGCTACGGAGCTACCACCCCGTGAACGGGGTTCAGGAGCCCGATTCATCGGGCGGAAGCTCCGTAGCCCGGCGACTTCATCGCCGGGCGGCCTCGGCAAGCACGGCATCCCCCTTAAGTTGACGCGCATGGTGTGCCACCCCCGTCGGTGGGGCTAAGGCACTGCATCAGCAATTCCCGTTTTAAGGCCGCACCGCCGTAAAACAGACGGTGCTGGGCGCTTTTTGTCCCAGCATCGGCTCTTTTAGACCGATGCGCTTGAGCAAAATTCCCAAAGCGGGAATTGCTGGCACTGCATTGCCCCAGATGTGGGACGCGGGTGACACACCCGCTTGGAGCACCTCACGAATCCGCGTAGAGCCCTTTTTGTTTTTGTTGGCCCCGTTTTTAGAGGTTTTTTAGACCCGGCGAAGTGCTGTTGGGGACTTTTTTAGACCTGTTGTGGTATCATCGGATCAAAGTATCCAGTGGAGAGGCACACACGTCGCCTCCCCAACACAAGAAAGGCAAACAGCGTGTCCTACATCCTGATCGTTGACGACGACACCAATTCCAGAAAACTGCTCTCCACCAATCTGGAAAAGCGAGGCCAGCGCACCTTAGCCGTGCCCCGCATCGTCGATGGGCTGCTGGAGGGCATGGAGGAAAGCCCCGATCTGATCCTGGTCGGCATCAATCTGCCCTGTCGTTATGGAGAAGCCGGCATCGAACGACTGCGGTCGCTCCCGGATATGGCCCTGATGCCCATCCTCGTTCTCAGCGCTGACCCACCGGACAGGCAATGGATGGCCCGCTGGCACGTTGAATCTTGCCTGCTCAAACCCTTTGACGTCCGTCAGTTACTGGCCCGGCTGCAGCCCTGGTTGGACAAAGACAGGGGCGCGGACGCGAAGCGTTACTCCGCAGGAGGAGGCTAATTATGTCCTTGATCAGCGGCTTAAAGACGGCTAAAGAGCGACTCTGGGGCAAGGATTCCCAAAAGACGGCGGTTCTGGTTCTGCTTGTTCTGCTCTGTGCAGGAGTAACCTACTACTCTCATTTCATTCTGCACATTGAGGTGGTCTTCTCCCATCTCTCCTACGTACCCATCGCCCTGGCCGGGCTCTGGTGGGGCAGGCGAGGCGCCTGGATGGGCGGTCTCCTCGGAGCCTTGTTGATAGCCTCTCATTTCCTCTCTGGTGTGGGTACTCCACCCCAGGAAGACCTACTCCGGTCCGTGATGTTCGTTGCCGTCGGGCTGATGGTGGGCACGCTTAGGGAACAGGCACAACGTTCGGAGAAGAACCTGCGGGAGACACGGGACTATCTGGACAATCTGATCGGTCGTGCCAACGCTCCCATCATCGCCTGGGACCGGAAGGGTAGGATCACCCTGTTCAACCATGCCTTCGAGCGCCTCACGGGTTATACAGCCAGCGAGGTCATGGGCCAGGATCTGCGTTTGCTTTTCCCCGGAGCAAGCCGGGACGAATCGTTGAGCAAAATCGCACGCACCTTGAACGGTGAATACTGGGAGTCGGTGGAAATCCCAATTCTTTGCAAGGATCGGGAGACACGGCTAGCACTCTGGAACTCGGCCAACATTTACGCTGAGGATGGCAAGACTCTTCTGGCTACCATTGCCCAGGGACAGGACATCACCGAGCGCAAGCGGGCGGAGGAAACGCTGCGGAAGAGCGAGGAACGGTACCGCAGTCTGTTCGAAACCGTCCCCGTGGGGCTCTACCGCACCACGCCAGAAGGTCGTATCCTCCACGCCAACCCCGCCCTGGTACAGATGTTGGGTTATCCAGACCGGCGGACCCTGATGTCGGTCAACGTACTCGACCTGTACGCGAACCCCGAGGACTGCGAGCGCCAGCAAGCTCTGCTGGAGCAGGAAGGGATCGCGCGTGGTTTCGAGATGCAGCTTCGCCGGTACGACGACACAACCATCTGGATGCGGAATACGTTGCTGGCCGCCCGTGGTGCTGAGAGGCGTGCAGTCTATTACACAGGCAGCCTGGAAGACATCACCGAGCGCAAGCGGGCGGAGGAGACGTTGAAGCGGCGGGCAACTCAGTTGGCCACGCTGGGGGAGGTCGGGCGGCAGATCACCTCCCTGCTCGAACTGGACCCCCTGCTGGAGCGCATTGTGAACCTCATCCGCGAGGCCCTCAACTATCGCTACGTTTCCATCCTCCTGATCGATCCGGCCACGGGGAAGTTGGCACCCAGGGCGAGGGCGGGTTATGAGATGGAGACTGCGAAGGCGCCGCGCCTCAGAGTGGGCGAGGATTCCATCTGCGGCTGGGTGGCGGCCAGCGGCGAGCCACTGCTGGTGGGCGACGTCTCGCAGGAGCCACGCTACTACCCGCAGGAAGTGCTGGCCGACATCCGCTCGGAACTGGCCGTGCCGATCCAGGTCAGGGATCAGGTCATCGGTGTGCTGGACGTGGAGAGCACTGAACTGGAAGCCTTCGACGAAGAGGATCTTTTCACCCTGCGCTCGCTGGCCGACCAGGTGGCAGTGGCCCTGGAGAACGCCGGATTGTACCAGGAACTGCACGACTACGCCGAGCAGTTGGAACAGCGGGTGACCGAGCGCACCGCCCAACTCCAGGCCCAACACGCTCGTCTGGACACGATCCTCCACAGCACCACCGACGGCATCGCCGTCACCGGCGCCGGGGGTGAGATCATCCAGACCAACCCCGTCGCCCATGCCTGGCTCACCCAGACCCTCTCCCCGGAGGACACGGCCTATCTGCGGGAGGCGGTGCGCAACCTGGCCCGGCGGGCCGGGGAGCGGCCGGAGACGGTGCTGGAACTGACCGGGCTGGACCTGCAATTGAACGCAGCGCCGGTCTCGCCCCCCCCCAGCCCCCCCCGCAAGCGGGGGGGGAGAGAGGGGGAGGAAGCGGCGGCGGTGGTGGCGGTGCACGACGTGAGCCACCTGAAGGCGCTGGACCGGATGAAGTCCCGCTTCGTCTCCAACGTCTCCCACGAACTGCGCACGCCGGTCACGACGATCAAGCTGTACGCGTATCTGATGCGGCGTAGGCCGGAGAAGAGGGAGCAGTACCTGGACATGCTGGAGCAGGAGGCGGACCGCCAGGCGCGACTGGTGGAGGAGATCCTGCAGATTTCGCGCCTGGACGCCGGGCGGCTGGAGGTGGAGCCCCGGCCCACCTCGCTCAACGAATTGACCGAGGTGGCCTTCGCCAGCCACCAGGTGCTGGCCAGGGACCGGGGGCTGACGCTGGAGCACCACCCGATGGAGCCAGGGCCGGTGGCGTTGATGGACCCCCAACAAATAATGCAGGCGTTGAACAATCTGGTGCGGAACGCAATCCAGTACACGCCAGAAGGCGGGAGAGTGGTGATCTCCACCGGCAAGGAGGAGACTCCCCCCTCTATCCCCCCCAATGGGGGGGAGGAAGGGGGGGGGCGAGTGTGGGCCACGGCGACGGTGGCGGACACGGGGATGGGTGTCCCGGAGGAGGAACTGCCGCACATCTTCGAGCGGTTCTTCCGGGGAGAGCAGCCACGGCTGATGCAGATACCCGGGACCGGCCTGGGGCTGGCGATCATCAAGGAGATCGTGGAACTGCACGGGGGACAGGTGACGGTGGAGAGCCAGGTGGGGGAGGGTACTACCTTCACCGTCTGGCTGCCCATCACCGAGAACCGAAGGTAGCCGGGTTGAGAGGAAAGCACATGGACGGACAGCGCATCTTGATCGTGGAGGATCACGAGTCTCTCCTGATAATCATCCGGGACATGCTGGATACGGAGGGCTACACTGTCTTCACCGCCACTGACGGAGTGCAGGCGTTGCAGGTGATGGAAGATGCCCGCCCCGACCTGATCCTGGCAGACATCATGATGCCCCGGATGGACGGGTACGATCTCTACAGGGCGGTCCGCGCCCGTCCAGAGTGGGTGACTATCCCCTTCATCTTCCTCACCGCCAAGGCGGATAGAGAGGACGTGCTGAAGGGGAGGGGTCTGGGGGCCGAGGACTACATCACCAAACCCTTCGATCTCCAGGAATTGCTGGTGGCGGTGCGCGCCCGACTGGGGCGTGCACGCGCCATTCGAGAGGCCGCGGAAACGGAGTTCGACCAACTCAAGCGGCAGATCACCACTGTCCTGGGCCACGAACTGCGCACCCCCCTCACCTACGTCCGTGGTTACACCGAACTGGCGCTGGATGACGTCTCGTCTCTCTCCCCCGACGATATCCAGATGTTCTTGTTGGAGATCAAACAGGGCACCGACCGGCTGCACCGGCTGGTGAATGACCTCCTGCTCCTGGTCCGGCTGGACATCGGCCAGGTAGCAAGGGACTTCCACCTGCTGGCCCGGGTGCACCGTGATCTGGACGAGATTCTGGAGCGCACGGCCCAGCAGTACGAGCAGCAGGCAGCAGACCGCGGTGTGACGCTGGAGACGAAGGTAGAGCCCGACCTGCCGCCGGTGTTGCTGTGCGATCTTCTCCTCGTGGACGCTCTGGGGCGGCTGGTGGACAACGGCATCAAGTTCTGCCGGGGTGAGGGGAAGCGGGTGACGGTGAGCGGCCGGGCCGCCGACGGATGGGTAGAGATGGCTGTATCTGATGAAGGAGTGGGCATCCCCCCTGAGAAGACACCGCACCTCTTTGAGCGGTTCCGGCAGGCTGATCGGGAGCAGATGGAGCAACAGGGGGCTGGTCTGGGGCTCGCTATCGTCCGGGAACTGATCCACCTGCACGGCGGCGAGATCATCGTGGAGAGCATGCCCGGGGAGGGGAGCACATTCACCATCCGGCTGCCGGTGGCTGGAGAAGGAACAGGGCTTTGGCCAGGCGCCGCCAGGGGGTTGCTTGGGTCCAGTTCACGCGACCTCCAGTAGATAGGATGTATCTTCTCAATATTCTGGGGCAGCAGGATTACCCCGGATGCAGAAATACACGATAAAGACCACCGCAGACGATTAGCAATTCTCAATTTGAAGTGTCATTGCGAGCCCCGGACGTTTTTCCCGGGGCGAAGCAATCTCCCCCAGTCGCTTGGAGATTGCCACCGCGAGTACCACCGCGAGTACTCGTGGCGGTGCTTCGTCGCAAAAAACGCTCCTCGCAATGACATAATGAGAATTGCTGGCAAACGATAGGGCAGACACTATCGTGTATTTCCCTATCCGTGGTAATCTTGGTCTCATCAATTCCCCCAACTTTTTGAGAGGATACGATAGGATCACATACCCACCTCATAAATCCTCACTCCTTGCGCATCGTACACCACCCGCAACAGCCCCTGACCGGCCATCGTATCAAACTTGGCCAGGCCGGCCGGGTCGTAGTAGGCGCGCTCGTAGTCGCCCACGTAGACGTAGCGCACGCCGTAGCGGGCCAGGATCTCCTGCGCACGCGCGACGTCGCTCGTGTCGTAACATTCGCGCACGTCGTCCCGCCGCCAGTCCACCATCGCGTCGGGGAGCACGCCTAGACGCTGCTGCACCTGGTGCCAGCGCCAGCCCATCACCGCTGGCAGGCCGGTGTAGACGGAGACCCGATTGCCCCACAGGTACTCCCGGTAGCCCAACCCCTCCAGGACCACCGGAGAACCCTGGATGGCGTCTTGCATCCAACGGATAGCGGCGTAGTCGCCGGACAGCGAGACCTCCCGGCCGCCCCGTTCGGGCGCGCCGTCGAACACGCTCGCCTGCTCCATAAAGGCCATCCCATCCAACGTCAGACCCGCCTGCGGCGACATACGATCCACGGCGCGGGCACGGACACCGTAGGGAAGAAACAGCGCACCACCAAAGATGAGCGCCGCCATCCCAACCCACCACAGTTTCTGCCACTCCGGCCGCCAGCGGTGTGCGCGCGCGTGCACCCAGGCCAGGCTGACCCCTGCTGCGATTGAGAGCAGCATCCAGGCCTGCAGGTAGAACTTAAAGACAGTGTTCATGCGCCCGATGTCACCCTTGAGCGCGACGACCTCGACGCCCAGGCCGATCGCCATCGCCTCACCGACCATCAGCCATAGAAAGCGACGGCTGGCCGGCATCCCCGGCACAAAGAGCAGGTACGCGGCGAGCACAGCCACCGGCACCACGACGAGCGCCACCTCGTAGCCGAGCGAGGCCAAAAGCAGCACAAGACCAAGCAGTCCAGTCAGTCCCACGATCAGAGCGAATCGCGAACCCCAAACCCACGATCCGCGATCCGTTATCCGCAATCTACAATCCGTTATCCACAATCGGCCCACCTCGATCAGCAGGCGCGTGACCAGCGGGAAAAGCAGGATGCCATGGATCCAGAGGTAAATCCCCACCGGCGTGCGCGAGCCGTGCCACATCTCAATTGAGGCGTAGCCTCCTGCCGCATAGTGCCGGATGTAGGGCAGGTACAGCAGCACCGGCAGGCTGATGAGTAAGGCAGCGCGCCAGGCGAAGGCCTTCAGCCGAGCGGAGAATGGAGATAGCCCCCCCTTCCTCCCCCCCACTGGGGGGGATGGAGAATGGAGGATGGAGAATGCAAGAGCGGCCAGGCCCAATATCAGACAGGGGGGGAAGTTCCACGTATTGGCCGGGTAGAGCGCGCCGATGACCAGCCCGCCCAGAGCCAGGCTGAGCCAGCGGGGGCGCGGCGTGCGTGCCCAATAGACCATCAGCGCCAGCGCCAGAAGCACCAGGGGGAAAGCGATCATGTGCGCGTGCAAGTCAGCGTAGAGGAAAGTGAACGCCGGGAACTCGGCGATAGGGCCCACCTCCCCCGGCCCGGCGGGGATGATACGAGTCGGATGCCAGTACCAGGATTCGACGCGCAGCGGAAGTTTCGCACCGTGGGCGATCACCTGCCACAGCCCCTGGAACATGGCGACCATTCTGGGGAAACCGAGGATAGTGCTGGGGAAAGTCTCGCCGCCGAGCGAGATAAGCGCGTTACGGATCAGATGCACCACGCCCAGATTGCCCAACACGACAGTGAAGACGAGCGCCATCACTCCCGCCAGCAAGCGGTCGCGCTCATGCCCTCCGAAGAGATTGTAGGCGACGGAGAAGGCCCCCACGCCAGTCAGCGCAAACAGAAGCGGCACCGCCAGGTTGTAGGCGATCGCCGGCACCGTGCCGATCAATTTGATCAGCGTGCCGACGATGACGAAACCGAAGTAGTAGTAGTTGATAGTGGTGCCGGAGAACCAGGGGTTATAGGGCGGGAACCAGGTGGACTTCATCACCGCGTTGAGGTAGGCAAAGACCATCGGCTTCTCGCCGCCGACGACCGGATGCCACAGATCAGGTTGCAGGAACCGCACGCCGACCCAGACGACGTACAGTAGCGCGAAGAGCCCCTCGGTCAACAGGAGTAAACGGTAGCGGCGACGCAGAAAACGGCGCAGTTCATCCCGCTTGAACCACCCCACCCCAGCGCCGACGAGCGCCAGCAGCAACACCATCCGCAGGATCGTCCCGCGCGTGTTCGGCAGAATCCGGAGGCTGGCCACCAGCCAGGTGAGGTAGGCGACGAGGAGCAATCCCAACACCCGCGCCAGCCCATACCCCTGGTCGCGCAGGCGGGGCAGCGCGACGAACAGGAGCGGGAAGGCCAGCCAGCCCAACCCGGTCACAACAGCCCACCAGGCAACCACCGCCAGCCCCGGGTAGCGGTTGAGCAGACTATCCCGATGGAACATCTCCGACCAGGTACCGCCGGCCTGCTGCTCGGCCCAGGTCTGCGGGTCGAATTCCAACAGATCAGGTGCAGCGGTCACCTGGACAGGCTTGAGGCCGTGCAGCGCCCGCGCCACGTCAATCCCCCCCAGCACCTCCCTCACCCGCTCACGGGAGTAAGCGGCTGTCTTGCGGAACACAAGCACGCGGGGATGGTCATAAACGCTGAACGCCTCCTCGGCCGGGGGCAGAACCACCTTGATCGGCTCCCCCTGGTGTACGTAATCCGCCTCCATCAACGGGTAGGGGCACTCCTGGTCGGGGAACTGGAAGGAACCCAGCGCGGGATAGGAGGTGAAGTCGGCAACCAGTTCGAAGCCCAGTTCACCAGCGAAGAGCGCCCGGTAGTAGGCGGTCGTCAGTGGGTAACGGCCTGGCAGGCGGGCGATGGAGCCGTAGAGCCGGTTGCTGGAGAGGAATATGTAGTCGGTCTCGTCGAGCCAGGCGAACAACTGCGCCCGCTTCTCCTCCGTGTCCTCGTTGTAGTTCTGCATCTGGCCGTCGGGACTGGTACTGAGCCCCTGGTACATCCCGCCGAAGGGGTTGTGCCCATCAATGCGCAACGGGAGCGCGTCGTCCCAATGCTCGTTGGCAACGATGGTCTCGCCGGTGGGCACGTGGGCGTAGATCCAGCGCGACGCGGCGATGCGCGTGGTGGTGTTGGTGTAGATGCGGGTGAAGGCCAGCGCCCAGAGGAGGGTAGCGCTCAGAACAATCAAGGGCACCAGGAGCAATGATCTCAATGACAAATGACGAATGACAAATGACAAACGGCCGGAACGGCTGGAACGACTGAAGTCGTTACTACGGTCGTTACCCCAGCGCACGAGCCGCCAGAGGGCGTAAGCGCCGAAGAGGATGAAGACGTAGTAGACCGGCAGCAGGTAACGCATGGATTTGACCCACTGGGTGGCCTGGTAGAGAAAGAAACCGGTCCCCCAGGCCCAGGGGATGAGGTGGTGCTGCCAGTGCTTGTGGTGAGCACAGCCGAACCACCCACGTAATAGTTCGACACCCGTCAGTGCCCAGCCAGCCCAGGCGGCCAACCCCAGGGGGATGCCCAGCCCCCACACGACCATGTTGACCCATGGGAAGACGATGGCCGTCCGAGCGGTCCACTGGTGACCGGGCGGCGAATCCACCTCACCACTCATCAGGCGACGGATGAAACTCATATCACTGATCCACTGAGAATTGAGGCGCAGCCCAAAGAAACCAGGCCCTTGGAAAGCGTAGGGCTGGGCCAGACGAAAGGCCAGGAGGAAAAGGAGAGCGGCGAGGGAGAGGCGGAGGACTAACGGCCAATAACCAGTGGCCCCGGTGGCCGATGAGGAATGACGAACGGCTGGCGACTGAGAACTGGACGACCGACCAACTGACCACCACACGCCGGCCAGCGCAACGACGAGAGCAGCCGGCCAGGTGTTCATCTTGCAGGTCACCGCCAGCCCACTCGCCAGTCCGGCCAGTGCGAAGGAAACCCAGCCGCCCGTCTGCGCGGCCCGCACAGCGAAGTAGAGAGTGATGATGACAAAAGAATTGGCGAAGTTGTCCACAGTGAAGAAGTGGGAATGTTGGATAGGGAGCACAGCCAGCGCGCCCAGGGCGACGGCCAGCAGTCCTACGCCGGGGCTGTAGAGCCGCTGCCCGATGAGAAAGAGGAAGACCAAGGCGGCCAGGTCGGCCAGCGTCGAAAGGAGCCGCCCCACCAGGTGCACGCCACCGTAGCCGGTGTACGTACCGGGGCTGCAATCCTCGCCGGCGTCGAGGAGCAAACGGACAGCAACCCGGGCCAGCGACGACGGCTCCTCCACGCAGGCCGTGTCTGCCCACTCACCCGCGTAGCGCACCAGGAAAAGGGGCAGCGTGCCGTAGAAGAAATTGCCATAGCCCCGGTTATAGGGGTTGAGCGGCGAGTTGGCGGTGTCCAGGTAGAGCGCCAGACTGTCGGGCGATTCGACCGCGCCAGCGACCATGGTCAAGAATCGCTCGTCGGGGTGAAGGTGAGCGCCATCATCCCAATCGAGCCCAACGGTGCGCAAGCCGGCCGCCACGAGCAAGAGAACCAGCAGTATCAACACCCTCTCAAGCCGGCCCAATGAACGTCCCGATTCTGTCTGCTTCAATAGACCACTCCCTCGTACAACACGTACAACATCCGGCCGTCGGCGCTGGAATAGACGTCCGTCTCCACCCCGCCCGGCCACCGCGCACGGACAGCCTCCAGTTCCCCCAGCCGCCCGGGAAGGAAGACAAAACGCGCGCCTCGACTCGAGCCAGTCGCCGGCAGATCACCCCCCGCTGGCGCAGGCACATCTACCCCCTCGACGGTCCGGGCCATGAAGCGCAGCGTCCCGAAGTCCCAATACATCACCGGCGGCGCGTAGAAGTACACGACGTAATCATCATCCCGTTGCGCCAGGTAGCGCCCCAACTCGGTGGCGACCTCAGCAGCCGGGTTCCCGTAGACCCGTGTGGGAGTATAAACGACGAAGTAGTAATGCAGGTTGAGAACAGCCACGGCGACGAGCAATATGATGACTACTCCATCCCAGATGCGTCGCCCTCCGCCGAACACGCGCCGGCCCAACTCCACCAGCCAGTTCAGCCCCAAGCCTACCAGCAGCGCCAGTGCCGGCGCAACGATGACCAGTCGCATGCTGCTGGGCGGGTTCTCCGTCACCACCCAGCCCAGGACCAGGGCCAGCCAGAACCAGATCAACACCAGGCCGTTGGCGGGCCAGCGGCAACGTGCCGTCGTCCACAGCAAGCCCAGGATGAACAACACGCCGCTGACGAAATCGAGCAAGGGAATGGAAGGATGGTACCAGAAGGTAGGGTCAAGCGTGTAGTGAAAAGCGGAGACCGACTTCCAGAACTGTTGCAGGAGCAGGCTGGCCCCGCTGCGACCGGTAATCTCCTGCTCCCGCGCCAGCCAACCGGAGGCGAAGATGCTGACCTGCCGGGGTCGAGAGAACAGCGCGTCGGGATGCCCGGCATAGTGGAACAGAAGAGGCGCAACGACCACCAGGGCAGCCCCCAACAGAATCAGCAGCAGCCGTCCATGGCGGGCCAGGAAGCGGTACTCCGCTACAGACCGCCAAGCCAGGTAGAGCAGTACGACGACACCAACCAGCCGCGCCCCGAAGTAGCCGTACCAGCCCAATCCCATCACCGCTCCTGCCAGCGCGAATTGGACCTCCCGTCTCGATCGCAGTCCGCGCACGAGCAGCCACAGCGCCAGCGTGATGAAGAGACCATCGGCGACCTGATTGGAACCCAGGCGACTGAAGTGGATGTGGAAGTGGGAACAGGTTAACGCTATCGCCGCCAGCCACGCCACCCGCCGCCCCCACAGTTCTCGCGCCAGCAAAAACGTGGTCAGCACTGTGATCGCGCCGATCAACGCCGAAAGCGCCCGCAGCCCCGCCACAGTCTCCCCGAAGAGCCGCATCGCCAGCCCGTATACTACGAACGACATAGTGGGTACGCTGAACCAGCCGGTCGAAAAGGGGTTGCCCAATGGCGGCCCCAAAAGTTCAAGCGCCGCCACACCCTGGGTGCCCTCGTCGCCGCCCACGTTGGCCGGGATGTGCTCCAGGTCAATAGACCGCACGGCCAGCGCTACCAGCAGCAGCGCCGCCAGTCCGGCCAGTTCAACCCGGTTGTCGCGGAGCCAACGGGTCAGACGCGACCACACAGAGAAGAATGAAGAATTGAAGAATGGAGAATGGAGAATGGAGGAAGATGGCACGAAGGACAGCAGGAACCAGGCGACGCCGATTAGCCACAGACAGAGGAGGGCGTCGAAATCGGCCGCTGCAGGCTGCCGCTGCGCCAGCCACCCGGCCAGCAATGGTAGCCAGGCCCCACCGATCACGCCCAGCGTGCGCAACGGACGCCGGTACGCCCAAGACAGCAGCCGCCAGCCAGGTCGCCCACGTTCCGCTCGCCCCATGCGCCGCAGAAGCAGGCCGAACGAGAGAATGGCAACACACCAAAACAGGACTCCGTCCCACACATACTCCCGCCGATGTGCGAAATAGAACTGGCCCAGGGACGCAAATCCCACCCCAACGATCAGAAGCAGGCCAGAGACCGCATGTCCACGCTTCACCCCATCCCTCCCCATCGCTCCAAGTCCGAAGTCTGAAGTCCGATCTTCCGCGCCACGAAAAAAAGGCAATAGCGCAAAACCCGCCCTGTCACCCTGAGCGAAACGAAGGGTCTCCACCACCGTGATAGGGAGATTCTTCGCTACGCTCAGAATGACGGTCAACCATCAGGGCGACTTTTGCGGCACTGCAAAAAAAGGTACGCCCCGGTGCCATCGAGTGATAACGACTCCTGGTACAGCGAGCGCACCAGTCGCTCGGTGAGCCACAGGTTGGCCCGCGACGGCCACAGCACCCAGCGCCCGGTCAGTTTCTTGCACACCAGAGAAGGTAGTCCCAGGTAGTGTCCCCACTCCAGGGCCACCAACGCCCGGCGGGTAAAGTAGGGCCACCAGCGGACCAGACACAGCCCTGCCGCCCCCAATCGTCGCTCCCATACCTCGGCCTCGTCGCAGTGGTAGTGACGGGAGATGCGATTGAAGAAGCGGCGATAGGCCCCGCCCAAGGGGCGCAGCCCCAGCCGGTCCAGCGCCCGTCCGATGGAAAGGAAGGACAAGAAATCGGGACCGGGCACGCAGAAATAGAACCTGCCGCCGGGCTGCAGCACCCGTGCCACCTCCACCAACACCGGCTGCACCTGTGGAATGTGCTCCAGCACCGAGTTGCTCACGACGGTGGCAAAGTGATCATCAGGATAGGGCATCCGCGCCCCCTCAGCCTGCGATAGCATACGATGTGCCTCCCACTCGCGAGCCTCGGTCAGCGGCCCCCACCAGGGGTCAAAGCCCGCCTCCAAAGGCCCGTCGAAGGCGACCGACGCAAAGTGACCATCGCCACAGCCCAGGTCCAATACCGGCTTCGAGAGCGGCAGGTCGGCATAGAAGCGGGCCTCCACCGCCCGCAGCAGGGCCCGGAAGGCAGGCAGATCACGCAGGTGGTGCCAGAGCAGGTCGTCTACACCATTCACACCATTCACAGTCGTCGGAACAGATCCTGAACCTCCTGCTCGAAGAACCGTCGCACGTCGGGCCAGGGGACCGGCTTGAGCATATCCGGCATCGGGTCAGCCTCAGCGTCCTCGAAGTACATCATACATCTCACTTCCTCACGTGGCACGCTCAGTACTTTCAGCCAAAAGTTCGCGCTTTTGCGGGAAAGAGCCCGGCTTGTCTTCAGCACCTCCACAATCTCCTCGCGGGAGAAGTGGCGCTCCACCCAGCGCACCGAGGGGAGATCTCCGTACTCCAGCAGCCGCTCGATGACGTAGCGCGGGTACTCGCTGACATCCAGGTCCGCCGGATCAATATCCCAGAAATAGCGATAAGTACATTCGGGCAGATGTGTTCCGTCGCCCACCGCCGGGCCCCCTGTCTCCTTGTCTCCCTGTCTCCCCGTCCCCCTCACCTCATCTCCTCCAGCAACCGCTCGAAGAGCGCCTCGTACGCCGCCGCCGTGCGCTCAGTGTTCCACCGCTCGGCGATCTCTTCCCTGGGCCGCACGTAGTCCGCCTTGTTGCCCACCACCTTGATGATCGCTTCGGCCAGAGCTCCGCTATCGCCCACCGGTACCACCTCACCCATCCCCGACTGCAACACCGGCTGGCGCACCCCCGGCAGGTCGCTCGCAACCGAGGGCGTCCCGCACAACATCGCCTCCACCTGCACCAGCCCAAACGTCTCGGTCGAGTTGAGGCTAGGCACGACGACGACGTCCAGATTGGGATAAAAGGCCGCCATCTGCAACGGGTTGAGCACACCCAGGAACTCCCAGCGCTCCTCGTGCTGGCGGAGCAGCGGTCCCAGCCGCTGGACATAGGCCTCCTCGCCCATCACATCCCGATACCGGCCGGCGAAAAGCACGCACGCCTCCGGGTAGACCTCCAGCACACGCGGCAGCGCGCTCAACAACACCTCGACCCCCTTCTCGGCCGCCAGCCGCGCCGCCATCCCGATCACCGGCCCACTACCATCCAGATTGTGCATCCTGGCAAAGGCCGCCACCGTCCCCGGCCCCACCTCTGGTAATTCCACCGGCGGCGGAATGACCTCTATCTTGCGGCGGAAGGTGCGCAAGAAGGGAGAATGGTCGGCGAAGTCCTGTGTATAGGCGATCACCCGGTCGGCCAGGAGCCCCGCCAACCGGTTCATCCCGTGCACCACCTGGTTGACCAACCGATTGAACAGGCCAGGCGGTAGTCTCAGATCGGAGTGATACGTCAACACAGTAGGCTTACCCATCAGACGACCTCGAGCCGCCACGCCTGCCGCGTCAAACTGGGGCAAGTGCAGACTGACAACATCGTGCTCACGCACCAGTTGCGTCGCCAGCCAGCCGAAGGCCGGCATGATGACTCCCTTGCTGACGCGGAAGAGAACCGGCGCGCGCAGTACCCGCACGCCATCCTCCGTCGCGTCCAGCGGACAAGAGCGATCAAAGCGAGATGTCAGCACGGTGACCTGATGTCCCCGCGCCGCCAGCCCTCGCGCCAGCCGCTCGGCGTAGATAGTGAGACCGCTGGTGTGGGGACGGTAGTAGGTGAGAACGATCAGTACTTTCATAGTATCCGCTCAGACCATGACAGGTACAAGTTCTCGCACATCCACTTGCACCCGGTTCCGAACTGCTTCCTCGGCTGCTTCCAGCAGTTGCTCGGTAACCTCTTCGGAAACATAAGCCTCGCCGCAATTGGTACACACCCAGGCCGGTACTTTCCTGAAGACAAGCAATGTCCCATCCCGTTCCAGGGTTACCACCGTGTGACCACGCTGAGTCTCCCCATGCTTGCAAATTACACACTTCATAACTATCTCCTTTTATCAAACCCCGGTTCCCACTGGGCTAAGTCTGGCTCATATACGGTGATGACAATCATTTCGCCTTGGGTAGGATGATCGGCGACCACTACGTGGATGGGCCGCGACCCGCTCCACCCTAACACCCAGGTCAATCGCATTTATAATGTCGGGCAGACTTTGGGACACCGAAAAGCCCTTTTTGCTCCCGCTGGATTGCCAAATCCAGTGGCTAGGGCCTGGATCTGGCGATCCAGGCCGAGCGAATGGGATAAATGCGATTGCCCTACCCTAACACCAGCCGGCTGGGATAAGGCTTGTCGTCAGGATAGGCTTCAATCGTCTTGCCAGTTGCCAACACTTGACGTACGTCTTCTTTGCTGATCTCACGTTCGAACATCCGTTGGATTGCGTGCACTCGAAACACCAGGCGTTCACCGCTCAAAGGCACCCCCCTGTACAAAAAGATTCTGATTAGCGACGATCCAGTCGTACAGCCGCTGGATGCCCTCCTCGACTCCCACACGGGGCCGCCACCACAACTCACGCCCGGCCTTGCGGACGTCGCAGATGTAGATGGGCTGATCGCCCGGCCGCCAGTCGCCGTAGTAGGACACGGGGATGGACCGACCCATCAGCCGCTCCAGGATGGGCCCAAACTCCGCCCATATCGACATTGTGTGCGCTGGACCCCCGCCGACGTTATACACCTGACCGGCTGCCACGTCAATGTGGGCGATGGCCGCATCGTAGACGTCCAGCAGATCGTCCACGAAGAGCACATCGCGCACCTGCTTGCCGTCACCGTAGATGGTGATCGGCTGACCGGTGACGGCGGCGATGATGAACCAGGCCACCCAGCCCTGATCCTCGACACCCATCTGCCGTGGCCCATAAATACATGACTGACGAAAAACGACTGCTGGCAGGCCATAGATGCGGGCGTAATCACGCACGTACTGGTCACCGGCCCCCTTGGAGCAGCCGTAGGGCGAGTGGAAGTCGAGCGGCTGCGTCTCTGGGATGCCGAGCGGGAAGTGCCGATAGGCATAGCGGGTCTCCTGCTCGATCACCACCATTTCCTCCATCCCGCCGTAGACCTTGTTGGTGGAGGCATAGAGAAAGATGGGCCTGGTGCCCGCGCGCCGCGCCGCCTCCAGCGCGTTGAACGTGCCCAGCGCGTTCGCCTCGAAGTCGGAACGGGGGTCCGCCACCGAGGTAGTCACAGCCGTCTGCCCCGCCAGGTGCACGATGACGTCAACGGACCGCGTCGCCTCGGCCAGCGCGTCGGCATCGCGCACGTCGCCCACGATCAGCCGGAAGGCCCCCCTGCCGTGCTGCTCGCGCAACCAAGCCACGTTGGCCTCCGTACCCCGGCGCGACAGGTTGTCGTACACTGTCACCAGCACCTCAGCTGGGTCCAGCGAAGTCTCGCCCCGGCCCAGCAGTCGATGAACGTAGTTGCAGCCGATGAAACCGGCCCCACCTGTGACCAGGTACCGCTTTGTCATCCAAGCCCCTCCACGTCGGTGGCCTGGGCCCGCACCCAGCCCAGGGAGATGCTCTCCTGCCCCAGTCCGACCAAACCCAGCAGGCACAACATCACGTATTGGAAAGTGTGGATAGCGAAGGCGATGGTGACCGCCTGATCCACCGGCACCTCGAAGGGTATCGTCAGTCCGTAGCGGGCAACGGCGTGGAAAACCCCCACCGCGCCCGGCGAGGAAGGCACTGCCACCCCCAGTCCAGCGACGCAGACGAGAAAGGGAGCCGCCAATGCCGGCGGCCGGGGCAGGAAGGCCCGCATCAACGCCCAGTAATAAGCAACCACACAGGCCCAGGTCACCACCGACCAGACCAGCAGTGCCAGTCCACGTCGCCCGGAGCGCAGCGGCGCGAGCCCTTCGAACAAGCCGTCCAACGCTTGCACCCAACGATCACCGTCTAGCCGGGGTGTCCACCCGAGCACTCGCCGCACCGCTCGCCGTCCCCAATCTGGCCGGAAGGCCAGGAGCAGCAGCACGGCCGACGCCGCCAGCGCCGCCCCTCCTGCGACCAGGCCAGCGGTCACGGCGCTCCCCACCCCACTTATGAAGGGGGCAACCCCCGCCAGGAGGGCCACCACCATCAACATATCCAGCACCCGCTCCACAACGACGGTGGACAGCGCGGCCGCGGTGGAGACCTTTCCCCCTCGCCCGATCACCACCGCCCGGGCCGGGTCTCCCAGCCGGAAGGGAAGCACATTGCTCATCATGTAGCCGATGTTGGTGACCCAGAAGCAGCGGGATAGGCTCACCTCCGGCCCCAACAACAGCCGCCAGCGGACGGAGCGGGCGACCAGGTAGGCCAGTATCGCCGCAGTGGCCGGGATGAGGTATACGTAGTCTGCCCGGGCCAGCGTCTCCACCACCCGGCGCAGGTCAATACCCAGCAGGGCCAGGGCCAGGGCTGCCGCGCTGATGACCAGGCCCACCCATAACTTCCATTGTCGCTTCACAAGAGGGGATTATACCACTGCTGCAAGGCTCCGGCAAAACGGGAGAGAGGATAAGATCAGCGCGTCCGCAGCATCGCTTTCTCCGGCACTCGCCGCAAGATCACCACCTGTGGGTGATCGTAGACGACAAAACTCTCGTCCAAACGGCCCAGGCGCAGCACAAACGGTGCTTCGGGCCGGCAGAGCCCAGGCAGCGAGAAACTGAGCCCGGCGGTCGGATCGTCCACCACGGCTAGCGGCCCCAGGCGCGGATAGCGCCCGAAGCAGGCCACCGGCTCGAAGCCCAGCCCGCCCCCGAAAAGCGACTGATAATAGCGAACCGCGAGTGGATAACGCTCCGGCCACCGCGCCAGCGTCGCGTACCCGCGCCGGCTGGCGATGACCACGTAGTCGGCCTCCGCCAGCGTCTCCGTGATCGCCGCCCACTTCTCCACCGTGTCCTCTTCGAAGATGGGTAGTTCCCGCACGTCGTAGCCCGTCGCGTCCAACGGCAGCGGGTGGTCCCACTGCTCGACAGCCACGATTGCCCCCCGAGGTACGCGGTCGTAGAACCACTCGGAACCGACCAGCCAGGAATGCGGGGAGCGGTAGAGGCTGACAAAGACCAGGCAGTGGAGGAGAGTGTAGATGAGGGAGGAGTAGACGAGGAATGAGGCTAGACGGCGACGGCAGCGGTTCAGCGCGGTGAGCATCCGCGCGGCGTAGAGAGCCAGCAGGGGCGTCAAGGGCAGTATGTAGCGGGGGAACTTGGCGTAGAGCGCGCCGACGAAGGCAAACCCTGGTATCACCCACGCCAGCAGCACCCACTCCGCCCGGCGCGGCGGCTGCCGCACAGCCCGCCATACACCGGTCGCCAATCCGACGAGAGCCGCCAGCCCCAGCAGCCACCCCATTCCCCAGCGCAACTGCTGCGCAACCAGGTACAGGTAAGGCCAGGTAGCGTGAAACTGGCGGGTGTAGGGCACGTCTAGCACACCTCGCGCGATGGCCGCCTGCTGCGCCACGTTGCGCCAGAAGGTGGGGAACGCCAGCAGCGCGAAGGGATTGGTGAGCGCGAAGGCCACCAGTGCCGCTCCCCCGCTCTCCAGGCCGCGCCGCCAGCGAGCCCAGCACCGGCCTGGAAGAGCCGGTGCTGGGTTGAGCATCAATGCCACGCCCAGCGGCAACACCAGCAGCACCGCGCTGAACTTGGTGCCCACGGCCAGCCCGGCCCACGCGCCCGCCAGCCAGGCATCAAGCCGTCGCCCGCCGTCCCCCCGCCCTTCGGCCAGGCGGACGGCGAAGAACAGCGCCCCCAGGACAAAGAAGGTCAGCACCACATCGGCGGTGTAGAAGTGTGCTTGCTGCACGTGCGAGACCATCAGCGCGACGAAGGCCATCGCCAGCAAGCCAACGTGCTCCCCGTAGACCCGCCGGCCCAGCGCGAAGGTCAGCGCCACCGTGCCCAGGTCAAACAGCGCCGCCAGCGCCCGTCCCACCAAGAGTGGGTCCACGCCAGGGGCCAGGTTCTGCGTCAGCGCCAGCAAGTACAACGGCAGGTGACCGTAGGGATAATCAGGGGAGACGTCAAAGGGGTTCAAGCGTTCAGGACAACGCAGGCTCTCCGCCACACCCACTACGTGCCGCTCGTCCGGGTGAGCGCCAACGCCGCCGTCCCAGTTGAGGCCGTAGAAGCGCAGACCCGTGGCGAAAATGAAGATGAGGATCAAAACGGCGAGAAGTGTTCTGCGATCTGCCCGCCTGCCAACCAATTCACTCAACACCCTGACGGCTTGAATTCCGCTAGGTCGCGGATCATGTCGCACATTTCCGCTGCAGCGACGGTCTCGACAAAGCGAAGTAGCCGTCGTAGCATCTCGCCAAACTCCAACTGCTCGGACGTGAGGATGCCGCTGTGACGACGGCCAGCGTCCCACCATGCCAGATAGTGCGGCACAAAATCTTGCGTATTGCAGGTCACCAGAACACGACTCTGGTTGGCGGCATACTCAAGTTGGGCTGAATCGTCCAAACCAGCGTTGCCCACCTCCCATGCACCAACAGCATCGCAACCCCGGGCACGCAACTGCTCGGCCAGCCGATAGCTGATGTCATGATCGAGGTAGAGTTTTACTCGACGCTTCGCTTCGTCACCCATGCCAACGCCTCTTCGTTGGCTGCGACCTCACTCTCAATCTCAGCCTCGTGCTCGTGATAGTAACTCAGTGCATCGTATACCTGAGCCAGGGTCAGAGGTGGGTAGGCAGCCACAATCTGTTCAGGAGAATCTCCAAGACGTGTGCGCTCAACGAGAGTACGGACACTGATTCTCGTTCCAGCCACGATGGGCCGCCCACCGCACACGCCCTCAACCCGTATGATGTGAGGATGCTCTGTCGGCACGCGGGTCAGTTCAACTGCCTCCCGCAACTCATACAGTAGCGATTTGATCTCACTCAGCTCGGTATGAAGTCGTTGGACATTCACTGGTATCGTCATATCGCCTTCTCTCCATCTATCACTATCACGATACACATCGCCGTTCGCTATTCTATCACAGTACCACTGCTGCTGCAACCTGAACTTGACATCCCTACCGATTGCAGTATACTCTTGCGCGATGTCTGGAGAATGGCTCAGAGCCAAGCCGCAGCAATGGCGGGAAGCCACACGCTTCCCTGCTCGAAACATTCCCCCTGACCTTTGGACACTCGTTCAAGGGTCTTTTTTTTGGTTTGCCGCTTGTTTCGATAGTCTGTAGTAACGACTTCAGTCGTTGTTCAAGCGACAGAAGCGACTGAAGTCGCCACTACGAATCTATCATTATTACGGAGGACAGAATGGCATACCAGGATATCGAAGAGTCGCGGAGGTACAAGTCCCAACAAACCAATAACTCCTGGCTGTGCATCGGCCTCGACCCGGTGATGGAACGGCTACCCAAGGTCGTGCTGGGTTGCGAGCAGCCGCTGCTCGCCTTCGGTCGCGCCATCGTCGAGGCCACCGCCGACCTAGTCTGCGCCTACAAACCCAACCTGGGCTTCTGGCTGGCCGAGGGGCCCGCCGGACTGCGTGCGCTCCAGGACCTCATCGCCAGCATCCCCGATCACCTGCCCATCATCCTCGACGGCAAGTTCGGCGATGTGGGGCACACCGCCGCCGCCTACGCCCGCTTCGCCTTCGACATACTAGGCGTAGACATCGTCACCGCCAATCCCTACCTGGGGCTGGACGGCCTGCATCCCTTTCTGGAGCGGGCCGGCCGGGGGGTCTTCCTCCTGGCACGCACCTCTAACCCCTCAGCCCCGGACCTGCAGGACCTGCTAGTGCACTGGCCTGAAAGAGCCGGCGCTGGATCGGGGCTCAGCCCAGCACCGCCTGTTTACGGCGGTGCTCTTTACGAGGAGGTCGCCCGGCTGGCGGTGCAGTGGGACGCCGGTCATCCGGGCACCTGCGGCCTGGTGGTGGGGGCAACCTATCCGGAGGAACTGGCCCGCTTGCGGGCACTGGCCCCCACCCTGCCGTTCCTCATCCCCGGCGTCGGGGCCCAGGGTGGGAGCCTGGAAGCGGCTGTGACCTACGGCCCCACCGCCTGTGGTGAGCACAGTCGAACCAGCGACGGCCTCGGCCCGGTCATCAACTCCTCGCGTTCCATCCTCTACGCCTCACAAGGGCCGGACTTTGCCGAAGCCGCCCGCGCCGCCGCCCTGGCCCTGCGCAACCGTATCAATGAATTGCGAGCCCAGCAATGAACGCCCGCTGGAGAATGACCGATGCCTGAAAACTCTCTCGCTGTCTGTCTCTCCGACACTGGCTGCATCCAGTTCGGCACCTTCACCCTCAAATCTGGCCTCACCTCCCCCATCTACGTTGACTTGCGACTGTTGGTCAGCCACCCGCCGCTGCTGCGCCAGGTGGCCCGCGCGATGGCCAAGGTGGCCCGCGGGCTCACGTTCGACCGCATCGCTGCGATCCCCTACGCGGGCCTGCCCATCGGCGTGGCGCTGGCGCTGGAACTGGACCGGCCGCTCATCTACCCGCGCCGCGAAGTCAAGGAGCACGGCACCCGCCGGCCCATCGAGGGAGCCTTCGAGCCGGGGGAGACAGCACTACTCGTAGACGACCTGATCACGCGCGGGGACAGTAAACTGGAGGCCATCGCGCCGCTGGAAACGGCCGGGCTCACCGTGCGCGACGTGCTGGTGCTGATTGACCGGGAACAGAGCGGCGCGGAGTACCTGGCCCAGCGCGGTTACCACCTGCACGCCGTCCTCCGGCTGACCGGGGTGCTGGACGCGCTGAGAGCAAGTGGTCGCATCACACCCACCCAGCATGCCGAAACCCTGGCCTATCTGCGTGAAGCGTGAAGCGTGAAACGTGATTCGTTATCTACACCGGATTTCTCCGTCAATCTCTGCGGGGTCCATCTGCCCAACCCGACGGTCCTGGCCTCAGGCGTCCTGGGGCTGACGCACGAGATTATGACGCGCGTGGCGCGGGCCGGCGCCGGCGGGGTCACCACCAAATCGTGCAGCCTCAAGCCCCGCTCCGGCTACCCGAACCCGGTGGTACTGGACTGGGGGCCGGGACTCATCAACGCCGTGGGTCTCTCCAACCCCGGCGTCGAGGTGATGGTCGAGGAGGTACGGGCCGCGAAGGAGGAACTGGCCCCGCTGGGGGTGCCGGTCATCGCCAGCATCTTCGCCGACACCATCTACGACTTCGGCACCATCGCCCGCTTCATCTCTGAGGCCGAGCCGGACCTGATCGAGGTCAACATCTCCTGCCCCAACCTGGACAACCGCTACCAGCAGATGTTCGCCGCCGACCCCTACGTCGCATCCCAGGTCACCCGGCGGGTGAAACGGAACACCGGCGTCCCGGTGCTGGTGAAACTCTCGCCCAACGTGACCGACATCGTGAAGGTGGCACGGGCGGTCGTGGAGGCCGGAGCGGACGGCATCACCGCCATCAACAGCCTGGGGCCGGGGCTGATTCTCGACATCGAGACCTGCCGCCCGGTGTTGGCCCACGGCACCGGCGGCGTGAGTGGCCCGGCCGTGCGTCCCATCGCCGTCCGCTGCGTGCGCGACTTATGCCGGGCGGTGGATGTGCCGGTGGTGGCGGTGGGCGGAGTGACGACCGGCCGGGACGTGGTGGAGATGATCCTGGTGGGGGCTACCGCCGTCGGCATCGGCTCGGCGATTTGCTACCGGGGGATGGAGGTCTTCCGGGAGGTGTGCGAGGAACTGCGGGGCTATATGGAACGGCACGGGTATGGGGGGGTGAAGGAACTTCGAGGGAAAGCCCTCCCATTTTCCGGCTGATGTTGAGCGACTGTGTCCCAGCCAGAGCCGCGGTTATGACTCGATACTTCACCCCTACGCATAAAAATCCTCACCATCGAGAGTCGTGAAGATGGTCAGTTCACCGCCCGCTGCGTAATCTGGTAGTAGAACCTCAGCCGCTGCGGCCAGATGCCGTTTTTTCTCCGTCCGGGCCACAGGTTGTTCTACCCGTTGAAGGTCTTCACGAATCAGACGCAGGGCGGCTTCAACGACGCTGAGGCGCTCTACGGTCGTAAGACTCTCAAGCTCTTCCAGAATTCCTATGGATGTCTGCATCAACAATCTCCTCGTATAGTCAGACAATACAGTCGAGAGCCGTGAAGATGGTCAGTTCACCGCCCGCTGCGTAATGATGAACCATCTCAACACACACCAATTATATCCGTTAGGGTGGGCAATGTCAACGGCAGCTGATACTTGATTTTCTTGGCGTCTCTGCGCCTCTGCGTTGAATTTGTCGCTTTCGCCGTCCACTGAAATGCGCCCAGAAGCCTCTCCCGCTTGACAAGTAGGGAGGTTATAGTATAATGTATATACAATAAAACATATAATACTCTATATGTATCCCCTATCTATGTCCTTCCACAGCAACTTGCACGAGATGGGCTATGTTCAATTTCACCATAGACAAGCAAAACCCAATACCCTACTACTACCAAATAGAAGAATGGATTCGGGGGCTGATTGCCAGTGGCCAACTGAAGCCCGGCGATATGTTGCCCCCCGAGGTTAGATTGAGCGAGCAACTGGAAGTCAGCACCCTCACTGTGCGGCAAGCGCTTGGAAACCTCGCGAACGAGGGCCTGTTGATCCGCAAGCGCGCAAAAGGCACCTTCGTCGCCCCCCATAGAAGCCAGGTTCCCTTCACGAAAGATAGCCTGCGTAGCATGACCAAGGAAGCGGAGGCCGAAGGCCTGACTCTCCGCAGCCGTGTACTGGCCCAGGAGGTGGTGCCCGCCACAGGCGAGATCATGCGCGAACTGCATCTGGCCTGGGGCGACAAGGTCATACTCATTCGTCGCGTGCGCTCGGCTAAGGAGGTACCTATCGTCATAGAAACCTGTTACTTCCCCTACCGACGTTTCCCCGAACTGCTCACCATGGATCTGACCGACCGGTCTATATATGAGATCCTGGATAAGGAGTACAACGCGCTACCTCAGGAGGCACTGGACAGTTTCATCGCGAGCGTGGCCACTGCGGATGAAGCAAGCCTGCTGGAAATAAATGAGGGTGCTCCTGTGATGCGTTACAAGCGTACAGCAACAGACAGCAGCAGCCAGCCGATGGAGCTCACCAAGGCCGTTTTCCGCGCTGACCGTTACCGGTTTGTCACCCGACTCCGGCGCTCTACCCCGGAGGAACAGTGACAAGACCCAAAGGAGGAAGAGTATGGATATCAACGAATTCATGGAAGAGTTGGAGCGCTCTATCAGGCCATATAAGGACGATTTTACCACCTACTCCCATATCCCCCAGGTCGGCCGCGACAGGGAAGAGATCATCAAGGAAATGGAAAAATTCAATTCCCTGGAGGAGTCGAAGTGGAAAGATGGTTTCGTTTCGGGGACTGTGTACCACGGTGATAGCAAGCACATAGATTTTCAAAACAAGGTGTATGCCATCAATTCGCAGAGCAATCCCATGCATTTCGATGTGTGGCCCAGTACCGTGAAGTTCGAGGCGGAAGTGGTGGCGATGACGGCCAACATGCTGGGCGCAGACAAGACCGATGATGAGATCGTCGGGACCGTTTCGTCGGGTGGGACGGAGAGCATCCTGCTGGCCATGAAGACCTATCGAGACTGGGCCAGAGATAAAAAATGGATCACCAAGCCGGAAATGGTCGTCCCTTCCACTGCCCATGCAGCATTCGACAAGGCGGCTCAGTTTTTCAACATCAAGATAATCCACGTCCCAATAGGCGACGACTTCAGGGCCGATGTAGAGGCAACCCGAAAGGCCATTACCAAGAACACCATCGTCATCGTGGGATCGGCGCCTCCGTTTCCCCACGGCATCGTTGACCCCATCGAGGAACTGTCCGAACTGGCGAGGGAGAAAGGCATCGGTTTTCACACAGATGCCTGTCTGGGGGGATTCATGCTCCCCTGGGCAGAAAAACTGGGCTACGCCGTGCCGCCATTCAATTTTAGATTGCCCGGCGTGACCTCTATGTCAGCCGATACACACAAATACGGATATGCCGCCAAGGGTTCGTCGGTTGTTCTGTACCGCGGTTCGGAACTGCGTCGCTACCAGTACTTCATGACAACGGATTGGCCAGGCGGACTGTATCTCTCCCCAACACTCGCCGGAAGTCGCCCCGGCGCCCTGAGCGCCGAGTGCTGGGCGGCCATGGTGTCCATAGGGGAACAGGGGTACATGGAGGCCACAAAGAGAATACTGGAAACGGCTTCGTTTATCAAAAAGGAGATAGCGAAGATTCCAGAACTCCATGTGCTCGGAGACCCGCTATGGGACATCGCCTTTGCGTCGGATACGTTAGATGTCTACGCGATCTCAGATCGTATGAGCAAGAAGAAATGGGGCTTGAACGGTCTCCAACAACCCCCCTGTCTCCATATCTGCTTGACCTTGAGACACACTCAGCCAGGTGTGGCGGAAAAGTTCATCGAAGATCTGAAAGAAGCCGTAGAGTACGTCAAGGCGAATCCGGACGTGCAGGGGAGTATGGGACCCGTGTACGGCATGGCCGGCAACATTGCCCTTAGTGGCGCAGTACGTGAAATCATGAAAGAGCTCTTGGACCTGGTGTACAAAGTGTGACCCGTCCCAAATAGGAACAAGAAGAGGGCTCTTCATCAATGAGAATGAGGTAGGCGCTGCAAGCGTTCACAAAAACGGGAGGAAACATGGCTGGAGGTTGGCAAGGAAAGTTACTGACAATTGATCTCACATCTGGCGACATCGGTGTGGTCACCCCGGATCCCGATCTCTATCGGCTGTACATCGGCGGTGTCGGCTTGGCTGCAAGAATGCTGTACGATAGAATACCGCCGGATGCGAACCCGCTTGGACCAGAGAATGTATTGGGGATCTTCACAGGGCCGATGACCGGTACGCGTTTCCCCGGGTGTGGGCGTGTGGCAACTTGTGCCCTGTCACCCCTTACCGGAGGATGGGGCCAGTCCCTCATGGGAGGCTACCTTGGGGTGGCGTTAAAGCGAGCCGGCTGGGATGGTATTCTCCTCAGCGGGGCCGCCAAGACCCCCATCTATCTGCTGGTTGAGGACGGCGGGACCCAGATCGTTGACGCGTCCGACCTCTGGGGGCTGGACACTTATGAAACCGAAGCGGTCCTGCGCGAGCGACACCCTCGCTTTGAGGTGGCCTCTATCGGCCCAGCAGGTGAGAACTTGTGTCCGATGTCGGGCGTGGCGCACCGCCGCGGGGAATTTTCCGGGCGATGCGGTATGGGGGCCGTCCTGGGCTCAAAGAAGGTCAAAGCCGTGGTCGTTCGTGGAAACAGCAAGGTCAATGTGGCTGATCGTCATGCCTTTGCCGACCTGATATCGAGGCACGCGGAGATTCTAGAGACGCACCCTCAGACCCAGCCGTACTCAGAGCAAGGCACGGCAAGCGTGGCAAAGATATCCATGACGATGGGTGACATGCCGGTGAGGAACTGGTCGGGTGAAACCTGGCAGGAGGGCGCTGACAGCCTGAGCGGCGACGCAATCGTGTCGCAGATTCTGGTCAAGCGAGAGGGTTGTTACGCCTGCCCCATCCGCTGTAAGGGCATCGTCAGCGTGGACGAGGAAGGCATCCACGTGGAGGAAGGCCCCGGTCCAGAATATGAGACCCTGGGTAGCATGGGAACGTTGCTTCTCCACGGAAACCTGGCTGGCGTCGCCAAAGCCAACGAACTGTGCAACCGGCTTGGCCTGGACACCATCAGCACAGGCTCTGCAATTGCCTGGGCGATGGAGGCTTTCGAGCGAGGCGTCCTGACAACCGCCGACACCAATGGCCTGGAACTCACCTGGGGAAACACCGAGACCATCCTCAAGACAATCGAGGCGATAGGGCGTGTCGGAGAGGGTCTGGGGTCGCTTCTCGCGATGGGCAGTCGCAAAGCCGCCGAGAAGATTGGCCAGGGCAGCGAGGAATATGCGATAAACGTCAAGGGGCTGGATCTTGCAATGCATCACCCCCGGGTATTCCACGGCCTGGCACTGACCTACGCGTTCCTGCCGCATGGCGCTTCACATATGGAGGGGGGCTTCAACCAGCGCGGGTCAAAGACATCGGTCGAAAAATTCGTCAACGAGACAATCGAGAGCATCAGAGTGAGCACGATAGGTAACGCGGGGATCTTTTGCGCTTTCACAGCAAGCGGGGCCCCCATGCAGTTCGTGGCCGACTTGCTGGAGAGCGTGACCGGCGAGTCGTTCACTGAGGGCAGCCTGCGAGAGTATGCCGATCGCGACTATCTGGTGCGCTATGCGTTCAACTTGAGAGCGGGACGCACACCTGCAGCCAACGTGCTGCCGGAGCGGATTCTGAAGCAGATGGAGGAACGCGAACCGCGCTGGGCAACCGATTGGCCGCTCGCCGTATCGGCGTACTATAGGGCACGCGGTTTCGATGAAAAAGGCCACCCGACGGCAGAGTCACTGCGTGCCGCAGGTCTCGACGACGTAGTTGCGGACATGGCGCTTTGGAACCGCTAACAGGAAGATAGCAAGCAACGGACGGCAGACCGTTCCGCCGATAGGGCTTTTCAGAACCCCTTCTCTATGGTACACTTCCCGCCTGAGACATAGGCGAGGAAGGAGCCGCAGAGTGACCCTGCCACAGACCGTCCACATCCGCGACGTCCGGGATGAAACCCGCACCATCCGCACCTTCATCCTGGATGCTGAGTTGCCAGAGGCAGAACCGGGGCAGTTCGTCATGCTCTGGCTGCCCGGCGTGGACGAAAAGCCCATCTCCATCGCCCACCCCACCCCGCTTATGCTGACCGTCGCCCGCGTGGGACCCTTCAGCACGGCGCTACACCGGCGGGGCGTGGGCAACCGTGTGGGTTGGCGCGGTCCCTATGGTTGCGGGTTCTCACTACGCGAAGACCGACAGGCGCTGTTGGTGGCCGGCGGCTACGGCGCGGCCCCGCTCTACTTCCTCGCCACCCAGGCCATCGCGCGCTCCATCCCCACCACCGTCGCCCTCGGCGCTCGCACGGCCGGCGACCTGATCTACACCGACCGTTTCCGCGACCTGGGCGTCCAACTCCTAATCGCCACCGACGACGGTTCCGAAGGCTACAAAGGCTACGTCACCGATGCCATCCTGCAATCCGCAATCAGCAATCCGCAACTCGCAATCTACGGTTGCGGCCCCGAACTGATGCTCGTCGCCCTCCACCGGTTGTGCCGTGAACGTGACATTGCCGGTCAATTGAGCGTGGAACGGTACATGAAATGTGGCTTCGGCATCTGCGGGCAGTGTGCCCTGGATGGACTGCTCGTCTGCCAGGACGGACCGGTGTTCGACGTGGAGCAACTGGACGGCCTGCGCGACTTCGGCCACACCCACCGCAGCGCCACCGGCCGCCGCCTACCCATCCGATGACCAATACCCAATACCCAGCCCAGTCACCCCAACGCCCTAATCCTCATCCAGCCTCAACACCGCCAGAAAAGCATCCTGCGGGATTACCACCTGGCCGAATCGTTTCATCCGCTTCTTGCCCGCCTTCTGCTTCTCCAACAACTTGCGCTTGCGCGTGACGTCGCCGCCGTAGCACTTGGCCAACACGTCCTTGCGCAACGCGCCCACCGTCGCTCTGGCGATGATCCGCCCACCCAGGGTCGCCTGAATGGGCACCTTGAACAGTTGCCGCGGGATGACCTCCTTCATCTTGCGCACCAGCGCCGCCCCCTTCTCGTAGGCCTGATCCCGGTGCACGATCAGCGCCAGCGCATCCACCGGCTCCTTGTTGACCAGAATGTCCAGGCGCACCAGGTCGCCCGGCCGGTAGCCGTCGAAAGTATAGTCCAGCGAGGCATAGCCCCGCGTGGCCGACTTGAGCCGGTCGTGCAGATCCACGATCATCTCCGAAAGTGGCATCTCGTAAGCCAAGACGACGCGCTGGCTGTCCAGGTACTCAGTGGTCTGGTACGTACCGCGCCGCCGCGTGATCAATTCCATCACTGGGCCGATGTACTCCGCCGGCGTGAAGACCTGGATACGCATCCACGGCTCGCGAATCTCCTCGATGGTGCTGGGATCTGGCAAGCCGGCGGGGCTGGCGACATGGACTACCGCGCCGCCATGTGTGACAACCTGATAGGCAACACTGGGGGCAGTGGCGATCAGGTTCAGTCCGTACTCCCGCTCCAGCCGTTCCTGCACAATCTCCATGTGGAACAGGCCCAGGAAGCCGCAACGGAAGCCGAACTGGAGTGCCTGGGAGGTCTCCGGCTCGAAGACCAATGCTGCGTCGTTGAGCTGCAATTTCTCCAGCGCATCGCGGAGCGTATTATAACCCTCCCTTTCCACCGGGTACAGGCCAGCGAAAACCATTGGTTTGACAGAACGATAGCCAGGCAAGGGCTCCGATGCAGGGTGTGCCGCGCTGGTGAGTGTATCGCCCACGTTACACTCCCGCACCGTCTTGAGCCCCGTGGCGACGTACCCCACTCCGCCTATGTTCAGCCGGTCCGTGGGGGTCATCCCCGGCGTGAAGATGCCTATCTCAATGGGCTCGGCCTTAGCGCCCGCCGCCATCAGGTACAGCGGCTCTCCCTGCACCAACACGCCGTCCATCACCCGCACGTAGGCGACCACGCCCTTGTAGGAGTCGTAGTGGGAGTCGAAGATGAGCGCCCGCAACGGTGTCTCGGGCCGCCCCCGGGGCTGCGGCAGCCGGGCCACCACCGCCTCCAGCACCTCCTCTATCCCCCATCCCTCTTTGGCCGAGATGTGTAATACCTCGTCAGTCTCCACACCCAACAGTTCGGCCAGTTTCAACGCTACCTCATCGGGCCACGCCGAGGCCACGTCAATCTTGTTCACGATGGGAATGATCTCGAGATCAGCATCGATCGCCAGGTAGAGATTGGCCAGCGTCTGGGCCTCGATCCCCTGGGTGGCATCTACGACCAAAAGCGCCCCTTCGCAGGCCGCCAGTGCCCGGCTGACCTCGTAGGAGAAGTCCACGTGGCCCGGGGTGTCAATCAGGTTCAGTTCATACTCCTCGCCACTGGCAGCAGTGTACCGCATCCGCACCGCCGACGCCTTGATGGTGACTCCCTTCTCTCGCTCCAGGTCCATCGAGTCGAGCACCTGGTCAGTCATCTGACGAGCAGAGATCGTGCCGGTCAGTTCCAGCAGACGGTCGGCCAACGTGGACTTGCCGTGATCAATATGCGCAATGATGCAGAAATCGCGAATGTGGGACGGATCCACCAATTCCCCCTTTCTATTCACGGCACCGCTAGCCGGAGGTCTCCAACACCGCAGGGGCTGCCTCAGAGGCACCCGCGGGCAGCGACACGACAAAGCGGCTGCCCCGGTCAGGAACACTCTCGACCCATACACGGCCACCGTGCAGTTCCACCAACCCCTTGACGATAGAGAGGCCCAGCCCCATGCCGCCGTGCTGGCGGGTCAAATGGTCCTCAACCTGGTAGAAGCGGTCGTAGATTCGTTCCAACTCCTGCGGCAGAATCCCGACGCCAGTGTCGGTCACCGTCATCTCCACCGAGTCGCCCACACAGCGCACCGCCACGCGCACCTGCCCGCCGGGAGGGGTGAATTTGACCGCGTTAGAGAGGAGGTTGTCCAACACCACGCGCATCTTCTCCCTATCCGCCCAAACACATACCTCCTCATCCGGCAGATCAGCCCCCAGCACCAACTCGTTCGTCTCTGCGATAGCGCTATAGGCATCACACGCCTCCTGCACCTCGGCCCGCAGGTCAAACTGAGTGGGTGCCAGCTCCATTTGCCCAGTCTCCAGGTAACGCAGATTGAGCATCGTCTCGATGATGCGATTGAGACCCATAGCAGCCCGCAGTACGGCATCCAGTTGCGACCCAGCCTCTTCTCCCATCTGTTCCCGGAGCATAACAGCGTAGAGCAGGATCACGCTCAGCGGGGTGCGCAGTTCGTGCGAGGCGATGGCGATGAAATCCGACTTCAGCCGATCCAGTTCCCCCAACCGATCGTAGGCCTTCTGCAACGCCCCCACCAGCCGCGCGTTTTCGATAGCCACCGCTGCCTGGGCAGCCAGGTCCATCAACGTGTCCACATCCTCCTGGGAAAACCCCCTGTCACCTCGCTTGTTCACTGCCTCCAACACACCGATGCAGTCCTTCTTGATCTGCAGCGGAACCGCCAGCAGCGACCGGACCTCCAGTCCAATCTGCTGCCCGACCTCCCCGTAGTGACGGGGGTCGGCCCGGGTGTCGGGGACGATCAACGGTTCCTCGGACGTCAGGACTGTGCCAGCGATAGAACCCTCAATAGGCACCGGGATGTCGGCGAGTTGCCCGGACTGGTCGCCGGACGCTGTGCAGAAGCGCAACTCACCGGTGCGTGTATCCCGCAAGAGGATGGACCCTCCCTCGCTACCCGTCAACTCCGCCGCCATAGCAACGATTTTCCTCAGGAGCGGGTCCAACGCCACCGTAGAGGTCAGTTCGCGGCTGATCTCCAGGATCCTCTCCAGCCGTCGCAGCCGGACTTCCGCCTTGCTCATTTTTCAGCCTCCACTTCTGTCATACAGACCGCGATTGCGGCCTCCGCCTCCAACCCGTCTGCCCCAGGCCTCCACCAGCCCAGGAACTCGACGTTCCCGGCTGGCCCACGCAGAGGGGAGGGCATCAAGCCACACAGGCCCAGCCCCAAACCGGCTGCTCCGCCCAGTACCCGCTCCAGCACGCGCTGGTGCACCTCGGGATCGCGCACCACCCCACCCTTCCCGACCTCTCGCCGCCCCGCCTCGAACTGAGGTTTGATCAGCGCCACCACTTGACCACCTGGCCTGAGCCAGCGCACCACCGCTGGCAAGATCAGCCCAAGTGAGATAAACGACACGTCCGCAGTGGCCAGGTCCACCGGCTCCGGCAAACTCTCCAGGTAGCGAGCGTTGGTACGCTCCATCACCACCACGCGGGGGTCGTTCCGCAGCCGCCAGTCCAACTGGCCGTAACCTACATCAATGGCGTAGACACGGCACGCGCCGTGCTGGAGCAGGCAATCGGTGAAACCGCCAGTGGAGGCCCCCACGTCGGCCGCCACCACACCGGCCACGTCCAGCCCGAAGCGCACCAGTGCCGCCTCCAGTTTCTTCCCACCCCGGCCCACAAAACGCGGGCGGGCCTGCAGCGTGATAGCAGCATCCGTCGCCACCTGAGTGCCGGGTTTGTCGGCCACCTGGCCCGCCACGCGCACCAAGCCAGCGCGGATCGACCGCTGCGCCTGCGTCCGGCTCTCCGCCAGCCCCCGCTCGACCAACAGGACATCCAACCGTTCCCTTCGCCGCCTTCTTGTCATCCCACCCCTATCATACCGCAAGAATGAAACAGAGGCAAGACGAGGGGGAGCAAAGCCGCCCTAACCCTTGCGGTTAGGGCAGTCATTCCACAGTTGCTCGCAAGGACCCATCGTCATCACCGCCCGCTCCACTTCCAAGCCATCCGATAAGCAGCAAGAAAGGGCCAGCAGAGGTGGGATGCTGGCCCTCATATGCACAACACCAAGGGGATTTCGAGCGGTTATTTGAGCAGGGTTTCTATTACCTGCTCCACTTGACCCACCGTCTCGACAGGATACACCTTGAAACGGGCAAATGGGACATATTGTTGTAGGGTGACGGCAACCTCCACCTCAGTCCCTTCGTGGATAACATATCCCTTGTTTTCGCCAACAAATACTCCCAACACAACATCGCCCCAACCGTTCAGGTCGGGGCGGTCGTTTCACCGTCACTCACAGCGCCACCGCGCTCGCTCTCAGTTCTCGCTAATCCACAGCGCCGCCCTATCATCCCCGATGCGCTCGCTGGCGCTCAGTATCTCCTCTGCCACCCAAGCGGGCGCAGCCTCCACGATTGCCCGCAGACGCCGTTTGTAGGCTGCCTAGAGCAACCCGGCCAGCGTTCGTTCAAACGGGCCTGTGGGCTCGATAGTGCCCAGTGCCTCAATGGCCCGCACAAGGGCGCGGCCCCCTGGGCTATGATGCGGTCGGCAAGGGCGGTATCGCTCATCATGTCCACCTCTGTTGACTTAGCTCACAGCGCCACAGGTTGAGGCACCATGCCGCGTCGTCCTCGTCCAGGATCGCCCGCCAGATGAAGTCACGCCCAGCCTTGCGCGTGAAGTAGAGAGATTAGGTGCTTTCTTACCCTTTCGATACCTGTTCGTTACCCTCACCTGATATGATGACAATACTGGTATCGTAGAGTCGTATGTTCTAAACAACCCTGCGGTGTGCGTGATAGCCGTTATTGCGTTCTGGATCAACACTTAAAAACGGGGGCTGTCTCTTCAGAGAGGAATGCGATAGCCTACGGGCAAGGCAGACCACTGAGCAGGCTCCCAATTGTGAGAGCAGGTCCAACACATATCGGCACACGGCCCGGCGGGGTTCGTTTTGATGTTAGACGGCTTCTCTTTCTCTCCTCCTTTTAGTGAGGGCCGGGGTATGGCGATCCCGGCTCTCCGTGCGTCTAGGGCCATCACAACGTAGACGCAGCCGGCCCCAAGCCGCCGATCACCGCACCCATGCTCAGTTCTCGCTCAACAACACCGCCCTATCATCCCCGATGCGTCCGCTGGCGCTCAGTATCTCCCGACTCACCCTTGACGGCGCAGCCTACACAATTACCCCCAACGGATGCTGAGGTTGCAAGCATCGCCATTTTGGTCTCGACCACCCGCGTCTGTGCCCTGTGTCGTGAAGTGCAGTTGGATTCTGCGGCAGAACGCTAGCCTCGACTCGGCCGCTCTGTAGCGCACAGATGCTATCCCCTGCCGCCGTTGCGCCTTGGTCATGTGCGCTGCTACGTCAGTCAACGAATTAGCATCTCTGGCGCTCTTTCGACGGCCTGAGCAGCGCTCGACACCGTGAACGACCAGGCATAAGTTTGGCCACTGACAGTGATTGAAATGGTGTAACTGGATCCCGGCGTCAGTGGTTCGCGTGGGATCAACACTATCACATCGCGGGCGTCAAGGATGCGACGTCCAAGGCTTTGATCTGAACCATCTGGATTGGTGTAACTGGTTTCATCGTACACGCAATGTTCGAGCGGTGTGCTGCCTTGCATGAGTAAACTACCCCGCCGCAAGAGGCGGGGCTTTTGCCCCGTCACTACCAAGGCCCGACTCAAAAGAGACGCCTCTGTCCAGTGTCTTCATCGCTCTGGTACTCGATGTATCGCTTGATCAGATCGGAGGTCACATGGTCACCTGCCGACCCTACGTAGTAGCCAGTAGCCCACAGCTTGCCACCCCAATGCGACCGGCGCAAGCGTGGAAACTCAGCGTACAACTCCCGCGCTGTAATACTCTTCAGCACATTCATCACCTTTGCGGGCGCATCCCGAGGCGGACAACTGACAAACAAGTGTACATGATCCGACCGCACCGTCAATGCCTCCACTTCCCAGTCCCGCGCTGCACAAATCTCGCGGATCAATTCCTCCAGCCGCCGCGCCACATCCCCCGTCAGTACCTTGCGGCGGTACCGAGGAATCCAAACAAAGTGGTAGGCCAACCGATAGACCGTGTGAGCTCCCCGTCTTGCTTTCACGGCAGTTATTATAGCACGACACGTTCACATCACCCAAACGTCGCCTACCACTATCGTCAACCAACTGCTGTTCTCGCGTGCGGGAAACCGGCCTTCCTCCCCGCCGCAAGCGGCGGGGTTTCCGGCCGGAGGATTCCATGAACTCTATTGTAATGGGCTTTGCATATGCGATAAAGGACAATAGGGCGGGCTATGTAAATCCCGATAACTATCACCAGGAGACAGGCCACTGCTATTACTAGCATCATTACAAGGTAAGGAGCTCTTGTCTTTTTCACCTATTATCTCCTCACATTAGCTAGCACACTCTCCACCCAGGTCACGCCGCCGGCGCTGCCACCAGAAAGCAGCCGCTCCAACAAGTAAGACTGCGAAGCCTACACCCGCCCACAGCAGCCACTGCCGGGTCTGCTCCATACCGGGGATATTCTCTCCGGCATCCCCCACGAGAACGAACCCGGCCCAGTAGTAGGGCTCCGGGTGCTCAGTTCGCGTCTCCATCTGCGCCAGGCGCAGCGCCTCCGCCTTGGGCACTCCCGCTCGCAGGTGTGTGTAGAACCTCTCCATCAGCGTTGCCGTCGCTTCGTCGTCCACTGGCCACAAAGTGGTCAGCACACTGGGGGAGCCGGCACGCACGAAGGCTCGTTCCAGTCCAACCAGTTCATCCCCATCGCTCAACTCCCCTAAATGCGTCTTACAAGCACTGAGCGTCACCAAGTCGGTCTGAGACAAGTCGAGGTTGAAGACTTCGTGTGTCTCCAATCGGCCGTCCTCTTCGTCGTCCGCTTGAAGCAGGATGGCGGAGAAGAGGGGGCTAGGGGGATTGTAACTGCTGTGGGCAGCGATGTTGATCAGACCGTATTCCCCTGTCTGCGCCTTGAAGCGCCCCTCAGTGGCGTCCGGGCCGATGAAGGGCTGCGTCCCGTAGAGGGCAGCCACGGCATGTGCTTCCTCCACGGCATAGCGCAGGTGCGACGTGCCCGGCGCGTGGGGGTTGGCGAAAGCCAGGAGGGTGTCCACTTGGGGATGGCGTTTCTCGAAGATGAAGCGCAGGCTGCTGACGCTGGGGGCGTAGAAGAGGGTGTGGTCGTCCAGAAGAGTGCTATCCCCGTCGTACAGGAGGCCGAAGGGGAAGTAGTGGAGCAGGTCGTGGGGGATGATGCCCAGGCGGGACGGTCTGTCTGGATTGGCAGGGGGCAGGTATTCCTGCACCGGGGCGATGAGCCATTCGTAGAGGGCCCGGGCCGGCTCCTGCCAGGCGCCAGGCAATAGAGGTTGCGCTTTCATCTGCGCCAGGAGTGCCTCCGCCTGCCGATGCAGTTCCTCCCGACTGACAGAGATGACCTCAGCGTGGAAGGCTTCCAGACTGACGACGAAGATGACCGTTTCTTCCTTGCCAACGAAGTAGGCCACCAGGGTGACGTCGGGAGCCTGCTCCCGCAGCAGGGCTTGGGCCTCCTCCAGGATAAGGGGATTCACTCTGACCAGAGCGGCGTACTCGGGGTTGGTGAGTTGAAGTTGGGTAAGGAGGTCATCGTACTCTTGACGGCAGGTCTCCAGGTTGGCGGTGATGTGGTCAATGACCTGCTGGCTGCGTTCGTCTTCGGGCTTGGACCATTCCTCCTGGAGTTGACGCTCCAAGGCGGCCAATTCGCTGCGCAGTTGGCCCTCACGCTGGATGAGGTCGGGGTCCTCGCTGCCTTTAGGATCTACGTGCTGATTGCCCAAGATGGTGAGGAGGGTGCGGGCGCGGCTCCGCTCGGCATAGTGGAAAGCCTCAGCCTCCTGCCCCTGGGCCAGGAGCAGACGTACGGCATGGTGGTAGTAACCGGCCTTGCTGGCAGCGAAGGCGGTTTGCAACGCCTCGGTCCTGATTTCGCTGTGGATGGTCTCCAGGGCGGCGATGGCCTGAAGGATGTACTTCAGGGCCTGCTTTTCCTGCTTCTGCGCCTCGTAGATGGCGGCTGTGTTACCCAGCGTCTCCACTTCCCCTGCTCTGTCGCCGATTTCCTGCCGGATCCCCAACGCCTGCTGACAATAGTCCAACGCCTGCTCGTAGTCAGATAGGCGTTCGTAGACTACCCCGATGTTGTTCAGTGTCTGCGCCTCCTCTGCCCGGTGACCAATCTCCTGGAAAGTGGGCAGCGCCTGCTGGTAGTAGGCTAGTGCCTGCTCGTAGTTGGACAGGTGCATATACCACCCCCCGATGTTGTTGAGCGCCGTTGCCTCCCCCGCCCGGTCGCCGATCTCCTGCTGGATGTCCAGCGCTTGCTGAAAGTGGGCCAGCGCCTGCTCGTAGTCGGACAGGTGCATATACCACCCCCCGATGTTGTTGAGCGCCGTTGCCTCCCCCGCCCGGTCGCCGATCTCCTGCTGGATGTCCAGCGCCTGCTGCAAGTAGATCAGCGCCTGCTCGTAGTCGGAGAGAGCGCTGTAGACCACCCCGATGTTGTTCAGCGTTCCCGCCTCCCCATCCTGGTTGCCGATCTCTTGCACAATGTCCAGCGCCTGCTGATAGTAGATCAGCGCCTGCTCGTAGTCGGACAGATGCATATACACCGTCCCGATGTTGTTCAGCTCCGTTGCCTCCCCCGCCCGGTCGCCGATCTCTTGCACAATGTCTAGCGCCTGCTGACAGTAAGCCAGCGATTGCTCGTAGTCGGAAAGGAAGCGGTAGACTTCACCAATGTTGTTCAGCCCCGTTGCCTCCCCATCCCGGTCGCCGATCTCTTGCACAATGTCTAGCGCCTGCTGATAGTAAGCTAGCGCCTGCTCGTAGTCGGAGAGAGCGCTGTAGGCCGTCCCGATGTTGTTCAGCGTCTTCGCTTCATTACACCGATTGCCGATCTCTTGCCAGATGCGCAGTGCCTGCTCGTAGTAGGCCAGCGCCTGCTCGTGGTCTGAGAGGGAGAAGTAGACTGACCCGATGTTGTTCAGCCTTCCCGCCTCCCCATCCCGGTTGCCGATCTCTTGCGCAATGTCCAGCGCCTGCTGATAGTAAGCCAGCGCCTGCTCGTAGTTGGACAGATCGTCGTAGACTGTCCCGATGTTGTTCAGCGTATCCGCCTCTCCATCCCGATCGCCAACCTCCTGCCGTATGGGTAGCGCCTGTTGGTAGTAGTCCAACGCCTGCTCGTAGTCAGATAGGCGTTCGTAGACTGCCCCGATGTTGTTCAGAATCCTCGCTTCTTCCTCTCGGTAGCCGATCTCCTGAGAGACGACCAGTGCTTGCTGCATGTAGGTCAGCGCCTGCTCGTAGTCAGACAGGGCTTGATAGACCACCCCAATACCATTCAGCGCCGTTGTCTCTTGAGACCGGTCATCAATTTCCCGGGAAGTGGCTAGCGCTTGCTGGTGGTGGACCAGCGCCTGCTCGTAGTCGGAGAGATCGTAGTAGACCACCCCAATTCTGTTCAGCGTCCTCGCCTCCGATGTTTGGTCATTGATCTCGCGGAAAATGGTCAACCCCTGCTGCAAGTGATCCAACGCCTGCTCGTAGTCGGAGAGATCGTAGTAAGCTAGCCCAATCTCTGCCAGCGTAAGCGACTCTGCCGCCCAATCACCGATCTCCTGCTCGATTGACAATGCCTGCTGGTAGTAATCCAGCGCCTGCTCGTAGCGAGACGATTCGTGGTGGGCCACCCCGATGTTGCGCATCGTCGTCGCCTCTCCCGCCCGGTCGCCGATCTCCTGCCAGATAGATAGCGCCTGCTGATAGTGGGCCAGCGCCTGCTCGCGGTCGAAGAGGGTACTGTAGAGTACCCCAGTGCAGTTTAGTGTCGTCGCCTCCCCCGCCCGGTCGCCGAGTTCCCGCTGGATGACCAGCACCTGCTGATAGTAGGTCAGCGCCTGCTCATAGTCGGAAAGGGCCTTGTAGGCATGCCCGATACTGTTCAGTACCGCCGCCTCCCCATTCCGGTCGCCGATTTCCTGCTCAATGGGCAGTGCCTGCTGGTAGTAGACCAACGCCTGCTCATAATCAGACAGGACGCGGTAAAGAAACCCGATGTTGTTCAGCGTCGTTGCCTCTCCCTCCCTGTCACCAATCTCCTGCCAGATAGCCAATGTTTGCTCGCAGTAGTCCAACGCCTGATCATAGTCAGACAGATAGTAGTAGGCACTCCCAATGTTATTCAGCGTATCCGCCTCCCCATTCCGGTCGCCGATCTCCTGCTCAATGGGCAGTGCCTGCTGGTAGTAGACCAGCGCCTGCTCGTAGTCGGACAAGTAGCTGTAGATCCCCCCGATGTTGTACAGCGTCGTTGCCTCTTTCTCCCTGTCACCAATCTCCTGCCTGATAGCCAATGCTTGCTCGCAGTAGTCCAACGCCTGATCGTAATCGGAAAGGTTATAGTGAATCACCCCAATGTAATTCAGTGCATCCCCTTCCCCAGTCCGATCGCTTAGTTGTTGGTAAAGGAGCAATGCCTCTTGACACTTATTCAACGCTCCTTGAAAATCACGCTCATCAAAGAGGGTCCCACATTCCGCGTATGAAGTATCAGCCTCCTCCTGATTTGCTGGTGGCATGGGTGTCTGGACCGGTGGCGCAGCATGAACAGGGATACCCATTCCCAGCAGCAAGGTTGCAAGCATCAAAAGATAGAGGGCCTCTATTCTCCTCATTGGCCACCTCCCATTTTGCCTAGTGTACCTTTCACTCGCTCCACACCTTCAGCGTCACCCAGAGCCTCATACAGGTCTCGGGCTTGCTCCAGGCGGTGTTGTGCTGTTCCATCGTCTTCGTTACCCCAGTAGGCCAATCCCAGCCCGGTCAGTGTCGCGGCCTCGCCTACCTGGTCGCCCAGGGTGCGGTAACCGGCCAAGGCACGCTCGTAGGCTGTCCGCGCTTCGGTGTACAGCCCCACCTCTAAGTAGAGGTCACCTAGCCGCCGCTGGACGGCCGGGGCCTCCTCCTCGGTGGTCAGTTTCTCCAGCACGGCAATGGCATCTGCCCGCAGTCCATACGCAACGTAGATTTCTGCCTCCAAGAGACGAACAGCCGGGTCATCCAGGCCCAAGTCTTGCGCCTGCGCCACCAGTGCCTGAACGATCCCCACCCTCTCCGAGGGCAGCAGGGCGAAACTCAGATCCAGCGCCGTTTGTTCCTCCTTCGAGGAACACCCCTCGTTGTCCGTCACCGTCAAGTGGTAAGACTTGTTCGGCTTCAGGAGTGGTGCATCGTTAGGGTAGCAGAGTTCTGTGGCTATCGTCTCGGTCTGCCAATCCAGATCCTGTCCCCATACTTGAACAGTGTAAGTGATGGCCTCAGTGGCGTAGGGATACCAGCGCAGCAAGGGATGTTCCGTCTGGATGAAGGTATGACGCGGGCTGAGAACGTAAGGAATGGAGGAGAGCATCGCCGCATCCCGCTGGGGACCTACCACCAGATTCTCTCCACGTCTCAAGATTGGCTCGGCCTGGGGACAGGGCAGACCGCCGTGGTAACCAGGAGGCATCTCGGCCAAGCTCAGGTCCGCACAGACAATGAGTCCCTCAGCATCGGACCCGGCCCGCAGCAGGTCATCTCGATCCAGCGCAGTGCCGAAGGAGAGAGGCAAGTACTTCTCCCAACCGGGGCGCTTATGGCTCAGATCTCCCGTGGCTTTCACTAACAGATGCACGCCCATGTCGGGCGCGGGGGTAGTGAGAGCCAGTTGAGGCACACAGTCAACAATCAGAATCCCCAATCCCAGCAGCAGACACAAAGCAAGGTTTCGTCTCATTGTCCATTTTCCCCCAGTTGCTGCAGGTGAGTTCGTGACACCGTCGCCAATTCTTGCCCTCGAGGCGTGGTGGGATCGGCATAGCGCAGGCAGTTCTCCCAGTGCAGGAGGATCTCATCTTCTGAGTGCGCCAGCGCTTCGGCAGTCCGGGCCAGTGTGCAATGAGCGGCTGCTTCCTCCGGCGTCAGTGTCAGGGCCTCGGTCAGTGCCGTCTTCGCCTCGTGGTACCTCTTGGCTTCCAGGTATGCCCGTCCCAGGTTGGTCCACAATGCAGCGCGAACTGTGTCTTCCTGGGCCAAGTCCAGACCGGTGTAGAGGATGGGGACGGCTTGTTCTGGTTTCCCCTGCAGAATGAGAACGTATCCCAGGCCGTTGTAGGCCAAGTCGAGGGTGCGGTCGGCGGCCAGCGCCTGATTGTAGAGAGAACGGGCCTTGTCATAATCGCCGACGTCCACGTAGGCGTCGCCCAGGTTGTAGTAGCCGATGGCGTAATCGGGGTTGATGCTGACCGCCCGGGCAAAGGCCCACTGTGCACCGGTCAGATCACCGGCTTGCAGAAGGGCGTAGCCACGATTGTTGCAGGTGACAGCCAGAGCAGGTAACGCCAGGCGCAATAGGAGCGTCACGGCAAAGGCTAGGCAAGCGGCACCCAGCATCGTGTCACTCCGGTAGCGAGTCGGCAAGTGGACTTTGTCCATCAGCCAGCCGGCCAGTTCACGGCCCCGTTTCGTCAGCGGGCTGGCTGTGAGGACCAAGGCAAAGACAGTGCTGACCACGGAAAGTCCGTCCGGTCCGCTGCCCCACAGCCGCTGGATAATCTCCACCGCCAGGCTGAAGGTGACGGTCATCAGTACCCCGGTCAGGAGTGTCCAGGGCAGGCTATGCTTCTCCTCGGCCTTGGCGTGGGCTTCATCCAGCCGCCACCAGCAGCGGTCGGGCGGCGGACTGAGTGTCTGTCGCCAGGCATTCCAATCGGTGTCTGGGATACAGGGAGCGACCTGGCGCAGGTGATGGTCCAGTTGCGTCAGACGCTGAACAATCTTCGGCGTAGCATTCCCTTTCGCCAATACTGCTGCAATCTGATCGCGCTGGATCAATGCCGCAAGAAGAGTTGCTGCATCGGCCTCGGTGGCCTCAAGCGCATCCAATGCCGCTTCGTAGCGATCCAGGTTCGCGCTTATCGAAGGCAAGGACGATACCCCGGTCGGTCCCAGAAACCACATTCTCAGCCACGATTTGAAAGTATTCGTCATTGTGCTCTGTCCTTGTCACACTGTCCTAGGAGAACACTGAAAAAGTCCCTCCCCAATCCAAAGACAGGTCGCTTTCACCCAAAAAGCAGCGCTGTCGCTCAACCTGGTGGCGTGGTGGGGAGCCACCTACGAAGAACCCATCTACTTGATCACGAATCTGCCCAATGGCAGCCGGGCCTGCTGGTTCTACAAGCACCGCTTTCGTATCGAAACCTTCTTCTCCGACCAGAAAAAACGTGGTTTTCACATCCACAAAAGTCATCTCTCTGACCCCATCCGCGTCAGTCGGCTCTTGATTGCGGCGTGCCTGGCCTACATCTGGATGATATGCTTCGGTCTGTTTGTCGTTGCCCAGGGCAAAACCGGGCTCATTGACCGCACCGGGTGCGACGATTGTTCGTCGGAATTCCGATTCCGTGCCTCCCACGGCTTGAAAAAATGGGGGAAATCTGCTTGTTTCGAGTGATTTTCGCAGATATTTGCTCCAAAAGTGGCAGTTTTGGGGCTTGTTGGCGCCAGCCACGAGATGTGGTCAACCTTTTCCGACGATCAGTCGTCGCTCCCGACCGCACCGACCGAGTTGACAAGAGTTTGTTTCGTCTTGGTCTTGACTGGCTCAAGCACGTGTTGAAACGTGGGTTGCCTTTTGACGTGTACTTTTTCTTCCAACCCGCGCAACTCGGTGGAAATGTACGGTAGAGAATCTGCCGATAGAAGCTTATTCGCTGCCATTGAAAACTCTCCCGACCTTGAGACCAAAGTGGAACCAACTGGTTCCCATCGCGTTTCTCTTGCTCCAAGTATACGGAAATGCTCGCAGATTTCAAATCAGAAGCCAAAACGGGAATTGCTGCATCCAGTATAACCCAACCTTGTGCAAAGGTCAATAGGTTCTTGGCACCAGCGCCGCAAGCCAATCAACGCAAACCACCCCAACCATTAGCCGAGGCGGTCGTTTCGGCGTCAGTCACACCACGGCGCCTGCGCCAGCTTGGGCCAGATCGGGCGGGGCCAGCGTGGGGACTTGCGCGGGCGGGCAGAACGATGTAAAATCTAGCACCAGTCGGGCGGTCAGGACAAAGGAAGTTTGTTTATTGCGTAATGTACCACCTCTGGTATCATTCTGCACACTGCCATCCGCAATTCGTCATTCGCAAAACCTTCGGAGGCCAAAACCTTGATCATCAACTTAGTCAAAACAATGCGGCCCAAACAGTGGATCAAAAACATCTGTATCTTCGCTCCGTTGACCTTCGACGTCAAACTGTTCAACCTGCGCTACCTGGCCCAGACCATCGCCGGCTTCGTCCTGTTGTGCCTGGTGTCCGGGACGGTCTACCTCATCAACGACCTGGCCGATATTGAGAAAGACCGCCAGCATCCCAGGAAGCGCAATCGCCCTCTCGCCAGTGGCCAACTGGCTACCGGCGCGGCTGTCATCGCAGCCATTATCATACCCCTCGCCGCGCTACCGTTGGGCTTCCTACTGCACCCAATCTTCGGCTTCATTTTGACTGGCTACCTGGTGCTCCAGATCGCCTACTCCTTCTGGCTCAAGGACATCGTCATTATTGACGTGATGCTCATCGCAGCCGGCTTTCTGTTACGCGTGGCGGCCGGCGTGCCACTGGTCGAAGCGGAACGTTTCTCGCCCTGGCTCTACGTCTGTATGACGCTGCTGGCATTGTTGTTCGGCTTCGGAAAACGTCGCCACGAGTTGGTGCTGTTGCAGGAAAACGCCCAGATGCACCGCCAGAGCCTGCAAGAATACAACCTGTCGCTGCTCGATCACGTGATCAGCATCGTGACCGCATCAACCCTGCTGACCTACGCGCTCTATACCTTCTCCGCCGAGGGCCTGCCCCCCAACCACACTATGATGCTGACCATCCCTTTCGTCCTATACGGTATCTTCCGTTATCTCTACCTGATCCACGTCAAGGGAATGGGCGGTGCACCCGAGGAGATCGTGCTCTCCGACCACCCGCTGCAGGCTACGTTTGTTCTCTGGGGCCTGAGCGTCATCATCGTGATGTATCTACCAAGATAGCGTGCGAACTGCAAACCGCAAACTGCAGATTCTCGCTGCCAACTGAGAGCGGGAAGGAGCAGACCTATGAGCACTCATACCCCTCCACAAACCGCCTCTGCCCCGGGCAAGGTTATCCTCTTTGGCGAGCACGCCGTCGTCTATGGGCGACCGGCTATTGCGGCACCCGTCACCCAGGTACAGGCCACCGCCACAGTCGAGCCTGCCCCGCCGGGCAGCGGCCTGACGCTCGTCGCACTCGACCTGAAGAAGAGTCTCGCTCTGGCCACAGCACCACAGGATGAACCGCTGGCCGCCGCCGCACGGCTCACGCTGGCCCGCCTTTCCGCCTCCGAGCCAGACGCCACCCTCACCGTCAGTTCAACCATCCCTATCGCAAGCGGGCTGGGCAGTGGAGCCGCCGTCTCCACGGCACTCGTCCGTGCCCTGGCAGGCTTCCTGGGCCATACGCTGGAACCTGCAGAGGTGAGTGCGCTCGTCTTCGAGGTGGAGAAGATCCACCACGGCACGCCCAGCGGGATTGACAACACAGTCATCGCCTACCAGCAGCCCGTCTACTTTGTGCAAGGTCAACCCATTGAGCCACTCACTGTCCATTCCCCCTTTACCCTGCTCATCGGCTACACCGGCACACCCAGCCCCACCAAAAAAGTCGTAGACCACGTGCGCCAGCGCTGGCAGCGCAAGCCGGCCCGCTATGATGCCCTGTTCGACCAGATAGGCGACATTGCCGACGAGGCTCGCCGGGCGATTGAGACCGGTGACACTGACGCGCTGGGGCTGCTGATGGCCGAGAACCACGAACTGCTGATCGAACTGGGCGTCTCATCACCACAACTGGATGAACTGGTGGACGCGGCCCGCTTCGCTGGCGCGCTGGGAGCCAAACTCTCAGGGGCCGGACAGGGCGGGAACATGATTGCATTGGTGGAGGACGATTGCACCGACGAAGTGGCAGAGGCGTTGAAAAGGGAGGGAGCGGTAGAGGTGATTCACACGAGAGTCACAACAACGGATTAGGACAGGAACGTATACCTATGGCTGGCAAGAATCCGCTCGTTTCTCAATCCGTTGTTCTTCAATCCGTTGCTTCTCAAAAATTCGGGGAAAGAAACCGGGTTTTTTCTGAAAAACCCGGTTTCTCATCTGTCAAACCCCAGTTTATTGAGAAGATACCTCAATCCGTTGTTTCTCAATCCGTTGTTGTCTTCCTCAAACTCGGCGGTTCCCTCATCACCGACAAGACCCACCCTTATACCGCCCGGAGCGAGGTCATCGCCCGTCTGGCCAGCGAAGTACGCCAGGCCCTCGACACCTCCTCCGACCTGAGATTGCTCATCGGACATGGCTCCGGCTCCTTCGGCCACTGGGCCGCCAGGCCCTACGGCACGCGGCAAGGAGTACACACACCCGCCCAGTGGCGCGGCTATGCCGAAGTGGGCGCTGCCGCCGCCCGCCTCAACCGCATCGTCACGGACACCTTCCTTGAGGCCGGAGTCCCGGTGTTGAGCGTGCAGCCCTCCGCCTCCGCCCGCTGCCGCGACTGCACTCTGGAGTACCTGGACACGCGGCCCATCCACACAGCGCTGGCGCGGGGACTCGTGCCGCTGGTTCACGGAGACGTCGCACTAGACGACGTTCGCGGCGGCACCATCATCTCCACCGAGGACATCTTTCTCTACCTGGCCGGCGAACTGCGCCCATCCCGCATCCTGCTGTTAGGCGAAGTAACCGGCGTGCTGAACCCAGACGGCGCAGTGATCCCGCACATCACACCGGCAGACCTCACCGCCCTGCGCGAAGCGCTGGCCGGCTCCGAAGGCGTAGACGTCACCGGCGGCATGGCAGACAAGGTGGCGCGTATGGTCGAACTGGTACAGCGGTACCCGGAAACGTGCGTGCACATCCTCTCCGGCGCCGAGCCGGGACTGCTGGCCCGCGTGCTGCTCGACACCGCGCCGAGCGTGGGCACGCGGATCGTGGCTAAATAAGCCACATTGACACAACCGCCCCACCCGGTTATAATCCTGGTGTTCAACCCCATCCTCTGCAGAAAGGAACACTCTATGCGCAAATCTGAGACCTGGCAACTTGTCGCCATCATACTCATCGCCCTCGTGGCCCTATACGCGGACCTGGACATCGAACACCCAGACTGGGTAGAGAACCTGCTGTTCTGGCAACCAGCCGGCCGGCGGGACATCGCGCTGCGCCTGGGGCTCGACCTGCAGGGCGGCCTCCAGGTACTACTGGCCGCCGACGTGCCCGAAGGAGAGCAACTCGACGCGGCCTCGATGGAAACCGCCCGCCGCATCGTCGAGAACCGCGTCAACAGCCTGGGGCTGGCCGAGCCAATCGTGCAGGCACAGGGCGAGCACCGCATCATCGTCGAGTTGCCCGGCATTGAGAACCCTGAACAGGCAGTGGAGACAGTCAAGGGCACCGCGCTGCTGGAGTTCGTTGACGCCGGGTACAGACCCCTGCCACCTGGGACTGTCATCACGACGACCTTGGGCGGGCCGGATATGACACCACCCGAAACAACCGACAGCCTCATAACGCCCACGCAGCCCACACCACCACCGTCGTCCGGTGGGATAGTATACGAGTCTATCCTCACCGGCGCTGGCATAAAAGACGTGGGTCTCGACCGCTCTCAGCAAAACGAATACGTCATTCCATTTGAACTAAATCCCGACGCCGCTCAGATATTTGCCGAATACACCGCCTCTCACGTGGGACAATTCCTGTGCCTGGTGCTGGATAAGACCGTCATCTCCTGCCCGACGGTGAGAGAATCCATCCCCAGCGGCCGGGCCTCCATCTCCGGCGATTTCACATTCGACGAGGCACGCCAACTGGCGATCCAACTACGCTACGGCGCGCTCCCCGTACCACTGCGGGTGGAGAGTTTCAACCGCATCGGCGCAACGCTGGGCGCCGAATCGGTGCAGAAATCGACCCGCGCTGGAGTGATCGGGCTGGTCATCGTGCTGCTCTTTATGCTGATCTACTACCGTCTGCCAGGCAGTCTGGCAGACCTCGCGCTCATCATCTACGTGCTGATCAACTTCGCGCTCTACAAACTGGCGCCGATCACGCTCACGTTACCCGGCATCGCCGGCTTCATTCTCTCAGCGGGAATGGCAGTGGATGCCAATATTCTCATCTTCGAACGTATGAAGGAAGAACTGCGGCGCGGGCGGGGCCTGAGGACCGCCATCGAGATCGGCTTCAGTCGCGCCTGGCCCTCCATCCGCGACGGACAGCTTTCGACCCTCATCATCTGCGCCATTCTCTTCTTCTTCGGCACCAATTTCGGGGCCAGCATCGTCAAAGGCTTCGCCATCACGCTGGCCATTGGCACAATTGTCAACGTCTTCACGGCTGTGTTCGCCACGCGCACTTTCGTGCGTCAGATTGCTGCCTCGGCCGGCCAATGGCTCACCGAGCGCAAATGGTTGTTAGGAGTGTAACAATGTTCAACATCGTCGAGAAACGACGCTGGTACTTCCTCTTTTCGGCCATCCTGATCACGTTAAGCATCGCCGCGATGGTCGTCTCGACCGTGCAGTTCGGCCAGCCTATGCAGCTCGGCATTGACTTCACCGGCGGGAGCATCTTCGTGCTCAAGTTTGACCAGGCGGTTGGCGAAGACGACATCCACGCAGTCTTCGTCGACCACGGACTGGAAAGTGCCATCGTGCAACCGCTGGGGTTGCCAGAAGAGCATGGCTGGCAAGTACGCACGCGTGAGGTCACAGCCAACGAGGTCGGCGGCCTCTTGGCCGCGCTCGAAGAACAGGTCGGGAAAATAGACCGGGACGCCCTGACCTTCGACACAGTGGAGCCATCGGTGGGCGGTGAGGTAGCCCGCGCTGCCGGGCTGGCAATACTCGTCGCCGCGCTCATCATCGTGGCCTTCATGTGGTTCTCCTTCCGGCGCGTGCCTCACGCGTTCCGCTACGGCGTGTGCACCATCGCCGGGATGGCTCACAACTTGATCATCACCTTCGGTTTCTATATTTTGATGGGAATTGTCGCCGGTTGGGAGGTGGACGCGCTCTTCCTCACCGCTATCCTGACCGTGATCGGCTTCTCGGTACAGGACGTGATCGTCGTCTTCGACCGCATCCGCGAGAATATCCCCAGGCGCAAAGGGGAACCTTTCGAGACGGTGGTCAACCGCTCGATCCTGGAGACCATCCATCGCTCGCTGGCGACGCAGCTCAACGCCATGTTCGTGATGGTCGCCATCATTCTCTTCGGTGGGGCGACCATCAAGCCGTTCATCGCCACTATGCTGGTCGGCATGGTCAGCGAGACCTATTCGGCCATCTTCATCGCCGTGCCGCTCCTGGTCGTCTGGGAGAAAGCCGCTGCTCGACGCGCTGTGGCGCGGGCGACGGCGTAGGGCGCAGAAGAATAGTCTCGCATCCTGCATTATTATGCGCGCGTTACTGCTGGACAAAGAGCTACGGATAGTCGAAGATCATCCCACCCCACGGCCTCCGCCAGGCGAGGCGCTCGTCCGCGTGAGCCTGGCCGGCGTCTGCAACACCGACCTGGAACTGGTGAAGGGGTTCCGTGGCGTCCCCGGCCACGAGTTCGTCGGGGTAGTGGAGCGGGCGCTGGGCGCAGAGAAATGGGAAGGGTGCCGCGTGGTAGAATGAGTAGAATAAAGTACAAACCAATCGGAGTCATCCATTCTCCGTTCAAAGAACCCAAAGGAACACCAATACAGCCCGCAGGCGCCAAGGGTATTGACGGAACAGTCGAGGTATTCCCAGAATACGCTGAAGGATTAGAGGATATTGAAGGCTTCTCTCACATCATTTTGATATACCACTTTCATCTATCCAAGAAGTCGCTCTTAAAAGCGAAGCCGTTTATGGATAATGGGCCACACGGCGTCTTTGCAATGCGAGGCCCAAGCAGACCGAACCCAATCGGCATCTCGGCAGTGCGTCTTGTCAGGGTTGAAGAGAACATACTTCATATTCAAGATGTAGACATTGTAGATGGAACTCCCCTACTGGATATCAAGCCGTACGTTCCAGAATTTGACATAAGAGAGGTAGAGAAAACCGGGTGGCTTGAGAAAGCGGTGCACAAACTGTCGGCGTCAAGAGATGACGGTAGATTTACAGAATGACACCCACGCCTGAGAGCCAATTCCCCAAACTACGCGCCGTTGACCCCCGCCCGATTGTCCACGGCGGCCGGCCCTCCATCCTGCTGCGCGACCCGCTACAACTGTCCGATGGGGCCATCGTCATCCCCCAGCAACTGGCCCCGGTATTGACGCTGTGTGACGGGACACGAGACATCAGTGGCTTGCGTGCCGCCCTTGCCATACGGTTTGGACTGCGCACCGGCCCGGACGTGCTGGAGCGCCTCGTGACCGTGCTTGACGAAGCGCTGCTGCTGGACAACGACCGCTTTGCCGAGGCACGGGAACGAGCACTGGCCGAATATCGCCAGGCTCCCTTCCGACCGCCCACCCTCGCCGGACAGTCGTACCCGGCCGACGCGGACGAACTGCGCCGCCTGCTGGACGGCTACCTCGAAGCCGTGGGCGATACGAGCCCCGACTTCGCCGACGGTCGTGGCCTGGTCAGTCCGCACATTGACTACGCGCGCGGTGGGACTGTCTATGCCCACGTCTGGAAACACGCGGCGGATATGGTCAAAACGGCCGACCTGGTGGTGCTACTGGGCACCGACCACTACGGCGAGGACGGCCGGCTGACGTTGACACGCCAGCACTACGGGACACCGTTTGGGGTGCTGCCGACAGCGCAGGAGGTCGTGGACACGCTGGCCCAGGCGATGGGGCAAGACGAAGCCTTCGCCGGCGAACTCTTCCATCGCAGCGAACACTCAATTGAACTGGCGGCGGTCTGGCTACACCATATCCGCCAGGGCCAACCGTGCGAACTAGTGCCGATCCTGTGTGGTTCGTTCAGCCACTTTGTCCGGGGCGAGGCTGCTCCAGAGCACGACCCGACGATCAATGGACTGGTGGACATGCTCAGACAGACGATGGATAGGCGCCAGGTGATCGTCGTGGCAGCGGCTGACCTCTCGCACATCGGACCGGCGTTCGGCGGCAAAGCACTGGACATCATGGGACGCGCCCGGCTACAGGCAGCCGACGACAAGCTCATAGAGCAAGTATGCGCGGGCGACGCAGAGGAGTTTTTCGCGGCGATCAAGCGGGAGGGGGACCGGCGCAACGTATGCGGGCTGCCACCCATCTACCTGACACTGCGAATGTTGAGCCCGGTTCAGGGGGAACGGGTGGCCTACACTCGCTGTCCGGCCGACCAGAATGATACGTCGCTGGTATCGGTGTGTGGCATCGTGTTCAAGTAATCGCCCCCACCCAGGAAGGTCACACGGCTTTCTCAAAGTAAAGAAACGGTAAAGAACGGCTATGCGTCACTGTACAAATGGGCAGCCCGAGCAGGTTATGTTATAATCATCTCCATATTCGTGTCATTCGGCCATTCGTGTCATTCGTGATAGAAAACTGCCCGGTAATGAATGAAGGGCTAGAAAGGAATCCCTATGTCCAATAAGAAACGGAAACCGACCGGCAGGCGGAAGCAACTCCAGGCTGAATCCCAGCAAAAGCGGGCTTCGACTACCCCAGCCAATTTGTGGTGGTGGATCGGTGGCATCGCTGTGGCCACCGTCCTGAGCGGGGTGGCCTTCTGGTTCACGGTCGGACCGGGCAAACCAGAACCACCCGGACCCACAACGCCGGCGAATCCTGCCGGCCGCGTGGACATGTACAGCGAACCCCCGGAGATGCAGATCGACCCCGATAAGACCTACATCGCCACCATATCGACAGCCAAAGGGGACATCGTCGTCCAACTTGATGCCACCGCCGCCCCGCTCACCGTCAACAACTTCGTCTTTCTGGCAAACCAGGGCTTTTACGACAGCCTGACGTTCCACCGCGTAGAACCTGGTTTTGTCATCCAGGGAGGCGACCCGGCCGGCACCGGCGCTGGCGGGCCCGGCTATACCGTACCGGCGGAGATTCAGTTGCTTCACATCGAGGGTGCCATCGCCATGGCCCGACGGCCAGACGAGGTAAATCCTGACCGTGCTTCCAGTGGCAGCCAGTTCTACATCACCCTGGCTCCGACCCCCTTCTTGGATGGAGCATACACCGCCTTCGGTCAGGTGATCGAAGGAATGGACGTCGTCCAATCCATCGCCATCGGCGACATAATCGAGAGGATCAGCATAACGACACGAGAGTAGCAGCCGATTTGGTCATTGGGCATGGAAATCGCCCCCGCATGGGAACGGATCACACTCTCCGCACTGAGCGGGGTTGTCCTCATCATCGGCGCACCGGACACGGGCAAATCAACCTTCGCCCGCTATCTCTACCGCCGTTTGTATAGATACCACGAGCGCGTGGCCTTCGTGGACGGAGACGTCGGCCAGGCCACGCTTGGCCCGCCGACGACGATGACGTTAGCCCTGGGTAAGCCCGGCGACGACGCCTTCCCGCCTGCCGGCCCCCGCTTCCGCACCTTCGTCGGTGACGTCTCACCACGCCGTCACATGCTGCCCACCCTCGTCGGCGCGCACAAACTGGTGCAAAAGGCTCGCGCAGAAGGAGCCACAGCAATCGTGTTCGACCCAACGGGGTTAGTGGATCCAACCCAGGGCGGAGGCGCACTCAAGCGGGCGAAGGTAGACCTGCTACGGCCCACCGTGGTCATCGGCATCCAGCGCGGGACCGAACTGGAGCATCTGCTGGTTCCCCTGCGCCGCAGCCACCGCACCCGCGTGATAGACCTGCCAACTCATCAGGCCGCCCACCGCCGTGAGGTACCCACGCGCCAGGAACACCGCGCTGCTCGCTTTCGTCTCTACTTCGAGGGCGCACACACGCTGGAGATAGCGTGGCAGCACCTGGCCGTCTTCCCGACCCCTACCTTCACCCCACGCCGGCTGTTGGCCCTGGAGGACAGAGAGGGATTCGTGCTGGCACTGGGTATCGTAACCGCCAGCGAGCCGGTCCGCAAAATGATCGCGCTACATACCCCTCTTTCCTCGTTGACAGGCGTGGATGCCATCCGCCTGGGTGACCTGGCCCTTACCCCCCATACCTTTCGCGAATCGCGGATCGGGTGACCAAAAAAGGTCGCTATACCTTTCGCGAATCGCGGATCCGGTGACCAAGAGAGGTCGCCAGCCACATCCTAACCAAAAACCGCGCCCGGAGGCGCGGCTCTCGCCCGGCTGCTCCCTGCCTCGTTCACGCGCAGGCACTGTCCACCGGCAACACGAACGTAAATGTCGCGCCCCGCCCTTCCTCGCTGGTGACATTGATCTCCCCTCCGTGCGCCTCAATGATCTTTCGCGTGATGGTGAGCCCCAATCCAGTCCCCAATACTCGACCTTCTGTGCCAGGCACACGATAGAAACGTTCAAAGACGTACGGCAAAACCTCCTCCGGGATACCAGGACCGGTATCAGCAACAGTTACGGTCAGGTGGTCTTCCTCGTCACTCACCGTGATCGCGATATTGTCGCCCGGCCTACAATACTTAATCGCGTTGCTCAGCAAATTGAGCATCGCCTCGTGAAGGCGCTGCGCGTCCCCCATGACAGACGGCAGGTTAGCAGGCACATCAACCGACACCCCGATCTGTCCAACATCCGCCTGTGGCCTCAAGACACTGACCGCCATAAGGATCACTGTGCTCAGGTCAACCGGATCCTGATCTAACGAGGCACGGCCCGATTCCAGCCGCGCCAGATCAAGGAAGTTCGTCGCCATCTCATTGAGCCGCTCAGACTCGTGTCGAATGATGTCCGCAAACTGGTGACACTGATCAGGTGTCGTCTCTGGCCACTGTATAAGATCAGCGTATGAGATGATAGCCGTCAGTGGCGTGCGCATCTCGTGCACAATCTCAGCGATCAAATCCGATTGTTGAAACAGAAGAGCATTCTGCACTGCCACTGCCGCCTGATCGCCCAGCACGGCCAGCAGTTCGACGTCCTCCTCGGCGAACTCAATCCCGCCTTTCTTGTTGATCGCCTCCAATACGCCGATCACGTTGCCCCTGGCAATCAATGGGACGGCAAGAATGGACTGCGTGCTAAAAGTAGATTGCTCGTCTGCCTTACGATAAAAGCGGGAGTCGCTGCTAGCATCTGGGACGGTGATAGATTTGCCGGTCTGCACGACCCATCCCGCCACGCTGCCTTCCATCGGGACGACGATCGAGCGCATCATGTAACCCTGCACCCCTGTCGCCGCCTCAAAGTATAACTGGCCGCTCTTGCGGTCCAACAACAGGATTGAAGCGGCTTCCGTCCGAGTGAGTTCCTGCGCTGCCACGACAATACGATTGAGCAGCGGACGCAGACTCAGAGTCGAATTCAGCGAGCGGCTAATCTCAATCAACCGTTTCAGCCAGCCCACACGCTCCCCGTTCCATGTTTGTTGATCAGACTTTACCACACTCCTCCCTTCCCCGCGCAAATCTGTGCGATGCGAGGCAACACCTCAGCAACATCGGCATGAATGACTACATCGGCTATATCGTCAATATAGGTATGCATCAGGTTGACCACGATAAGACGACCGGCGCGCTCTCGCACTATCAACGGCAACTGCGAAGCCGGCACAATCTCCAACGATGACCCCGCAATGAGCATCAGGTCCGCCTGGCGGACGTGCCTCATCGCCGCGTTGACCACCTTGATTGGCAACTGTTCCCCAAAAAGCATGACATTGGGCTTCATCACGCCACCGCACACCGGGCATCTAAGCACTTCGCCCGAGGCAAGAAAGTCGCCCAGCAGTTCCCCGGTGGGCAGGACCTGATAGCAACTGATACAGGTCGCTTCCCGCAGATGACCATGCAGTTCCAACACCTCGCGTGACCCAGCCCGCTGGTGTAGATCGTCAATGTTCTGAGTGATGACCGCCTTCAACCAGCCACCAGCCTCCATCTCCGCCAGCGCCAGGTGACCAGGGTTGGGTTCGGCCGTCAGCAACGTCGTCACCAGCGGCCGGACCCAGGCGTAAAACACCTCGGGATGACGCCGAAAGGCATAAATGGAGGCCACTTCCATCGGGTTAGCATGCTCCCACAGCCCAGTTCCTGGCGAACGGAAGTCGGGAATACCAGAGCGTGTGCTCAAGCCCGCGCCAGTCAACGCAACGGCATAGTGGGCTTCCCGGAGGAGCGTCGCGGCACGCACAACACCATCTACAGTCTCGACAGACATATTTTGGTTTCCCAGCGCCGCCTTGCACGACAGCGCGGGTCATCTCAGGCGTTAGCCAGATGCTCCGCGATGATTCGGAGTTGCCGGGCCACCAAACTGTCCGGCTGCATCATCACCATCGGAGCCCCCTGTTCGGCCGACTGGAATGCCAGCTCGGGGGCCGGAGTAACCACACCGACGAGATCATGCTGCAACAGCCCCTCTATCGTGTCCTTGGTAAAAGCGGCTGCCGAGGGGGACTTGTTGATCAACACAATGCTGATCCTATGACGGGCGAATTTGAGCGACGTGGTCATCTCACCTAACAGCGCCCGTGCCAGCATAAGCGCCACACGTTGCGGTTCAATGGGCACAACAACGTGATGGCAACTCGCCAGAATACGCCGGTTCGTCTCACCCAAGCCCACCCCCAGGTCCAGAATGAGATAGTCGGCCATAGCCCCGAGATGCCGGATGATGACCTCAGCATGATCCGGGGACACTGTTGACGCCACTCCAAGTGGCTCAATCTGACCGCTCAGGACTTGAAGACCTGTCCGGTGCTCCTCCAACCGAGCATCTATCATCTTCGCTTCGATGCGGCCGGCTGGCTGATCCAGCAGTTGTGCTAAGCCCTCGTGACGCCGTAGTCCCAACTGGAGGGAGGCGGTCGTCATGCCAGATTGCATATCGGCAAACACGACCTGCTGGCCCTCCGTGGGCCCCTGAACCAGAGCGACGGCAACATTCACCGCCAGAGTAGTGGTACCCACACCCCCCTTTGAGCCCAGGAATCCAATAACCCTGGCCCGCATCAGAGGCTGTGCTCCCACCCGCTTCCGCGCCGTACGCAACAGCACAGCCTCCACGCGTGAGCCCAACTCGGCTGGATGGACGGGCTTGGTCAGATAGTCATCAGCGCCGGCCTGGAACCCAGCCACTTTGTCGCCCACCAGCGTCTTGGCCGTGAACATGATGATGGGCAGGGCCGCTGTGGCAGGGTTGGCTCGGAGTCGGCGGCAGACCTCATAACCATCCATGTCTGGCATCATGACGTCCAGAATGATCAAGTCCGGGTTCTCCGCCTGAGCCTTCGCCAGAGCCTGAGCACCTGACTGTGCAGCGATGATTTCATATCCCCGTCGCTGCAACATCAACCCGATTAACTTCACACTCTCCAGGTCATCGTCAACTACCAATATCTTTTGCGCCATCAGTGCCTCCACACGATACTGTAGCACAAAACGGGACACTTGGCAAGAAAGCAAAAAAGAGAGGCACCATTCCGGATGCCTCTCTGTCGGGGCGCCGGGATTTGAACCCGGGACCTCTACAACCCCATTGTAGCGCGCTAGCCAAGCTGCGCCACGCCCCGCATGCTGGAAATTATAACAAAGAATGCGCCTTTTGGCAAATTGAGATCGCGAACGTCATTCCGGGACATTTTTGCACACCAGATAGAAATGTGGTACAATCATTCGCGGAGGAGTATGCCTATGGCCAGGAAGGTAGACAAGACAGAAGAATATCTCAATATTCTGCAACGGGCGGACATCTTCTACGATTTAACCAGGCCCCAGTTGGAGATGATCGCGTCTCTCTGCTCAGAGATCACCCCCAAATCTGGAGAGATCATTTTCAAGCAGAATAGCGCCGGTGACGAATTGTATGTTATCGCTAACGGTAAAGTGGACATCCTGGTAACCCCTCCCCCTGAACCACCATCTCGTTCACTGACCATCGTTACCCTGACGCGCGGGCAGACCTTCGGCGAGATCGCACTGGTGGACCAAGGACTAAGATCAGCCTCGGCTTGCTGCATTTCAAGAAAGGCACGCCTCTTAGTCATCCCACGCGACCGGCTGATCAAACTGTGCGACAGTTACCCGAGCCTGGGCTACCGTCTGATGCGCAACATAGCCGCAGACCTGGCGTTCAAAATCCGCGGCACCGACCTGATGATTCGCGAACCACTGCTTTGGCGTCCACGGCTGAGGAATGCGTCATAGCAACACCATACACTTTAGAAGTCGCCCTGATGGTTGGCCGTCATTCTGAGCGTAGCGAAGAATCTCCTTTATTGACATTTTGCGCTTGTTCGATATAATTTGGGTGCGCGGGTGTAGTTCAGTGGTAGAACGTCAGCTTCCCAAGCTGAATGTCCAGGGTTCGAATCCCTGCACCCGCTCTGGCAAAACCGGCCTCCACGAACGACCGGGCCATGTAGTTAAGTAGTCGGAGATAGCCTATGGCCCGCCGCACCTACACCCCCGGCACCGTCATCCGCAACCGATCCCGCCTCTGGCGCGTGGATGGTCAAGAGGGGGATGTCCTCGTTGCGACCTCCATTGACGGCGGTGAAGCGGAACAGACCAAGTTCTACGTCCCCTTCGAGAACATCCAGCCCGGTCGGCTGGAGCCACCGTCGCCTGACATCGTAGGTCACATTTCACAACACCAAAAACGGTACTTTACTGCGTCGTCAGCTGATAAAAGAACTGACTGTGGCTGTCATTACGGGACTTGAGGTACCGCCTGCTCCTACTGGTAAGCCTACTCAGTTATCCTTCTTCCCCTGGTAGGGGGTACGATGACTCTGGACAGTTAGGGGTACGGGATTAATGGATTCGACAGGTTCTCCATCGTCCACCGGAAGGATGAGGAGCGATGGGGGGAATACCGGACGAAGCGGTTGGTGTTGGAGGCGTATGAACGGTTGGAAACACTGAAGAAGTGAGGACGCTGAAGGGTTAGTGACAGGCTACTCATGCCATCCAGGTCTGATATATGGTATAATATGAGAAGCAGCTTGAAGGGGAAAGCTCCAAGGAGGAAAAAGCCTGGCAGGAGGTAGAAATGGGAGTGATTGCACTTGAGGTACCCGAGTCTCAGCTCGTTGAGTGGGTGCTGCAACTCTCACCCACAGCCAAGCAATCTGTGTTGAGAGCACTCGTACCGCGGCACGATGAACTCGAGGTACTGGTGGACTATGGAAGCCAGCAGATGCGCGCGCTCTGCACCGAGCGCGGCCTGGACTGGAATGGGCTGACCGAAGACAAGCGCCAGCAGTTGATTGATGAATTGCTCCACGAGAATGAGAGTGGGACATAACTATGCCCGAACGGGTTGTCTTTGATACCAACATCCTGACTTGCGTCGTCGGAGTGCCGCGCCCGCATCCGCGTTGAGCTGGACGGCCTCTACACCCTCACCCACGGCGAGCTGGCCTACATCTTGGACACCTTCCCCATCGTGCGGCGGAAGGATGAGGAACGGTGGGGGGAGTATCGGACGAAGCGGTTGGTGTTGAGCAGATTTGACAAGTACGCCAGCGCGTCATGGTTGTAGGTACCAGCCCTCAATGCAAGCTAAGAGTTCTTGGCTGGCACTCCTTGAGAAGGAAAGGAGATGGTCATAGATGAATGAGATCAAGCAACTAACGGATTTCTTTCCCACGTATCGCATCGTTCGGCACTTTTTGCGCGGCTTGGACGGTGTTCGCTACCCTCTATTCCGTAGCACCTGGTCCAGGATCCTGAAGCAACGTGGCACCCGACAAAAACCGGTGGATTGGAGTGATCCCGATGCTTGGATCCCTGGGCGACTCAGCGGCGAGGGGCAGGCATTGGCCCTGCGGATTTGGCGTGAGTCGAACCGCGAGTTGACCCCGCGCTATGTGCGTGGGTCTTGGGACCTCACAACAAAGCACGATCTGCTCACAAGAGACGCTCAGGACAACTTGCGCGTCACTGAGCGAGGCCAGCGCTTCTTTGCTGAACCAGAGGGGCAGATTGTTGTGGAGATAGATGCCTACGAAGGCATATTCACTCTCCTGCGGGTGGTGGCGGAACGTGGTCCCGGCAAACGTGGCGACTTCCTGCCGGACTGGACTGCCTACTGCCGCACCTTCACCACTTGGCACGCTGAAACGTTGATCAAAAGTTCCCTCCGTTTCCGGATGCTCAACTTGATTGACCGAGGATACGTCGTCCGTCTCGGACAAGCGTACGGGACCACCGACGCCGGGCTTTCTTACCTCAAGGCCTCTGCCTCCCTGATGTCCGGTTGAAACACGGGGGGAGAAGTCGAGTTACATCCTCGACACCTTCCCCATCGTGCGGCGGAAGGATGAGGAGTATCGGACGAAGCGGTTGGTGTTAGGACCGTTTGAATCGCTGAGGCCACTGATGAAATGAGGTCGCTGAGGGTGGACGGCGCAAGTGACGAAAATGAGAAAAAGGAGCACAAGACCGTTGGACAATTTGAACGATGAACACGATCTCCCCGATGATGCAAAAGCCATCCTGCACCTGTTGGAAACGGATCAAGCCGCCTTTGAGCGCATCATCGAACCCCAACTCCGACGACAGTATCAGCAGGCGTTGGAGGCACTGTGCGCCGAAATGCAGAACCCTGACCGTGAGCGAGAGGTTGTGTGGAAGAAACTTAGCAGTTTAGAAACCAGCGGTCGCCCCGCCCCGGAGCACATCCCAACGCTGATCGAACTGGAACGCATCACACGAGAGACCGGCGGCACGGCATACTGCGCCGTAGAGGAGACTGTTTTCAAGGAGATGGTCAGCCTGAGCCACCCAGACCTGATTGCTTTCCTGGTGGAAGCCTTTCAGTACCGCCGTCGCTACGACAACTTTGCCGGGCGGCGACGCGAGTACTCAGTTGACATTGTCGCAGTGATCGCTGCCCGCACCGGTGCTCTCCAGGCCATAGCCGCTTTGGGAGAGATGCTAGCCGGTCCCACACCCAAGATTCGCGGCGTGGCGTTGCACATCATCTATGAAGCCTACAAACGAGAAGGCTGCGAGATGCCGCCTCCCTTGCTCGATTACTTCTGGCAACTGGGCCGGGATGACCCTGATCGACGTGTGCGTCAGACTGCCCTGGCCTTTCTGCAGCGCCTGGGGCACGTCAGTTACGAAGAGGCAATGGAATACCTGGAAGGTAGATAGGACGGTCCGGAGCGCGACGAACTGGCCCATATCCTGGACGCCTGCGCTTGTCGAGGAGGCAAAACAATGCACCTGGTTCCACTTTTCGCCGTTGACCCCGAGTTGGCAGCACGAGAGACGCGCGTGCTGCACTTGCTCGTTCCGCAAGATGGGCTACCGGTTGGTTCCTACGGTCTGCTAGAGTTCTATTGCCCCGACCCGGCCTGTGACTGCCGGCGGGTGATGCTCAACGTCGCGGAGGAGAAACAGCCCGACCGATTCCTGGCCTCCATCAGTTATGGCTTTGACCGGGATGACGAGATGGCCGGGCCATTCCTCGATCCGATGAACCCGCAGAGCAAATACGCCGAGGAGCTGCTTCAACTTGTAGAGAAGACCGTGTTGAACGATCCGCGTTACGTGGCCCGGCTAGAGCGGCATTACGTGATGGTCAAACAAGCGGCCTCCGATCCCAAACATCCCGCCTATCGCAAGTTGCAGAAGGTGCTGGCGGACGATGCCAAGTCGTTTCCCTTGCCGCGGTCAGTGCGCGGGTCACGAAGGAAATCGCAGAAACGGAAACGGAAGCCACAGCGCCGCAAGCGAATCAAGAGGAAGAGCGGGCAGAATTGATTTTCTATCCGATTACCGTGCAAAGTTCGGCAGGTGAAAACAGTGAGCGATGATCTAGCTACCCTACACTTTAACAATTAAGGGGTTGACCGACCCGTAAACTCCGATAGAATTGGTTTACCCAAACCTGACTAAAGGAGTATTACGATGTCGATCAACCATCTGTATCATACTTGGCTGCGCCAGATTCTGCAACTTTGCCCTGGGGAGCGTATCACTCGCTTGCGAAACCTTACCTGGCTGATTGTCGGTATCTACCGAAGCAAATCGGTTCACCTGAGCAAGATTGCGTTGAAGATACCGGGAGATGCCAAAACCCTGAGTATCGTTCAACGATTGAGCCGTTTTCTGCAGAATCCTGCGGTTCGCGTTCGAGAATGGTACGAACCCATTGCCAGAGATATGGTGCAATCTATGGCGAATACTGTTGGCGAAATCCGTCTGATTGCTGATGGGACGAAAGTCGGTTTTGGACATCAGCTTTTGATGGTCGCCATTGCCTTTCGCAGAAGATCGATTCCCATTGCTTGGACTTGGATCAGGAAAAGCAGAGGGCACAGTTCTGCCGCCAAACAACTGGCCCTGTTGGCTTACGTGCGGCGGTTGATTCCTGCCAAAACGCCCGTTTTGCTGGTCGGAGACAGTGAATTCGGGGCTATAGAGGTCATCCGCCAGGTAGAAGTCTGGAAATGGTGGTACGTACTGCGACAAAAGGGCAATCATAAAGTGAAACTCTGTGATGAGAGCGACTGGCAGCACTTTGGAGACTTGGTCGAAAAGCCTGGTCGAAGCAACTGGTTGGGACGAGGTCTGTTGACTTTCAAACACGCTCACCCAACTAATCTGCTTGCTCATTGGAAGAGAGGAGAAAAAGAACCCTGGTTGTTGGCTACAAATCTGCCTTCTCGGCAGAAGACCTTGGGTGCTTATCGCCGTAGAATGTGGATTGAAGAGATGTTCGGCGACATGAAAGGAAATGGGTTTGATCTCGAGAGTACACATTTGCGTCACTTTATGCGTTTATCACGTTTGACTCTAGCAATTGCTTTGCTGTACGTTTGGTTGATCTCGATGGGTTCAAAAACCATCGAGGATGGTCAAAGACATTTGATAGACCGGGCAGGACGACGTGATTTGAGCATCTTCCAGATTGGTTTGCGTTCCGTCGAAAGACGTTTGACCAACGCTTTGCCTGTCTCTATCCGGTTGCAGCCGGTGTATGGATGCAAACTGTAGGGTGGCTAGAGCGATGATTACAGTGTGGACCATCATCCGACTTCGACGCCTGGCACGCTGTGCTCAACCGAGGCTACCTGGCTCTGGACGAGATCGAGTTCGACGACTTCTATCGTCGCTTCGATGCGGCTGTCCCCGATCCCCATGCATGGCCGCCACCGGAACCCTGGCACGCTGCCATCGTATCCAGTTGGGAGTGCATCTTTGATCTGGACAGATTGGCGGCCGACCCGGATTGGTGGGGGCCGGTGACCTACGTCCAGGTGACCTTCGAGTGTTTACGGTTGGAGGACGTGCGGCACGTGGATTGCTTCGTGGCACGATAGGAATTGTGCATCTGGGAGATGTTATGAGCGACTATGATCGAGATGCTGAAAGAGGAGCGCGAGGAGTTCCTTGACGCCGTCGGCGACGACGACGCATATTGGTAGATACTCCCATCGTGCTGCGCCTACGACAGGATGGGTTTGAGGTGCGCATCACCCGCCCTGCTTCGGAGAAAGCGGATGGCTACCTGAACCGGGGCGATCTGACAAAACGGGTGAACAGGTAAAGGCGAAACTACCTACGCGAGCGGTATGATGTGTGAGAATGGGAGCAGTCGACTGTCTCAAAGTAAGCCGCAGTTGCCACGACCCTCCACACAGCCTCCCCAACTGCCAGAGCGACCATCCCGACCGAACGAGGAGCAACTGGACCTGGCGGCGAGGGAGGAGGAGCACATTAAAGTCCCGGACGTCACGCCTGCCTTCGCCAGTGACGGACCAGTAGCCCTGGCATTAGGGGAAAGGTACCGCTACCGGGCGGGCCAGGTGGAGATGGCGCAACTCGTCCGCCAGGCGCTGCTGGAGGGGCAGCCGGCGTTGATTGAAGCGGGTACCGGGTGCGGCAAATCCTTTGCCTACTTGATCCCCGTGATCGCCTCGGGCGCCCGCGCGTTCGTCTCCACGGCCAACAAGACCTTGCAGACTCAGTTGTGGGAGAAGGACATTCCCACGCTCCAGCAAGTCTGTCCGCAGCCGTTTACCGCCGCGCTGCTCAAGGGACGCTCGAACTATGTCTGCCATTTAATGCTCGACGAGGCGCGCCAGCAGTTAGCCCTGCCCGGCCTGGAAGGTGACCTCGCCGACCTGATGAAGCGGCTCCAAGAGGTTCCCTCTGGTGACGTGGAAGATCTGCGCCTCTCCCGCCGACTGCGCGACGTCGTCACAGCCGGGCAGGACGATTGTCTAGGCAACAAATGTCCCCACGTTGGCCGCTGCTGCTACGAGCAGGCCAAACTCCGGGCAGAAAAGGCTGATATCGTCGTCGTCAACCACGCGCTGCTGGCGTTCAATCTGGCGAAACCTTTCCTCTCGCCCCGGCCGGTGATCGTGGTGGACGAGGCGCACGAACTGGAGCGGTACGTCGTCAACGCCCTGCGCCTGGAGATGAGGTACGGTACAGTCCCAAAGTTCATCAACGACAACGTCGTCCTGCGCCACGCGCCGGACGCACTGCGCGGACAGGCGGTCGGGCTCAATCACCAACTGTTCGATGCATTGACCCACAAGCCCTCTGAGCGCGAGAGACGCTGGGCTGTGCAGGGCGAACTGCAGGAGGGCCTGGCGCTGGCCGACCGGCTCAACAAGATCCACAAGGCCCTGCTGTACGCCTACCCCCCGGCGGTAGACGGCGACGAGGAAGACGTAGAGAGCGCACGCCATCAGAAGGTAATGGAATGGGCCGCGCAACTGGCCGATCAGGTGCGCGTCTTGGCCAAACCGCCGCCGCCCAACCACGTGCGCTACTGTGAGGAGCAGCCGGGGCAAACCGGCCCGGCCAGCATCGCCCTCTACAGAGAACCGCTACAGGTGGCAGACTTTTTGCGCGAGACGCTGTTCGAGCCTGTCAAGCGGGTGGTCTGCACCGGCGCGACGCTCACCACGGCGGGGCGCTTCGGCTATTTCCGCCGGCAGACGGGCGCGCCACACAGGGACGCGATCGAGCGTGTGATAGATGGTCCCTTTGACTACCCCAACCAGGCGCTGCTCTACACCCCCAACGGCCTGCAACCGCAATACGGTGCGGGCGAGGAGGCGTACGTGCTCAACCTGGGCCGCGAGATCTGGCGCTTGATTCAGGCCAGCCGGGGTCGGGCCTTTGTCCTGTGTACCAGCACCCGCCGCATGAACGGACTGTACGATCTGGTCAGTCCACACCTGGACTATAACTGCTACTGCCAGGGAAACGGTCTCTCCCGCGCCGAGTTGCTCGACCTGTTCCAGAACGACGCCGGCGGCGCGGTGCTCTTTGCCACCCGTAGTTTCTGGGGCGGGGTAGACGTTCCCGGTTCGGCGCTATCACTCGTCATCATAGACAAACTGCCCTTTTCCCCTCATCGCGATCCGGTGATACAATATCGCCAGCAGTTGATCCGGGATCGCGGCGGCAACCCGTTCTACGAGATGACGCTGCCCGAGGCCATCCTGGTGCTCAAGCAAGGGGTAGGCCGTCTCATCCGCACCGAGACCGACCGGGGCGTGATCGCCATCCTCGACTCTCGCATCAACACCAAGCGGTACGGCCAGCAGATCGTCGCCAGCCTGCCGCGTGCCAGGCGTACGCGACGGATTGCGGACGTGCGGAGGTTTTTTGCCGAAGAACAGTAAGCGTCTGGTTGGAGGTTAGAATAAAGGTTTGTTCTAGGATGGTCCCCTTCAGTGTGGAAAAGGGGCTCAAAGGCAAAACCCGGCAGAAACTCATCTTGACCAATAGTCCGATCGGCGATTTGTATCCTCGCTATCAAGGAGCTATAATTATCATCACGAAACCATCGTCCCCGCAACTCCATTAGAAGTCTCTGGCGAAAGAGGGCCAAAATCAATGCTCAATAATCACGAACCTATCTATCACTTCCACAAAGCCATTCAAGATGCTTATACTGCAACGCACGTGTGGCTAAGTAATCAAAAGGGGGTTCCCCCAAAAAGTTGTACCACTTGAGGCAGTGTTTATTGTGATCCTCTGGAAGTGTTCTACGAGCCCTCTGGTTCCTGGTGATCGGTCAAGCCGGCCCAAGG